>Ga0247770_1000129_pt1 | contig 67342 bp, 61 predicted proteins | sample UWRJL136409B6_FD_179943 | JGI IMG/M metagenome (GOLD analysis project Ga0247770, IMG submission 179943) | Plant litter microbial communities from Arlington Agricultural Research Station in Wisconsin, United States - UWRJ-L136-409B-6 | ecosystem: Environmental > Terrestrial > Plant litter >...
GCGCCGCCGCCCGCGCGAACTTGATGGTGTCGTTGGTCCCGCGGGCCGCGTCCGCGCCGTAGATGGCCCAGGCGATGGCCTCCAGGATGGTGGACTTCCCGGCGCCGTTGGGGCCGATGATCCCCGTGAGCCCCGGGCGGAAGTGGATCTCGCTCTCGGCGTGCTGGCGGAAGTTGCGCAGCCGCAGGGTGAGGAGGCGCACGGCTCAGCCCTCCCCGGCGGCGTCCACGTAGTCCACGCCCAGGTTGGCCAGCCGGACCTTGTCGATCTCGTGGGTGGACGGCTTCCACTCGGTGGTCAGCCAGTTGCGCACCTGCTCCTGCAGCGTCTGGCGGCGCACCGGGGCGGCGCCCTCGTGGCGGCGGACGTCGGGGGGGCGGGCGTCCAGGTGGAAGTGCAGCGCCTCGGCCTTCCACTCGCGGATCCGCTTGTGGTTCAGCTCGCGGGAGACGGTGCGCGGGACGTCGTAGACCACGATGCGCACCATCTTCCCCCGGATCCCGTCGTCGATCCGCTCCACCGCGGCCAGCACCCGCTCGTCGATCTCGGGCGCGGAGAGGCCGGCGCCCTCGATCTTGGGCATGTCGACGATCTCGCGCGTCTCCACCGCCTCGAACTCGGCCAGCCGGGTCTCCGTGTCGTACATCAGGAAGCCCTTGGGCCCCTTCTCGTACCAGATGTTGGACGAGGTGCGCTCGATCCCTCCCGCGTACCACATGTTGGGCGCCAGCTGCGTGGCCACGTGGTAGTGCCCCAGCGCCACGTACTCCCACCGCTCCGGCCCGATGCGCGTGTCGTCCACCTCGGCGCCGCCGTACTCGGTGGTGATGCGCAGCTTCTCGTCGGCGTCCTGCCCGCGCACGGTGCCGTGCAGCATCAGCAGGTTGTGCTTCACCGACGGATCGGGCTCCATCGACGCGGGCTCGTCGGCCGCCAGCGACGTGTGGGGCATGCAGAGGATGGAGGCGTCCAGCTTCGGCAGCTTGAGCGGGCGGCACTCGTCGCACACCACGTGGACGCCGTCGATCTCGCGGAAGAGGGTGAGGATGTTGCCGGTGTCGGAGGAGCGGGGAGAGTCGTGGTTGCCGGCGATCATCACCACGGGAACGCCGGGAAGGCGCTCGGTGAGGACGCAGAACTGGCGGAACGCCTCGGCGATGGCCGTGTTGGAGGGGCGCACGGTGTGGAAGACGTCGCCGGCCACCAGCACCAGGTCCGGGCGCTGCTCGGCCACCTTCGCCACCACCTGGCGGAAGGCCTCGGTCACGTCGTTCTCGCGCACGTTGATGCCGCGCGGAGTGGCGCGGTGGTAGGCGCGGTAGCCGAGGTGCAGGTCGGCCAGGTGGGCGATTCTCACGGGCGAAGCGATGGCGATGGTGCTGCCGGGACGACGACGTCTTCAGCGGTGCGGTGGATGCGAACGGTCACGACGTGGACGGGCGGCCGGAGATCGTCGGATGCCGCGCGCGGACGGACTTCGCGGACGACAATCTACACCCCCGGCGCCCCGAAAAGCGAGCCGGGGGCGGGAGCGCGGCTTGCGCGCGGGGCGCCGATGACGTAGGGTGCGAGCCTCCCGGATCCGCACCGCCGGGCGGCACGGCGGCGGCGGGCGGGTGTACCAGCACGCCCCGCATCCGGGATCCACGTTCCCCGACACACCAATTCGTTTCGCCCTCGACGCGAGACTAGAGCAGATGGCCGAAAAGAAGAAGCCCAAGCGCAGCGCCGCCGACATGCATCGGCAGATCCAGGAGAACGTGCAGGCGCTCCCGTTCGCCGTGGCGCACTACGAGAAGGAGGGGAAGCGCGGGCGCGCGTGGGTCCTCAAGTACCTCTCGGGCCCGGTCATGAAGTTCATCGACCGGATGTTCGCCAGGACCCGCTACAAGGGCCCCGAGGGCGCCAAGCTGAAGACCAGCGAGCAGATGAAGCGCCACCTGGAGCAGCGCGCCAAGGCCATGGAGTACATGCAGGGAGAGATGCGCAAGCAGCAGAAGCGCCAGCAGAAGCGCGGAGGCGGCGGCAAGCCCCGCTGATCCGCGGCGCCGGCGCGAGATCCCGGCGCGCTGGAGATGAGGATGCGACAGAGCCCCCGATGCATCGCGCATCGGGGGCTTTGTCGTGGGCGAAAGGCGGGGGTGCGCGTCCGACGTGGCGGCGCCCCCTCCTGATCGCTGGGGCGATCTGTCCTCCCTCGTTCCGGGAGAGGTTGGCGGACGAGGTGGTTCGTGCGCGACGATGCCCGCCAGACGGTAGAAAAGGCTCCCTCCCACCGCGCAGCGGGGGGAGGGCGGGGGGAAGGGGGCCGCCGAGGCATGCGACACGGCCGGTCGAGCCGCCCGGACCAGCCGTGCCGTGCCGCGGCCCGCGCGGGTGCGTGAACACACCCGCTAGAACAACGGAAAGCCTCGCCAACGATCCGTGCGTGATCAAGGATCGAGCGGCGAGGCTTCGTGCGCGGTGTCGTTGCGGTTCTCCCCTTCCCACCGCCCGTCGAACGCCCCGATCTCCCGATCTCCCGATCCCTCCCTCTACTGGCGCCCCACCGGCCGAAGGAGCTCGATCCAGATGCCGTGGGCGTGCGCGGGCGGGATGCGGAGCCATTCGCCGCGGGGGTCGCGGCCGCGCTGGACGGCGGTGTCGGGGAGGGCGACGGCGCGGCGGGCGGCGGCGAGATCGGGGACCTCGATGGTCACGCCGGCCACCGCGCGGGCGGGCGCGGCGCCGGGCGAGGGAACCAGGTACAGGCTCCCCCGCTCCAGCCGCACCTCCGACATCACCCCGCCGACAGGGAGGCGCAGCGTGGAGGGGCAGGCGCGCGCCCCCAGCCGCTCCAGCAGCCGCCGCTCGTGCGAGGGATCGTGCCGGCGCACCCAGACGGCGGCGAGGCGGGCGGCGCCGTTGGCGTGGGTCAGGTGCTCGGGAAGGTCCGGCGGGCGCGACTGGATGAGGATGAAGAAGAGGTAGCGCAGGGGATGCGCGCCCTCGAATCCCAGCGATTCGAAGTACGCGCCCGGCGTCAGGTGGTGGTCCGGCTCCACCGGCCGGATCGCCGCCGAGACCGGCGCGACGGGTCCGGCGTCCAGCGAGAGGAAGGCGCCGCCCTCGCCGTGCGCCAGGAAGTCACGGTAGTAGCGTGCCAGGTCGTCGCGCGGCTCCGTGGCCGTGATCAGCTCCAGCGCCGACCCGTCCGCGAACTTCACGTGCTGGTTGAGGATGCTGTTCTCGTGCAACCGTCCCGGCTTGAACGAGAACCCCAGCGCGCCGAAGGTGCGCGCCGCCGCGTCCAGGTCGCGCACCGCGATGGGCACGTGGTCCAGCCGCAGCCGCACCGAGTCCGCCGGCGCCGCGCACCCCGGAGCGCCCGGCTGCGCGGCGCCTTCGGTCGCGAGAACGCCGATCGCCAGGAGGGGGAGGGCGATCCGGAGACGGGTCCAGCGGGAGATGGTCATCGTTCCGCTTCCAGCGTAGGAAGGTGCGGACGGAAAGCCATGAAGGTGCGGACCGAACGGGATCGCGATCCGGCCGACGCGGATCAGCCGGGGCTGCTGGTGGAGACGGCCAGGTCGCGGACGCGGCCGTCGTTCAGGCTGTAGATCCACCCGTGGACGGTCAGCTCCTGCCCTCGCTCCCACGCGTCGCGGACCACGGTGGTGCGGCAGACGTTGGCCACCTGCTCCATCACGTTCAGCTCGCAGAGGCGGTCCAGCCGGACGCGCCCTTCCTCCACGGCCGAGAGCTCGGCGGCGTGCTTCTCCATCACGTCCTGCACGTGGCGGAGCCAGTTGTCGGCCAGCCCCACGCGGCGGTTCTCCAGCGCCGCCTGCACGCCGCCGCAGCCGTAGTGGCCCACGACCAGGACGTGCTTCACCCGCAGCACGTCCACGGCGAACTGGAGGACGGAGAGGCAGTTGAGGTCCGAGTGCACCACCACGTTGGCCACGTTGCGGTGCACGAACAGCTCGCCCGGGAGGAGCCCCACGATCTGGTTGGCCGGCACGCGGCTGTCCGAGCACCCGATCCACAGGTACTCGGGGCTTTGCTGGCGGGCGAGGGTGCGGAAGAACTCCGGGTCGCGCTCCACCGTGGTGCGCGCCCACTCCCGGTTGTTGTCGATCAGGTGGTCGATGTTGGCCATTCTAGTCAGTTCTCAGTGCCTAGTGCCCAGTGCCCAGTGCCCAGTGCCCAGTGCCCGGTGCCCGGTGCCCGGTGCCCGGTGCCCAGGAAAGAAGATCGGGCGCCCGCGGTTCCTGGGCACTTGATCCTGGGCCCTGGGCACTTCCGTTCCGGGCCCTACAGTTCACAGCAGCTCCACGTCCCCGTCCTCCGAGACGACGACGGCGAGGGTGCCGGGAGCGGTGTTGAGGTATCGCAGCGTCTGGTTGTAGCGGGCCCCGCGGTGGCCCGAGCCCAGCTCCGGCGACGCGCGGCCGTCCAGGATCACCCCCACCGCGTGGCACTGCCCGTCGGGGGAGAGGAGGACGGCGCCGTCGATGTTGGTCAGCGCCAGCACCATGGCGTCGTCCAGAGGCGCGGGGCGCACGCGGGTGCTGCTGGCCTCCAGCCGCGCCGCCTCCCCCGTCGCGTCGGACGAGATCACCAGCAGCGCGCCGCCGGGCTGCCGCATGGCCGCCTCCACCACCTCCCACACCCGGTCCGCGTCCTCCACGGTCCCGCCGAAGCGCGCGTCGTAGGCGGCGCGGAAGCGCTGGCGGTCCACCTGCGGCTGCGGGAGGACGGGCTCGCCGTAGCGCACGCCCATCAGCAGCGTGCCGCCGCGGCGCAGCTCCCACCCGTGGTGGCGGGTGAATCGTACGGTCAGCACCGTGTCCGGCGCCACGTCCGTGGCGCGCACCAGGCCCAGGAGGCGCGCGCCGTCGCACGCCAGCTTCAGTCCCTGGCGGCACATCTCCAGCTGCTTGCGGGCCGCGCGCGCCGCGTGCAGGTCGATGGGCTCGTCGAACTCCAGCACCAGCGGCGGCGGCGCGGCGCCCTCCAGCGGAAGGACCATCGCCCCCACCGCCTCGCGCTTCTCGTACGGGAGCGAGGAGATGAGGGTGAACGCGTCCAGCAGCGCGCCGCCGGTGAGCGCGCCCGGGCCCCGCGGCGCCGCCGCCTCCATCAGCCGCCGGCCGCCCTCGCGGAGCACCTCGCCGGGCGTGGGGAGCATCCCCCGCAGGTCCGTCCCCACGTAGCGCCGGATGGCCGCGGCCGCGCGCGAGAGCACCGCCTCGCAGACGTGGCGCACCAGCGTGGCGCGGTCGATCGTGGCGTAGTCCGCCGGGTCTGGAGGCGGCGGCTCGGGCGGGAGGAGGACCTGCGCCACCAGGGCGCCGGCGAACCAGGTCTCCTCGGGAGGATCGGGATCGCGCACGAAGTCGTAGCGCACGAACTCCACGCTGGCCGCCGCCGCCACCCGCTCCTCCTCGCCGAACATCCGCGCCGCCTCCTCCGGCGCCGACTCGGCCAGCGACACGGAGTAGTCGCCCTCCATGAAGGCCTGCGCGTCGAAGTTGCACACCGGCCCCAGGTCGCGCCCGCGCTCCCACACGCGCAGCAGCTCGCGGAGCCCCGCGTACGGCGCCGGGTCGCGCACGGCCGGGTGCAGCCGCACGTCGCCCACGAACGGCGGGCGGTGCTCGAAGACGGCCAGGAACACGCACACCTCCGCCGACGCGCTCAGCGGCCGCAGCGCCTTCCGCGCCAGCTCCTCGCAGTCGCGGATGAACTCGTCCTCGCGGGGAAAGAGCTGGGTGTCCTCCATCTCCATCCGTGCGCTCCTCTCGGTCGGGCGTGGGCGGGAGATGCGGGTCAGCCGGCGCCGCGAATCTCCGCGACGGCGCGGACGAGCGCGGGGAGCACCGTTCCCGCCGGGCCGGGGAGGAAGACGTCGGCCAGCGGGGTGAGCTCGCTGGGCTCCGGGTTGACCTCGATCATCCGGGCGAAGTTGCGCCGCGCCACGTGCGGAAGCTCGGCCGCCGGCCACACGGTGCCGCTGGTGCCGACGAGGAGGAGGAGGCCGCACTCCGCCGCCAGCCGCCACGCGCGCTGCACCGCCTCCTCGGGAAGCATCTCCCCGAACCACACCACGTCCGGCCGCAGCGGCGACCCGCAGACGGGGCACGGCGGCGGATCCTCCTCCTCCGCGCCGGTGGTCGGCGGCTCGCCGGGGAGGACGTGGCCCCGGTCCAGGCACTTCACGCGGAGGATGTTGCCGTGCAGCTCCACCACGTCGCGCGATCCCGCCCGCGCGTGCAGCCCGTCCACGTTCTGCGTGACGACGGTGAGCGAGGGGACCAGCGCCTCCAGCTCCACCAGCGCCCCGTAGCCGGCGTGCGGACGGGCCTTGGCCACCTTGTTGCGGCGCCACGCGTACCAGCTCCACACGCGGCGCGGATCGCGGCGGAAGCCCCGCTCGGTGGCCAGCTGCTGCGGGTCGAAGTTGGCCCACAGCCCTTCCATGGCGTCGCGGAAGGTGGGGATGCCGCTCTCCTTCGACATCCCCGCGCCCGTGGAGACCAGCACGCTCCCGGCCCCCGCCAGCATCTCCGCCGCACGGGCGAGCGCAGCGTCCGTCATCGGAACGACGTCGTCGGGGTGATCGGGATCATGCGCGGCTCCTTGCTTCCGGTGCTTCCGATGCTTCCGCACGGCGAGTCGGGGCGGTTCGACCGTCGTCTACCATGCCGCGGCGGCCCCCTCCACCCCGCCCTCCCCCCGCTGCGCGGTGAGAGGGAGCTTTTTCTACCGTCTGGCGATCTTCGGCGCGCACGATTGGCTTCGCACGCCAACCTCTCCCGGAACGGGGGAGGACAGATCGCCCCAGCGATCAGGAGGGGGCGCCGCCGCCGCCGAAGCGCACCGCCGCCCGCCCTCACGCTGCATCTCCGCCCCTCACTCCGCCGGCGCCTCACCCTTGAACTCGGCGATCACCTCGATCTGGCCGACGATGTTGGCGTTGAACTCGGCCAGTTCCTCGGCGGGAACCCACAGCTCCTGGTGGATGCGCGCGCCCACCGTCTCCGCGCTGTAGCGCTCCGCGAAGTCGCTCCGCACGTGGAAGCGCGTGACGTAGCCCGCGTAGCCGCTCGCGGGGTCCCTGGTGTTCCAGTCGCGGGCGATCTGCGTGGCGTACTCCTCGTTGAGCACGGGATAGAAGATCGGCTGGTGCGGCAGCCGCGGCGGAAAGGCGGTGTACGCGCTCGCCCTGATCAGCATCAGCTCCTCCTCGCCCACGGGGCGGAAGAGGACGGTCGTCTCCGCGGTCGTTGTCTCTTCGGTCATCGCCATCGGGTGATTCGCTTCCATCTCTCGGTGCGTTTCCATCTCTCCGCTCGTTGCCATCAATCTTCCGCGTGGTGGACCACTTCGCCGCCCACCATCGTCAGAAGGCAGCGCATCTCCCGCAGCTCGTCGGGCGGGACGGTGAGAGGGTCGCGGTCCCAGGCGACCAGGTCGGCGTCGTAGCCGGGGAGAAGGCGGCCGCGGCGGTGCGATTCGCCGGCGGCGTGCGCGGGACCCTCGGTGTAGGCGCGGAGCGCGTCTTCCGCGGTGATGGCGTTCTCGCGCCACCACTCGCCCTCCGGCGCGCCGTCCCAGCCGACGCGCTTGACGGCGGCGAAGAGGCCCAGGCGCGGGTCCGCGGTCTCCACGGGGACGTCGGAGCCGAAGGCCAGCACGCCGCCCGCGCGCAGCACCGGCGCGAAGGCGTAGGCGCCGCGCGCGCGCTCGTGGCCCCAGTGGCGCTCGGCGGAGGGGATGTCGGTCATCAGGTGCACGGGCTGCATCGACGCCACCACGCCCGAGCGGCCGGCGCGCTCCCACAGGTCCGGCGGGCAGAGCTGCAGGTGCTCGACGCGGTGCGGCATCGCCTTCGACGACGCCTCGGAGCCCAGGACGTCCAGCGCCAGCGCCACCGCCGCGTCGCCGATGGCGTGCACGGTGGAGGAGATGCCGGCCGCGGCCGCGCGGCGCACGTGGTGCCGGAACTCGTCCGCCGGGAGCGTGTTGATCCCCCGCTCGTCCGATCCCGCGTACGGCTCGCGCATCCACGCCGTGCGCGACCCCAGCGCGCCGTCCAGGAACATCTTCACCCCGCCGATCCGCAGCCACTCCCCCCCGAACCCGCTCCGCAGCCCCACCTCGATCGCGGCGTCCAGGCGGAAGAGGGGGATGGCCTGCAGCACGCGCATCCGCAGCGCACCGTCCTCCGCCAGCGCGCTCCAGTCCTCGATCCCCGTCACCTCCACCGAGTGCACGCCGGTGAGCCCCATGGCGTGGGCGCGGCGCTGCCCCTCCGCCAGCGCGGCGCGGCGCTCGGCCAGCGACTCGACGGGGAGATGCGGCTCGGCGAGGGTCATCGCCTTCTCCAGCAGCACGCCCGTGGGCTCGCCCTCCGCGTCGCGGACGATCTGGCCGCCCTCCGGGTCCGGCGTGTCGCGCCCGATCCCGCAGCGGCGCAGCGCCTCGGAGTTGAGCCAGGCGCCGTGGATGTCGTGGCTCTGGAAATGGCAGGGGCGATGCGGCGCCACGCGGTCCAGCTCCTGGCGCGTGGGCAGCCGCCCCCACCGGTGCGCGTCCCACCCGATCCCGCGGATCCACCCCTCCCCGCTCCCCGCCGCCGCGCCGATGGCCTCCAGCGCCGCGTCGATCGTCGGCGCCGCGTTGAGGTCCACGCGCGCCAGCGAGAGCGCCCACGTGGTCAGGTGCACGTGCGCGTCCGTGAGCCCCGGCGTGACCACCGCGTCCTCGAGGTCCTCGATCAGGGTCTCGTAGTCCGCCAGCGACTCCATCTCCGCCCGGGAGCCCGCCGCGGCCACCTTTCCGTCGCGGATGAACAGCGCCTCCACGGGCCGGCTCCGCCCCAGCACGTGAATGCGGCGCGCGACGATGATCTGGTCGGGAGCGAGACGCGGCATTCGCTTCGGGTTCGGATGCGGTGGATCGGGACCGGACGGCGCGGAAGATGGGGAGGTGGGGAGATGCGCGAAAGTGGGATCGAGCCGCCGATCCCCATCGTGCCCACGCGGTCCGGCGACGACAAGGGACACCGGGGACGATGACCCGCAACTTCGATGACCGTTAACATGCGATGGGGATGCACCCTCCTGATGCCCGGAAACGAATGATTGGCTCGTCCATGTCCTGCATGCAACAGAGATCTTGCTTTTCGATCCGACCCTCTCAAGTATGGGATGGTGGCGGGAAATGCTTCCTGCCATTCCCTCCCCGACTCGCAAAGGAAACCACCATGAAGCGCAAGCTGAAGCTCGCCATCGAAGACCTGGACGTGGAGTCGTTCCGCATCCCCGAGGCCGCCGACGAGAAGCGCGGCACCGTGCGCGGGAACACCGGGGCGGACTTCGAGTGCCTGAGCTACGACTTCTGCACCATGACCGAGCCGGCGTCGGACAGCTGGGGCGACTACACCTGCACGGCGTGCCAGATGTCGAGGGGCTCGGGGAACTGGGAGGAGAACAACATGGGGCTTTGCTGACGGCGACGCCGGCGGGCCAGCCCCGCCGGCGCACCACCCGCGGCCCCGCTCCCCGACCCGGGAGCGGGGCCGCGCGGCTGTCGGGAGCCGCCGCCCGACCCCGTTTCGCACTCCCGCACCTTCGCACTTTCGCACTCCCCCGAGCCCGGCACTTGCGAAGGTCGCGCGCGGCAACGATTTTGGCCCGCTCCCAGGCCCCGGGCTCAATGGAATACGAATACATCGACACCGCCGAAGCGCTGCACGACCTCGTCTCCCGCCTCGGCGGCGAGCCGCTGCTGGGCGTGGACACCGAAGCCGCCGGCTACCACCGGTACTTCGACCGGCTGAGCCTGGTGCAGATCTCCACGCGCACCCACAACTTCCTGGTCGATCCGCAGGCGGTGGGCGCGCTGTCGCCGCTGGCCGAGCTGTTCGAGAACGCGGCGATCGAAAAGATCTTCCACGACGCGGACTACGACCTCCGCATCCTGGACCGCGACGCCGGGATGGGCGTGAACAACATCTTCGACACGCAGATCGCCGCCGCCTTCCTGGGCGAGAAGTCGCTGGGGCTGGGGAGCATCGCCGAGAAGTACCTGGGCCTCAAGCTCCCCAAGGAGCACCAGCGCGCCGACTGGGCCGAGCGCCCCCTCACCGAGGGGATGAAGGAGTACGCGGCCACCGACACCGCGCACCTCCCCGAGCTGCGCGACCGCCTCCGCGCCGACCTGGAGGCCCGCGGCCGGATGCACTGGGCCGAGGAGGAGTTCCGCCGCCGCGAGCTGACGCGCTGGATGGAGCCCGACGGCAACCGCGAGGCGTACATGAAGATCAAGGGCGCGCGCGACCTTCCGCCGCGCGGCCTGGCCATCCTCCGCGAGCTGCACGAGTGGCGCGAGGGCGCCGCCCGCGAGCAGGACCGCGCCACCTTCCGCGTGCTGGGGAACCAGGCGCTGCTGGAGATGAGCGCCAGGCCACCGGCGGACGCGCGCGCGCTCACCAAGGTCACCGGCATCTCCGAAGGGCTGGCGCAGCGGCGCGGGCGCGACATCATGGCCGCCGTCCGCCGCGGGCTGGAGGTGCCCGAGGACCAGCTCCCGCGCTGGCCCCGCGGGCAGCGCTTCGAGCGCGACGTGGAGCTGGAGGCGCGGGTGGAGGCGCTCAAGGACGCGCGCAACCGCCGCGCGGGCGAGCTGGAGCTGGACCCCGGCTTCGTGATGTCGCGCAACCTGCTGGAAGAGGTGGGGAAGGCGCGCCCCAAGACGCTGGAGCAGCTGTCCGCCGTGGAGGGCGTGCGCCGCTGGCAGGTGGAGGCCGTGGGCGAAGCACTCCTGTCGGCGCTGAAGTAGAGTTTCGTCGATCGAGAGAGTTCAAGCGACAACCGTTCGAGGTGATGGATGCGTGAGATCAGGGACGCCGAGGGGCGTGCGTGGGAGGTGATGGGGGTGGAGAGCATGGGGGCGCACATGAAGGAGGGGCGCACCCTGGCCTTCCGCGCCGCCGGCGACCCGACCGCCGAGCCGGTGCGCACCGCCGTGCAGTTCAACAGCGAGGCCGCCGCCGACTTCGCCATCCGCACGATGAGCGAGAAGGAGCTCCACCGCCGCCTTGCCTGGGCCAAGACCGACGCCGGCATCGCGTGAGGTAGTCGCCCGCGGCGGATCATACGGACGAAAAAGGGCGGGCGCCTCTCGGGTGCCCGCCCTTTCGTCATGCGCCCGCCGGGCATCCAGGCGCAGTCGCCGCCCACGTAGCGGTTGAGGGTGCTGGTGAAGCCGCTCGGGAGGACGGCGAAGGCGGTCGCCAGGTCCGGACCGAGCTCCGACGAGGTGGTGGGGGGAGTCGTCGCACCATCCAGGGCGTCGAGACGCCGAAACGGACCCGGCCCCGGCGCGTCTTCCGAAGAAGCGCGCCGGGGCCGGCGTGGCACGACGGCGGGTCGCGGGATGACGATCCCGGATCCTATCGGCTCACACGCACTCGGTTTCGTTGCAGGAGTAGGTGATCGGCATCTCGGGGCAGAACCGGCACGGCTCCGTGTTCGCGTTCGAGAGGCCGCCGCACCAGCACGTGCTCGTCTCCAGGCCACGCACCGTCCCCCGCGCCTCTTCGCCGGTCTGCTCGACCTGGAACTGCTCGATGCGGAGCTCGTCGATCTTCAGCTTGAGCTTCTTCATGCCTGGACTCCATCGGAGGTGGGGGGAGGGTGCGGATCGATCCGCGGCGCGAAGTCTAACGGCGATCCCGCCGCTTCTCCAGCCATTCCGAACCCGGCGATCCTCTTCCGCCGATACGGTCTCCTTCCCTGATCACCCTGACCGGCGCCTCCCGATCAGCGCCGCCCGCGCAACGCCGCGCCCGCGCTTCGCCGCACCGGATCGCACACCCCGGAATTCCGCACGGAATTCGCTCTGACGACAGAAAGGTGGGCACCTCCAGAGCGCCCGCCCTTGCTCGTCTTGGCTATCGATCGATGGAAAGGATTCCGCGCGGAATTCCCCTCTTTTCAGTTCGCAGCCTTCATCATATCTTGCCGTTCACTTCGTTCACTTTGACTCATCCTCTGGTGTACTGAGTACCCTGGTGTTATCGTGATCCACGACGACGAGTACGACCTGCTGGAGTTCGTGTACACGCCGCTGTTCGAGCGCACCCGCCGGGACCTGCTGAGCGACGAGGAAGTGTGGCGGATCGAGGGGATGCTGCTCGAACAGCCCGACGCGGGCGACGTGATGGAGGGCACGGGGGGCGTCCGCAAGCTGCGCATTGCCCTCGGCGCGCGTGGCAAGCGGGGGAGCGCGCGGCTGATCTACCTGCACGTCAGGATTCGGCAGACGATCTACCTGATCATGGCGTTCGCAAAGAACGCGCAGGCGAACCTGACGAACGAGCAGCGGAAGATCGTCCGGCAGATCGCGGAGGCAATCAAGCGGGAGCGTGGATGATGGCGAAGCGGGAGGAGCAGGACTTCGGCGAGATGCTGATCCAGGGGATGCGCGAGGCGCTGGCGATCTCGCGCGGTGAGCTGGAGCCCGCGCGCGTCAGCCGCCGCGCGCTGAGCGCGCGCGAGGCCGAGGCCCCGCCTCCGACGGAGTACGACGCGGCGGCCGTCCGGCGCATCCGTGAGCGTATGGGCCTGTCGCAGCCCGTCTTCGCGCAGATGCTGAACGTGAGCGTGGACACTGTGAAGGCGTGGGAGCGAGGCACCCGCCAGGCGGCCGGCCCCTCGCTCCGGCTGCTGGAAGTCGCCGAGACTCATCCGGAAGTTCTGCTCGGAATCCTCGGCCGCCGCCCGCGGCGCGGCAACGTCGAGGACGCGCCCGCGAAGACCAGCACCGCGCGTTCCCGGCGCGACGCGGCCTGACTCCACGACGGCCGTGCACCCGAGCTGATTCCGAGACCTCGCGAGGCCCGCCCATCGACCTCCCACGGAACGGGGGAGGTGGCGGCTCTCGGGCCGCCGGAGGGGGCGCGGAACTGCCGAAGCGCACCGCCGCCCGCCCTCGCGACGGTGTTCTCCCTCTCCCCCGGGAGTTTTCGGGGGAGAGGGACGGGGAGAGGGGGCCCGCCGAGGCATGCACCTCCATCCGTCGCATCGCGGTCCCGCCTACCGCAGCGGCAGCCAGTACGTCACCTTCACCGCCAGGTAGTTGTTCCCCGGCGCGTCCAGCGTCTCGAAGAGCGACCCCGGCACCACGCGGCCGATGCGCTCGCGGTCTTCCGCGCGGTCCTGCTGCCACACCACGAACAGCGAGCTTCCCGGCCGCCACTCCCACCGCAGCACCGCGTTGCTCCGGAAGCTGCGCACGTCGAAGTCCGCCACCGTCTCGCTCTGCTCCCCCCGCGCCACCGTCACCCGGTCCCCCTCGCGCACCGCCGTCGTCCCGCCGCCCAGCGGGCGCAGGTGCGGCGCCCCCGCCTCCGGCAGCTCGCCGAAGCGCGTCCAGCGTCCGCTGGAGGCGAACGGCTCCGCGTACAGCTCCAGCGACAGGTCGGGCGTGAACAGGTAGCTCAGCCGCACCGGGGCCGTGAGCTCGCGCCGCTCCACCGCCGCGAACACGTACGTCTTCCCGAACGTCGCCGCCGGCCCGCCGTCGAAGGTGGCCACGTACTGCCGCACCGGCGTGGTGCGCAGGAAGTTGGGGTCAATGGAGAGCTGCCACCGCGGCCCCGGCCGCACCGAGAGGCCGCCCGAGAGGCGCACCGTGGGGTCGCCGTACTCGTTCTCCGCGTAGTAGACGCGCCCGTTCCAGCGCAGCCGCGACGACGAGCTGTTCAGCACCTGGAGGATGACCCCCGAGACCGCCGGCCCCCCGGCCAGCGGCCCGCCGCGCGTCAGCGTCGCGCTCTGGTAGCGCGGGACGTGGAGAAAGCTGACCCAGGTGCGCCAGAAGTTCTTCCACGTCGCCTCCGCGTCCACCCACAGCACGCCGTCCACGAACGCGCCGCCGTAGTTCCACTCCGCGCTCGGCGTCAGGTACACGTCCAGCCGCCGGAACGGGCCGATCCCCCGTGTCTCGCGCCAGCGGAGAGATCCGCCGGCGGCGATCCCGTCCGCCGTCCCCAGCCGCCCCGCGTCGTTCAGCTCCAGCCCCGGCGACTCCGCCGACACGAACGCGTCCCACAGCCAGTGCTTCCCGCTGATCTTCGCCGCGTTCAGCCCCGCCGTGTAGCCGGAGAGCGCCGTGCGCCCGGGATCGAGCCGCGCGTACTCCGCGTCCGGCCGCCCGAAGTATCGCGCCGACGACCGCTGCACCCGCAGGATCGCCAGCGAGTCCCCCGCCACGTGGCTGAACCCCAAGTTTCCGCCCACCACGTACGTCCCGCCGCCCAGCCGCAGCCGCCAGTCCGCCCCACCGGTGACCGCCGCGCGGTTGTAGAGCGACGCCAGCGCGCTCCCCTCCTCCATCTCCCGCCCCACCGCCGTCAGCGTCACCCCCGCCGTCGATCCCGACCGCCCCAGCTCCTGCTCCAGCCGCGCCACCGCGTACCCCGTCGGCGGCTCCACCTCGATCCGCCCGAAGGTCCCCGACGCCGTGTCGAACGTCGCCGCGCGCTCGCGCCCCGTCACCGCGGCCAGCACGCCGACCGAGAGGCCGCTGGGGAGGCGGCCGGTCAGCTTGGCCGCGCCCAGGATGGTGCTGGCGTCGGGGCGGTCCACGAAGTCCGCGTCCGCCGGCCCGCGCGGCCGCGCCCCGATCCGCCGCGAGTAGAAGAAGTTGTTGCCGCCGCCGGAAAGGAGCGCGCTCCCTTCGGTGAAGAAGGGCCGCCGCTCGCTGAAGAAGGTCTCGAAGGCGCTCAGGTTCACCTCCGCCGGGTCCGCGTCCACCTGCGCGAAGTCCGGGTTCACCGTCGCGTCCAGCGTCAGGTTGGATCCCAGCCCGATCTTCACGTCGCCGCCCACGCGCACCTCCGTCTCCCGCTCTTCGCGGAACGGGTCGCGCGGGTGGACGCCCGTGCGCAGCGCCGCGCCCGTGGACGCGTACGGCATCAGCTCCACGCGCCGCCGCGGCCGGATCCCCGTGATCCCCTCCAGCTCCCCGAAGCGCGACGCCCACGCCGACACGCTCCTGGGGACGACGATCCAGTACGCGTCCTCCTCCCTGGACGGCATCCAGCGCCGCAGGTTGATCCCCCACCGCTGCGCCTCGCCCGGCGTGAAGCGCAATTGCGAGAAGGGGATGCGCATCTCCGCCGTCCACCCGGCCGAGTCGCGCGCGGCCCTGGCCTCCCACACCGGGGCGTAGCTGTCGTCCGCGTCCTCGCTGTCGCCGGCGTGGTACCGGTCCACCCGCGCCCCCGCCGCCGTCACCCCGAAGGTGTACGCGGTGCGCCGGTCGTGGTAGGTGTCGAGGGAGATGGCGATCATCTCCGCCTGCTGGAAGACGTCGCGGCGGCTCACCGGCGCCTGGATGGTCCGCGGATCGGCCGCGTGCATCCGCGCGCCCACGTAGATGGCCTGGTCGTCGTAGACGATGCGCACCTCGGTCCGCTCCGTGGACGGCTCCCCCTCCGCCGGCTCCTTCTGGCTGAACCCGGTGATGACCGGCGCCGCCTCCCACGCCGCGTCGTCCAGCCGCCCGTCCAGCGCCGGCGCGGCCCCGGTGATGCGCACCGCCGCCGCCCGCCGCGCCGGGACGGAGGATGCGGACGCCGAATCGCGGACGGCCACGCGAGCCGAATCCTGCGCCGCCGCGGGATCGACTGAAATCGACGCGGAGAGGGCGATCGCCAGCGCCGCGACGAGGCCACGCGCGGGAGCGATCACGATTGCACGCGCGCCAGCCTGCGCTCCACGCGCTGCCGCTCGCCGTCCGAGCCCATCCCCGCCAGCGCGTCGCGCACCGCCGCGCGGACGGCGGAGCTGCGCAACGAGCGGTCCGGCACCGCCACCAGCACCCGCGCCCGCTCCCCGTCGGACCCGATCGCCTCCGTGGCGCCGATCGCCGCGCGCACCACGTCGTCGCGCGCCTCGGGGCGGCGGAGCACCTCCGTCAGCACGCGCGCCGTCTCCCCGTCGGAGTCGATCCCCTCCACGGCGCGGAAGAACGCCTCCCGCGCCCGCGTGTCCGCCAGCGGCTCCTCGCGCGCCACCCGCGCCAGCAGGCTCGCCGCCTCGCCGTCGGAGCCGATGGTGGCCGCCGCGTCCAGCATCGCCGCCACCTCCACCGCGCTGATCGACGGGCGGTCCAGCACCGACGCCAGCGCCGCGCGCTTCTCCCCGTCCGAGCGGAGGTGGCGCCCCAGGTGCCGAAGCGTCCTGGCCGTCTCCTCCTCGCGCATCCCGGACTCCATCAGCATCCGGTAGTAGCCGCGCCTGGCTCCGTCGCTCCCGGCGCGCTCGATCTCCCGCAGCACCCCGTCCACTCCCTGCGTTCGGCGGATGCTCCGGATGCGCTGCTCGGCGCCCAGCCCGTTCTCGCGCACCGCGTCCACGATCATCCGCTCCATCCACGCGCGGTCCCCCGCGTCCGGATCGGCGCGCTCGCCGCCTTCGTAGTAGAGGGTGCGCACCCGGCCGTCCCCGTCCGGGCGAAGCTCCATCCGCCGCTCCGGCTGCCCCGGCCGCGCCTCCTCGATGGTGAGCCGCGCCCCCGCCCCCATCCGCGCCACCGCCCGCCCATCCTGGCGCACCTCGATCACCCCGCTGAACCGCCGCTCCATCCGCCGCCCGTTGTCGTCGGTGATGATGTGCGTCGTCTCGCTCCGGTGCTCCCGCTGCGCCGCCGCCTCGCCGCCCCCGGCCAGCACCGCCGCCACCGCCGCGATCCCCATCCACCGCTGCATCGCCATGTCCCTGTCTCCTCGGTCCAAGTGGTGAAATTTCAGCACATCCATCTACGAAGAACGGCAAAACGCCAGCGAACTACGGTGATTCAGACGTCCCCTCCCCGGCGCCTCTACTCCGAGTGGAGCCCGTCTCATCCAACCCACATCCGAGAGATTGTCATTCCGAGTGGAGCCCGCCGCACCAGAACCGAGTCCACCCGAATGCCCGGCGGGCTCCCGAGGAATCTACTCCGCCCCGCCGACAAGCCCGCCCGCCGCCACCTCCGCCCGCCCCGCCGCGATCCCGCGCCGCGCAGCGTGCGCTCCCGCCGTAGAAGCATCGGCGGCGGTACGGCCGGCCATCGCGCGCCACCGCCAGCGGTCGCGCGGAACAGCGGTGGGCGCACGCTGCGCGGCGCGGGCTCTCGCGGCCGAGGGATCGGGGCGGGCGACGGGGCTCGCTGTGGCCCCGGCTAGATTCCTCGGGAGCCCGCCGGGCATCTTCGCCGACGCGGGTTCGGCATGGTGGGCTCCGCTCGGAATGACAGTCTCGCGGTGGCGAGATCTCCCGAAGTGCGGAAAAATCAGCACTTCGCCGCCGAAAGAAGGACGGGCGCGCGCCCGTCCTTCCTCGACGCTACTTCCGCGCGCTGATCAGGCGCCGGAGGAACTGCTCGGCGTCGCCGCCGAAGGCGCGCGACTGGCCGTCGATGGTCCACGTGCGCTCGACGCGGCCGCCGCTGCCCGGGCGCATCTCCACCCGCCGCGTGTGGCCCCCGGCCGATTCCTCGACCACCAGGAATCCACCGGACCGGAACCCACGCACGTCCCAGTAATCGGACCCGAAGAGCACGTCCTTCGCGCGGATGTTCACCCGGCGCTCCCCCGCCCCCTCGCCGCGGATGTACTCCTCCGTGGCGTTCCAGACCATCTCCTGCCGGGAGGCGGTGGCCGGCGGCGCGGCGGCCCGCGTGGCGGGCGCGTCCGTCTCCAGGAGCGCCTGGAGCACCATCGCCCGGTCGCTGCTGCCGCCGATCTTTCCCGCCGCGCGGAGGTACGCCTCGCGGACGCGCGGGCTCGGCAGCGGCCGCTCCGCCACGCGCGTCAGCACCGTGCGCTGGTCCGAGCTGGCGGTCAGCCCCTCCACGGCGCCGATCACCTCCACCAGCTGCGCCTGCGGCAGGTCCGGGCGCTCCAGGAGCCGCATCAGCACGTTGCGGCGCTCCGTGGACTCCCTGATCTCGCGCGTGCTGGCCAGGATTGCGCTCACCACGCGGGCCGGGAGCGACGGATGCTCCATCACGCGGAAGAGCACGTTGCGCCGCTCCGTCCCCGACGGGAGGCGCCCCGCCTGGATCACCGCCAGCTGCATCTCCGCCGTCAGCCCCGGCCGCTCGAGCACCGCCCAGAGCACGTTGCGCCGCTCGGTCTCCGGGCCGATCCCCGCCGTGGCCTCGAAGAACGCCCGCCTGGCCCCCGGCTCGTCGATATCCTGGTTCGCCGCCGCCGCCACCAGCACGTCGCGCCGCGACGTCGCGGTGGAGACGCGCCCCGCCGCGCGCAGCGCCGCCGCCACCGTGGGCGCGCGCAGCCCGCGCCGCTCCAGCACCGCCTTCAGCACCCGCGCCCGCTCCTCCGGCGAGCTGATCCCCTCGGCCGCGCGGATGATCTCCAGGACGGGATCGTCCCCCTCCTGCAGCGAGCGCAGCAGCGTCGCCGCCTTCCCGGCGTCGATCCCCAGCTCGCGCCCCACCGCCGCCGCCTTCTCCCCCGCCGCCGCGGTTTGCCCGGATGCTCCCGCCGCGTCCGCGGCCAGCCCGTCCTCGGCACCCCGCACCTCGGCGTCGGACCTCGCCTCGGTCCGCTCGGTGCGCTCCGTCGCCGCGTCCTCCCGCGCCGTCCCGGCGGACGACCGCGCCGCGAGCGCCGCCGCGCGCGGAGACTCCACGCGCGACTCGGGGAGCGTCGGCACCGCGGCGCGGAGGGCGGCGAGCGGGACGACCGCGACGGCGGCGATGGCCAGCGCCGCCAGGCCCAGGCCGCGGCTTACTCCGCCGCGCGGGGTGGCGCCGTCCAGGATGGCCAGCAGGCGCCCCTCGAACTGCGACCGGCGCGCCATCGCCAGCGCCGCGGCCGGGCCCTCGGACCGGCCCAGCGAGCGGACGATCTGCAGCAGGTGCTCGGCGTAGCTGGCCGGGCGCGTGCCCAGCGCCAGCACCGCGTCGTCGCAGGCGCGCTCGCGCTCCTCTCGCATCCGCCGCGCGGCCGTCCACACCAGCGGATGGAACCAGAAGACGGCCAGCGCCAGGTGCGCGATCCACTGCGTCGCCGTGTCCCAGCGCCGCACGTGCGCCAGCTCGTGCGCCAGCACCACGGTGCGCCGCTCGTCGTCCCACGCGTCCGCCTCGGCGGGGAGGAGGACCACGGGGCGCACGATCCCCCACGTCATCGGCACCGACGCGCGCGGCTCGCGCAGCAGCGTCACCATCCGGCCGATGCGGAGGCGGCGCGTGAGGCGGTCGGTGATCCCCACCCACGCCTCGTCCGTGATCTCCACGGCCCGCCGCTCGATCCACGCCACCCGCGCCAGCCCGTACGCCAGCCGCGCCAGCAGCATCCCCCCGCCGATCGCCCACGCCGCCAGCAGCGCCACCCGCCAGTCGAACGACCCCGGCGCCCGCCCCTCTTCCGCCGCCGGCATCAACGACGACGCGGGAGATGACGAAAGCGGAGTGGTGGATTCGATCGTGGACGCGGCCGACGCCGGCGAGGATGCATCGGCGTCGGATGGAGCCTGGACCGGGAGATTCGCCGCGTCGACCGACGGTGCGGACGCGATCGGAGCCGAGTGGAGGAAGGCGGGGACCGGGACGGCGCGCCACGCGGGGAGGACGGCGGCGAGAACCGGGAGCGCCAGCACCGCCGCCAGCGCCACGACCCACACCAGGTGGCGCGCGGCGGCCGTGCGGCGGCGCATCAGCCGGGTGGCGGCCAGGGCGCCGAGGAGGACGACGGTGGCCTTGAGCGCCGCGTCCAGGAGCGGCGCCAGCGCGGGCGCCAGGGTGTCGAGCGCGCTCATTCTCCCGCCTCCTCGCGCCGCGCCGCCTCAATCAGCTTCGCCAGCCGCTCCAGCTCCGCCGACGAGGGCTTCTGGTCCTCCAGCAGTGCGTTGACCACCTGCTCCGTGCTCCCGCCGAAGAAGTTGCGCACCACGTCGCGGAGGGCGCCGGTGCGGGCGCGGCTGCGGGGCGTGGTGGGGAGGTAGACGTAGCGCTTGCCGTCCATCTCGTGCCCCAGGCGCCCCTTCTCCTCCAGCAGCCGCAGCGCCGCCCGCACCGCCGAGTACGACGGCGGATCGGGAAGGTCGTCCATGACGTCCTGCGCCGTCGCCTTCCCGCGCCGGTAGACGATCTCCATGATCTGCCGCTCGCGGCGGCTCAGGCCGGCCAGTGTGGCGTCGTTCATCGGTGGGAACGCGGGAGTTGCGGGGTGGGCGCCGGCCGCGCCGGGTGGGGATCAAGCGCGCGCCGGATCAAGTGCGGAAATTTCCGCACGTGCTGAATATTCAGCACGTGCACGCCGGCGTCAAGGATCTTGTTCGAGAACCACACGCGCGGCGCTGGCGGGGTACGAAGGCAGGTACGAGATCCGTCAGGGCTCTCCACGCGCTTCTACTTCTCCGCCCAGCCCCTACAGCGCCGACAAGAACACCAGCATCGGCGGCAGCGACTTCCCCTGCATCCGCTAGCAGGACACGCCCGGCGGTGATGGGAACGGGGCGGCCCGGGCAATGCGCCCGGCACCTCGATGCTTTAGAGGGCTCAAACCTTGATCGGCTTGCTCCCGAGGGCGAGTGCCAGTTAACCTTGGTAGTGTGTTAGTGCACATCAGCCGGAGGTGGCAATGCCTGAAGCGGTTTACCACAGCAGCCCGAACATCATGAGCGGCGCGCCCGTTTTCATCGGGACGCGCGTTCCCGTGCGAACACTGCTCGATTACCTGGAAGCGGGTGACTCGATCGACGAGTTCCTCGAGGACTTTCCGGGCGTCAAGCGCGAACAAGCCGTGCAGTTCCTCGAGCAAGCCGCCAAAGCACTCCTGGGCCACGCTGCGTGACTGAGAGCCGGCGCATCCTGCTGGACGAGTGCGTACCGGTCCGGCTCAGGCGCGAGCTCCCAGGATTCGGCGTGCGTGCCGTGCGCGAGTACGGCTGGGCCAGCTAGCAGGACGATGAGCTGCTCCGCGCCGCGGACGCCGAGTTCGATGTGCTCGTGACCGTCGACCGCAACCTCATCCATCAGCAGAATCTCTCCGTACTGGAACGCCTTGGCCTCGTCGTGCTGGTGGCGTACAGCAACAATCTGAAGGCGCTTCGCCCGCTCATCCCCGAGCTTCTGACTGTTCTCGCCAGCATCCGGCCAGGCGAAGTCGTCCATATCGGCCCTCCCTGATCGCTCGGACGCGCCAGCCTCCCGCGCCCGCCCCGTAGCACCCTTCGCCCGATGATCGCTCCCATCGACCACCGCGATCCCGAGATCGCGGCGCGGATCCACGATCTCCAGCAGGCGTCGTACGCGGTGGAGCGCGACCTGATCGGCGTCGCGGAGTTTTATCCGCTCCAGGTGACGGCGGAGATGATCCGCCGGGAGCCGGACACGTTCCTGGGATTTTGGGATGGGGATCGGCTGATCGGCGTGGCGTCGTTCACGGCGACGGCAGAGGAGACGGACATCGGGCGGATGGTGGTGCATCCGGCGCACTTCCGGCGCGGGACCGCGAGCGCGCTGCTGCGGGCGGTGGAGGAGCGCGCGGCGCCCGGCCAGCGGCTCACCGTCTCCACGGCGGAGAGGAACGAGCCTGCGATCCGCCTCTACCAGTGCCACGGATTTGAGATCGCCCGACGCACCGTGCTCCCGGAAGGCCTCGCCCTCGTTCGCCTGTCGAAGACCACCGCTCCCCCGCCCCCAATCTCCTAGCGCGCCTCGCCCGCCGAATCGGGAGCGGGGACGTCGATCCACCACGCCAGACATCACGAAAACGAAGACGCGCGACCGTCTCCGATCGCGCGTCTTTCATCTGCTGACCTCCGTGCCTCCGCGTTTCCGCGGGAGGCGCAGACGTTCGTCAGGGCGCGGAAAGCGCCTGGCGCACCTTCTCGGCGAGGGAGAGGTTCATCCCGGCGGTGGAGGCGATGGCGTCGACGGAGGCGTGGCGCAGGCTCCAGAGGGTCTGGAAGCGCTCCACCAGGGAGTCCACGCGCCTGGGCCCCATCCCCTGCACCGTCTCCAGCACCACCGCCAGCCGCTCCCGCTCCAGCGCCTTGCCGATGGCCTCCGCGTCCGAGGTCTCGTGGCCGCGCTCGCGCAGGTGCTCCAGGAACGCCAGCCAGTCCTTGTGGTCCCACCCCTGCGGCCGCCCGGAGGCGAACGCCCGCAGGTCCGCGCGCAGGTCCAGCGTCGCCTTCTTCGCGTCCGCCGCCGCCACGCCGGGGCTCACCGCCGGCTTCGCCGCCTTCGCGGGGCGGGCCTTCTTCGCCGTCGCCGCCTCCTTCTGCTTCACCGCCGCCGCCTTGCGGGCGCGGGGCGAGAGGCTGGCCTCCTTCACCTCCGGCGGGTCGGCCGGCGAGGGAGCCACCCGGGCGCCCGACACCACGTCCTCGCGCTTCACGGCGGGCTTCTTCTTCCCCACCGCCGCCATTGCCTCGTCCGCGGACTTCGCTTTCGCCATCAGTCGGTCACGTTCTCTTGAATAGGATGGACGACGCCCCACGGCGGGACGTCAGGATTCTTCGTCGCGCTTGAGCACCAGGATCCCCAGCGGGGGGATGGTCAGGCAGACGGAGTGCTCGCGCCGGTGCTCGGGAACGGGCTCCGACTCCACCTGCCCGCCGTTCCCCACGTTGCTCCCGCCGTAGACCTCGGCGTCGCTGTTGAGCACCTCGCGCCAGATCCCGGGCCGGGGCACCCCGATGCGGTACCCCATCCGCGGGATCGGCGTGAAATTGGCGACGAAGAGCAGCTCTTCGCCAGACTCCACCCCGCGCCGGACGAAGGAGACCAGCGAGTTCTCCGCGTCGTGGAAGTCGATCCACTCGAAGCCCTCGTAGCCGAAGTCCGTCTCCCAGAACGCCCGCTCCGCGCGGTAGAGCGCGTTCAGGTCGCGGACGAAGCGGTGCAGCCCCGCGTGCATCGGCCGCTCCAGCAGGTGCCAGTCCAGCGACCGCCCCTCGCTCCACTCCCGCCACTGCCCGATCTCGCCGCCCATGAAGAGCAGCTTCTTTCCCGGGTGGGCCCACATGTAGCCCAGCCCCATGCGCAGGTTGGCGAACTTGCGCCACTCGTCGCCGGGCATCTTCTGCAGCAGCGAGCCCTTCAGGTGCACCACCTCGTCGTGCGAGAAGGGAAGCACGAAGTGCTCGCTGAAGGCGTACATCAGCGAGAAGGTGATCAGGTTGAAGTTGTACTTCCGGTAGACCGGGTCCTCCTCCATGAAGCGGAGGAAGTCGTTCATCCACCCCATGTTCCACTTGAGGTGGAAGCCCAGCCCGCCCAGGTGCGGCGACTGCGTGACCCCCGGCCACGCCGTGCTCTCCTCGGCGATCATCAGCGCGCCCGGCTGGCGGTCGCGCACGGTGGCGTTGAGCTGCTTGAGGAACTCGATGGCCTCCAGGTTCTCGCGCCCCCCGAAGGCGTTGGGGATCCACTGCCCCGGCTGCCGCGAGTAGTCCAGGTACAGCATGGACGCCACGGCGTCCACGCGCAGCCCGTCGATATGATACTCCTCCAGCCAGTACAGCGCGTTGGCCACCAGGAAGTTGCGCACCTCCCTCCGGCCGAAGTTGAAGATGTGCGTCCCCCAGTCCGGGTGCTCGCCCTGGCGCGGATCCTCGTGCTCGTACAGCGCCGTCCCGTCGAAGCGCCGCAGCCCGTGCGCGTCCTTGGGGAAGTGCGCCGGCACCCAGTCCAGGATGACCCCGATCCCCAGCCCGTGCAGGTGGTCCACGAAGTAGCGGAAGTCGTCCGGGTTCCCGTGGCGGCTGGTGGGGGCGTAGTAGCCAGTCACCTGGTACCCCCACGAGGGGTCGTACGGGTGCTCGGAGACGGGGAGGAGCTCCACGTGGGTGAAGCCCATCTCCACCACGTACTCGCCCAGCCGGTGCGCCAGCTCGCGGTAGGTGAGCGGCCGGTCCTCCTCCTCCGGCACCCGCGCCCACGACGCCAGGTGCACCTCGTAGATGGCCATCGGCCGCACGTAGCAGTCCTCCGTGCGCCGCCGGTCCATCCACTCGTCGTCCGTCCACTCCCACCCGCGCAGGTCGTGCACGACGGACGCGGTGGCGGGACGGTACTCCGAGAAGAAGCCCACCGGGTCCGCCTTCAGGAAGGTGGCGCCGCCCGGCGACTGGATCTCGTACTTGTAGATGGTCCCCGCCTCGATGCCGGGGATGAAGATCTCCCACACCCCCGCGCCGGGGTGGTGCCGCATCACGTGGCGGCGCCCGTCCCACCCGTTGAAGGGCCCCACCACGCTCACGCGGCGCGCCGCCGGCGCCCACACAGCGAAGCGCGTCCCCTCCACCCCGTCGATGGTGTCCGGGTGCGCGCCCAACACGTCCCACAGCCGCAGGTGCGTCCCCTCGCCGATCAGGTAGACGTCGAACTCGGGGACGGTGGAGGTGAACGCGTACGGGTCGGCGCGCTCCTCGGCCTCGCCCTCGGCCGGCTGCACGCGCAGGCGGTAGGGGAACGACGAGGTTCCCGGCGGAAGGACGGCCTCGAAGAAGCCGTCGGGATTGATGCACTCCATCGGGATCGACTCGCCGCTCTCGGCGTCGATCACGGTGACGGCCTGCGCGCCCGGCTGGAAGGTGCGCACCACCAGCCGCAGCTCGCCGGCGATGGAGACGGGTGCATCCCCAGCACGCGGAAGGCGTCGGCGTGCTCGCCGCGCACGATCTGCCGGACGTCGAACTCCAGTGTCGCCGAACCCATCACAGTTCCACCCCATCCCGGTCCGGGGCCGCCCGCACCCAGCTGTCGCGGCGGCCGTCCACGTCAGTCATCCACCCTCGGAAACGGAACCCTCCGCCCGCCTGCGAACCCCGTGCCGCCACCCGTCGCACGCCATCCGCGTCGATCAGCGGACACACCATCGTTACCCGGAACGGGAGAAACGGAGGAAGCAGGAGATCCCCACCAGACCTCCTGCCTCCACCACGCGATGATGGATTTTCACACCCACCCGTTCATTCCCGATCCTGCCATCCACCGCCCACAAGCGCATCCCCGGATTTTGTCATCCTGAGGCCGGACGCGCCAAACCCGACACCCACACAAGCTCCCGCAGGCCGAAGGATCTATAACCCGGGCCGCGAAAAAGCCCGAGTTTGTCGCAGGGCCGGCTTTGGACCCTTCGGCCTGCGGATGCCCTTGCGGGCGAACGAGTTCCGCCCGGCCGGCCTCCGGATGACAATCCGGAGGAATTGCGGAATCAGCACGACTCGTATCAGCCCTTCTCCAGCTTCGACGCCGCGTCGCGGTCGAGGGTCCACGTCAGCTCGCCGTCGATGGGGCGGACGAGCTGGGCGGGGATGCGGAACGGGTCCAGCGGCCCCCGCAGCACCTGCCGGACGATCCGCGCCTTGTCGCGCCCCACGACGATCATCTCCACCCTCGCGGCCGCGTTCAGCACCGGCACGGTGAGGGAGATGCGCGGCTCGCCGAGCGGCTGGAGGATGGCCACCCCCACGTTGCGGACGCGCTCCACGAGCAGCGGATCGAAGGGAAAGAGCGAGCAGACGTGCCCGTCCGGCCCCACGCCCAGGTGCACCAGGTCGAAGATCGGCACGCCCACGTCGAAGACGCGCGCCATCTCCTCCGAGTAGGCGGACGCGCCGTCCACCGGCCGCATCTCCCCCCGCATGCGGTGCACGTTGCCGTACGGAATCGGCACGTTGGCGATGAACGCCGCGTGCGCCATCGCGTAGTTGCTGCGCGGATGGAGCGGCGGCACGCACCGCTCGTCGCCCCAGAACAGGTGCACGTGCTCCCACGGGATCCGCGACGCGAACCGCTCCTCCGCCAGCAGGCGATAGGCGGCGCGCGGCGAGCTACCGCCCGTCAGCGCCACCGTGAATCGCCCCCTTTGCTCCACCGCCTCGACCGCCGCCGCGACGAATCGCTCGGCCACCGCGCGCGCGGCGGCGGCGGCATCCGCGTGCACCTCGACCGCGGACGCGCGGTCCGCTTGTATCATACTCATTGACACAAGATCCTCTCGCCGTTATGTATCATCCAGTTGATACAATATCGCCGCCACACACCCCCGGAGGTCCCGGTGTTCGGACGAAAAGCCAGGGAAACCAACATGTACCTCGGCCAGTTCACCTTCGACCAGGAGTGCCGCGGCGCGCTGGACGGCGCCCGCGAGGAGGCGATCCGCATGCGGCTGGGCTACGTGGGCCCCGAGCACATCCTGGTCGGCGCCGCGTCCCGGCCGGCCGGCGCCGCGCTCCTGGGCGGCTTCGGCGTTACCGCCGACGGGCTGCGCGCCCGCGCGGAGCAGGTGTTCGTCGCCGAGGGCCGCACCTCCGGCCGCGTCGATCCGTCCTCCGTGCTCCCCTTCACCAGCCGCGCCAAGCACGTCATGGAGACGGCGATCGACGAAGCGCGCATCCGCGGATCCTCCACCGTCGACCTCGCCGACCTGCTCGCCGCCGTCGTCCGCGAGAGCAAGAGCCCCGCCGCCATCATCCTGGCCGAGCTGGGCGTCACCCTGGAGCGCATCCACGGCGCCCGGAGGTCGGAGCCCGCCACGCCCTCGCACGGCCTGCGCGTCGACGACGCGGCGGACGCCTCCATCTACGAGCAGCTCGTCTCCCAGGTGCGCGAGGGCGTGGCCACCGGCCGCCTGCGCCCGGGCGAGCGGCTCCCCTCCGTCCGCGCCCTGGCCGACGAGCTGGACATCGCCCCCGGCACCGTCGCCCGCGCCTACGCGGAGCTGGAGCGGCTGGGCGTGGTGGTGACGGAGGGCGCCCGCGGCACCCGCATCGCCGAGCCCCCCGCCGCCGCCCGCTCCGACGCCGCGCGCCCCGAGAACCTGGCCGGCCTCCTCCGCCCCGTGGTCGTCGCCGCCTTCCACCTCGGCGCCACCGCCGCCGACCTCCGCGACGCCCTGGAGCGCGCCATGAAAGGCATCCTCAACGGCGACCACAAGGATCCGGCGGTCGGTTGATGGCGATCGATCGACACCGATCCGCGAAGCTGCCCGATGCGCGATCGGCCGTCGATCATGCGCGGTCCACCTCGCCGGCCGGGGGATCGACATCGAGCGCGGAACGACATACCGCGAGGCGCCGGCATCGCGCGGGCGCGTGAACACGCCCGCCAGAACGACGGAAAGCCTTGCCGCACGCTCTCGTCCATGCGACGGCAGCGGTGCGGGCAAGGCTTCAACCGATCGAGATCCATCCGCCGAACGAGACCAGGCCCGACCCGCACCTTCGCACCTTCGCCCGTCGCACCCTCGCACCGATCACGCGATGTTCTGCGGATCCCGCCACCCCCGCCCGTCCACCGCGACCAGCCTGCCGGCGGACTCCGGGCCCCAGCTTCCGGAAGGGTACGGATCGGGCTCGCCGGCGCGGGCCCACTCCTCCAGGATGGGGGTGATCAGGCCCCAGGCGGCCTCCACCTCGTCGCTGCGGGCGAAGAGGGTGGCGTCGCCCAGCATGGCGTCCAGCAGGAGCCGCTGGTACGCCTCGGGGCTCTTGACCCCGAAGGCGCTGGAGTACTCGAAGTCCATGGACACCGGCTTCAGGTGCCCGAACATCCCCGGCACCTTGGCCTCGAAGGAGAGCGAGATCCCCTCGTCCGGCTGGATGTGCAGCACCAGCGCGTTGGGCGCCGGCGCATCGCCCTGCACCAGGTCCATGATGGGGTGCGGCGCCGGGCGGAAGCGGATCACCACCTCCGACACCTTCTCGGGGAGCCGCTTTCCTGTGCGGAGGTAGAACGGCACGTCCGCCCACCGCCAGTTGTCCAGCCACAGCCGGATGGCCGCGAAGGTCTCGGTGCGCGAGTCCGGCGCCACGTTGGGCTCGTCGCGGTACCCCTTCTGATTGCCGTCCGGCGAGGCGGCGTACTGCCCGCGCACCGTCTCCCGCGCCACGTGCTCGCCCAGGATGGGGCGCACGGCGTGCAGCACCTTCACCTTCTCGTTGCGCACCGAGTCGGCGTCGTAGGCGGCGGGCGGCTCCATGGCCACCAGGGTCAGGATCTGCAGGAGGTGGCTCTGGATCATGTCGCGGAGCGCGCCGGCCTTCTCGTAGTAGCCCGCGCGCGTCTCCACGCCGACCGTCTCGCCGACGGTGATCTCCACGTGGTCCACGTAGTTGCGCCCCCACACCGGCTCCCACACCACGTTCCCGAAGCGGAAGACCAGCAGGTTCTGCAGCGTCTCCTTCCCCAGGTAGTGGTCGATGCGGAAGATCTGCGTCTCGTCGAAGACGCGGTGCAGGTCCGCGTTCAGCTCCCGCGCCGACGCCAGGTCGTGGCCGAACGGCTTCTCCACCACGATGCGGCTCCAGCTGGGCCCGCCGGGGGGGTACGCCAGCCCGGCGCGCCCCAGCGCCTCCACCACCGTCTCCATCACCCCCGGCGGCACGGCCAGGTAGTAGAGCCGGTTCCCCGCCGTCCCCAGCTCCTGGTCCACCTTCTCCAACTGCTGCCGGAGCCTGACGAACCCCGCCTCGTCCTCGAAGACGGCGCTCACGTACGACAGGCGCCGGGCGAACGTCTTCCACTCCTCCGCGTCCGGCTCCTCCGCGAACTCCACGAGCCCGCCGCGCATCTGCTCGCGGAACTCGTCGTCCGTCATCTCCTGCCGCGCGAAACCCACCACCGCGAAGGATTCGGGGAGGAGCCCCTCGCAATGCAGCCGGTAGACGGCCGGCATCAGCTTGCGCCGCGTCAGGTCGCCCGTGGCGCCGAAGACGACGAACACCAGCGGCTGCGGCGTGCGCGGCGTGCGGCCCCCCTGGCGCGCGGGGGCGCCGGAGGCCTTGGCGCCGCCCTCCGGCGTGGGCACGGGCGTGGCGGCGTCGCTCATCCGGCCGCCGGCCCCTCGGGCGCCGCCTCCTTCACCGCGTGCCCGCCGAACTGGTTGCGGAGCGCCGCGATCACCTGCGCCCCGTACGACTCGTCCTGCCGCGAGCGGAAGCGCTGCAGGAGCGAGAGGGTGATGACGGGCGCGGGGACGTTCAGCGCGATGGCCGTCTCCACCGTCCAGCGCCCCTCGCCGGAGTCCGCCACCCACCCGCGGATGCGCTCCAGCTCCTGCCCCTCGGCCGCGTAGGCGCGCTCCAGCAGCTCCAGCAGCCATGAGCGGACCACGCTCCCGTGGTTCCAGAGCGAGGCGATGGCGTGCAGGTCCAGCCCGAAGTCGGCCGCGTGCAGGATCTCGAAGCCCTCCGCGTACGCCTGGAGGAGCCCGTACTCGATCCCGTTGTGGACCATCTTGGTGAAGTGCCCCGCCCCGCTGGCGCCCACGTGCAGGTAGCCGTTCTCGGGCGCCAGCGTGCGGAAGACCGGTTCGCAGTGGCCCACGGCCTCGGCCGGGCCGCCCACCATCAGGCAGTAGCCCACCTCCAGCCCCCACACCCCGCCGCTGGTTCCCGCGTCCACCAGGTGGATGCCGCGCCCGGCCAGCTCGGCCGCGCGGCGCCTGGTGTCGTTGAAGTTGGAGTTGCCGCCGTCGATCAGGACGTCACCCTCCCGCATCAGCGCGGCGAGCGCCTGGAGGGTGCTCTCCGTGGGCCCGCCGGCCGGCACCATCACCCACACGACGCGCGGGCCCTGGAGCGCCCCCACCATCTCCTCCAGCCCCTCCACCGCCGACGCCCCCTCCGCCGAGCCCACCTTCTTCGTGAGCTCCGGATCGAGGTCGTAGACGACCACTTCATGGCCGCCGCGCAGGAGGCGGGTGACCATGTTCCCGCCCATCTTCCCCAGCCCAACCATCCCCAGCCGCATCTTCCCCTCCGCCTCTGGTCGCCGTCTCCCGTACCACCCTCCGGGCCGCTGCAATTACGTGACCCGCCCCCCGCGCGGCAAGAGGCCGCCCGTCACGGGAGGATGACGAGCTTTCGGCGGATCGCCCCCGCGCCATCAATTCGACCAAACCGGACACACTTTACAACCTTGTACACTTTGGTTGCCTTCGAGCACTTATGTGCTTGATCGACCCACCGAACTAGAGGAAGCACAGTTCGCCACGATGTCACCCCAGGCCTTCACGGATGACTTCGGTGATGCAGGATACCGAGCCGCAAGAGCGCGACACTGGCATCCGGTCTCACTGGAGGAAGTGCGCGGGGAAGCGCGTCGGCGTATCCGCGAGAAGCGCGGCATCTTCGCATCGCTGCCCGGAAGAGCGCGAAGAGATCCTGAACTACGACGGGCCCGAGTTTCTGGGCAATCCCGACGACAAGTTCAAGCTCTGACGCCAGCGCGCCGCAAAAAGAAACGCCCACGCGACCTCCGCGTGGGCGTTGTTGCTTGTCGGCCGACTCGCTCTCGATTCGGCGACTCACGCGTGCATGAACGGCCGCGCCAGCTCTGAGCTTCCTCGCGCGGCCAGCTGGGCGGCGGCGCGGCCGCAGAGGGCGCCGATGACGTTGCCGGTGCCGCTGTAGCCGCCGATCAGCCAGAGGCCCGGCTCGGGCTCCTCGAAGACCGGAAGGCCATTGGGGGTGTAGCTGACGGCGGCGGCCCAGCGGTGCGTGACCGGCGCCCGCACCCCCAGCCGGTCACGGAGGAACTCCTCCAGGAAGCGCTGCACCGACTCCGACGGCACCGCGTCGTCCGTCCACTCGGCGTCGCCGCCGTAGTCGCGGAAGCCGCCCAGGGCGATGCGGCCGTCCGGGAGCTGCTGGAAGTACTCGTATCCCCAGCGCAGGTAGACGGGGCGCGGGAAACGAACCTCCGGCGCGGGCGCCGTCGCCAGCATCTGCAGGCGGGCGGTGCGGACGCGGCCGGCCAGCGAGGGCATCAGCCGCTCCAGCTGACCGTCCACCGCGACCACCACCCGCCCGCACCGCACGCGCCCGTGCGGCGTCGCCACCTCCGTCCCGGACATCAGCACGGCCGGCGTGTGCTCGTACAGCCGCGCGCCGCCCTGCAGCGCGCGTTGCGCCAGCACCCGCGCGCGCACCAGCGGCTGGAAGGCGCCGTCCGTGGGGATCAGCAGCCCGCACCCCTCGATCCCTTTGTACCACTCGACCGGGAGCGCGTCCGCCCGCATCTGCTCCAGCTGCTCGCGGCAGTCCTCCTCTTCCTCCGCCGACGCTGCGATGCGCAGCGATCCCACCCGCCGCACCGCCTCGGGCGTCTCGGCCTCGATGCGGTCCATCTCCTCCAGCGTGAGCCGATAGATGGAGCGCGCGCGCTCGTGGCCGTACTCACGGGCCGCGTCGTGGTAGAAGTGGTAGCTGCCGGCCAGCAGGAAGCCGCCGTTGCGCCCCGCCGCGCCCCCCGCCACGGTGTTCGCGTCCACCCCCACCACGCGTGCCCCCAGCCGCAGCAGCTCCCCCACGCAGCTCAGCCCCGATCCGCCCAGCCCCACCACGCACACGTCCGCCTCCACGTCGCCCTCCAGGCGCGGAAGCCCGGCCCAGCCGCCCTCCTCCCACACGGGGACGTTGGCGTCGGGCGCATCGGCGAGGGCGGGCTCCCTACCAGCTGGCGTGGTCACGTCGGCGGCGGCCTGGAAACGGTTCGGGGCAGAGTGGGCCTGCCATGCGAAAGTGCGACCGCCGCCCTCCGCAGGCAAGCAAAATCGAACCGCGCGCCATCGCCCTTTCCGGCCCGCATCCCCCGCGTGGTCCGAAAATCGTGCGTCGATCAGCGAAGATCGAGAACGGGACACAGTGAAAAGGCCGGCCCCCAAATGGGGAGCCGGCCCTTTCGTGGAGCCCAGCCGGTCGGCCGCGCGGCGGCGGGAAAGACGGGCGCACTGCGAGACGGGCTGCCTTGAGACTTCCTCATTAAGCTGCCGCCCCACGGACCCAGCCGACTGTTTCGTGTCTGATGATCCGGCCTATGAAGGGACCCGCGACTGGATGGCGAGCCGAGCCCGCCCGAGCATGATCGGTGCTGCCGTCGGAGTCTCAACCCTGCACATCATCCGGCAACTGCAACATGAACCGTATCACCTTTGTGCCCGCCTTCCAGCAACGCCCGTGCCGCCTTCAGCAAAACGTCCCGAATCATGCGGACACCAAGGCATGGCGCGGGTTTCTGCATCTCTGATCCGTATCAGATCTTGACCTTCAGCGGGGCTACGGCGCCTCCTTGGGACACTCACACCACACCACCGGTGTCCCACCCCAGGCGCGAAAAGGGCGTGAGCGAGACGGCACCGGCAGCACGATCCGCGCATCGGCCGGGGGCTCGCCCGCCATTGGACGATAGCCCGAAGCGGACAAACGACGACGCTCCCCGGCGGAGGCCGCCGGGGAGCGTCGTCGGGAGCGTTGGACCTGCGCCGCCCGTCAGCCGGCGTGGGCCACGCGGGCGAGCTTCTGGCCGACCACGTCCAGCATCTGGCGGAAGCTCTTGGCGAACTTGTCCACGCCCTCCATCTGCAGCTTCTCCGTCACGTCGTCCAGGTCGATCCCCAGCTCGTGGAGCGCGGCCAGGTCGGCGCGGGCGCGGTCCACGTCCTGGTCCACCGAGCGCCGCGCCACGCCGTGGTCCGCGAACGCCTCCACGGTGTTCAGCGGCATGGTGTTGACCGTGTGGGGGCCCACCAGCTCCTCCACGTAGATCACGTCGCGGTACTCGGGGTTCTTGGTGGAGGTGCTGGCCCAGAGCGGCCGCTGCACCTTCGCCCCCTTGGCCGCCAGCCGCTCCCACCGCTCGCCCGAGAAGATCTCCTGGAAGCGCGCGTAGGCCAGCTTTGCGTTCGCCACCGCCGCGCGCCCCTTGAGGCCGCGCGCCTTCTCCGCGTTCTCCCCGCCCTTCTCGATGATCTTGTCGAGCGCCGCGTCCACCGACGCATCCACGCGCGACACGAAGAACGACGCCACCGAGGCCACGCGGTCCAGCGGGTGGCCGGCTTCCGCGCGGCGCTCCAGCCCGCGCAGGTACGCCTCCATCACCCGCTCGTAGCCGGCGACGGAGAAGAGGAGGGTGATGTTGACGTTGGTCCCCTCCGCGATCAGCTGCTCGATGGCCGGGATCCCCGCCTCCGTCCCCGGCACCTTGATCATCACGTTGGGCCGATCGACCGACTTCCACAGCCGCCGCGCGTCCTCCAGCGTCTTCTCCGTGTCGTCCGCCAGCGTGGGCGAGACCTCGATGGAGACGAGCCCGTCGTGCCCCGCCGCCGCGTCGTAGATGGAGCGGAAGAGGTCGCAGGCGCGCTGGATGTCGGCCACCGCCACCGTCTCGAAGGCGCGGTCCGCGTCCGCCCCGCCGGACGCCAGCGACGACAGCTCGTCGTCGTAGTCGTCGCTGTCGCCGATGGCCTGCTCGAAGATGGAGGGGTTGGAGGTCACCCCGCGCAGGTCGTAGCGGCGGATCATCTCCTCCAGCTCGCCGCTCTCCAGCATCCCGCGGCGGATGTAGTCCAGCCACACGCTCTGGCCGAGCGGATGAAGGTCGTGGAGCGGGTTCTTTTCGGGCATCGTCGTCACTCCATCTCGGGAAAACTGAAGTCCTGAGTCCTGAGTCCTGAGTGAAAAGACCTGAGTCCTAAGATAACACCAAATCCACTTAGGACTTGGCACTTAGGACTCAGGATTTCTTTTTGTTACTTCTCGTCCGTCCCCAGCATCGCCGGGCCCGCGGCCTCGGCCCCCGCCTCCTGCTCCGCCGCGTCCCCGCCGCGCCCCAGCAGGCGCAGCGCCTTGGCCGCCACGTTCTCCGGGCTGAAGCCCAGCTCCTCGAAGACGCGCGTCGCCGGCGCCGAGTGGCCGAAGTGCGAGATGCCGACCACCTCGCCGTCCGTCCCCACCCACGTCGCCCACCCCATGGGGCTCGCGGCCTCCACGGCCACGCGGGCGCGGACGTGCGGCGGGAGCACCTGGTCGCGGTACTCGCGCGGCTGCTGGGCGAAGAGCGACCAGCTGGGCATGCTCACCACCCGCGCCTGCACCCCTTCCGCCTTCAGCCGCTTGCGCGCCTCCACCGCCACCGACAGCTCCGAGCCCGTGGCGATCAGGATCACCTCCGGGTCGCCGCCCTCCGCGTCGGCCAGCACGTACGCGCCCTTCCGCAGCCCGGACGCCGGGCCGAACACCTCGCGGTCCAGGTGCGGGAGCGCCTGCCGCGTCAGCGCCATGAAGATCGGCCCCTCCGTGTGCTCCATCGCGAAGCGCCACGCCTCCGCCGTCTCGTTCGCGTCGCCCGGGCGCAGGTCGATCAGCCCGGGAATGGCCCGCAGCGCCGCCATCTGCTCGATCGGCTGGTGCGTGGGGCCGTCCTCGCCCAGCCCCACCGAGTCGTGCGTGAAGACGTAGATGGTAGGCTGCTCCATCAGCGCCGCCAGGCGGATGGGCGGGCGCATGTAGTCCGAGAAGATCAGGAAGGTGCCGCCGAACACCCGCACCCCGCCGTGCAGCGTCATCCCGTTCATCACCGAGCCCATCGCGTGCTCGCGCACCCCGAAGTGCAGGATGCGCCCCGCGTAATTGTCGGCCAGGAAGTCGCCGCCGCCGTCGATGTTGGTGAGGTTCGACCCCGCCAGGTCCGCCGACCCGCCGATCAGCCAGGGCACCTTCCTGGCGATGGCGTTCAGCGCCTTCCCCGAGGCCGCGCGCGTGGCGATCGCCTTGTCGTCCCTGGTCCAGGTCGGGATCTCGGAGTCCCACCCTTCGGGAAGCCGCCGCTCCAGCGCCGCGTGGAGGTTCCGCGCCAGCTCCGCGTTCTCCGCCGCGTACGCGTCGAAGCGCGTCTGCCACTCGCGCTGCGCCTGGGCCCCGCGCTCCCCCGCCTTCCGCATGTGCGCCAGCGCCTCGTCGGGGACGAAGAACGGCTCCGTCGACGGCCAGCCCAGCGCCTCCTTGGTCAGCTTGATCTCCGCGTCGCCCAGCGGCTCCCCGTGCGCCTTCTCGCTCCCCGCCTTGTTGGGCGACCCGAAGCCGATCACGGTGCGCACCACGATCATCGACGGCCGGTCGTCCGCCCGCGCCGCGCGGATCGCCCTGTCGATCGCCTCCAGGTCGTTGCCGTCCGCCACCTTCTCCGTGTGCCAGCCGTACGCCTCGAAGCGCGCCGCCACGTCCTCCGTGAACGCCAGGTCGGTCGATCCCTCGATGGTGATGCGGTTGTCGTCCCAGAAGTAGATCAGCTTCCCCAGCTTCAGGTGCCCCGCCATCGACGCCGCCTCGCTCGCCACCCCCTCCATCAGGTCGCCGTCCGAGCAGATGGCGTAGACGTGGTGGTCCACCACGTCGTGCCCCGGCTGGTTGAAGATCGCGGCGAGATGACGCTCCGCCATCGCCATCCCCACCCCCGTCGCGAACCCTTGGCCGAGGGGGCCCGTCGTGGTCTCCACGCCCGGCGTCATCCCGTACTCCGGGTGGCCGGGGGTGATGCTCTCCCACTGCCGGAAGTTCTTGAGGTCGTCCAGCGTCACCTCGTAGCCGCTCAGGTACAGGAGCGAGTAGAGGAGCATGGACGCGTGCCCCGCCGAGAGGATGAAGCGGTCGCGCCCGAACCACTGCGGGTCCTTCGGGTTGTGGCGCAGGTGCCGCGTCCAGAGCACGTAGGCGAGCGGCGCCAGCGCCATCGGCGTCCCCGGGTGCCCCGAGTTGGCCTTCTGCACCGCGTCCATCGACAGCGTGCGGATGGTGTTGATGCAGAGCTGGTCGATGTCGGTCCGCTCCGTCGTGCCGTCAGCCATCGTGGTACCTGCTTTTTCGAGGTTGGGCGCGAGAGGCGATCGCTCTCGCGTGGGCCGTCTTCGTCAACTGCTCGAGCGGCGGGCTTGGGCGTGTCCCTCCGCTGCGCTCCGGGCCGGGCTGCGCGCGCGGTAAGGCACGATACCACTGTGCCCAACCGCGCCGGGCCACCGCCGCGCCAAACGGTCGATGCGCTTCGTCAGCGTCGGAGCGGGCGCGGCGCCGTCCCGGCCCTCCGGGCGCGCATCCCTCACGCGAACCGAAGGGTACATGGGACAGGGCACAGCCACCATGACACCCCGCCCGCGAGACTGTCATTCCGAGCGGAGCCCACCGCACCGCATCCAGCGCCACGCCATCGCCTGGGGGGCTCCCGAGGAATCTACCCACCCCCTCGGACGGGCTCGCTCCTGCTCCACCGCCCGCCTGCGCTCGATCTCGCGCCGCGAAGCGTGCGCTTCCGCTGTAAAAGCCGGTCCTGCGGCATGGCCGGCCCTCGCGCGCGGTGCCAGCGGCTGCGCCGAACAGCGGTGGGCGCACGCTGCGCGGCGCGGGATCTCGCGGCCGGGGCTCCGTGGCGCTCGACTGGCCCGTCCTTGGCCGCGGCTAGATTCCTCGGGGGCCCGGCAGGCATCTTCACCGCCGCGAGAGTCGCGCATCGGGCCCCACTCGGAATGACACCTTTGCTCGCACCGGCCCGAAGCGCGAAGCGCCGAGGTCGTCCACCTCTCCCGGAACGGGGGAGGTCGCGCGAGTCGTCCACGGGCGGTTTCGTGGACGACCGCGCGGGAGGGGCGCCGCGGCCGAGGAAACGCACCCGACCTATTCGCCCGCCCCCACCTCCGCCGCCGCGAACGCCACCGCGTCCGGGATCACCCCGATCCGCTCCAGCGCCAGCAGCGCCGCCCCGCGCGCCGTCTCCTCCCCCGTGGGCCGCAGCCGCAGCGGCCGCCCGATCGCCTCCCCCACGATCCTGGCGAACCCGGGCGAAGCCCGCAGCGCGCCGCCGCTCGCCACCACCTCCGCCGCCGGCCCGAAGGCGCGCTCCACCGCCCGCACGGCCTCCGCGATCCGCCCCGCCACCGCCTCCATCCACGCCCGCGCGATCTCCGCCGCCGTGGTGTCCAGCGTCATCCCCGCCATCGACGCCACGTCGCCCGGGCTCGAGAGCGGCGGCCGCTCCCCCACCAGCGCCGCGTCCACCGTCAGCCGGCGGGCGCCCGTCTCCGTCCCCGCCAGCGCCGCCTCCAGCTCCTCGCGCGGGGGAAGGCGCAGCGTGCGCTGCAGCCAGTCCAGCACGTTCCCCCCGTTCGACAGCGCCCGGCCCACCACCGTCCGCCGCGCGTCCAGCCGGTAGCACCACAGGTCCGGCGGAACCACCAGCTCCGCGTCCCCCCGCAGCACCCGCACCGCCGCCGACGTCCCCACCGTCAGCGCTACCCGCCCGGCTCCGACCGCGCCGCTGCCGAGCGTCGCGCATCCCCCGTCTCCCACCGCGGGAAACCAGGGAATCTCCGCCAGCTCCGGCCAGCGCCGCGCCATCTCCGGCCGCAGCCCGCGCATCGGCTCGTCCGAGATCTCCGGGAGCCCCTCCGCGCCGATCCCGGCCGCCTCCAGCACCTCCGCGTCCCACCGCATCGCGCGCAGGTCCAGGAGCCCCGTCCCCGACGCCATCGACGCCGAGATGCGGCGCGCGCCCAGCCACCGCTCCCCCATCAGCTCGCCCAGCGAGAGCCAGGCGGCGACGCGCGGGAAGGTATCGCCCCGCGCGCGGCGGAGCCAGACCAGCTTGGCCGCCGGGTAGCTCTCGTGCACCCAGCATCCCGTGCGCGCGTGGACCGCCTCCGCGTCCAGCCGCTCCCGCAGCCGCGCCGCGTCCTCCCCCGCCCGCGTGTCCCCCCACCCGAAGAGCGGCGTCAGCGCCCCCCCGTCCGCGCCGACGCCCATCACCCCGTGCCAGAACGTCGTCATCCCCACCGCCACGGGCGCGATCCCCGCCCCCCGCGCGACCCCCATCGCCCCGTCGATCGCCCCCGCGCACGCCGCCAGCAACGCGTCCGCGTCCGTTTCCATCGCCCCCGGCGGCGCCGCGCGCCATTGCACGCGCACGCGGGAGGCCGCCTCGCCCTCCAGCGGCCGCCCCCACCGGTCGTGGAGGGCCGCGCGCACGGAAGACGAGCCGGCGTCCAGCGCCAGCACCCACGGCGCGCGCTCCGAGTCCGGGCGAAGCGTCATCGGCGGCCGCCGGGGAATCCGCGCCCCCGCATCTTCGGGCGCAGCCTCAGCGCATCGGCTCGCCACGCGTCCCCGGGTCCGAGTTCCCCAGGCCGCCCGGCTCCTCCGCCAGCCGACCCGCGTTTGGATCGCTGTTCCCCAATCCCCCCGCCCCCGTCTCCACGTCCCGGCCGATGCTGCCCATCGCCCCGCCCAGCCCCGTGCTCCGCCGCGCCGCCCAGAAGCGGTCCTCGTCGAACGACTCGTGCGCGTAGAAGTCGTCCCCCGCGCCGCCCGGCGCCGGCGTGCCCATCCCCGCGTCCGCCGTCCGCCCGCCGGAGAGGAGCCCGGGTCCGGGGACCGGCGCCGCCGCCAGGGTGTCGCCGCCGTCCGCCGTCACCCCGCCGCGTCCGCGCGGAAAGGAGTCGCGCACCGACGTCTCGAAGTCGCGCGAGAGCGGGGCGTGCTCGTAGGTGGGGAGCGCCCGCAGGTCCGCCGCCGCCAGCTCGTCCACGATCACCCGGTCGTGCTCGCGGTCCAGCCGCGCGTAGCCGATGGGGACCAGCACGTGGCGGTCCGCGGCGCCGCCGACCTCGGCGTCCAGGTCCACGTCCAGGTAGCGCACCTTCATGGCGGTGGTGTCCACCAGCAGCTCGTCCACCTCGCCCAGCTTGCGTCCGTCCGCGCCCATCACCTCCCACCCCCGCACGTCGGGGTCGCCGCTGGCCACGCGGAAGTCGTCGAGCTGGTCGAGCGGGACCACCCGGTCCAGGTCCTCGTTGCGCATGGAGCCTCCTCGTGCAAGTCGCATCGGACAACGGGAACCGCGCGACACCGGAGTGCGGCGCCACGCGGGGCACCCCCGCCGGGCCGCAACACCCGCGCCATCCTCCTGCCGCGCAGGAAGATGGCCGTCTCCCACCCTCAAACCTTTGACAAACTGTATACCGGCCGGTACGATTCTGGCACTCCACACTGCTACCTTCCGGGGATACAGATCCCCCGGCCGCAGGGCCGTACCCTTCCTTACTTGCACGGAGAGTCCCGCATGCAGGCGACCCCCACCCCCGCCACCAACGACGTCCTCACCAACGCCGACGTGCTCACGCAGGGCGAGCTCGACAGCCTTCCGGTGGGGATGATCCAGCTGGACCGGACGGGGAAGGTGCTCAAGTTCAACCAGACGGAGTCGGACCTGGCCCGCGTGCAGAAGGAAGACGCCATCGGCAAGAGCTTCTTCGACGAGGTGGCGCCGTGCACCAAGGTGCAGGAGTTCTACGGCCGCTTCCTGGAGGGCGTGGAGAAAAAGAACCTGCACACGGTGTTCGACTACGAGTTCCGCTTCCGCGACGGCCGCCGCAAGGACGTGGTCATCAGCATGTTCTACAGCAACACCACGGACACCTGCTGGGTGCTGGTGGAGCGGCCGTAACGGCGGGTGCGAAGGTGCGAGAGTGCGAAGGTGCGAAAGTGGGTCGGCGTGAGATCGGGATCGCGGGCGGGGTGATGGGATCACCGGCGCCTCGAGCCTGAACGAAGCTTCGGCAGGCGGATTGCGGAAGAGCCGCGTCTCGCGAGGGCGCCATCACTTTCGCACTCTCGCACTTCGCACTTTCGCACTGGATGTTCGATGGGGAAGACGTGGCCGCGGCGGCTGGGGTTCGCCGTCAAGGTGGTGGGGCGGGAGGGGCTGAAGAGCAACGACGCGCGCAGGTGGCAGTCCGAGCCGCACCTGCGCGTCTCCATCGGCTACCTGCGCGAGATCCTGGACTACCTGGACGAGATCGACGTGCGGATGTACCGGATCTCTTCCGACTTCGCGCCTTACTGCACGCACCCCGATCTCCCGCAGTTCCACAACCAGATCTCCGAGTGCCGCGGCGGCCTGGAGGAGCTGGGGCGGATCGCCCGCGAGCGGGGGATCCGCCTTTCGCTGCACCCGTCGCAGTACGTCCTCCTCTCCGCGCTCGATCCCGCCATCAACGACAAGGGGATCTGGGACGTCAACTCGCAGGCCGAGCTCCTGGACGCCATGGAGCAGGGCCCCGAGGCCGTCGTCATCATCCACCTGGGCGGCGCGTACGGCGACAAGGACGCCGCGATGCGCCGCTTCGCCGAGAACTTCCCCCGCCTCTCCGAGGCCGGCCGCCGCCGGCTGGTCATCGAGAACGACGAGACGCTCTACACCGTGCAGGACTGCCTCCGCGTCCACGAGGCCACGGGCGTCCGCCTCATCTTCGACCACCAGCACCACCTCCTCAACCCCGGCACCCTCTCCCTGGGCGACGCCGCCCGCGCCGCGCTCGCCACCTGGCCCGCAGGGGTGATGCCCAAGATCCACTTCTCCTCCCCCAGGCTCGACTCCCGCACCGTCGTCCGCGCGAAGAAGGAGGTGCTGGCGCCGCCCCTCCTCTCGCAGCACGCCGACTACGTGCATCCCTGGGAGTTCTCCGCTTTCCTCCACGAGGTGGGCCCCGTCCCCTTCGACGTGATGCTGGAGGCGAAGATGAAGGACGAGGCGCTGCTCAAGCTGCGCGCCGACCTGGACCGCTACGGCCTCTGGGGCCCCGCTCCGCCCGCCTGATCCCAGTCCCCTGGACGAACCGCGCAGAGCAGGCGACGAGGAGGCAGTCGCATCCGGAAGAAGAAGCCCGCATCCCGCCGTGAAACCCTCGACCGAAACGAGGATCAAAACCTCTTCGAAAACGCACCCTTCGCTCCTCCTCTCCTCGACCTCTCTTCGACCTCTCCTCGACCTCTCCTCGATTCGCGTCCGTCCGAGGATCGGCGCGCCTTCAAGCATCGCAAACTGCGTCATCGGGAGGTTCGGCGCGGAAAGCTGCCTCTGCTCCGCATCCCCCCCGATGATGCAGCTGCCACGGCCCGGGCGAGCACGAGACACCGATCGTCGGCGAGATCGCTTGCACGGCCCGGTGCGGCATCCGGTACGATCCGCCGCTTTCCGGGTCCGATGCGGTACCGAGCGGCCTCGCCGCGCGCCTCTTTCGCCTCCCCATTCCGCAATTCGCACGCGTCGTTTACTTTGTTCACCTCGCACTCCGGAGGTCTTGCGAACTATCACACCCCGTGTTATAGTCCATGCAGACGACGACGCCCACGAAGTACCTGGAATTCGTGCTCCTCCCGTCGTTCGAGCGCAGCGCGGCGGGGCTCTTCACCGAAGAGGACGTCCGCGCGCTCGAGCAAACGCTCCTAGCCAACCCGCGCGCCGGCGACGTGGTGCAGGGCACGGGCGGCGTGCGAAAGGTGCGCGCGGCGCAGGAGGGGCGGGGCAAGCGAGGCAGCGCCCGCGTCGTCTACCTGTTCGTGGAGGTGCGCGAGCGCATCTACCTGCTGTGGGCGTTCGGCAAGAACGATCAGGCCAACCTCACTCCCGAGCAGGTGAAGCGGGTGCGGCAGCTGGTGGAAACCCTGAAGAGCGGAGAGGGCTGATGGTAAAGAACCGCAGCGACGGCGTCAGCTTCGGCGACGCCCTGATCGGGGCGCTGGAGGAGGCGGTCGCCTTCGAGCGCGGCGAGCTGGAGGGGGTGCGCGTGGACCGCGTGGAGGTCACCGCGCGCGACGTGAAGGTGGAGCCGCCGCCGACCTACTCGGCGGCGCGCATCCGCGGCATCCGCAAGGGGCTCTCGCTCTCGCAGCAGGTGTTCGCGGACATGCTGCACGCCAGCCCCAGCGCCGTGCGCGCCTGGGAGCAGGGCGCCCGCGAGCCCGACGGACCCTCCCGCCGCCTCCTCCAGGTCGCCGAGAGCCACCCCGAGGCGCTGGCCGACACCCTCTACGGCAAGCGCATCGCGGAGATGAAGAAGGACGGCTGGCCCCGCATCGCCGCCGAACGGCCGGCGAAGCCGTACGGGACGGAATGAAGAAGCCCCGCGCGAGCGGGGCTTCTTCGTTTCCGCGGCGGATCGCGGCGACCGGTCAGGATGCGCCCGCCGCGCGGAGGTGGCGGACGACGGCGTCTCCGGCGGCCTGCGTGCCCAGGGTGCCGCCCAGGTCGGCGGTGGTCTCGCCGGCCACGACGGCGGCGCGGACGGCGGCCTCCAGGCGGTCGGCGTCCGCGGGGTGGCCCAGGTGGCGGAGCATCATGGCCGAGGTGAGGATGGCGGCCAGCGGGTTCGCCAGGTCCTTTCCGGCGATGTCCGGCGCGGAGCCGTGCACCGGCTCGAAGAGCGAGACGCGCCCCGGGTGCAGGTTCCCCGACGCGGTGAGCCCCAGCCCGCCCACCAGCGCCGCCCCCAGGTCCGAGAGGATGTCGCCGAAGAGGTTCCCCGTGACGATCACCCGGTAGCGGTCGGGGCGGCGGACCAGGTCCATCGCCAGCATGTCCACGTAGAGCGCCTCGGACTGGATCTCCGGGTACTCGGCGGAGACGAGCTTGAAGACGCGGCGCCAGAGGCCGCCGGCGTGCTCCATGGCGTTGGCCTTGTCGGACATGGTGACGCGCTCCAGCCCGTTGGCCTTCGCGTGCTCGAAGGCCGCGCGGATGATGCGCTCCACGCCCTTGCGCGTGTTCACGTCCTCCTGCACCGCCACCTCGTCGGGCGTCCCCTGCTTGAAGACGCCGCCCATCCCCACGTACACGCCCTCGGTGTTCTCGCGGAAGATGACGAAGTCCAGCTCGCGCTCGGTGCGGTCCCTGAGCGGCGTCAGGCGCGGGTCCAGCAGCCTGACGGGGCGGAAGTTGATGAACAGGTCCAGCCGAAAGCGCATCCCCAGCAGGATCTGCCGCGCGTGCTCGTTCCCCGGGACGCGTGGATCGCCCAGCGCGCCCAGGAGGACGGCGCCGTAGTTGGCCTCCAGGTCGGCGAACTCGGCGTCGGTGATGGTCTCGCCGGTCTCCAGGTAGCGGTCGGCGCCGTGCGGCCACTCCACCAGCTCCAGGGTGGGGCCGCCCAGCTCCTCCAGCGCGCGCAGCACCTTCACCGCCTCGCGCGTGACCTCCTTGCCGACGCCGTCACCGGGAATCACCGCGATCCGCGCCATGTCGCTCCGCTTGTCCGTTCAGGGGGATGGAGATAGAAGACGCGCGAAGATAGGGGGAGGCGCGGCGAGCGGCAAACGGCGGACGATCGGAAGATCGGAAGATCGGGATCGCGCGGGAGGACGAGCGAAGATCGATACGCTTCGATGGGCAGTATCGCATACCTCGGCGAGGCCCCCTCCCCCGCCCTTTCCCGCTACGCGGTGGAGGGAGCTGCATCTCGCCCATCGCGAACGTCTTCGCCGTTCAGGCTGTGACGCTACGCGAGGCGGGGATACGGCGGAGGGTCAGCGGCCGAGGGTGGTGACGTACTCGGAGACGGTGCGGATCTGCTCGTCGTCGAAGGCGCCGTTGCCGCGGGAGGGCATGCGGACGGGGTACGCCGCGGGCGTCGGGACTCCGTTGCGGACGGCCGTCGCCACCTGCTCGGCGGTGCGTCCGGCGCCGGCCAGCGGAGGGCCGAGCTGGGTGCCCGCGCCGGCCTCGCCGTGGCACATGATGCACGAGCCACGATAAAGCGTCGCGCCGGGCGAATCGTCCTTCTCGCGCTCGGCGCGGCGGCCCGCGCCGTCGCCGGACGCTTTCGCCCCACCCTCGGCGCCGCCACCCTCTCCGCGGCAAGCGGCCATCATCGCGACCGTGGCCGCCGCCGTCACCGCACGTCTCCAGCTCCGCATTCTCCGCCGCCGTCACAGGATTCCACGCGCCCGCCAGGAGCCGGCGGGCTATCGCAAGCGCTGTTCCGGGGCGGGAGGGGGCGGCGTGCCGTGCTCGCGCGGCCATCCGCAGCTGGCGCAGAAGCGCCACTCCGGCTCCACGATGGCGCTGCACTCCGGACATGGGATGGGCGCCAGCACGCGGCCGCAGAACGGGCAGAAACGCACCTCGCGGTCTCCCGGGAGCGGCGAGCGGCAGCCGGTGCACATCCGCGGGCGGGGCCTGGCCGCCGGGGCCGCGGCCGGCATGGGCTCCACCTCGGTGAGGTCCAGCGATTCGTACTGCGGCGCCGAGGCGGATTCCGACGCGACCGACGCGACCGACGCGGCCGGCTTCGGAGCGGCCACGGGAGGCGCGGTGTAGTCCGGGACCTCGGGGGCGTAGGGATTCAGGTAGACGCCCACGTCCGCGTAGTCGCGGTAGATGCCCAGGATGGGGTTGGGCGTGCGCAGCTCGCGCTGGAACTCCTCCTGCACCTCCACGCGCTCCACCACCAGGTAGTCGCGCTCGCCGGAGAGGAGTCGGAGCAGGGCGTGCTCGTACTCGGCCAGCTCCGAGAAGGCCATGTCCGCCCGCACGGCGCGGTACGGAACCAGGTGCTGGTAGAGGTCCCCCACGGTGACGGAGGTGCCGTCGCGCAGGAGGACGTCCGCGATCCGCCGGTAGAGGCGATCGATCGAGTCCATCGTTGAGCCGATGTGCGGATGTGCAAAAGATGCGGGAGTGCGTAAGTGTCGCACTCCCGCCAATCTACGTCCCCGATCCCGATCCACCAAATCCGCCCGGTATCCTATCCTCATCCCCGCCGATCCGCCGATCCGCCGATCCCACGATCCCACGATCCCACGATCCCACGATCCGCCGACGATCGTCCCGATTGCGTCAGGGCACCAGCGTCGACGTATCCACCACCGGGGGCGCCACGGGAGGGGGAGGGACGGAGCCGATCAACGCGCGGACCTCCGCGGGGGCGCGGGCCAGGACTCGCTCGGCCTGCGCGGGGCGGCCGGAGTCGCGGAGGGCGCGCACCAGGCCGCTCCACGCGCGGGTGGAGGTGGAGTCCAGCACCACCGCCTTCCGCAGCCGCTCCACCGCCTCGCCGTTCCTCCCGCTCTCCAGCAGCAGGTAGCCCAGCTCGATGTTGAGCCCCGCGTCCTGGGGCGCGGCCTTCAGGCCGGCGCTGAGCTCGCGCGCGGCCTCGTTGCGGCGGCCGGACTGGCGGTAGATCTGCGCCAGGTAGTAGTGCGGGCGCGGCTCCTCCGGATCCTCGGCGGCGGCGCGGCGGAAGTGCTCCTCGGCGCGGGCGGTGTCGCCGCGCGCGTAGGCGGCCTCGCCCTCGGCCAGCGCCCCCGCGTCGCCGCCACGGCCGCGGAGGAGGAGGATCACGAGGAGCGCCAGGAGGACGGCCCCCATCGCCCCCGCCACGAAGGGCCAGGGGGAGCGCGTCCCGGAGGCGGGGACCGGGTGCACCGGCCCGCGGTCCTCGGGAGCGGGCGGGATCAGCGTCTCCTCGGGGGAGGAGAGGACGGGGTCCTCCAGCGGGGCGTCGGCGGGGGCGGCGCGGACGTGGCGCTCCAGCGACTCGGCCACCCGCAGCGCCAGCTCGCCGTCGCGCGCCGCCGCCTCGCCCCCCTCGCCCGCCAGCCGCCCGGCGGTGGCGGAAAGCTCGTGGAAGACGGCGGCCAGCTCCATGGGGAGCCGGTCGCGGCGGCGCAGCTCGGAGAGGAGGGCGTCCGTGGGAAGGTCGTCGGGGGAGAGGGCGCGCAGGCGCAGCTCCACCGGGGCCGTGGGGTCGTCGCGCAGCATCCGCCGCATGGCCATCTCGGCCGCGCGGGCGATGCGCACCACCGCGCCGGCGCGCGCGGGGGAGGCGCGCAGGGCATCCACGTCCACCTCCACGGCGCGCAGGGGGCGGAGGACGGAATCGGGGTCGTGGCTCACGTGGATCTCCGGACCGGGACGAACGATTCCGGCCGCCCCGCGCCCGCGCTGGCTGCGCGGGGCCGGACGGCCGGAGAGGCGAACGGGCAAGAAGCGTGCATCTCCCGGGGGATCAGGTCTCGATGCGCAGCAGCCCCAGCCGCGCGCCGCCCTTCAGGAACTCCTCGGCGCTGTGCGCGGGAACCGTGCTCCCGGTGCGCTCGCGGATCTGCCGCGCCGCGCGCCGCATGTACACCGAGAGCGGGAGCCCGGGCTCGGCGTGGTCGCGCATCCCGCCCACGATCTCGTCCCACGTCCCCTCGAAGACGGCGCCCTCCACCGTGCGGACGCGGTGCACCTTCACCTCCGTCTCGCGCGCGTCGCCCGGCGGGGTGAGCATCCGCATGATGAAGTCGATCTGCGCCGAAAGCTCCAGCACGGGCGCCGGCTCCTCGTCGGCCGCCTCGAATGACGACTCCACCTCGGCCAGCAGGTGGTCGATGGCGTCGGGCTCGGCCTCCAGCGCGGTGATGCGCTCGCGCCAGGCCACCAGCCCGGCGTCGTCCTCGGCCACGCGGTCCACCGCCACCTTGAGCTCCACGTAGCGCCAGAGCGAGAGGGTGTCCCAGTGCTCGGCCGGGGGGACGCGCTCCAGCTCGCGGAGCGCCCCGTTCAGGTCGCCGCGGTCGTGGAGGAGGTGCGCCAGGTAGATGCGCGCCTCGTGCAGCTCGGGCTCCAGCCGCAGCGAGCGGCGCAGCTCGCGGCGGGCGCCCACGTCGTCGCCCAGCGCGTGCAGGGTGTAGCCGCGCGCGGCGGCCACCTCGGCCGAGTCGGGGTGGGCCGTGGAGAGGGTGGACAGGCGGTGCTTGGCGTCGGCGAACAGCCCCTCGCGGTACAGGGCGCGCCCCATGGTGAGCCCCAGCTCCAGGTCGTCGGCCAGCCCCATGGCGTCCACGGTGGCGAAGCACTTGAGCGCCTCGTCCACGCGGCCGAACTTGAGCAGGCTCTCGCCCAGCCCCACCCAGGCGTCCTCGTACTCGGGGTCGGACTCGAGCGCCGTCTCGAAGGAGATGCGCGCCCAGGCGTACTCCTCGCGGGCGATGCGCACGTAGCCCATGCCCACGTGCAGGAGCACGGAGTCGGAGTGGTGGCGGAGCCCTTCGCGGAGCACGTCGAGCGCGTCGTCGTAGTCACCGGCCTCGTACAGGCGGTGCGCCCGCTCGTCGAACTCTTCCGCGCTGAGGAACGACGGTCCCATGCAGCCTTCGGTCATTCAGTAAGGATTGGATTCTCGCGCGGGACGGGCCGGAGCGCCTCCCGGGGCAGGTAGGGCGGGACCGGCGCGCCGTCAGGCGCGCGGCTGCCCCGCCAAATATAAGCGAGGCCGTATCCTGCAACCACCCCCGCGCACACGGTCGACGGGGTTGCGGAGGCGCGAGGGGAGCGGCAGATTTCGGGTGCAGTCCAGACCACAACCCGCACCGTGCTACGAGGAGGAAGATGTTCGACCGGCTGTTCGGCCGCCGCCGCCTGAGTCCGGAGGCGAAGCGAAAGCTCCTGGTGATCGCCGCGCGCTCGGAGGAGAACATCGTCGAGACGCACGTCTCGAACATCCTCGACATGCTGGACATCCTGGGTGACGAGGTGGACGTGGACCGGGCCATCGAGCTCTACGGGGAGATGCTCCCCATGGACGAGCACGTGGCCAACACGGTCGCCAACCGCGTGATCGCCCGCCACGACGACCCCGACAAGGGCCGCGACGGGGGGGATGACGGGCGGCGGTATTCGAACGTGTTTCGGGATCCGAAGGGGAGATAGGGGAGAACGGAAGTCCTGAGTCCTGAGTCCCCTCGTCCCTGGTGACCGGATTCGGGATCGGACGTTTTCTCCGAGTGTCGGCGGGGCGGGCGGCGTTCAGATTCCGGACACGCCCGGTCCCTGGCGCGGTTCCGCCCGAAACGCAGGGAAATCGATCAGATGAAAAGCGGAGTGTCGAGATTCTCGACGCTCCGCTCTTCTTTCATCCCCACGATGGAATCGCCGCAACCCGTCGACAGAGATCGACTTAGCCAGCCGATCCCCATCCGGCCCCGCGCTTGCCTTCCCCCATCCCGCGCCACACGGGACCCGTCTTCCGAACGACCATCGCGACACCCTCAGCATCGCCGAGCCCATCGTGATCGCCCGAGCCGTCTCCGCCGCGCCGCGCACCGCGCCGCCGCCGTCGTCGCCTTCGCTGGTGGGCAACAAGCGCCCGCAGCCGCACCGCTTTCACCTGACCACCGGCCGCGTGCTGGAGGGGAACCTCCACCGCGCCCCCAACGCCCGCCTGGCGGACCACCTGGCGACGGTGAAGGGGTTCATCTCGCTCACCGACGCCTACTGCATCCAGACGGGGGACCAGTTCCCCTACCTGGTCATCAACCAGGACCACGTGCTGTTCGTGGAGGAGATCGTCGCCGCGCCCGAGCCGGCCGGCGCCACGCTCCGCCCCAACACCCTGTCGGTCCTCGGAAGCTGATCATCCACCGATCCTCCCCCTTCTTCCCGGCTCCGCGACAACCGTGAGGGCGGGGAAACGGGCCGCGGAAGGAGGGGAGAGGACGGGGGATGGAGATCGAAGGAGAGGCGCGCGGCGGACTTTCGTCGCGCGCTTCGCGTTCCGGATCGGCGCGGGCCCGATGGCTGTCCCCTGTCTCCCGCAGTTCAGCCCCTCGACCGCGATGCGGAGAGGGGCTGATCGGCGTCGGTCGATATCGATCCGGATCGACGAAACGGCTATTCGACGGCGGCGACGGAATCGGGGAGATGGGCGCGGTGGCAGAGGCGGACCACGGTGACGCGGCGCTCCTCCGTCTCCTCCACGCGCAGCTCCATGGGGCCGTCCACGCCCGGCGCCTCCACGCGGTCGCCCACGGCGGGAACGCGGCCCAGCGTGCCGAAGACGAAGCCGCCCAGCGTGTCGAACTCCTCCTCGGGGAGGAGGAGGGCGAAGCGCTCGTTGACCTCGGAGAGCGCGGTGCCGCCCTCGACCAGGAAGTCGCCCTCGGGGGTGGCCTCGAACTCCGGCTCCGGCTCGTCGTACTCGTCGGCGATCTCGCCCACGATCTCCTCCAGCAGGTCCTCCATGGTCACCAGCCCGTGCGTCCCGCCGTACTCGTCCAGGACGATGGCCAGGTGCACCTTGCTCTGCCGCAGCTCGGAAAGGAGCTCGCTCACCCGCTTGGTGCCGGGGACGAAGTAGGCGGGGCGGACGATGGCGCGCAGGTCGAACCCCGTCCGCTCCAGCTCCTCGCGCCTCGCCAGCAGGGGGAGGAGGTCCTTGGTGAGCACCACGCCCACCACGGAGTCCATCGACCCCTCGAAGACCGGGTAGCGCGAGTGCCCTTCCTCGATGGCGATCCGCACCATCTCGTCGAAGGTGGACTCCACGGGGACGGCCACGATGGCGGTGCGCGGCGTCATCACCTCGCGCGCCACCGTCTCGGCGAACTCGAAGACGCCGCGGATCATGTCGCGCTCGTCGGGCTCGATCTCGCCGGGGTCGGCGCCGTGCGTCATCAGCAGGCGCAGCTCCTCGGGCGTCTGGATGAGCGGGTGGAAGCCCTGGCTGCGCACCCCGAACAGGCGCGACGTCCCGCGCACCACGAAGCCCAGCGGCGTCGTGAGGGGCCAGACGGCCAGCGACAGCATCTCCAGGAAGGGGATGGCGAGGTGGGCGGTGATCCACTCGGCGCGGTGGATCGCCACCAGCTTGGGCACCTGCTGCCCCAGCGTGGCGTGCAGGATCACGACGGCCGCCAGGGAGACGGCCAGCGCGCCCGTGGGATGCAGCCCCAGCGGAGCCAGCCAGTCGCGGGCGATGCGCACGGCGATGTAGCCCAGGAGCACGGACGCGAAGGAGCGGCCGAGCTGCGCGGAGAAGACCAGCTCCTCCAGGCGCTCCAGCGAGGGAAAGACGCGCGCGGAGCGCGGGTCGCCCAGGCGTACGTTCTGTTCGATGCGGGAGCGGCGGACCGCGATGAGCGCGAACTCTGCGGCCACCAGAAAAGCGTTCGCCGCCAGGAGCAGCAACGCGAGGATGAAAGGGAGACTACTGGGGTCGGGATCCATGGAATGGACGGGATTGTACCGGGTCCCCGGGAATCGGGGGCCCGCACGCGCGCGGGCGCGTCGTGGGAAGGGGGCTCAACCTCGCCGCACCTTCCCGGACTCGCCGCGCGTGTGACGCTCAGGCCGCGGCGGTCGCCGCGCCGGCGTCGGGGCTGTTGATGACGGGCCGGCAGAAGCGCAGGCCGATCCCCTCCAGCTCCTTGAGCTCCTTCTCGGTGAGCGCCGGATAGCGCTCGCCCAGGAACTCGACGGTTTCCTTCATCCACTCGGTCTGCTGCTCGTCGGTCGACTGCAGCACGCCGCAGCGGTGGATGTGCGAGAACAGCTCGTTGCGTGCGTCGTCCAGCGCGGACGAGCGCGGCGCGGCGGCGCGGTTCCTGTCGCGATCACGGTCACGATTACGGCTCAAAGCTCCTCCTCCGGTTCTCTAACGAAAGCAACCCTCGCGCGGAGGGTAGTCGGATTACTGTGATTGCCCGGAAATATAACACTTTCCCGGCATTCGCGAAACCTGCGGCGGCACGCGCGGTCCGGCGCTTGCGTTCGCTCGCGCGCCCCGGAATTGCCGCTTCTCCCAGATGGTGCCACGGATACACCGATGCCCGCCGCGCGTTTCCATCATCGCCTCCAGCGGCTGCGCGGCCCCGTGGGGCCCGCGTGGTGGACGGAGATGGGGCTGCGCGCCCGCACCACGGACGTGGGAACCTACCGGGTGCACTCGGTGGAGACGGGCGAGGGGCCGGAGGTGGTGGCGCTCCTCCACGGCCTTTCCGGCTCGTCGCGCTGGTGGCAGCGCAACATCCCTGCCCTTTCGGCGACACGGCGGGTGGTGGTGCCGGACCTGATCGGGTTCGGACGGAGCCGGGGGGCGGGGCTCCTTCCGGACATCGCCACGCTGGCGGACGTGCTGGCGGAGTGGCTGGAGTCGGCGGTGGGCGAGCCGGTGCACCTGGTGGGGCACTCCATGGGCGGCCACCTGGCCATCCACCTGGCCGCGCGCCACCCGGAGCGCGTCCGCCGCCTGGTCCTGGTGGACGCGGCCGGGATCCCGCGCCCGCTGAACGCGCGCACGGCGGCCCGCTTCGCCTACGACGTGGCGCCGCCCCGCCGCTGGGGCGACCCGCGCTTTCTCCCCGTCAACTGGGGCGACGTGCTGGCGGCGGGCCCCTTCAACGTGCTGGCCGGCCTCCTCCACGTCCTCCGCGACGACGTCCGCCCGCTCCTCCCCGGCATCGGGACGGAGACGCTGATCGTCTGGGGCGAGCGAGACAGCGTGATCCCCCTCTCCCACGGCCGCGAGATGCGCGCGCTGATCCCCGGATCGCGCCTCCTGGTCCTGGCCGGCGCCTACCACAACGCCATGGTCGATCGATCGAAAGCCTTCAACACGGCGGTCCTGGGCTTCCTCGACGGAGCGGAGGTCGGCGAGTGATCCGGATCGACCTTCCGCCCGTCTTCTCCCCGATGCACGATTCCCGATGCACGATCGGATGATGCGATGCCCGTGACGCTGGGGGAGGCGGCGGAGGCGTGGAGCCGCGCGCGCCGGGTGAAGGTGCACGGCCACGCGATGCGCTACCGCGAGGCGGGCGAGGGGCCACCGCTGGTGCTGGTGCACGGGCTGGGGCTCTCGGCGGACTTCTGGCAGCGCAACGGGCCTCCGCTGGCGGCGATGGGGTTCCGCGTCCTCGCGCCGGACCTCCCCGGCTTCGGGCGGACGGACGGCCCGAATGCGCTTCCCGTGGAGGCGCAGGCGCGCTGGACGGCGGCGTGGGCGGACGCCATCGGGCTGGGGCCGGCGGTGTACGTGGGACACTCCGTCTCCTGCCAGACCATCCTGGAGATGACGGCCGACGAGCCGGAGCGCGCCACCGCGCTGGTCCTGGCCGCGCCCACGGGCGACCCGGCGCCGCTGCGGCTGGCGCGTCAGGCGGCGGGGTTCGTGGTCGATCCGTTCTTCGAGCCGCTCGACCTCTTCCTCTGGGTGGGCGAGCCGTACGTGCGGGCCGGGTTCTTCCGCTGGCTCCGCACCTGGATCGCCGCCGGGCGGCACGACACCATGGCGGCGGCGCGGCGGGTGAACGTCCCCGGGCTCGTCCTCCTGGGCCGGCGCGACCCGGTAGTCCGCGCGGGCTTCGGTCGTCAGCTGGCGGACGCGCTCCCCGGCGGCCGCTGCAAGCGCCTCGAGCGGGGCGCCCACGCCATCGTCTTCGACGCCGCGGACGAGTTCAACGCCGAGGTCGCCGCCTTCGTCCGCGAGACGCTCCCCATCGCCCCGAACGACCAGGGCCCGCGCGAGACCGCCATCTGACGGCTTGCCCATCGCCCTCCGCGCGCCGATTGTTCACATCGTTACCTTCAGCGGACCGGCGCGATCGATCGTTCGCATTCGTCACGTGTGGGGTGATCGGCCGATCGAGTGTCCGCATCGTCGTCTTTGGGGATCGACCGATCGATCATCATCCCCGTCGATCATCCCGCGAACCAGTCGGCGTCGGAGCCCCGTGCAGCCTGTCCCCTGTAACCTGTACCCTGTCCCCTTCTCTTCCGAGGCTTCCCCGTGAGCATCATCGAGACCCCGAGCGGCACGGACTGGCCGGAGCTGCCGCTGGACGCGTGGGAGGACACGCGCGACACGCTGCACATGTGGACGCAGGTGATGGGCAAGGTGCGGATGGAGCTGGCGCCCCCGGTGAACCACTGGTGGCACGTGCCGCTGTACGTCTCGGCGCGCGGCCTGACCACCTCGCCCATCCCGCACGGGCGCCGCACCTTCGAGATGGAGATGGACTTCATCGCCCACGAGCTGGTCATCCGGTGCAGCGACGGCGCCTCGCGCGCGGTGGCGCTGGCGCCGCGCACCACGGCCGACTTCTACGCGGAGACGATGGCGCGGCTGCGGGAGATCGGGGTGGACGCGAAGATCTGGACCACGCCGGTGGAGGTGGCGGACCCCATCCCCTTCGAGAAGGACACCACGCACGCCAGCTACGACCCGGAGTACGCGCACCGCTTCTGGCGGGTGCTGTCGCAGACGGACCGGGTGTTCCAGGAGTTCCGGGGGCGGTTCCTGGGAAAGTGCAGCCCGGTGCACTTCTTCTGGGGAAGCTTCGACCTGGCGGTCACGCGCTTCTCCGGCCGGCGGGCGCCGCCGCACCCCGGCGCGCCGGGCGTCGCCGACTCAGTGACGCGCGAGGCGTACTCGCACGAGGTGAGCAGCGCGGGGTTCTGGCCCGGCGGCGGGACCGCGCAGGCGGCGTTCTACTCCTACGCCTACCCGGAGCCGGAGGGCTACGCAAAGGCCCCCGTCCGTCCGGCCGAGGCGTTCTACGACGCCAGCTGGCGCGAGTTCTTCCTCCCCTACGACGCCGTCCGCACCGCCGCGCGGCCCGAGGAGGCCCTCTCCACCTTCCTCCAGACCACCTACGAAGCCGCCGCCGACCAGGCCGACTGGGACCGCGACGCGCTGGAGTGCGAGTGGTAGGCAGGGCGATCTGCACCGCCGGGAAGCAACGACAGGCGAGCCCCGGCCCGATGTCTCGGGCCGGGGCTCGCGGGTTCCATCAGTCCTTCCTTCTCCGCCCTACGCCTGCATCTCCTCGACCGAGCGGCGGAGATAGGAGAGGATGAACCGCGCGAAGGGCAGCACGTCGCCGTTCACCTGCGCTTCGTGGAGCGCCGAGAAGTAGCGCGGACGGTCGTCGTTGCGGATGGTCGCCCACGGCAGGCCCTCGCCCAGCAACGCCACGTTCATCAGGAAGCGGGCGATGCGGCCGTTTCCGTCGGAGTACGGGTGGACGCTCGCGAACTCCAGGTGCGCCAGAACGGCGCGGGTCAGGGGCCGGCCCTCGATCCCGTTCACCAGATCCGCATACTGGCGCATGAGCCGCGGTACCTTTTCGGGAGAAGGCGGCGCGTACACGTGGCCCCGCAGGTAAGCCGGCTCCGTCCGCCACCCCCGCAGCACGTCCGGCGAGACGATCCCCGCCTCCACCGAGGGCCCGATCAGCTCCACGTACAGGTCCTGGATCAGCGGCTCCGTGATGTCCGCGCGCCCGGGCGCGTCCCGCACCGCCGCCAGCACCGACTCGAAGGCCCGGCTGTACCCGGCGACCGCCATCCTCGCGCGCACCTCCTCCGGATCGTGCCCCCCGACCATGGAGCCGCGGATGACGGCGGACACCTCTTCCGGGCGAATGCGGTACCCCTCGATGGTCGTCGAGTGATAGGCATCGTACGCCTTCGCCTCCCTCGCCTGCCGCAGGAGCACGTCCTCCCCGAACCGCGGGAGCGCGGCCTCGGCGTCGCCGAGCTCGCGCTCGATCTCCGCGCCGAAGCGCGCGAAGGTCGCGGCCTGCCGGTCGAGCCACGGCTGGTGCGTGGTGCGCAGGTCGGCGACGTAGGCGGGGACCACGAACCGGCCCCCCCGGTCGGTGTGGCCGCGCCCCACCCTGTGCCGGGTGCCGCCCAGGAGCACGTCGTCAATGACGTCGGCCAGCCGCGTGTTTCCCGCGTCGCGCGCGATCTGCCCAAGCCGCTTGAGGACCACCGGACGCGGGTGCCTGCCGTACTCGGCTTCCAGCCGGGGTTTGCTGACCGCGAGGCTTTTCAGCCAGAGCGTCACGGCCTCGGGCTCGTCCCGCATCTGCTCGACCGGAAGCGAGAGCAGCGTGGCGACGGGATCGTCCACGGGGATCTCGGTCCCGAGCGGCCGGTGCATGGTGACGGTGTCGGCGTCCACCTCGCCCGGCCGGATCAGGATGTCCAGCCCGGGCACGATCTCGATCCGACGCTTGCTCCCGGTCGCTTTCTGGCGGATGTGGAGCACCGCGGGAGGTGTGAACTGGTCCAGATCCAGGCGGACCGCGGAAATCCGCTCCACGACTGACGGCGCATAGGCGCCGAGCACGATTCGAACGACTCTCCAGTAGTTCGGGTACAGCGCGTCCGGAAGCACGTCCACGCCGGGCCGGGCGAGGATCCATGCGAGCCCGCCGGCCACTTCCAGGACATAGCCTCCGGCCAGCAGGAACGCCCGTTCAGGAGGCTGTGGGTAGGCGCCCCGACCCACGACGTACTCCTCGCGCTCGGCGTATTCCCGCCACCATTCCAGCGCTCTCTTTCGCGGAGTCGCGGCTTCGATCTCACTCATGAGGGGTTCGTCATGACATGGGACTGCATACTTCAACTACGGACGTGCACACATAGAATAACATCCCGTGCACACCCGGGATAGGTTTTCGTGCACAGATAGAATAGGAATCCGTGCACAGATAGAATAGAAATTCGTGCACAGATTGGATAGAGACTCGTGCACGCGTTGGGTAGAATGGCTCACCCAGCCACTACCCTGAGTCACAAACGAAGCCCCGGCCCGATTGCTCGGGCCGGGGCTTCTTCGATTTTGCCTGCCGACGATCGTCAGCCCACGACGAGGTTGAGCAGGCGGTCGGCGACGAAGATCACCTTCCGCACCTGCTTGCCGTCGATGAACTTCTGCACGTTCTCGTCGGCCAGGGCGGCTTCGCGGGCGGCGTCCTCGGCGATGCCGCGGGGCATGGGCATGCGCGCGCGGAGCTTGCCGTTGACCTGCACCACGAACTCCACCGTGTCCGCCACCGCCCTGGCGGCGTCGAACTCCGGCCAGTGGGCGCCGTCGAAGATGGAGCCCTCGCCGCCCATGCGCTCCCACAGCTCCTCGGCCATGTGCGGCGCGAACGGGGCCACCAGCCGCGCCAGCGGCGCCACCGCGGCCCGCTCCGGCGTGCGGCCGCCGGCGCGCAGGACGTTCAGGTACTCCATCATCGCCGCCACGGCGGTGTTGTAGGAGAGCGCCTCCAGGTCCTCCGTCACCTTCTTGATGGTGGCGTGCATCTTCTGCTCGACCTCCGCCTCCAGCGGGCGGTCGGTGGAGGAGAGCGCCGCGTCCCACAGCCGGGTCAGGAAGTTGTACGGGCCGCTGATCCCGCTGTCGCGGAAGTCGCCGCCCTCCTGGTACGGCCCCAGGAACATCAGGTAGGCGCGGAAGGTGTCCGCGCCCCAGTGGGCGATGTACTGGTCCGGCACCACCACGTTGCCGCGCGACTTGGACATCTTGGCGCCCTCCTTCACGATCAGGCCGTGGGCCCGGAAGCGCGTGAAGGGCTCCTCGAAGTCGATGTGCCCCATGTCCTTGAGCGCCATGGTGATGAAGCGCGCGTAGAGCAGGTGCAGCACCGCGTGCTCGTTGCCGCCGATGTAGCTGTCCACCGGCAGCCACCGCTTCGCCACCGCCGGATCGAACGGCCGGTCCGCGTCGTTGGCCGACGGGTAGCGCAGGAAGTACCACGCGCTGTCCAGGAACGTGTCGCTGACGTCCGTCTCGCGGCGCGCCTTTCCGCCGCACGAGGGGCAGTCGGTGACGTACCACTCCTCGTGGCGTGCCAGCGGCGAGATGCCGGACGCGTCGGGCTTGAAGTCCTCGATGGGCGGCAGGAGCACCGGGAGCTGGTCCTCGGGGACCGGCACGGTGCCGCACTCGTCGCAGTACAGGATGGGGATGGGCGGGCCCCAGTAGCGCTGCCGGGAGATGGTCCAGTCGTGCAGGCGGTAGTTGATCCGCGGCTCGGCCAGCCCCTTCTCGGCCAGCCACGCCGTCACCGCGCGCTTCCCCTCCTCCGCGTCCATCCCGTCGAACTGCCCGCTGTTGACCAGCCGCCCCGGCCCCGTGTACGCCTCCGCCAGCGGCGTCGACGCATCGTCCTCCGGCCCCGCCACCACGCGGGCGATGGGGAGGACGAACTGGGTGGCGAACTCGAAGTCGCGCTCGTCGTGGCCGGGGACGGCCATGATGGCGCCCGTGCCGTACTCCATCAGCACGTAGTCGGCGATCCAGACGGGGATCTCCTGGCCGGTGGCCGGATTGACCGCGCGGCCGCCGGTGTCCACGCCGGTCTTGGTCTTGTCCGTCTTCTTGCGCGTGACCAGGTCCTGCGCGGTCACCTGCCGGCGGTACTCCTCCACCGCCTCGCGCCGCTCGGGGGGCGTGATGCGCTCCACCAGCGGGTGCTCGGGCGCCAGCACCATGTACGTGGCGCCGAAGACGGTGTCGGGCCGCGTGGTGAAGACGCGGATCACCGGCTTCTCCGGCTCGATCTCCGCGGACGCGTGCCGGTCCTCGGCCACCTTCGCGCGGGCGATGGGGAACTCCAGCTCGGCGCCCTCGCTGCGGCCGATCCAGTTCTCCTGCGCCTTGCGGGTGGTGTCGGACCAGTCCAGGGTCTTCAGGTTCTCCAGCAGCTTCCCCGCGTACTCCGTGATGCGGAAGAACCACTGCGACAGGAAGCGCATCTCCACCGGCGTCCCGCAGCGCTCGCACTCGCCGGCGACCACCTGCTCGTTGGCCAGCACGGTCTGGCACGAGGGGCACCAGTTGACGGGCGCCTCCTTCTTCTCCGCCAGCCCGTGCTTGTAGAGCTGCAGGAAGATCCACTGCGTCCAGCGGTAGTACGACGGGTCGGTGGTGTCGACCGTGTGGTTCCAGTCGTACATCAGCCCCACGCGCCGCAGCTGCTTGGTGAAGCGCTCGATGTTGCGCGGGATCAGCTCCGAGGGGTGGATCCCCTGCTTGAGGGCGAAGTTCTCCGAGTGGATGCCGAACGCGTCGAAGCCGATGGGCTCGAAGACGTCGTGGCCCTGCAGCCGCTTGAAGCGTCCGTAGATGTCGGCGCCCGTGAAGGCGTAGATGTTCCCCACGTGCAGCCCCTCGGCCGACGGATACGGGAACATCATCAGGTTGTAGAACGGGCGCTTCGCCGCGCGCAGGGCCTCGTCGGTCCACGCGTTGGTGCCGCGCTCATCCCAGCGCGCCTGCCACTTCCGCTCGATCTCGGCGGGGTTGTAGCTGTCGGAGACGTGATCGTGGTCGCTCATGAACGTTCGCCGGACTCTCGCGGAAACAGAGGCCGCCGGCGGGTTCCGCCGGCGGCCCGAGGGATGATCCCTCCTATGCAAGGTAAACTGCGGCGCAAGGGGCGCTTGCACAACCCCCGGGAGGGAACGGCAGGGGACAGGTTATGGGGGACGGGGGACAGCGAGCGGATCGGGCGTTCCCGACGGCTCCGCGCGGGGCCCCCTCGCGCGACGAATCCTATCCTTCCGCCAGCTCTCCCACCGCCGCGTACGGGTCTCGCTTGTTCGACCGCGCCGCCGCGACGATGTCGTCCACGGCGCGGCGAAAGTCGCCGCCGCGGGCCTGGAAGACGCGCTCGAAGAGGTCCAGGCGGTCGTAGTAGAGGCGGCGCGAGATGAGGGTGGCGTTGTTCAGGTCCTCGCGGAGGAAGCGGTCGTAGTTGCTCACCTGCATCCGCGGGCGGATCTCCCGCGCGTAGCGGTCCTTGGCGGCGGCGAACACCTCGTCGCGCATCGCCACCTTCTGCTCGCGGGTGCGGTCCGGCATCCCGTACACCTCTTCCAGGTGCTTCACCACGTCGTTCATGAAGGCGCCGAAGAGCAGGTCGTCCTCCCACTCCGCCACGGCGCGCCGGCAGAGGGGCGACTCCGGCCCCTCGCGCCCGCAGAAGAACTCGATGGCGCCGCGCGCCCCCACGAAGCTGGCCAGGCTCTCGTTGAAGGCGGCCTGCCCGGGCGCGTAGAAGGTGTTGTGGAAGATCTCGTGGATCACCGTGTTGGCCAGCGACACCTCGTCGTAGCGCAGCAGCGTGGAGAGAAGCGGGTCGTTGAACCACCCCAGCGTGCTGAACGCCGCCGTGGGCCGGAGATACGTGTCGAAGCCCTCCGCCTGCAGCTTGGCGATCTCGCGCCGCGCATCGCCTTCGTCGAAGTAGCCCTTGTACGGAACGCGGCCGACCACGGGGAACCACCACGTCTTCGCCTGGAACCGGTCCTGGTACGCGGCCGAGAGCACCAGCGCCAGCGTGTCGGACTTCACGCGCGAGAACAGCGTGTAGCTCTTTCCCGCGTTCAGCCCCAGCGAGTCGGCCGCGTAGGCGCGCGCCTCCAGCACCAGCGCCAGCTTGCCGCGCGTCGCCTCGTCGGTGCGCGGGTCGGCGATGACGCGCGAGATGGGCCGGCGCCCCTGGAGGATCCTGGCCTCTTCCCACGACGCGCGCAGCACGTAGCCGGGCGAGCAGGCGGAAAGCGCCATCGGGAGCGCCGCCAGGGCGATCAGGAGTCGGGAGATGCGGGGCATCGCGTCCGTGGATGCGAGGTTCGGGCGGATTCGGATCGGCATCAATAAAGAGCGGCTTCCGCCGAAACGGAAGCCGCTCGCAGAAGCCGCGCCGCTGACGGAAAAGTCTTGAGTCCCAAGTCCTGAGCTCCCGGACCGATGATTCCGTGCAGTTAAGGACTAAGGACTAAGGACTTCTTTTCTCAGACGTCCAGGAACGGCGATGGGACGTCGTCGGCGATGACGCCGGCGGCGCGCGCCCTCGCGAACAGCTCGCGGATGGCGCGCTCGCCGTCGGGGCCGACGTCGGCGGAGAACTGGTTGACGTAGAGGTCGATGTGCTGCTGCGTGACCGCGTCGTCCATCTCCTGCGCGTGCGCGCGGACGTACGGGCGCGACGCGGCCGGATCGGCGAAGGCGTGCTCCACGGAGCGGCGGATGGCGTCGTGGATGGCGAGGATGGTGTCGGCGCCCAGGTCGCGGCGCGCCAGGATGCCGCCGAGGGGGATGGGGAGCCCGGTCGTGCGCTCCCACCACTCGCCCAGGTCCACCACCTTCACCAGCCCGTGCTGAGGATAGGTGAAGCGCGACTCGTGGATGATGAGCCCCGCGTCCACCTCGCCGCGCGCCACGGCCGGCATGATGTCGCTGTATACGACCTCGATCCCCGGCGCCGCGTCGGGCGCGAAGAGGCGCAGCAGGAGGTTGGCCGTGGTGCTCCGCCCCGGGATGGCGATGCGCATCCCCGCCAGCTCCGCGGTATCGATGTCGCGCCGCGCCACCACCAGCGGCCCGCACCCGCGGCCCAGTGCGCCGCCGCTGCGCAGGAGCACGTAGTCGCGCACCAGGTGCGGGATGGCGCCGTATGACACCTTGGTGACGTCCAGCACGGCCTCCATCGCCAGCCGGTTCAGCGTTTCCACGTCCTCCAGCCGCGGCTCGAACGACAGCCCTTCCGCCGCCACCATCCCGTGCACCAGCGCGTGGAAGATGAAGGTGTCGTTGGGGCACGGCGAATAGCCCAGCGAGAGCGTCCGCGCGGGGCTCTCCACATCGGAATCAGTAGCGATTGCAGCGTCCATCATCCATCCCTCGGTTCTGCTGAACGGAATCGTGTAGTGCGATGGGCATCGTCGCATCCCGCGGCGGGCCCCCTCCGCCCTCCCCCGTTGCGCGGAGAGGGAGCTGTATCTCGCCATCTCCCGCTGTTTCACGGACGAGACGGCAACGCGCGCGGCGGGCGGTCGATTCTACGGCCAGGCGGCGGCCACGATGCGGACGGCTCGCTGGGCGGTGTCGGCGGCTTCGGCGAGGCGCCAGCGCGACAGGTCCCGGTCCTCGACCAGGTTGCTGACGGCGCGCAGCTCCAGGAACGGCACGTCGTAGATCGCGGCGACGTGGGCCAGCGCGGCGCCCTCCATCCCCTCGCACAGCGCGCCGAAGCGCCTGGCCAGCACCTCGCCGCGCGCGGCGGTGCCGGAGCAGGCGGAGACGGTGACGAACGGACCGACGCGCGTCGATACGCCCGCGGCCTCCAGCGCCGCCCTCGCCCGCTCCGCGCGATCGGGATCGAGGGCGATCTCGTTGAAGATCCGCGCGCCGTCCCGATCGACCAGGGGGATGCCGATCCCCTCGGTCGACATCCATCCACCCGGCGCCTCCACGCCCTCGTCGCCGTAGACGGCGACGGAGGCGAGCGCCACGTCTCCTACCCCCAAACCCGATCCCGGGTACGCGCCGCCGATGCCGAAGCCGACGACGCCCCGGACGTCGCGCGTCTCCAGGAGCGCCGTCAATCCGTGCGCGGCGTTGGTCTTGCCCATGCCGGCGGGGAGGACGAGCACCGGCGCGCCATCCAGCATCCCCGTCCACGCCGCCTTCCGCCCGATCGTCGTCTCCCACACATCCGAGAGCCAGCCGCGGAGCGCCGCGCACTCGAACGGGACGGAGCAGACCAGGGCGAGCGGCGCGGGAGCGGACACGGGGCCGACGGGGCTCGGGTTGCGTGACGGGGCCATGGCGGCCGAATTTACAGCCTCCATCCCCTGACGGAAATCCAAGCCCCGCGTGTCGATGCAGACCCGAGCGTCCGCGACCCTCCATCGTCCGGCCACGAAGCAGGCGCGCCGCCTGGCCGTGCTGCTGCTGGCGGCCCTCGCGGCGTGCGGCGGGCCACCCCGCCGGCCGTCCGCTCCGCCCGCCGCGCCGCCGCCTCCCGCCGCGCCCGCGGCCCCTCCGCCCTTCAACCCGTCGGAAGTGTGGACCAGGCAGCCGGGGCTGGCGCTGCGCAGCGACTCGGGCACCACGGTGCTCCCCTACATCTTCATGCGGCTGCAGGTGCTGCGGATCGACTCCACGGCGGTGCTGGTGCGCTGCCAGGTCTGCCGCGGCCAGCCGACGGGGTGGATCGACACCGCCCGCGTGGTCCACACGCCGCGCCCGCCCCGCGAGTCCGCGCGGATGGAGCTGGCCGACTTCGCCCTGACGGTGCGCGACGCCGCCATCCGCCGCGACTACGAGACGCTGCGCGTCGCCATGGCCCCGGACTTCATCCACACGCTGAACGGGGTGGAGGGGACGCTGGAGGCCATCGGAGCGTGGCGCCGCGACCGCGCCGTCGACCTCCAGCGCCTGCCGTACTTGCTCGACCGCGGCATCGCCACCGTGCCGACGACGCCCGTCTGGGCCGCGCCGCCGGAATACGCCACGCAGCGCAACTACGCGGACCTGCGCGCGGGCTTCCGCCAGGGCCGCGACGGGTGGGAGTGGCTGTTCCTGGTGCGGGCGGAGCTCTGAACGGAAGGGAACAGGTTACAGGGGACAGGGGACAGCGGGATTTCGGGCAATTGACTTCGGTGCGGGCGGGAGGCTGGATCGTTGGACATCGCCGGAATCGACTGACTCCCCTGCTCCCGATCTGCGGAAGGTCCGTTGCTGGCTGTCCCCTGTACCCTGTCCCCTGTACCCTTCCGTTGCTGCTGCCTGACGCGCGAACGGGTCCCCGAGGACATCCTCGGAGACCCGTTCGTCGCTCCCACCCCGGCGGCGGCCTACTTGTGCACGCCCTCGCCGGAGATGACGGCCTGCGCGTAGCCGTTGTCGGGGTTGCCGCCCCGCTTCAGCACGCGGTCCACCGTGCCCGGGCCGCGGTTGTACGCCAGCAGCGCCAGCTCGGTGTCGCCGTCGTACTTGTTGATCAGGTCCTTGAGGTACTTGAACCCGATCGTCAGGTTCGTCTTCGAGTCGCGCAGGTCGGCGACCGTGACGTCCTTCTTGAGCCAGCGCGCCGTGGAGGGCATCAGCTGCGTGAGGCCGATGGCGCCCACGTGGCTGGTCGCGTGGTCCTTGAACTCGCTCTCGGTGCGCACCATCCCGAAGGCGACGTCCACGTCGATGTCCTCCTCCAGCGCCAGGTCGTAGATGGTCTCGGCCAGGTCGCGGGTGAGGCCCAGCTCCTTGTAGCGATCCAGCTTCTCCTGGATCACCGTGTCGCGGGCGGAGGTCTTCGCCTCGGCGACGTCGCTGGCGGCGGCGCGCCAGGCCTGGCCCACGGTGGCGTCGGTGAGCGGCGCCGCGGCGGAGGTGAAGCTCACCTGCTGCTCGTGCGACGGATCCACGCGCATGGAGTTGTAGCGCGCGACCGCCAGCGGCGCGGCCGACCCCACCACCGCCATCCCGATCATCCCATGCCGCATGGGGCTGCGGCGGACGCGGTCGAAGGTGGACGGGCGGCGCTCCAGCCGGATCCCCTCGTTCATCCGCCGGTCGCCGGCGCCGTCGTAGGCGCGGCGGTAGCGCTCGGGCGCGGCGTCGGGGAAGCGGCGGTGCGTGCGGCCCACCGGGTGCCGAGGGGCCTGCGTGGCGCGATCCCAGGGTGGCGGCGGGCGTCTCCGGGCAGCGTGCATCGCGTCCTCCTCGTTTCTTATGTATGCGTGGTACAACAACTTAAGCACGATTCGCAGGCCGCGGAAGGGATGCACGTTGCATGCCGTTCGTCCAGATGTTTCCTCCCCCGGTGCTCCCGATCGGGAACACGGATTCCGCCCCGCCGAACCGGGCGAATTCGGTGCCGCGAAAGCGCGATCGGCGGGCCGCTTGCCGGGCGGGCGCGGCACGCGCATCTTCTTTTGCGGCAAACCCGCTGCACCGCCCCGGAGGTCCCCATGCCGAAGCGCCGCGCCCCGCTGGCCCCATGAAGCGCATCCACCCGCTGATCTTTTTGCTCCTCGTCATCATCGGCGTGAAGCTGTCGGAGCAGGTGTACCGCTGGGTGGTGTTCCGCGACGAGCGCGTGCGCGTGAAGGAGCTGCGCGGCTCGCTGGTGGAGGCGGGCGCGCAGATCGTGGTGACGCGCGAGGCGTCGGACAGCATGCGGTCGGTGATGGAGAAGGAGGACGCGGCGCTAGAGACGGAGCTGCGCGCCCTGCGCCGCTTCGACCGGATGTCGCGCGGCGGCGCGCTTCCCACCGAGATCTACGGGCGCTACCGCCGCGAGCTGGACCGCCACAACCTGCACGTGGGCGAGCGCAACGAGCGGCTGCGCGACTGGCAGGCCATCCTGGCGCGCAACCACTCGGCCGTGGACCGCTACAACCTGCTGGCCGACAGCATCCGCGACATCGCCACCCGCATGGGCGAGCCCTACTACGCCGTCCCCACCCCCGCCGAGGCCGCCATGGAGCGCGGCCTGATCAAGCCCGAGGGCCAGGCGCGGCCGGGGCAGTAGGGTGATCGGGATTCGGGATGGATGGATCGGGATCGAGGGATCGGACAGGCGATGGATCGGGATGGAGATGCGACGCCCCTCGCGCCGGATGGCGGGAGGGGCGTTTTCGTGGGGTGGATCGTGAGGGAGGATCGACGGATGGGTCGGATCGGGTGGATCGGATGCGGATAGATCGGATGCCGTGGATCGCGGGAGTTTCGTCGGATCTCGCTCCTCCGGATTGAAATCCGGGGCTACAAAGGCACGAAGTCCGCCTTCGCGGACTGCTCGCGGCCTTTCACGCGATCGGCGGAGGTTCGCGCATTCCCGGTGCGGGCGATTGAAATCGCTGCAACAACGGCGCAAAGTCCGCCTTCGCGGACTGCTCGCGGCCTTTCACGCGATCGGCGGAGGTTCGCGCATTTGGCCGATGCCGCGGGTGCGCGTGGAGGCGTTCGTGCGCGCGGAGCCAGCCCGGAGGGCTTCCCGCAGTTTTAGGGGGTGTGTTTACGCACCCCCGGGCGCGGACGCCGCCGGCCTCCGGAATTGGCGCGGGAACGGTCTTTGTACTACCATGCGAGCCATGGCGAAGCAGACCGGTGGAGAGAAGTGGTGGCGGCGGGTGGGGACGCCGGAGACGGGGTTCACGTATCTGCGTGGCGACGGCAAGCCGCTGCGCAGCGCGGCCGCGCTCGCCCGCATCAAGGCGCTCGTCATCCCGCCCGCGTGGACGGACGTCCTCATCGCGCCGGACGAGTCGTCCAAGGTGCAGGTGGTGGGGTTCGACGCCAAGGGGCGCAAGCAGTACCGCTACCATGCGGACTTCGTGGCGCGCGGCTCCAAGCGCAAGTACCGCAAGCTCCTCAACTTCGCCCGCGACCTCCCGCGGCTGCGCGAGGCCACGGACGCGCACCTCAAGCAGCCGGGGGTGGGGCGCGAGAAGGTGCTGGCGCTGGTGGTGCGGCTCATCCAGCGCGGCTTCTTCCGCATCGGGAGCGAGCGGTACGCGGTGGAGAACAAGACCTTCGGGCTGGCCACGCTGCGCAAGAAGAACCTGCGCATCCAGGGAAACGACCTGTTCTTCCGCTACGTGGGCAAGAAGTCCATCGACAACCGCCGCGTGGTGGCCGACACGCCGCTGGTGGAGGTGATCGAGGAGGTGATGAAGCTTCCCGGGCAACGCCTCTTCAAGTACGTGGACGACGAGGGGAAGGTGCGCAACGTGACCGCCTCGGACGTCAACGGCTACCTGCGGGAGATCTCGGGGGGGTCGCGCTACACCAGCAAGGACATCCGCACCTGGGGCGGCACCGTGCGCGCCGCCACCATCCTGGCCGACATCGGCCCCGCCGAGTCGGAGAGCGAGGCCAAGAAGAACGTGGTGCTGGCGTGCAAGCTGGTCTCCAGCGAGCTGGGGAACACGCCGGCCGTCTGCCGCTCGGCGTACATCCACCCGGCCGTCTTCGAGGGCTACATGAAGGGGAAGACCATCGCCCCCCTCATGCGCGGCGAGGACCGCCCCGACGACACCACCGCCGGCCGCTACTACCCCGAGGAGGCCGCCCTCATGCGCTTCCTCTCGAAGTCCGGGTAAATCCTTTCTTCATCCTCACTACGCTGTCATTCTGAGGCCCGGCCACGCGGAGCCGAGCCACTCGCAAGTGACGGCAGGGCCGTGAGAACCTTGCGGACGGAGCAGTGAAGCCCGGTCGCGGCAGCGGCGACACCGCCCGGGACGCAACACCCGCGGCCCCGATCGGTTTCGGGATGCGCGGCCAACGGACGAAGCGCCGGCCCTCGCGAGGGAGCCGGCGCTTCGTCGTTTCCGTCATCCCCGCCCGCAGGTCAGTCCCCGGCGGTCCCGGCGGCGGCCTCGGTGGCGGCGGGCTCGCCGTCGGCGCCCTCCTCGGAGGGGAGGGGGATCTCGTAGACGAAGTACATGTCGCCCACGCCCTCGTTCTTCAGCAGCACGTGCGAGACGTTAAAGACGGGGACGCCCCCCGGCGTGGTGCCGCGGAAGGTGCCGTGGTGCGCGTGGCCGTGGAAGACCACCGCCGCCTTGAAGCGGTCGATGGGCTCCACCAGGCGGTCGTTCCCCAGGAAGGGAAAGATCTGCTCCGGCTCGCCCATCACCGTGTCCAGCACCGGCGAGTAGTGCAGCATCACCACCCGCACCGGCGTGGAAAGGCGCCGCAGCGCGAACTCCAGCCGCTGCACCTCTTCCAGCGTGGCGCCCACGAAGGTCTTGGTGTCCTGCTCGCCGAAGGCGGTCAGCGTCCACCGCCCGAAGCCGCCCATGAACCCCTTCACGCCGGCGAAGCCCACGTGCTCGTTGAGCTCGAAGGGCTCGCCGTCCAGGATGTGGACGCCGCGGTCGCGGAGGATGGCCAGCACCTGGTCCGACGTCCCCGACTCGTGGTCGTGGTTCCCCAGCACGGCCAGCATGGGGATCTTCACGTCCGCCAGCTCGCCGACGACCACCTTCGTCTCGGCGACGGTGCCGCGGCGGGTGAGGTCGCCGGCCAGCAGGAGCACGTCCGCGTCCTGGTTGACGCGCGCGAAGAGGTCGCGGTACTTGCCCACGTCCTCCTCGCCGCAGTGGAAGTCGCCCACGGCGGCGATGCGCACCACCCGCGAACGGCGGTCGCCCCGGCGGCGCTCCCCCTGCCGCTGCCTGTGCCCGGCGATCGGCTCGCCCTGCTCCAGCGTCGGCCCGTTCGTCATTCCTCCTCGCCCTCCGGCTTCGGGACCGTCTCCTGCGCCTCGTCGTGCGAGGCGCGCTCGTCCCACACGTCGCTCTCCTCGATGGCCAGCACGTCCGGGTGCCGCTTCATCCGCGCGATGTACTCCTCGCGCAGGTCCTGGAAGCCCCACTCGTTGACGTCGATGGCGAAGGAGAAGCGCGAGATCATCGTCCCGCGGGTCAGGTCGTGCTCCTCCTCGCCGGCCGGCGCCCGGGCGGAGTCGGCCTCGGCCTTGTCCAGCAGCTCGCGCAGCACCCAGCGCGGCACCTGGTCGCGGTACCCGGGATAGACGTAGCGGAAGAGCTGCACCTGCGACAGCAGCAGCGGCCAGTTCTCGCCCGTCTTGTCGATCAGGCGCCGCCAGTTCATCAGGTGGCCCTTGGCCAGGATCAGGTGCGCCACGTCGGCCATGTCGTGCCGGTGCCGCTCGTGGATGAACAGCCGGTGCCAGATCAGCTCCTCGGGCGGGGCCACGCGCACCTGCGTGGCCGCCAGGATGGCCGGCGTGCTGTGCGTGTACCAGTCCGGGTCGATCAGCGCCAGCCCGTTCCCCATCCCGTAGATGATGTCGATGAAGTACGGGTCGTCGAGGGCCTTGGAGAGCCAGTGCGACTGCTCCAGCCGCGTGCGGAAGCCCGCCTCGCGAAGCGCGCGCATGGCCGGGACCACCGCCTGCGGCTCGCAGAAGAGGTCCAGGTCCTTGGTCTGGCGGTAGATCCCCGTGTGCTCGTAGATGGCGTACGCGCCGGCCACGATGTAGGGCACCCCGGCCGCGTTCAGCGCCGCCAGCGCGCGCTTGTAGATCTCGCGCTCGTCCTCGGGGATCCAGAACTCGCTGTGGGTGACGGACTTCCTCTCCTCCTTGGAGAGGTTCCGAAGCTTGGGCAGGCTGAACGCCGCGGGCTCGCTGTCTGTCTTCGACATTCCGTATCCGTCGTCCGTCCCGGGAAAAAACGCGGTCTGGCCCGCGGGAGAGCAAGGATCGGACCGGGGACGGGTGCGAGGGTGCGAGGGTGCGAGGGTGCGAGGGTGCGAGGGTGCGAGGGTGCGAGGGTGCGAGGGTGCGAGGGTGCGAGGGTGCAAGGGTACGAGGGTGAGGAG
>Ga0247770_1000130_pt1 | contig 67085 bp, 89 predicted proteins | sample UWRJL136409B6_FD_179943 | JGI IMG/M metagenome (GOLD analysis project Ga0247770, IMG submission 179943) | Plant litter microbial communities from Arlington Agricultural Research Station in Wisconsin, United States - UWRJ-L136-409B-6 | ecosystem: Environmental > Terrestrial > Plant litter >...
GGAGGTGGGGGTGGATTTGATTATGAGGTTTAGGGAGGAGGGGGTTTGGTGATAGAGGGAGGGGAGGAAATGGCGTGTGAGGGGAGCAGGGGGTGGGGTGATAAGGGGGTTGCTGGGTCAGTTATGGATGGAATATGATGTTAGTTTGTGTTTTCAACTTGACAGCATGATGGGAAATATTGCTGTAGGAAAAGCTATACGCATGTGTCAGGGTTACGGGTATCAATGGGGAGTTAGTTTTGCTTGATGTCGGCATTTGAATCTCGAGTAACAAGAGTAACAACCAAGTGCCCGCCATGCTCGCTTAACAACGTCGGGTGGTGCCCCGGGTTTATATGAGGCATCCTTGGCGATCCTAACGCCGCGCTATGCGTTTCTAGCAACGTTATCGAAGATCGGTTACACAACCGCCCCCTGAATACAGTTTCCAAACAGTGAGATTACGGTGTTTGCAACCAGGTATCCGCGGGTGCAGCACCCGATCGGAGCGCAAATCAGGGGCCGAGACTGGCAAGACGTGCAGAGCGGGTCATGATTCCTGGAGAATTAGAGGTGCCAGGTGATCACGAGCAGTGACCTTCGGTCTGACGATGTCTCCCAACAAATACGACTCGCAGACCCTTGTGGCGGGCAAGCGAAGTGCAGTATTGCGGGCAGGTAGTACGGGTGAAACGGCCGGAACAATTGATGAATCCTGTGCAAGGTAGCGCTGTGTCAGGTCAATATGCCAGTCCCCGACGGCGTCATTGGCGAGGATAATCTCCCAACGTGACGCTTTGCTGCCTAGCCCATGTTGCGTTGTAGTAATGACAACCTCGACCAAAAGAACGGCCAGGCCTGGTGCGAGATCCAGCACAGTCAATGACACAGACACGCCTTGGCCCGATCGGATCCCATTGTCATCGGATCAGCCCCCTCCCCTGTCGATCTCCAGACGTTGCACGACAACAACGCGCCAATCTCTCGTTTCCCGGGATCGACATCGCCTCCACCTTCCCTTGAAATGTGCAACGCCCTCATCCAGGTCTGGCTCTGCGGCCACTTCCGCTTCAAGGAGTGGCAGCTCGACACCTGTTCCAAGGCTCAAGGATGTCTCGAAGACCGGTGCAGAATTTTGGGACCACGGAAGGCCTTGCCGGGAACGGGTCCCTGCCCAGACTCGACCTGCAAAGGGCACGACGGGAAGGCGAAGAAGATGGTGGCGCTGCCTATTCCTATCTCGCAGCATCCGCCGCTGCCAGAGGCCTTTTGGGACGAGGATCCACTGAAGGTGTTGAGGACGACGATTTATGTGGGCATTGAGCCGGATGAGTTGGCGACTGTGAAGCCGGAGGGGTCTCCGGTTCCGTGGAAGAGGGAGGAGAATCAAGGGATTCGCGATAGTGAACTGAGCGAAGAAGATGGAAACGGTGTCACAGAAGACGACAAGAACTCCGGGAGCGAGGTGGATGAAGTTGAAGAGCCTAGTTCTGAGGTTGAGTATTCCGAGGGGCAGGACCGGGAATAAGGGCTGGCAGTGCTTACAGAGGCTCGCGTCACTATAAGTAATGAAGTTGAGATACAATGGTTGAATGAATCTCCAAGTTCGTGGATGCTCAGTGGGGTGTGTCAAAAGACGTTCCGTGACATGCAACTGATCCTGTGCGCCTCGTAGCAATGATACCAACGGCATCCACCCAACCATGGGTTTTCGAGGCGCGGTAAATCATCATCCCCCCGTCACACCGGAAAATGATCAGGATCCTAAGACAGCAGGGGTTGTATTGGAAAGCAAAGAGCACCCGGCAATAAACATGGAAACGGCGAACAAATCAGTAAGGAAAGTGTTGGGGAGTTGTAAGCATTCAGTGCTTGTTCAAGAGCGAGAACGCCTGAGTTGGAAATGGGCGGGTTACAAATACCCATATCTGGGTTTGGCCGGCACTCTTCCCGCCGGGCGAATCTCCTCCCGGAAACTAACGCCGCCAGATCTGCCAACGGCTCTTCCGTTGATATCCAGTGCAATGGCAAACACTCTAACATTTTCGCCGATTGCCTGGAGCGTAGCCGATGAAACCACCAGTACCGTCTCGAAGGACTCTCGTCGGACAGCCCCCAACTTGTGAGTTCTGGCACCCGCCTCAAAAGCGGCGCCATGAGCCCTCCCCGTTACCGCGAAGAACTCCCACGCCACTGCTGCCGTATCGACGTTCCATGACACGTACACTGACGTCTCACTTCCGGAGCGCAGTGCCGCGACGGCTGGTCGCTCCCGCGGCCGCCCTTCCCACTCATATCGAAACCCGCGGTAACTTTGCACACCAGGCCCCAGCGAGCCCGAGTCAAGGTACTCATGGATGATGGGCTCGGCGTCGCTAGCGCGGAATTCGGTGACGGCCCCGGCCTGGCCCCAGTTCACAAAGACGTTGCCGGTTTTCAGAACATGAGCCTTTCTCTGGGACTGAGCGGATAGACCGTCAGGTGCGGGGAATTTCTGCAGCTCGGTGGCGGTGTTGGAAGTGTGGTTGAGTTGGAAGATCCGTGCGGATGAGGAGGGATGGACTTTTTTGCCGTTTGTTAGAGCTGCATTGTCAAACAGGGAGATGGTTTCGATGGAGCCATCAGCAGACCGAGAGCGAAAGCGGGCGTCGTGCTGGTAGGCGAAAGCAACGTCATCGGACAGAGGGAAAGTTGAGTTGCGCCCGCCCAAACGCCAGATCACAGAGCCATCAACGCCGGAGAGCTTATAAACCGTGCTGGTGTGGCGGCCGGAGATGAGGTAGCTCTCCTCGTCGTCCTTGTCCACGCTGTTGATATGCAAGTAGTCCCAAGCATCTTCTGTCTGGGGATGTTCAGTTGCGCCTATCTCATCAGCCGGAGCACGACCGAGCAAACCTTTCACCGACAACCTGTCAGCGGTGGCAAAAAACCGTCCAGAGTTGTTTAGATCCAACCCAGTGGGCAGATAATCGGCGATCAGACGTATGGTTCCTTTGCGTACACCCATACTAACAATGAGGCTGATTTCCGCATATGCATCTCGTCGCAGCGGAAAGAGGACTCTGGGAAGGATCCCTGGTACGCCGCGACCGCTGTTGCAGTAACCTTTGCTGGATTCGTTACTGTCAGAATCTAGCACTCATGGCCAATTGTGGTGATTGTTGTGTATTGTTTTTGTTCTGTGGAAGAGAATCTCTGGCCTACAGGGTCCCCTATTGCCAAGCCGGCTACTTCCGCGAATGGCTCCAATTGCTTATATAAGCTGACAGTTACACAGTTCGTGGGGTTCCGGGGTACGCACGCCTCCGTGGCTATCACGCAACTCTGTGGCATTCTAGTCATGACCGTGATACGCGCGGGCCTCAGGAGGGGCAGGCTGGGCAAAGAGAAGAATCTCGCCGGAAAATTGCAGGGGTCGGCTTCTCTGAGAGATATTACCAGCCGGGAGCTGGACTGACTGACCTTTGAGCTTCTAAAGCGCAAGACGCGGACGACCTCGACGAACCCCCGACGGGCTTGGTGTCTGCCAAAAAGAGAGAAGAGAACCACAGAGCTGCCTACCAGCCAGAGAAGAAATTGGGAAGGCGCTTTTCGCCACGGGGTGGACGATTTATCCAAGCTGCTGGCGGCCCAGGAAGAGACCTGGTGTCTATCACGAAGTTTGGGAATGGGGTCGATGGACCAGGAGGAAGAGAGAAACGGGCACCTGGGTTCAGAACTTCAAGAGTCGCACGATCCCGCGTGGTGGTTACGTTGTCGTCTGAGCCAGTTGGCGGATTCGACTTTGGACCTGCCTTCGCCTCAGCAACGTTGGCCAGACCACCTGGTAGCTAGTCGCTCAGTCACACGCAATGTTGCACAAGCCATCGCGGAAGCCGCGGGGGTGCTACTCCCGGACTGGCCGGCTTCGGAAACCCCCATTCGAGTGTGGCTTGAAGGTGGCTCTGTGAGGATATCCCCTGGAGCCGGCCCCTCGGGCAGGACGTTCCCTATCCCACTTCTTTTGACCAAGAACATCGAGTCAGATGATTCTGCTTTCTGGAATGCCAGCGTTGCCGAAATTGAAGCCATCATTGGACTGTCGACGTGGTGGTTGTTTGATACGCAACTGCATGCCATTGACGGGGTTGACCCTGGGAAACCACCCAGCTCTCATCGGATTCTGTTTGTTGGCAACGAAGACGATTCTAATCTAGGGGCTTGTTGCGGTGAGAGGTTGCGGGTATGGAAAGAGGGGAAGGGTATTTTGGACACCTCAAAAGTTCACCTTGTCGGGCATATTGCTCGACACGGCCGCACGCCCCTTGGTATGGTGCACACCGTGACACCCGTGGCACTGCTTTACGGGTCCCGGTCCCGGATATCAGTCTCAAGATCTCCTACTCGATTCTTCGGTTGGGGGCTTGTTCCCGAGTCAGTGGGATACCATCGAGATATGCTGGTCACCACCGTCCCCGCTAATGGACAACCCGCACGACTGGTCGGACAAGACATTTTTATTGCCGTCATCCGTTGGCTCTTTGAAATCGCCGGCAGCCCAGTCACACAGCACTAGGTACAGACGGAGTCGCTTATTACAACAGACGGCCCAGCTACTCTCCCAACTGTTCGCAACAACGCCGTCGGCGCATTAATCGACGTCTTCGCTAACAATGGCCTTGGGACCAAACAGGATGCCGCGGCGTGTATCATGCCTATTCTCACCCTGGAAACCAAAATGAGCCCTGGGCCAGCCATGTTCAAGACTTGTTGGTGAAGGCCATTGGCAGTTTCTACAAATACGACGAGGAAAAATGGAGGGACTTCTCCAAGCAAGCAGCCCATTTCTCACACGTGTTTTACTCGTGCCGGAGTCTTCCCAACGCCCAGTTGTTCAAGCAGGTCTTGGATAAAGCACTGGACGTATCTTTGCAAGGAAACGAAGAAAAGTCCAACGAGCTGTTGGAAATGGTCAAACTCTTCCCCGACAAACTAGGCAGTGAAGTTGTATTGACGGTCGCCGCTGGCGCTCTCAAGTCGTCAAGAAATGAACTTCAACGGCTTCGCTAGGCCCTGAGTATTTCTCGGTTCGGCTTTCGAAGTATGGAAGATGTCATAGTCAAATATGCATGCAATGTCATCCAATTGGCGTTGGAATTTGTCCCTAGGCCTCAGGAAGCTGTTCCTGGGCCTGGGGAAGGGGACGAGCGAGTTTTCCGCGAGCAGACTCCGTCGAATGCCTGGGAATGGGTCAGGCGTGTGCTCGGAACTTGCGATGAAAGTCCCTTACGATGCTGAGCTTTCCGAAAATACCCGCGATCTGGCAACGGAAACGATGCTGAACGTTCTTGCTACCGTTGCTGCTACGCACTCCTTGCGGCAGGGTGGTGAAATGCAAGAGGTTGATTTACGGACGGCCGAGAACCTCACACAGTGGGCCGGACAGATGGCTCAAAGGTACGTTACCACGCCTGCCCCCCACTGCGGATCTTTTGCCCAGCTAACCCGTCTGTGGATTTACCGACGGGCGCATGCATTATCTGTTGAAGCTGTGAAAGAGAAAGGGGGATGTCTGGAGTTTGCATTCAGGGGTATCGATAATTTGGCGAATTCTCTAGCACAAGACCTAAGGTGGTACGAGGAGCCGGGAAATGAGCCGGACTTCATACCTTTGGGACAGCTGCATGGTGAGATCGAGTCCACAAATGACTAGATATTCTGGGACGAAATAAGAGGACCGCAAGGCTGGTCTGCTACGGGGTGTAACCTCATTCACTCTGTCCAACCTGCCTGTGAGGGGCTGTCCGATTTATCAAGCTTGGAGTATTGGATGGACTAGTTTGACGCTGCCTTGGTGACTTGGTCTGGGAGGAACGAAATATCTCTCCTTGCTGGCAGGCCAGAACCTAGCACACACCGGCTCCTCGAGTGGCTCCTGCGCGTTTTCTCATTGAAATGTTTCACAAAGGTCAAAACAGATACTTGGGCCGAACAAAGTTTCGGAATCAACGCCAAGTCAGACCAACACCAGCGAACAGCGCTCACCTATGCCGCGAGGGACGGCACCCTCGAGGCAGTGAAAACACTCCTCAAATGGGGGAAATACGATCCGACGCAAGCCGACTCGTCCTACCATACCCCCCTACATTATGCAGTAGAAAGAGGTCCCGAGAACAACGAAATGATCCTCGAGCTACTCAACGCCGAGTGGCCAGCCGCCAACGGGATACGCGATGGTAACGGACACAACATATGGCACACCATCATGTCTGTTGGCTTGTTTCCGATCGAAGATGCATGCCGCCGGCTGAAAGATTATGGGATCAGCGTGCACGACATTGATCAAGGGCAAACGGCCCTTCACTATGCCGCGATGTACGACAATATCGACGCAGTACACTTCGCATTGGAGCTCGACATCTTCGTCGACCATGCGTCCCAGATCCCCATAGAAATAGGTATCGGCGGCAAAGACACGAATGGGTGGACGCCGCTAAGAGCTGCCATTCTCTACGGGAAAACAGTCGTGGCACAGGAGTTAGTTCGAACAGGGGCTAAAGTCAATAACAACTGGGGTGATTCGTGGGGGACGCCAACCGCATGGGCGGCCAGAATCGGGAATCTCGCCATGGTTGAGTTTCTTGTTGAGGAAAAGGACGCGTACGTTGGATGTTTACCAGGGGTTGGACCTGAGGGGCGGAGGCGGCTGCTTTGGTTAAGGCGGCCGAGGGAGGGCATTTGAAGGTCGTGGAGTCTTTGCTCCCGCGGTACAAGTTCGCTGATCACCGAGCGGTGCGAGAGATTGTGGAGAATGCATTGCATAAGGCCAGGGAGAAGAACTGTCCAGAGATAGTGGCCTTGTTGGAGGCGAAGTGTGCGGCGGCTTGAGTGTAGGGGACCACTTGATCCTGCTGTGGAACATGGTGTGCTGCCAATATTTAACCCTATAAATTTACCCACTCCAATTAGGGACGCCGAAGAAGAAAAACACATAAGGTTGGCGCCGAATCGTGACTGTCTTCATTTTCCACTATATTTCTAATCAAAGTTCTGTTCAGATAGCGTGGAGGTATTGCTGTAGTACTCTTGAGTTAATGCCACTGCAATCATCTCGTTGCTCCTCTGAACGGCGTGTCGTCATGGCCATGTCTCAAAACGCTCAAAGAAAGTTACCTACAAACGTCGGGTGCAACGTTGAAAAACCTTGACCGATAGTTACACATCATCCCGCTGCTCGATGTCGTGTCGGAACGAATGTCTTGGCGCCTCGACGAAATGCCGTCCCCGCAACACAAGTTCCCTGCAGTAGCGGCGCGGGGCCCCGCGATGGTTCTGCCTTCGCAAGCAGACCAAATTCATGGATGGACACCTTCTGGTTGGTCATGCTATCATGCCACTTTTGATCAACCCCTTCTGTGATCAAAGACATACCCGAGGTGCGTTTGCACGCGAAGAAAGCCACTTGGCGGCAGGCTAATCCGTCTCAGGGGCTCAACGTTGCGGGGACAATAAATCCCTCAAAATAACTTCTTACCTAAGCCAAGGCACTCCGTGTCTCAGCCATGTGGTTGCTCGACGTCAAAACCTACACGCTCACGGACGTCATCAATCCCGCCGGCATCAGATATGCCATTTTATCGCACACCTGGAGCGTTGGTGAGATCTCCTTCACCGACATCCAGCGTCCCGAGCTAGCGCGCAAGAAGCTAGGATGGCACAAGATCGAGCAGACATGTCGTGTCGCCGCGGAGCGGGGGATCCGGTACGTCTGGATCGACACCTGCTGCATCGACAAGAGCAGCAGCGCCGAGCTATCCGAAGCCATCAACTCCATGTTTGCCTGGTACAAGGCCTCGGCGGAATGCTATGTGCATCTTGAGGACCTCGACGGATGGGCCTGCGACTCGGACCTCCATCACTCGCTATGGGCAGGGAACTCCGATTTAGGCCGTTTCGGGTGCCTAATTTGCGCCCCGGTGCTGGCCGCCGCTCTACCTGCATGCCGCTGGTTCACAAGGGGGTGGACCCTGCAGGAGCTGATCGCACCAAAGAATCTGTACTTCTACGACCGCAACTGGGAACGAAGAGGCATGAAGTCCTCGCTGAAGACTGTCCTCTCGGGGATCACCAAGATTGACCCAGAGACCCTTCTCGATCCCGAGAGGCTGTCGCTCATCCCCGTTGGAAAGCGCATGAGCTGGGCCGCAAGCCGGGAAACAACCAGGGTGGAAGACATGGCGTACTGCTTACTGGGGATATTCGGCGTCAACATGCCCCTGATCTACGGCGAGGGAGCAAACGCCTTTCTCCGCTTGCAAGAAGCAGTCGCCCTCGCTACCGAAGACCTGTCGCTCTTCGCCTGGACCGGGGAGTCGGGCTCTAGGGGTCTCCCCTACAGCGGTGTTCTCGCTTGCGCCCCATCGCAGTTTGCATCCTGCAGCTTCCTGGAGAATATCGATGACCCGCTGGAGTACGATTCTCGCTCGTTCACGATGATCAACCGGCGCGTCGGGTTCCAAGCCTGCCTCAAGACAGAAACAAGCCAGGGTGACTACCTGATGCGCCTGCACTGCCGAAACGCCGACGACCCTGAGCTCAGCACGGTAGTCATCCGCCTCGTCAAGACCCCGGGGGGTTTTGTTCGTCACCGCACAGACTCGACCTTCCATGGCGACCAGCACCACGGCATAACCGATCCCTCCAGCTGGGACCCTGTGCCACGCATGGTGAGCATACCCAAGACGCTGCAGTATGCAGATCTGGTGAAAGTCCGCCATCGGTACAACGACTCGTTCCAGTTCAAAGTCACTACGACAGAAGACTGGTATTACAAGCTGACAGCGTCACTCCCTGATCTCATTGACGAGACGCCGAACAGTACACACTGGGACTCGAGCACGAACAGGTTCATGACGGAAGGCCATCCCATGTTCGCGGGGTTGCTGACCGGCACGATTTACGATTCAACTGGGGCGTTTTTGACCCAGTTCCTCGTCTTCTTTGGATTTTGCGACCAGCGAGCCCGGACGGATGGCAAAGTGGGGTTGAAGCCCTGGATTGCACTCAGCGGGGATGGTGAAGCACTGCAGGCCCCGGCGGAAGAGTCCGGGATATTTGATCTGCCCGAGGGGGTGATGTCTGAACGCCTCAGGATGAACTACCCACGCTTCCTCTCATATGCCGCCCGATTCTTCCGAGCCCAGATGCAAGCAACGGGGAAGGCACAGATGCAGGCACAAGCGGAGGTGGATGACGCCATGAAGGCAGGGAGGCAAATGTTGACCGACCTGGGTGAACCTGGAGACTCAGACTTCTCTGGAAGTGAGGCGGGCAGTACTGGTGCGACCTCCAACAAAGCGAAGAGTGACATCAGCGGAAAACAGCTTCGGCAGAATCTTACATATGAACGACCGCGAGTATTTGTGTCTGCATCGATCAACACGCTCGACGCAGGCGACTACACTACCCACCGCGTGTCTATGAAGCTGAGCCCCCAGGTGGAGGAAACGACATCACAAAAAGCATATATTTACCGGTTTGGGCGTGGGTATAATGGATATGAAGCTTGCGAACTTGATGGAGAGGGTGGTTATCGGTAGCCTCCATTAACTAACCCGATCCGATTTTGGGATGCGGTAACTCCTGCGGGTGGTTTGAATAACATGGAGTAGAAGACATACTTAGCGTGCGAAATATTCGTTGGCATTTCTGCGCCCTCCAATAAAGAAATGTAGCCGCTGTGTGGGCCGAACCAGACCGGGATCGTGTGACATGATATTTTGCTGCCGAGCTTCACGGACCGGCATCCCCACTTTGGGAGCATTGGTGTGCAGCACCCGAGCCCGAGTGGCGCTGTTGTGGGCCTAACCGATGAACTTGGGAGATCTGCCCCGAGTTTCGGACGCATATCGTTGCCAACACAATTGGAAGAGACTTTGGCCACTGGGTCAGTTTTAGCCAGTGAGTAATTTCGGCCCGTCGTCGGCTTGCATGAATCTGCATGTCTCAGCTGCACAGGACTGGTCTGGACTCGACGACAGCCTCGCTCATGCCCAACCATGTCGGAATGTCCAGAAGAGGGCCGACGGAAGCGAAATTCCCCAGAAACTCAATGGCCACGGGAACAACGCCATGTTGGGGCAAAAACGAAGAAATGGAGTGAAAAGGAGGACTGGTTGAGATCCTGGGGACAACTCAGTGCGTCCTCTCTGCCCCCCCACAACTGCACTCTTTCCTTCTGCTAAGGCAGTCCTAAACATGGAATCCGCAGCGAAGAAGGGCCCAGCACCCCAGGCCATCAGATTGGGGGATCGTGACTTTTGGATCCACATCACCCCCGAAGCTACTGGCCCATCCCAAAGTCGGGCGCAGCGTTCTGAACTGCAGCTTTATGGCGGCGAGGAGCTCAAGCATCTTGATGAATTCACATACACCAAGCTGCCGAGCTCTACCAAACGGATTCGCCTCCTTCAGCTGCAGAGCGGTACAACCCACGGCCCCGAAATTTGCTGTGAACTCATCGTGGCAGACTACGACAACGAGTTTCACATCCCCACCAGGGCAGATCTAGGCCACCCAAGGGTGACACAAAGGGGCAGCGCCGGGAAAGGTCGACTCGGTACCAATGACAAGACAGTATTATCGCTTGGATGTGACAAAGAGAAAACAAGGAAAGCAGGGGATATCCGGAGGGGAAAGGCACAAAAGAAACTGGAAGAAGACAAAAAGCTGAAGGGAATGACGGACGATGAAAAGGACGAGTATCGGAAGAACAAAAACAAAGAGGAAGAGGAAGCCGAGAAGGAAGGCCTCAGGGAGCGTTTTGAGGAGGTGTTCGATAAAGAGATCGAGTACGAAGCGCTGTCATGGTGCTGGGGCACTGGGCCAGAAGACTTCGCTCTGCAGATCAAACATGGCGGGAAAACGTACAAAAAGAGAATAAAGAAGGATCTGGGGCTAGCTTTGAAGTATCTTCGCAAACCGAACGAGACGAGGACGCTGTGGATCGACGCTGTCTGCATCAACCAGCAGGACGACGGCGAACGCAACCACCAGGTGCAGATGATGGCAAGGATCTACACCAGAGCCAAGGAAGTGTGTATTTGGCTCGGCGAAGACGACGAAACGAGCAAAATGGCGATCAACTTCATCCGCGAGAAGGTGATACGGCTCAAGCAGTTTGACGATATCTGCTCGGATAAGAAGTACGCCGACAGTTGGGAGGCTCTAATGGGGTTGATGCAACGAGAGTGGTTCTCTCGTAGATGGGTGGTTCAAGAAATTGCCCTTGCGAGGAGCGCCACGCTGTACTGCGGCCCCGATAATATCTCGTGGAACGACTTTGCTGTTGCGGTCGAACTTTTCGTCGAAGTGGAATCTGCGACTCACCGGCTGTCTGAGATTATGCGAAAGGATGAGAAATTTCGTCACGTCCCTGGTTGGTTCGACTATGTTTCTGAACTGGGCGCGAGTCTGCTGGTGCAAGCGACGGGGAAAGTGTTTCGCACACGAAGAACGACGTCGCCAGGGGACTCGGAGAATCTGCAGGACATACGCGAAATGCGCAGAAAGGAAATCCTTGGAGAGAGAACTATCGACCCTTTGGACAGGCGGGGTCTCTTGAGTCTGGAGTATTTGGTGTCGACACTCTACATCTTCAAAGCGAGCGAGCCGCGGGATGCCGTCTACGCCCTGTTGGCCATTGCGCGTGACGCGGCGCCATTTGCGAAGCCGTCGTTTGATGAGAGGGACCATTCGTTTCTGATCATGTCGGTGATGAAGCACTTTCTCGAAGAGAAGCCCTTTGTTGTCGACTACGGCCGAACCTATTCTGATGTCTGCCGGGATTTTGTCAACTTCACGATCGAGCGCAAGAATAAGCTGGACCCCGTACAAGCGCTCGATATCCTCTGCCGGCCATGGGCCTTGGAGCCCCCGACGGGAAGGTCAGTCTGGCTCGCCAAAAAGACGGTCGAACGAGCGCCAAGGCGGCGGGTGCTGATACCGAAGGAAAAGCCATTGCCGCCCCGGTGTTCAACCCCGGTGGCTCGGCTGTTGAGTTGCGAAGAAGCAGAGGAGAGAAAGCGCTGGTCGAAAAGCGAGATTGAGAATGAGAACAGGTGGGAGGGGGCGAAAAGTGAGCCAGAGGGTTGGTGGGAGAACGTGGTTTGGTTGTGGTCTGGGAAGGGCGCAGATCCTTTCAAGCAGAAGAGAAAATATATTTGCTCGCCGGGGATTGGTAGCTTGTCATATGGAAGCAACAGCTCGGATTGGGAACCAAACACCGGAAAGGTCTTGAAGGATTACTGGATGGACGTTGAGAAGACGAGCTCCAGGAAAGATTTCGGCGCGTCGCACGACAATTGGAGGAAGCACCCGCCTGGATGGGACGAAGTCAAGTGGTACTTTCCTGAAGCAGGGGTTGCCAGCACTGCAAAGGCTGACCCTCTGCCAAGGTGGGTAGCACTTTCCTCACGGGCGCCGTTCAGCATGTACCAGCACCCCGGCATCATCACCTGGAAGACAGGGCGCTCCAACGCGGACCCGCTGGTTGGGCAGCCGCAAGACGGCCACCGGAACTACAGCGCTGCGCAAACGAACCCCGTCGATCTCGACACTCTCCGCTTCCGAAGACGACAGAAATGCGGCCACTACAGCTTGTATGTGCGCGGATTCGAGCTTGATACGGTGAACAAGGTGCTCGACGCGTCGCAGGGTGGAAACATCCCGAAGTCGTGGCTCAACCTGGGCGGATGGGAGAACTACGACCATGACCCACCGGATCATTTCTGGCGCACCATGGTTGCTGATCGCGGTCGCGACAACAGAAATCCGCCCTACTACTGTATGCCTAAGCTTGGCCCCTTTTGAGACGCCGGAGCGAGATATAAGTACTGACCAAGACGTTTGCAGATTCCACCGCATGCAAAGAGTCGGTCCAAAAAGGTGGCATCGCCAGCGGAAGCGTCAACACGTCGGACCTGATCAACAACGAGCGCAACTCCATCGTAGCCGAGTTCTGCCGTCGAGTCCAGTCCGTCATTTGGGAGCGTCGGCTCTTCGACACCGACACACGAGGACGAAAGACCATCGGGCTGGCGCGCGACGTGCGAAAGGGCGACAAAGTTTGCATTCTCTACGGCTGCACCGTGCCCGTGATTCTCAGGCGGGTCAAGAAGGGTTCTACCAAAGAGGCACTGCAGAAGATTATCGAGGATGAGCTTTTGGATGACCGCATCGAGGCCCTTCGGTCCTGCGTCTACAATCTCGAGACAATCCTGGAACGGAAAGAGAGATATAGGCGGATGAAAGAGAGGAAGGGCGTAGAATACGAGCGCGAGATCAAGGAGGCATTGGCAGTGGCGCGCGGGAAAGAGCGGGAATACAAAATGAGACGACTCGGGGCTGCCGCCACTGACACATCGAAGGGTTCGTGGCTCAGCTCTATTTGGGGTTCCCTTTTCTCCCCTAGAGCTAGCGAAGCTCCCGTAGCTGAGAAAAAGGCACCCCGAAGAGGCGATTTAATGAGAGGTGTCACCGAAACCCCTAGATACACGGAGGAGCCGAAAAAGGACGACGGCGTCTTCTACGAGTTTGTGGGCGAGGCTTATGTACATGGGATGATGGATGGGGAAGCTTTGCGGATGAAGTTTTACGAGGAGATCCCTGACGTTTTGTTTGAGTTGCGTTGACTGATGGTTGGAGGCGTTGGATGCCCAAGATTGTCAAGATATCTCTGCCTAATTCGTTCGGTATTCCTCTGCGCCGCCACCGCGAGGAGAAAGCGAGCCTCGTTTCTTGTGGGAAAACCACAGCTCTAGCGGTAAATCTGGGTCTTTTCCAATTTACCGGAGTTTCCGGACTTTGTCTCCAGAATCGGGTTCTTGTTTCCGAGATGTTGGACGGATTTGTCATCGCGGAAGATCATCTGCGCCCAGCATACCAAGGCTCTGACTTGGTAGTTCGTAGCATTAGTCACCACTGCCGATCACTCGGCCACAAGATCAAAACCACTCGGTCTTCCTGTTAATTTGACATTCATCAACGTCCCCGTTCCCAAGCATCCACCCCTCAATGAAAATGTCCCCTCCATCCATCCTCATCGTCGGCGCCGGCGAGCTCGGCACTGCCGTCCTCGAAGCCCTCCTCTCGCACCCCAAACGTGACAACGCCAAAATCGGCATGCTCCGCCGCGCCTCTACCCTCAACTCACCCAACCCCGCCATAAAAGCCGAGAACAACCGCCTCACCTCCCTCGGCATAACCCTCGAAGAAGGCGATTTCGTTTCCTCCCCTCTCCCCTCCCTCACCGCCGTCTTCAAAAACTACCACACCATCATCCAATGCGCTGGCTTCGGTCTCCCCCCCGGTACCCAAACCCGCGTCACCGACGCCATCCTCCAGGCAGGCGTACCGCGGTACTTCCCCTGGCAGTTCGGGCTCGATTACCCTTCCATCGGGCAGGGCAGCCAACAGGACTTGTTTGATGAGATGTTACTTGTACGAGAGAAACTCGCCACCCAGAGCAAGACAAGCTGGACGGTTGTTTCGACGGGGTTGTTCATGAGCTTTTTGTTGAATGTCCCGGAGTTTGGGGTTGTTGATCTCAAGCAGAGGAAGGTCACTGCGCTTGGGGGGTGGGGAAATCGAGTCACGGTAACAGCGCCCGGAGATATTGGGCGGATGGTGGCGGAGATGGTGTATGTTCCGGAGGGGACGGTTGATGAGGTGGTTTTTGTTGCGGGGGATACGGTTTCGTATGGGGAGGTGGCGGATGTGCTGGAAAGGGTTTATGGGGTGGAGTTCGAGAGGGGGGTGTTGAGTTTGGAGGATTCGAAGGTTGAGCTGGAGGGGAAGCCGGATGATGGGATGGCGAAATATCGGGGTGTGTTTTCTGCTGGGAAGGGGACGGCGTGGGATATGGAGAGGACGGTGAATCACCAGCGGGGGATTGAGTTGATGAGCTTGGAGGAGTATGTTAGGGGGAACAGGAGTACCTGAATGTCAAGGTCTAAGAACACCGTGACAGCATCATTTGTCACGAAAGCGGGCGTTTGGTGTGGGACAGAAGTCTATTTTATCTGGGAACTGCACCCACAGTACAACATTAGGTGACTCCATCCTCCTCTTTTACCATCATTAAGCACTACGTCGGGTCTCCATCTTGCCACTGACGAGAGCGAAGTTCCCCCGCGTCCGTTCATCGATAGGATACATGTGTCATCTGGTTGAGTTGTTGGAAAAACGCCTCGAGCTTTCGACTACTGCCTTTCAACCCTTCAAGTTGTTAGAAGCCGGGACCTGTTCACGGCCAATGGCTAGCGGATGTTGTCGGCGTCGAAATCCCGGGGCCGAAGCCTCTCTCGCACTTTGAATATCTCCACTTCCATCTTGGCCTCCTCATTGGTGTCAGTGGTGAGCATGAGGTTATTTTCGGCGCCGATCATTATATCAGCCTGGGAGGCCCAGGCTACGCCGGGTAGGGTAGTGTTGGTCTGGAGGCCGGGGGGATCCCTGGCTTTCCGAATGGCTGGTTGATCATTTTCTGCAACTCCCCACGCAATCCACGCTCCGCGCATTGTGAATTTCTCGCGCTCTGACAGTGTGCTGAAGGTGACAGTGAAGACTGCGTCGAAAAGGCCGCCTATGTATAGGCAATTCGGGTACCTATCCCCCTCGCTCTGCTGCGAAAATTCTTCACTTTCGCAACCACTCCGGCCCTCAGGATATTAGCACTCTATATACAGCCAGGTATGCACACACTAGACAGCAGCATCGCAGGCTGAACTCCTTACATAAAACAGGGCAGTCAGGGTAGTCGGGGTAGGTGTGCAGGAGAATGACCGCTGTTATTATATATACCAGTAGCTTCATGTAAGCACTTGGATTGTGCCTAATCAGAGCATTTCCCAAACATTCTCCATACCGATCGCTAGACGAAAACGATCGGCGTCGAAGTCTATGGGCTGAAGGTCGTTCTGAACCTTCAGTATCCCCTCCTTCATATATTCCTCCTCATCAACTGTGGTAAGCATGGGATGGATCTCGGTCCCGATGACCAGATCCGCTCCGCATGCCCAAGCCGCATCGGGCGCTGTAGGTACCGTGATGCAGGCCGGGATATCGTAAATCTTTCTGTTAGACGGTTGATCACGGGTGGCAAGTCCCTACGCGGCCCAAGCTCCTTGCATAGTGAACTTCTCGCGCTTTGCGCCAAATGTGGCGGTGAAAAGCGCATCGAAGAGGTCGCCCATCCGAAGGCCCTCTGGGTATGTGACTATGATGACGCTGCCCACCTTATCGAACCGGGCGATTTTGAATATTGGAGGGTGAGTGACTTGCATGTGGCGCCGACTGGCGCCTTTCGCCATGAATGCCTTGAAGTTTTGGATACCACGGCTGTCGAGCATGATACCCGAGTAGAACATAGGTCCAAAGCCGACGCGTTTCCGAATGCGCGGCTGTGATCGTCCCCTCCCAAAATGAGCGGAGCAGAAGGACTCGTCAATCCCTTCGAGTCTCGGTACATGAAAAGGTCGGGGAATGCCGCCAACAGGATTGGATTCGGCTGGCGCGTGATCTTTTTGCCGTTGCTCTCGATTAGCCACTGCGTTTCCAAACACTGCCTCGGGCGGCACGAATCGCAACATATCTTCACTATCCTGCTCAGAAGCGTATTCTGTTGCATAGATTCTGATCTTTGCTGTGGGATCATCTACGTCAGGCGCTGGAATATCGGGACCTCGGTAATCGTAACCTTGAATGCTGAGTGAATGCAGGTGGATGTCGCTGTTCTTCCGGGGGTACTGGGTCTGTCTGAATAGCGAGAAGCGAAACGCAACTGGAGAGGCTGTTAGCAAAGCACACGGTCGGGGGCGTGCCAAAGGGATCATGTCCGCGCTGAGAGAGTTTGTTGGCGAAAAGGCCGCGACTGGGGCGGCAAGACAGATATTGGGAGGAGGGGCTGCAGGTGAGAGCAGGCACTGCTCGTCGCAAGACCTCTCGGTTGACAGATGAGAAAGCCAGGTGTACATACAATTCTGGAAGGGGAAGTCGTGAAGCAAGGATCAAATCTCCCCGCAATGAGCAGGGAAAAAGGTCATCCCCAATTTTGCGAAACACCGATTTGTTGCTGAAAGAAAAGAAAGGCCCAGGAACCGCAGGTTGCGAGAGTGATATAAAGTGGGGCAACATTGGTCTTGACGACCTATTCATGGCCGACAACAATGACCAGCGAAAACAAGAGAATTGAGAACAATGGGACTATGAATAGGGCTCCACAATGCCAGCTGCATCAATGAATGAATCGGTTTGTTGCCGGCCGGCAAACAATTAGGTACATGGAGATAGCCTGAACCGTGATGTTGCGATGGTGAATGCCTCTGCCACGGGCGCTGAGGGCACATACTAACACATATCGTGACCGCGCATCCTCAAGGAATCTGGGAAAAGGACGCGTCAGACTCCAAGTGCAAAAAGTGAGTGACACGCGAAAAAATTCCTCCAGAATTTATGTTATAATGATAGCCACCGCCTACCCTCCTTCACAACTGCTCTAACCGACACCCCAACTGCCCGACTGTTTGATTTACCTATGTAAAGAGGCTAGCCTGTGTCGAAGCAATATCTGACTCGGAGCAAGTGATCTTACTTAACTTGTAGAATAGTAGGATGAAGGCTTGGCTAGCTCTGGTAACGGGGATGACCGAGAGCTAGCATTTGGGGCGGCCAGCATCCCGACGAGGGCTAGTTTCATAAGCGCTGGCTACATAATGAAGGTTGTAGAGACTGTAAAACTTGGAGGCTGAACTGGAAGAGCTGGTTGTGAAGGTAAATGTCTTTGGCGGCTCGAACGAAGAAGAGGTGCCTTCAAATAGTCCTTCCAAATCTAAGGCGGTGAGTCATTCTGATAGCTGCTGTTTGGACGCTACTGTTTGAAGAGGTTGACGCGTATGGAGATAACAACATTACAGAACTGAGTCATCTGTGTAGGGTCTGAGGTCTGACCAAGCTCTCGTCGAAAGGTGCTTGGGGCCATTCCAAGACCTCTCCACCAAACTTTAGTGGCAGATCACCCGGCTACCCCTCGCATTTATAGAGGGCAGGAGGTCTACCAGCTCTTGTTTCTTATTGGTCTCTTCCAGAACCTTCGCTTCGCAGTCGCCCGGGCAGACACCCTTCGCGTCCTCCAAGCCACACCAATGAGCCATGGGCTCTGTGCATGTGCCAACTATCGGATCAGCCCCATATGCCCAACTCGGGTCCGGGGAGTGCAGGATGCCGTACATTTCTTGCAGGAGGTTGACGGGTCTACTAGATGCGGACTTCGATCCCGGGGACATGTTGGCTTGGGGCAGTTTTCAAGACAGCCAGCGAGGGGGATTCAGCATCGGTTGGTTGAGATGCCATCGGTGCTGCCAGAGGTGGGGGAGCCTTGGATTAACTGGTTGCCGGTTAAGGATAATTAATAATAAGTCCAAGCTGTTAAATACCGGGATGTAAAAGTACTTAGCCGAGGCAAAGGTAAGTAAGTAAGCCTGAGCAAATCCTAATCAAAGACTGAACCGGGCCTGAGCTGGGGTGAGCAGTGTCACGTGGGCGAGGTATGAAAAAGGAAATTTGGTGTGCCCAGATTCGTCTCATAACACCCAGTATTATTGCAAGCCCTGGAGTCCCGAAGCTCCCTCCAACACCTTAGCTTTACTCATCAGTCTATCCCCGACACATGGAACCGCTTTCAGGCCCTTCACACCGCTACCATCCTGATATGATCTCGGGGGCCGCTTTCTTCAAAAGGTAATACGGCCAGGAGCTTCTCGAACCGAGCGTCGACCCGACATGCAGAGCATCTCCACTCGCCTAGTATGCCACCATTCTCGCGACCCACATGAAACATCTCGAGCATGTTCCCAGGACTCCTACACATTCCCAGCTGGACTCGCCCAAAACGCAATAGCTATAATCGCATATAACCCCAACAGCTATTCAATCACCAGTTAGCTCCCGCATTGCAAGTAGTAGCACGCAAACATACCATAGCCCCCTCCAAGTAGTTCGACTTCCCATCCTGCACCACACAAGTCACGACGACAACCGAGATGGCAAACGCCACCGTCTCGACTAGCATCACCCATCTGGTCAATTATCACCGTCCTTGTAAAAACATCAGCAACACAGTTGACTTACCCAGCTCAAACTGCAAACTCATCTCCCTCCCCGTCGCCCACCCCGCCATCACCAAAGCCGGCGTGGCCAGCAGCGCAATCTGAATCGTCGACCCGATGGCCACCGCCATCGCCAGATCCATCTTGTCTTTTATCGCCACCACCACGGCGGTGGCATGCTCGGCGGCGTTGCCGACGATGGGGATCAAGATCAGACCGATGAACTTCTTGCTGAGATGGGCGGTTTGGATGAGGTCGTCGATGGAAGCTACCATGTAGTTGGCGCAGTAGGAGATGAGGAGGGTGACGAGGAGGAGGAGGAGGATGAAGGAGGATGCGGAGGAGGGAGGGGAGTCGGAGTCGGAGGAGGGAGGGGAGTCGGAGTCGGAGTCGGAGTCGTCGTCTTGGTGCAGGGAGGGGAGGGGGGGGTCCTGTTCTTCCAGGGGGGCCTGGGGCTCGAAGAGCTGCTTGTGGGTGTGAAGGGCGAAGAAGAGATACAGGCAGTAGAGGAGGAGGAGAATGGCGGAGATACCCCGAGACAGAGCCAAGATGCGGGCTTGTATCTCGTGTTTGTTGTTGTTGTTATTGTTGTCGGTTTCCACGATGGCGCCGTACAAGGTGGTGGGTATGATGGTGGCAGCCGAGGTGAGGGCCATGAGAGAGCAGGTAGTCTGCGCGGTGCCCGGAGAGAAGCTTTGCTCCCTGCCGACGCCGTTATCGTCGCGCATGTTAGCAATTCCGCCGAGGAAGAAGCACATGCCTAGCACCAGGAGCATGTTGGAGAGCATGGATCCGAGAAGGGAGGCCTGCACGATTTCGATCTGGTTGGCGCGGAGGGCGATGATGGTTACCTTGCGAGTACTGGGTTAGTATCAATCCGTCTGGAAACCGCATGTCGTCTGGGAAGGGGAGAGCGAACAATCAGCTCTACAGCGTTACCAAATGTAGCGTTGAGGAGACCTCCTAGGGTGTCCCCAAGAGATTGTGCCACCTCTTCGGTCACAAAGGACAGGATCGCGGCGAGAGGAATGATGGCGAGGAAGTTGAGGGTGAAGACGGAGGCGGAATCCCAGTGTCTATGTCCGGCAACCAGGCCTAATGGCACAAAGACGAGCAAGACGTTCATCCACGCTGTTGTAGGTACGGGGTCAGCAGCTGTAAAGAGGGGTTACAGGAGCGGGGGCCTTACAACTTAGAAGAGTGACTTTGATCATATGCCATACCCGTGCTAACCATCGGACCGCGAGGTTGGCGTTGCGTATGCCCGGTGTTTTTTGGGGGCTGAACAAGAAATCTCTCCACCAACGGCATTTACGTCGTGGGCTGGGGGCAAATAGCCCTCCGTTTAGCAACGGGGTCTCCTCATCTAGGTGTATGTAGGAAGCGTTGTTGTTGCTGTGGCTGCCCATATCGTAAAGCTAGGTTTGTTGGAGGCGTTTGCAGATGGCCTTGGGCATAAAGTCTAGTAAAAGAGCGAAGGCTTGTGACTATTTAAAGCCAGCAATATTTCCCACTCGTTGCTAATAGGTGAGTACAATCAGATGCCCATTGTGAGCTTGGCTTGGTATAGCCCTCCTTGGCCTCCTTGGCCTCCTCAGCCAAGATATCCGGCCGTCATTGCCATGTCGGGTGTCTGGTTTTCTTGCTCATTATCCTGCTCTTGGGAGGCTGACAAAACCCTCTTGCCATCGCGCTCAGCCTCAATGTTGTCTCAAGGCGTACACAGCGGCCAAGGAGAAAATATGTGGCCCTACTTGGCACGATTCCAAAGGTTTGCTTGTTGCACCCAGATCGGACTCCAATCAGAGGCCATGCGCCTAGCACAGCCTGCCGCCAAGAACAGCATGAGGGTTCTCACCGTCTTGGCGCCAAGTTTTGGCGCTCGACCTTGGCATTGAACCCCTTGGCTTGGCTATCAAAAGGGGGGCTGTGCTCCACATGCGCCTGCAAGTAGTGGAATCAAGTCCCGCCAAGACGTGGAGGCAAACTTCAAGTAGATAGGTATTGTGCCTAGCTCAAAGCAGCAATTTTGGTCGTTGCCGGCTACCTACCTACACAAACAGAACCTTTTGAGTTGGCGGCATATTCTCCCCCAGCGACCGAGTCGTCCGCCCATGATCCCACGCACCACCGCAGTGCCCACAACTTCATAGTGCTGACCGCCAGGCTTCGGGCTGGCCCTTGCTATGAGAGCATGATACATGGTATCCGGCCAAAGGAGTTTGTCGCCCGGTCAGATATCTCGGACCCCTATGGTCCCGACTCCAGGTAAGCCGTCCCTGATGATAAAGAAAGTGCGGTTTTGGAATGGCTTGAGGTAATGTTGAAATATAACCCCGATCTCTTCCTTTTTGGCACTTAAATAACGTGGGAGGGTGTGTGACCGTTCTAGGCTAACATTCACCTCATCTCGGCTTTTAGTGCGCACGGAAATGTAATCCGCAGTGGTAGCATCGAAGTCCTCGCCTTTGGCACCCGGCAGAGATTCCAAATCCACTACCTCTTTCCTTGCCTCGTCCAAAATCTGGGGTAGAGAGGCGGCCGTGTCTCGCTATGCACGGCTGATCGACTCCAATTCTTGCTTAATGTCTCTCAGATGGCGATATACTTCTAGTCGTGGATCCGGGTTAGGAAGGTCTCAAATATCTCAATCGGCAATCTTTCCAGTGTGGAGAGCATGTAAAATAATTTAGTGAGGTTTAAAGCCGCAGACCCTCTGCATATGACGATCGCACCAAAACGCGAGAGTTTACATAGACCAAGAGTCTTCTCGTCAATCAAGTCATGAGTTGTCCAGCCTTCGATACAGCACCATGAATTAAGTGCCCTGTAGCCATCAAGAACCAATCCAAACAAATAAGAAAAGTGGTGAAGTTTAGAGCTCTCCTTAGGACCCGAAGATTGTTCTAGCAACTGTGCTTCGCAAGGAATCAGCTCCTATCCCCCAACTCGCTTTGTGAATATCAGTTGGCACGGCGGCAGCGAGGTCGTAAAAACATCCAGTGCCTCACTCTCGAACTTCGCTCCATCTTCGCCCGGCGCGAAGGCTATGTCAAAGTTTTGCACAATCTTGCTGAGAGAAATGCGCAAAGACATGATGGCCAGCGTCTTTCCGGGGCACTGGTACGGACCTGTGTTTTGGATGTGACCAAGTTAGTTCTTTCTGCTCCCACAACCGTGACAAAGACACAGAACCGGGGCTGTCTACTCACCGATACTGAAAGGCATATACGGCCCCAGCCGCCGCCCCTTTTCGCCCCACCGTTCCGGCACAAACTTGCCCGCCCCGTCCCCCCAGTAACGCGGGTCCGTCTGGATGCCCTGGACACCCACTATCACGTTGACCCCGCCAGGGATGTACACCTCATCTACAGTGATCCCCCTGGGCGGTGTCTCGCGCGATGCGCCTGTCCGTAAAGCCGGTTGCAACCGCAGCGTCTCGAAAATAACGTGATCTAAAAGTGCACACCCCTTTACTTTATCGTATGTCCACTCGTCACCTATGGCCCTGTCCAGCGCCGTCTGCAGTTTTCGCTGCTCTGCAGGCAGCTTAGCCATATAGTACAGCGCCGTAGTTAGCGTTGTCGCCGTCGTCTCGCTCCCTGCAATAATCACCACCCGACTATCCTCGTCCAGGGCTTCCCGGCTCGGCACTCCGGCCGGATCCACGGGGTCTTCAAACGCGGCAATCAGCCAGGACATGATATCTGGAGGCGGGCTACGTTCGTCATCGGCGGATTGCTTCTTCGAGCTGGCGAGCATCCTCTCGCGCTTCTCGTTGACCTGTTCGGCGCAGAAGCCGAAAAAGGGCATGTACCCTGCGGTGGCGCCCGGCACCAATGAAAAAAGATTAAGGAACCAGGGTACATGCGACAAGATGCTCAGCATACGCATATGCTCCTGGATGGCGCGGATAGCCGGGTGGCGAGATCCGGTCGAGATGCCGCCAAAGTCGCGGCCGAGCCCGACCATGCCCATAATGTCGAAGGAGAGTAGTAGAGACCATTGTGTGGCGTCGAGGGGAGTAGACTCCGCCGACGCGGATGTTAACTTATCCGTGAGGGCGTTCACCTTGGAGACAATTTGGGGTAAATATTGATCCAGAGCTGCCAAGCATGGTTAGATAATGGGGAAGGGATGAAAACAAAAGAGGATGATGATTGGTTTGGGGAGGGAGAAAGGGTTGGGAGAAGGGGGGGGATCAGCTTAGAGGGGGCTCTCTTGGCGTGGAGGTTGGTTACCTTTTGGCGTAAAGGCACGATCCCACACCTTTCGGCGAAGGCGATGTAAGGTAGCGTCACGGGTCATGTGTATCGACGACTTGGTGTCCTTTGTAGAAACCTGGTCGTACCACGCTGACTTGATACACTTGGAACGGGGTCCGTAGATTACCTCTACCGCAGACTGACGTCTGATGGAGAGCTCTCGAGGCCCTTGCAGCAGAGCTTAGCAAAGTCCGATATGAAAAAAATAAATAAAATAAAATAGGGTTTCTAGGGGGTTGGGATAAGTCGGGGTTTCGACTCACCAGTTCGCACAAAGTCTCCATATCTTTCATGCATCTCGGCGAGATCCTTGTAGTACATGACTTTTTTCCCTGCCAGCCAGGCGCCGTAAAGTTTACTCACCCTGGCCGGAAACGGGCCGGGGAAGTGCCGGAGGGGATGGAAAAAGGCACGATAGAGGACGATACTGGTTGAGAGTCCGCTAAAAAGGGAGGCTAAAACAATTGCAGCACGCACAGCTGAGTTCAGAAGTGAGAGGTGAGAGAAGACGGAATATTGGTAAACGGAGAGCGGGGTGAGAAGAGCGAATGAGACGATCGTGAAGCGGAGATATTGCTCTATATATATGTTGCGGACGACGCTTAAGTGAATGAGAATTCCTGCTGTAAAGGCTACCAATGCTGTGATTGGCGAGCCTATCTCGCCAGCATTGTGAAGCAGTTCGAGATGCTTCATGATGAAGTCTGTGTCGAGAGATGTGTTTGGAGTGATGGGGAGCGAGCCTCTATTCTTTCCTGAAAAGATACCCATACCGGCATATTTATCCTTCCGCTGCCCTATCCATACCCGAAGCCGAAGTTGCCAATGCGGGTGTGGTGCATTATTGCCGATGCCGCATAGAAAATCACGTCTAAGAGGAGCGGAACTCCATCCAATTGGCTACCTATACACCTGTTTTGTCAACCGCAAGCCGGATTCAGGGTCGCTTTCGCCCCACAGATGCCTTAATAATACAAACTAGGGGTAAACTCCACGAGATAGATACAGTAGGGGGTTGCAGGGTTGTCTTTATTTCGGACTCGACTGGCGTTTCCCTCGGAATATTGTTGGATTAGGGGGTGTGGTGCTGACCTTGCAGGGTATCAATGGTACTGCAGACTGCCACCTTCGACTCTCATTTGCTCGGACTATCCAATCCTGGCGGCATTAAAGGAATCCGCAGCGATCCTTCTCAGACGCACTCTCTCGCCGTGCGCCATATCGGCGCCAGGACTTTCAACTAGCTAGTTCTTGGCTTTGGCCAAGCCCTTCTGCGTGGTTGAAGGGCTCTTATTTGCGCCGATACCATACCATGGTCGAGGTGCTCGAGTTTCTGCAGTATTAGGTGAGCCCATGGTCGGATTCTTCCCGTGTTGGTTATCGCTGCAACGCTGCACGACAGACCCACCCACCATGTCCCGCATTCGCCTTCCCGCCCGCAAGACTCCAGCAGCGCCATACGGTCTCTAGATTGGCCAAGATCGGCGATGGGTGGGTGGGTGCGCGACCAGTGACAGGCTTGACGTTTTCGTCGATGCAAGCACTGTGCTTGAGCAGGTAGTTGACGATTATGTCGAACGGCCCTTGCACCAGCTGCTCGTTTAGCCAGGTCGAAGACGCAGCCATTGCGTTGCTTTTCCCAACGAAGAAAGCTCGGCAACACCTTCCTTTATCATACAACTGTGACAGCCCAGGGGCTTTGCATGGGCCGGTGCCGCCCGGAGAGGAACCCCGCCACGCGACACATGATTGGGCCGAAAATACACACTTGAAAATCTTTGAGCCACTCCTCGGTGTCTATTGACGCGAATATAGTAGACGTGGCATGTTGGAGGACAGAGGCTGGCCACCAGACCGCTAAGGGTGTCAGATTGGTCGCTGTGCTGTGGCAAGCCACAAAATGTGCAAGGTTGGACGCCACTAGAATCGCCAACCTAGATTTGTGCCCGGGTTCACGAACCTCACTCTCAAAGTAGATGCTGATCCCGGTGAAGTGCAGCAAAGAACTCCTCAGGTCTGGTGCCGAGGGGCCGCGGCACTCGGGATCTTCATCCACCACCGATAATAAACGACCCGCCTCGTTTCTCTTACCAGGGCCTCGCGCATTGAAACGGATTCCTTCGGGCGATTCAATTGGCCCCATGGATGTCTTCCAGTACATGGTAGAAGGTGACGCAAGATTATTTGCGCTACAATTGGTAGCGAATGAGAGGTTGTTGCCTCCACTCCCATCATTAGCGACGGAGAAGACCAAGATGCTTGTTAAGGTACCTTTCTGCTCGATGAAACCCGTGGTACGACAACCGTCGAAGACGGTGATCTTTAGGGGTTTTATGAGGATAGTCTGAAATCGGGTGAGTGGATACATATATACAGGATTACGAGAAATCCCACGCGCCGGCCTGGTAGTCGTTGAGTGGCTAGACCCTGGCGGGTTCCTTTCAGTCGCGGCGCAGGGCGGGAATCTCCACCAGACCCGGGTCGGATGGAGCCGTGAAGATGGGATGTTCGATCGTGAAGACGAAGACACCTCCCGGTTTGAGGACGGGATGCTCCTCCTTGAATAGATGCGGAAGATTGGGAAAATAGTGCAGTGCCAAGGCGCTGATTACGATGTCGTACCGGTTGAAGTTCGACTCAGGGAGCAGCCGACGCAGGAACTCGGCGTCGCCCAAGTCACCGCATTCATAGACGATAGCGCTATCGGCGGCGGACATGTGCCGAGCCCGGCTGAGCATATTCTCGGACAAGTCAATCCATCGGACCGAGGCCGCGCCCTGCGAGTGCATCAAACGGCTGTACTAACCCATGCCGCGGGCTAGATCCAGCACGTGAGCGTTCTTAAAATCGAGGAGGAGCGATTTCTCCTTCCATGCTATCTCACTTAGACAGAAGATGTTCCTCACCTTGTCCTGAATCAAGCTTTGAAGCTCCTCTCCCTTGGTAACATCCACCTTCCGGAACTGAATCTTCGTTCCCTTCTCAAGATGCCCTCTGGCAATCTCAAGCATCTGCTCAGTACCATCTGTGGCAAGCACATCCAATCCATAGCCCGCCAGGAACCTTGCACAGGTCCGATTGCTAGTGGCAAATTCCAGCGCCCGACGAACTTTCCCTTTCCTCGCTTTTGCAAGCTTCTCCTGGAGGAGACGACGGAGACAAGGCTCCTGGGGTCTTTTCCAGTAAGTCAAAGGGGGGGGGACTGGCCACTCCCCGCACTGGCCACTTCTGTAAGCACAGATCCGAATCTTCTCGAACACCAAACACACCGCCATTTCTCCTTCAAAATGGCATCAAATTCTTCCAAACTTTGGAATTTACTTCATCAATCGCTTTCAATGGCCTACACCGAAGATGACGTACGTAACGCCTGCTTTGCGGCCAGGAGGTACGGCAACGTCAGCCGCATCGCTAGACTTAACGGAATTCCACGCTTTACCCTATAATGGCGACTTCAAGGCATCCTCCCCAGGCCAGCGGCTCACGCACACGAAATAAGGCTATCACTAACTCTTAAGACTGAGTTAGCTGAGTTTGTTTAGCTGCAGGCAGTTATTAGAGCCCCCCTTACGCACGGAATAATCAGGGAGTTAGCATAGCGTATCTGCGTTAAATCTGGTGATGATAGGCGTATTAGTAAGGGTTAATATACGGCTTTTCTTCAAAGAAACCCAGTTTTGAAGACTTAAAGAGCACGGCGAATTAATTCGGCAAGAGTTAATTACGTTATAGAGGAAGTTATTTGCCTTTAATTTAACTATCTTTAGTTACCCTAGATTTTAACTATTCCTCCACGAAACTGGTATAATATTAATAAGATAAGCATTATAGAAGGTATTATTAATAACGGCTTAATAGTTAAAGCTGTTAATAAATGTTTAACTTAAAAAAGGAACTTTAAATCTTATACTTAAATTAATATTATAAAGTGTATTTTAATTATAAGGGTAGCTCTCCTTTCCCTTATTATTTTTAGGAGAAAAACGTTAACGTGTAGTAATTTAAAGAAGATTTAAAGAAGTATAAAGATTGGAAATTTACTGTAATAAAGAAAAGTTAGATTAATAACGTTATTATTTTAAAATAGTTAGAGAAAGTCTTCTTACTCTTAACTAAGTTAAGTAACTTTTCTAAACGTTATCTTCTTATTCTTAATAGTTACGATAGCTACATTACAGTTAATTTTATATAGAAATATTATTAAAATAAGGTTTATTTATTATATTTACCAGTATATATTTCTTATATCCTCTAACCTTTAAATTTAACTATATTTAGCTCTTTAAAACGCACTTATTAATAATACCTCTTTTAATATATTTAAGTTAACTTTTACAAATTTATAATTATTAGAAAACACCTTATACTTAAGTATTATTATAAGGTTAAATTTAAAGCTTTTATAAAATTTAATTATAAGGTAAGTTAAAAGGTAAATAAGTTATAATTAGTTAATATAAAGAAGTTATTAATAAGTTAGAATATTATTAAAGAAAAGACCCTTATTACCTCTTAAAAGCTATTTATAAAGCTTTAACCCTCTCTAATACCGGTAAAAGCAACCTATAACAACTATAAAGTAGTAAATATTAAGATTTTTACCCTTAAAGGAGCTAAAGATCTTAATTAGTAATTATAATCTAACATTAAAGTCGATAGGATTACTAAGCTTCTTTTCAGTAAGGTAGAAAAAGCCTTTAAAAGTAAAGATGCCCTTATTACTACCCAGAAACACATAATCGAGGCTTTATAAGCTTAATTAGATACCGTTAAACCCTTTAAAAGAAAGAAGGTGGTACTGGATCTAAACACTACCTTTTCCAATATTTAGAATATCGTGGAAGCTAAAAAACAAGCTGGGCATCTACTGCAAGAGTTATTATCAGATAGCGATTCTTCTAAAGAATCTAGTTCTTCAAAAGAGAAGTGTATTATAGTTAGAACTAGCCGTAGATCATGAAATTAAGAGGGGGGTGAGGGTCTCGCTTATTCGCTTACAGAAGTGGCCAGTGTGGGGGGTGGCCAGTTCTCCTCCCTTTGACTTATTTGTTTCCGCCTTTACCAAAGCTTAAATCCCAATGCGGCGCAACTTCTGCCCAGGTTTCGAGGGACTTAGCAGTAAGAGAAGGGGATGACATGGCTGTGAGGTTTGGGGAGACTTTCGGTTGTAACTTGAAAGTCGAGAAAGTGTTCATCAAGAAGCGGTTAAGACACAGGCATGAGTTGCTACCATGACTTAAACCGCCGTTTAGCTGAGACAGGCGTCTATCTGCTGGCCAATTTGACCAGTGGGGATAGACATTAAACGAAATGAATCCGAAGCCGTTTTTACGCTGTGACTCAGACCGATGCATACAGCACATGCCATCTGCACGTATACGCATGCGGTGTCACTTATTGCGAGTGCGAGTCTTTCAGTACCGTAGCCAGCCTACAGGACATGTGCTTACAAGTAACCATTTAGCAGTTAATATTATAACTTAAGTTCGAGATTCTAGCAATTTTCACCTCCGCTTACGGAGATTAGGTCTCTCAATCTGGACATACGGGTAGCTAATCCCGGAGTGACCTGGAGTGAGTTTTATGCAGCAATCAGCGCCTTGTTAAACGCACTCCCTTATCAAGCGCCGCCCCTCTAAATCAATATGTATTAGAGCGGAACAAAACAGAAAATAGGAACCCGTTTAGCATCGGCGCTTACTTCAGGTAACGCTTGAATGGCATCCCTTGGAATGTAAAAGATGCTGAAAAAACTTTTATTGTAGACCCAGAGCCTTTTCAGTTCACATCCAATATCGGTCTACAACTCATCACAGCATGTAAACCGCTATCAGCAAGTTTTGGATACAGTTTAGGTAATGTTAGCTTTATTACAGCGTTGATCACAACATGGGGGCTGTCGCGTGTGCTGTAACAGGCCTATAATATAGCTTCTATACTTACCTACCCAGCTCAGGACAGATATAGACAAGCTCAAAACATACCACTATCGCATTAAAGCAGCACCTATGGCAACGATAATGCCAAAGTTAGTTCTTCGTTGCACGCCCAATTCGGGACCGGATGGGGATTCGTCTCCTCCTTTACAAGCAGAAAGAACCCGAAAGTTATAGCAACTAGAGTCGGGCAGCGGTCTGAGGATGCCGTGTTGCTGCCAACCACGAAGCGCGACGGTCTCGATCTCACCAGTCGCAACCTCATCGGGGTCCATCTCGTAGCACCCCTCCCGAGTTCCAAGCAAAGATCTGTTTCAAAATTTCCTTAGCTGGTAGCGTGCGCAGCGTAATAAGCGGGGTTGGTTGTCGCTACCAAACGCCACCTATGCTCAGCGCCCCCGAGAGCAAGCCCATACAGCACGCTCTCGCGGTGAATGTGCTGCACAGCGGTAATCTCAACGGCCCGAGTGTGTGTGAACGGACCTAGTGTAACCATGCATGAGAAACGCCATTGACGAACAAGCATGTCTGCGCGCTCGGACCATGCACCCTCACCCCCTCACAGCGAACCGCCGTCGCGGCAGAGGGCTGGAAACGCTCGAGCACAAAATGCAAGCTGCCAGAAGAGGACGGTCGAAAAACACCAGGTGTGCCGTGTCGCTTGGTCCGTGGGTCGGCAGTTCAGCCCTGAGGAGATGAACGTGTCAATATATCTATATGAGACCCTTATGAGCCCCACGCTTCCAACCAGCCTGGGAACGCCGGGCTTCTAGATCTGTCAGTCCGTCGGAAAGAACCCGCCCAAGATGTTCCTCATTCGCGCACATTCCGCCTCGCCGCCTTCGAGCGTGAGCACGTCGGAGTCGGTTCCCGTCTTGAACCACAAGGAAGTCGCACGGGGTCTCACGATAATATTTACGGTATGACCATCTCGCCCAGGGGGCGGAAAGGCATTGCATAGGTACTAACGTCCGGACCTGCTGGTCCCAGCTCATCGCCTGGGCATGCTCATTGTTGAGACTCTACACGCGCTTCTTCATCATCAAGTCTCCGTGGTGGGATGATCTATTTATCGTCCTGTCTCTACTCTCGTCGACGGCCGGTTCCATCATCTACTGCATCCGTCCGTCACATAACCACCTCGCCGGACAGACACGCGATATTCTGACACTGAGCAGTGCCGAACTATGGCCTGGGAGCAAGACATATGAGCGCCATGACGACCGATGAAATCAACGCATTCCTAAAGGTCTGTACGAACGGAATGCTGGTGGCGAGGCAGCTAGTTGTATGAGGCCAATCTAACTCACTTGTGCCAGGTCTTCTACGTCGGCAGCGTCACCTACCCGTTTTCTCTAACAGTCATAAAGCTCGCCGTGTTATTCCAGTACCTCCGCGTCTTCAAGCCCGGCTCGCGCCGGCGGACGGCCTCCAAGATCCTCATCCTCGTCATTGCCATCTGGGGCTTGGTCTATACCTTTCTCACGTGGGTACCCTGCGCTCCCCCGTCCGACATGTGGAACATTGCCAAGCCGGGCCGCCACTGCTGGGCGTTTGCCTCACCCTACATATCCGAGGCTCTGGGTTTCTACATCAGCCATTCTGTGACGACAACAGTCCTCGACTTTGTCGTCTTTTTGCTGCCGATGCACCTGTTTTTCCAGGCGGACACCCAAAAGAATACGCGCATCGCGCTGCTGTGCCTCTTCGGGCTTGGTCTTGTGTATGTCTCCTTCCCGCTTGTATCAGCAAACCCTCACCAGGCCATCGTGTGAGCTGACTGATTGGTTGGGAAATAGCGTCAACCTTTGCTCCATCGGCCGCTTGATTTATTCTCTTACACCCACCCTGAACTCAATAGGAGACTTATCCTGGAATAGCCCAACACCCACAGGTCTTGCGGTCATTGAAATAAACCTTGCTGCCGTATGTGCCGCGTTGCCCATCTTCTGGCCGGTCCTGAAGGAGAAGTGGGGACGAATTCTGGTGACGTACGAAGTCAGGGTTACGAGTGAGGATGGCAATGTCCAGAAAATTAAGATGACAGAAAGCCCTCGGATGGTTAGCCACAGTTCTGAGAGAGCCCATTGGGACCCGTATTCCACTTATACAAAGACAATGCAGGGCCATGTCGAGAAGACAGGGGAGAATCCGTCAGAGACGTCGATCAAGGTCGACCTGAAGGAGACGTCGTTTCTAGCGTAGTTATCTGGCGGATGATGGTTCCAAATCTTCTGGCTTGTGCAGCTACGATTTTTTCTGCATAGCCGAGCGGGGAGCCATATATATGCGCTGCAGATTAGTTTGACTGTAATGAGAGAGAAAAAATTACCATGCTTGCGATAAGTCATTAATGAACAGGGGGAAGTGAAAACCGTCCTTACCCATGTTTAAAGTGAAGTCATTAGTTAGAGGATTGAATCAAAGAGAACAGGAGTGGCGGGCAGTAATCAATAATGTAATTTAGGTCTTGAAGTGTTTTGTGCGATAGTAAAAAACGGCATTGGCTCAACATGACTTATACTTTGCCAACTCCCTCTTCCCATCCTTCCACTCCTCAATGATTCGCCCGTCCATATAACCATCAACGTAAACATCACTAGCAAACCTCTATTCTTCAACTCTGCTCTGCCGTAACGGAACGAGCGTATAGCAGCTAAGTGGGATGACAACATATCTCCAGGAACCATAAGCCCTGATCCCATACCAATGAGGTTGCATTTGGTGAGGCAGAGGCAGCGCCCTTTCATGCGCCCGCCGCAGGTATCTTCCACGACAGTTACAAGCTGCGGTCGAGGTTGTCGAGTCTGGGCCAGAGTCTGGTGAGCCGCGGGTCAACATAGACAAAGCATGCGTCCTCCACCACTTAATAATCAGCAGATTTTCACCACTTTTATTATAATTAAGGTTTTCCAGCACTTTTAAGAAAAGGAAGACCCAATTAGGAAGTCGTTTATCGATACTAATATCTTAATTACTCCTAATAAGTCTAAAAACTCTCTAATCTAGATTAAGTGTCCTCAGGAGGCTAATATTCAGCTTAATTTTACTAACTGGGAGACAGTAATTACAACACACGCTCTTAAAGAATTTAAACCAAAACCCCTTAATAGCGACCTCCTTTACGAGAACCTTAATGTGGATTATAATAAGCTTAGAAAGCAAGACCTCTTAGCTATTACAAAGGTTTACAGTTTAACTATTCGAACTAGGGATAAAGAGGAGGTGTTAGTCAGAGATTTAAAGGCCCAGGATAACGATATTTTTGTAAACTTAAAGGTTAACGAGAAAGAGGTTGAATTAGATGGAGAGGCTATAGATATATAAGCAAATTAGTAAGAGTTTTCCATATAAATCTGGCTCTCCAGTTTACCGGCACGCTATGCCTTTTTACCTTTGCCGTCCTTATAGATGCCTTGCAAGCCTGGAAAACACCAGAACACGCGAAGATCTATAGTTCGGCCCTAGCTCTGTAGAGGGCGCTAGTCTCACCGCCTTTAGGGGACCTTGCAACCACTATACTAAATCTAGCCCTTGTGGCTGGCTCGCTTACTTAGAATTTGGTAGCTACAGCGGTGGCTTTACGTAGCTCAGCCGCGCGCTCAGGGCAAGAGTAAAACCCAATTTTGCGAGTAAATATGGTATATTTATGTGACGACCCTGCAGGCCGTCACTTGGGCCGGGGCGGCCCGACGAATCCCCCGCAGAAGGAACAGTGCAGGAAGACAGTACGCACGGTATTGCGCACTGGGCCAGGGGTGCAAAGACCCGAAGCCCCTACAACCAATGAGGTAGTGCTTACAGCATGCCAAGTGCTTGCAGCACAAGCAAGAGGAGCCTCACGAGCGGAGCGCTCGCGCAGTGTAAAGTGCTCGCTTTATAAGCACTTATAACACCATAAGCAAGGTACGAAGTACTCCTTAGCTAGTTAGTATAGATAGCTATAGTTATGCCTATAACTACCGTGAGGGACTCTGGTTCCTCACGTTAGTATTTAATGATTTATTTATATCCTACTGTCTAGACTTACCTCTGTACATTATAATAATAACGACTTACAGTAACATTAAACCCCCTGTCTAGAAGTGCTAGCTTAATAAGCTATCTTCAGAACACCCTTTACCTGTTAGCATCTTGCTATACGTTCTGTCTTAACTTACATTAGTCCTCTTAAGGCCTGTATCGAGTGCAGGTTATAATAATTTATTAACGTACATAATAAGCAAGTCACAGGGATAAGCAAGTCGCGTACTTTAATAAGATTTAATAGCTTTATTAATATTACAACCTGTACCTAGCATAGGCCTTAAGAGGACTAGTGTAGGTTAAGATAGAATATATAGTAAGACGCTAACAGGTAAGGGGCGTTCCGAAGACGGCTTATTAAGCTAACACTCCTAAACAGGGGGTTTAATGTCACTATAAGTCGCTATCACTATAATGCATAAAGGTAAATCTAAACAGTAAGATATAAATGAATATAAAATATTAACGTGAGGAACTAGAGTCCCTTACAGTAGTTATAGTCACAACTATAGCTATCTATACTAACTAGCTAAAAGGTACATCGTACCTTGCTTATGGTGTTGCAAGTGCTCGCAGAGCGAGCACCTTACATTGCGCAAGCGCTCTGCTCGCGAGACTTCTCCTGCTCGTGGTGCGAGCACTTGGCATGCTGCGAGTACCACCTTATTAGTCGTAGGGGCTTCGGGTCTTTGCACCCCTGGCCCAGTGCGCAGTACCGTACGTACTGTCTTCCTGCACTGTTCCTTCTGCGGGGGATTCGTCGGGCCGCCCCGGCCCAAGTGACGGCCTGCAGGGTCGTCACAATTAATTTCTTATCGACTTTCCAGTGTGTAAGCCACTAAATCTCGTTAGAGTACGGGACTTGCTTGTCCCTATAACTCGCTTATTATACACGTTATAGCTATCTTTACACTTTACTAACGTTAAATAAGGAGAAGTAAGTTAACATTATAAGTGAGATACTTTTAATCATGTTTATAATACTAATTAAAGAGATATGTTAACAGGATGTTTTTCTAAGATCTTAGCACTTTATGTTATAATGTAGATTTATGTCTTAGGTTAATTATACTTTTATGTACCTCTCCCTTAGTGCTACTTACATTATCTAGCTGGGTAATGGTCGGAATTTAAAAAGTTCAGTTCCTCATATTTAGAATGCGGAAAACATACCCGTAAGTAAACTCAAGAGCAATGCAGTCTCGGTAGCCCCTATTAACAACGGCGCCCCTGAATTATCCGACTGGCTGTCGCCTCCCGCGTTCTTTCTACTACCCCCACTTACTTGATTTGCCCGAAGACACCTCACTTTGGCTGTGGTAGTTAGCACGCCGCTCTGAGGAAGAGAAAAATTTTTGCTAAATCCCCACACATGACCAATGATGTAGACTCTCCGGACCAACTTATCATACGCCGTCGTGTTTCCACGCTCATGAGACTCGCCCTTCAGATCCAGAGCGTCTTGGATGAAACTGAAGGTGCCATTGGTGATGAGGTTGGTGTTGTTGCCCACGAAGCTTGTGACTATGTTAACAACCAATATTGCCAATCAGAAAAGGGGTAACTCACCACCCAGTCTGTACCCAGCATAATCATCCCCCTTCTCTCCAATCCCAAACGAATCCTTACACTCGTTTGGTGCTGCAACGGACTGGCAGCTCCCATTTGGTCCCCGAGTCCCGAGCTTCCGGCGCATCGCATCGTAGCACTCCTTGTTTATAGCACCCTCGCAGCTATCTGCGTGCACTTCGTCCCCCCTCGACGCCTTGTCCGCGATCCACACGTACTGACACACTCGCCAGCTGTCATCCATATTAATCACCTTCGACCCGTTGCCCAGACCGCTGAAGGCACTCTCCAGTGGCTCGACTCTGATCCACGTCCCAGCGAGATCGCCTCGGTCATCGTGTCGAGGAACGTCAGCGACGACCTGGATTGTGTATCGGCAGTCATCCTACTCTGTGCCGGGGTAGCGCTTAGACATGTTGAAGCCTTGGACGGAGACGGAACCTGTGGCGTTGGGGCTCTTAAAGGTGGAGAGCTAAACGTCGTTGGGGACTATGCTAGCGTATACATTGGACATGCGCATGCCAGGGATCGCGGCATGGGCGATCGGCAAGGCGGCGAGTAGCCATGAGCTGGATGATTTCATGTTGCTGAGTCTTCGTGGTTGTCTCCAGTACACTGGTATTGATGCTTTGATAGAAAATTACTTGGCGGTCTCAAACAGTTGAAATACCCGCCGAAGGTGTTCTGAATTGGGCGAACAGCGGCAGATTAACCGTTTATATCATGTGTTCTTGTAAAGGGGATGTAACGCAGCATTGGTACTGCGATATGGAAGGATTGATCGGCCAAGAAGGATTCCAGTAAACATGTTGGGCTTATGGTCAGCTTCGCTGACCTGCTGCCTGGCAGAGCCAGAGCGCCAGTGAGCCTCAGCCACTGTATTGACGAAGGCTGAATCCTGAAAGAAAGCCTATAAAGAAAGAGGTTTGGCTGGAAGCCAGACCTACAAAGAACCAATCAAAAGTAATATAACCACAACATTGCAACCCCATTAATTTTACTTGAATCCAGTGTGCCGTGTTTCTGAAAACATCGGTGTGAACTATTCATTTTGAAAATGCAGACCTATTTCAGCCATCTTTATATATGGGACTAGTTCTGAGCCTAGTCGGCTAGAGTTAAAGCAATTTGGTGAGCAAAGGTAAGCAAGCCTGAGCAAATCCTAAGACAGCCGAGCCTGAGTCGGGGTACGCAACGTCACGTGGGCGAGGTACGAAAAGGGAATTTCGTAAGCCCAGATTCGTCTCATGTAACAAAGAGGTCAGAAACCCTGACAACGGGCATATTTTTCCATCATACAAGATACTGACCGCCAGCAGTAATGAATCCATTTCGATTCCGACATCCATGACTCCTTTTCGGTTTGCTGCGATGGCTTCTTCTACCAAGTTTCCGCCGCCTCGGTCGAAGAAGTTCAGTACCTGGCTCCCGCTTTCCTCGACACCGGCTCGCACCTAAGCCTCGCCATCACCTATGAAGTCGGCTCTCGGGAGTCTTTCGACGAGATGACCAAGTTGTGGGAATCCACCCTTTGCGTCGCCGCCCGGGCGCAGCAGCAGCAGGAAGTTGCTCTGCCCCTGACTGTGTTGGTAGTAGCCTTCCGGAATGGTCAGGATAATTCACTAGCGGCAGATCAAGTGTCTGTAAAGCCTGACGCGAGGGGGCAAGACGGCGAGATCTTCGCCAGGAGGCATGGATACCTCTACGCCGAGTGTGACTCCAGGACCGGTCAGGGTGTAAAAGAGTCTTTTACCCGCGTCGCCGAGGATGCGCATGCTGTAGCCAGAGTGCGTTCCTCCGGTGACCCGGAGGGGCTGACGTTGTTCCGGGAATAAGCAAGGACGTCTTGTCGCCATGTTATTCAGGCTTGCAGCTTGAGATAAACCGCTAGGAGCTACTACCAAGGAGGATGATTCCATCACTGTAAACATCCTGTACTGGGTCTTAATTACAGTCATCACCCACCTAAGCCAGTGCAGTATAAGGGGCGCCGGATTCTGCGGGGCCACTCGATATTCATCCTCGACTTGTTCGTCAGGAGACAAAGGAAATCTATTACAAAGGATATAATGTATCGGCCGAAGGGCCAAAGCAGAAAGGGTATCATCAAAAACCTCCTCGCCCCATCTATTCCATATGTCGCAGAGAAATCCACGCAAGAAGCGCAAGTCGTCCGCCTCCAGATCCGGTTTAACCCCAGTCTACCCTCAGTTGCAATGCGCCCACCATTCACTCTGCTTGACGCAAGTAAATGGCGTCTTACACCCCGTCGGCCCTTTGTACCCGTTCCCACCGCACTGCTGCCACTGCGACTGCAACGCACCACCACCACCACCAGATCCCTGCGTCGGCGTCGACGGTGGTGGCACCCACACCGTCGTCCAGCTAGGAACCGTCACCGGTGGCGACGGAGGCGGAGGCGGAGGCGGCTGCACACTCACAACCCCTCCCAGGCTCGCAGCGACGCCATCCAAAAACCCACTCCCCCCCGAAAACACCTGCGACATATCCCACACCATGACCCCCCCAAAACTCGCGAACCGCTTGCTGTACGCAATCACCTCGGCCAGCCGCGCAGGCGCGACGTAGCCGCTGCCGGCGGCGCCGGGACTCCCGGGCACGCCGAGCAGGATCTTGACGTTGGGGTTCTTGCTGCCCCGGGCCCAGGCGTCCCAGTCGGCAAAGTTAAAGTTGCTCGTGGCGTCGTCGGCGGCGTTGAACGCTGGCGCACTGCAGTAGTTGTTGTAGAACTGGACCGAGACAAAGTCGAGCGCGACCGACTGCAGTATGGCGTCCATGGCGACGTCGGGGATGGGGCACTGCGGGGCCGCGGCGAGGTAGAACCTCCGCCCGGGGGAGGAGGCGGCGTCCATTACGGCGCGCAGGCGGGCCGCGAAGGGCGCCATGTTCTGCGCGGCCGCTTCAAAGTCAAAGTCGAAGCCGTCGAGCACGGCGTCGCCAAAGGGGCGGGGGACCGACGAGGAGGCTTGGGGCGGCCCGAACATGGCCCAGAGCTTTTCGGCCCAGGCGGCGGCCTCGCGGGGAGACGCGAAGCCGCCCTCGGTGTAGGTAGCGCCGCCGAGGGAGAGGAGGATGGTCTTTCCGGCGGCTTGGCATGTCTTGATGTCAGCCTCGATCTCGGGGCAGCGGAGCAGCGGGGAGCCTGGGAAGGGGGCGGTGCAGCGATCACCGGCACTCGCGAAGTTGAGGAGCGTCGGGGCTTTGATGCCGTTGAGGAAGGCGAGGGGGATGATGTTGACGGGCGTGTCGGCGCAGTAGGCGGCCAGCCGCTGCTGGGAACCAGCCTGGTTGGCAGAGTTTTGGCCTAGGAATGGGTGTTAGTGGCAGTGGTTGTGGGGAGAAACGGGATGATGGGTACCCCAGTAGATGGCAATGTTGTTTTGGGTCTGCGCAGCAAATCCCGCGAGAGCACCGCGCGAAAAGGAGAGGACGAGGCCGCTGAGGGCCACAAGCGCGGACGACACCATTGGCGCGTGAGAACAGAAAAGGACAGCAACCTGGCGATGAGCAGGAGGTAGGGGATTTGTACAGCAATGCTCAGACTCGGGGCGGGTTTAGGTTGAATCGGCGATGTCCACTACAGCCCGAGGTTGATGCAGGCTGGATCCGAGAACTTGAAAATGCCCATCCAATGGCCACAGGCTATCCCTTTTATAAGACCACGAACCTACGAGCAAGGTGAATGAATCGTTGCGCGTCGGCGTCGCCTCTCCCTTAGTAACATTCCCCTGTCTCCGCTCAGTGACCCATCTGATCTAGATTGCATTTCTGGGGACGGCGAATGGGCTTTGTTGGCGATGCTGGGCCAAACGCTGGCATGGAAATGGCCTCGGGGAGGACGGGCTTGGCCGAATGGCTTTCGAAGTGATGGCCGAGATGATGAGTCCATCCTGGAAGAGTTCCCCGTCAGTCCCATGACGCATCGGCCATTGTTCGTGTCGTCGAGGTCGTAACCTTCTGTTACTGGCCGCGACATTGACGTGCCCCGGGCCGGTTCATTGCCTGGCGTCCGTATGCGAGAGTGAGACCCGCCGCTCTGTCTTGTTGTGATGAGGAATCCCCCCCCGAAGCCATGGGACCTCTTCCGTTTGGTCCATCCTGAGTGCGCCATCTCCCGGAGGCTCGGCGTGGCGTGGTCGGGACCTGGTATCGGTCTAGCCAAATCAGGAGTCCGAGAGCTTGGAAGGGTCGATTGTCGTCTGTCATTGGATGAAGCTTTCGGTCAAGTCTTGGCACTGAGATAGCGTGTAATTTGCCTCGTCGATAGCGCCCAACCCGGCCAATCCACGACAGGTCAGCTTTGCAACTGCCGAGATTTCCCTGATGCAGTCAATACCGAGCCCGGTAGTGTTGGGCGCAGGTACAGATACGCCGCGCCATATGTCCTGCCCATCTCACCAGCATGCCATACATGCGGGGTGTGAATATGAGAGAGTGGTCGCTGGGAATGCAGAAGGCAATAACCCTTTTTTTCTTTCTTCAAATGCTTGTGCAACCCTTTTCGTGCAAAAGAAATAGAGATGTCAAAATTAGTGGTCAAAACAGCACCGAACGCCGAGAAAACAATGGAAAGTCTCTGAAGCGACAAGCTGACATTGGAAGGCAACCGACTCTCGAAGTCCAGACAGGGTTAATCCTGTCACAGCATCTCCCATCAACGCTACCCCAAGACGGCCAATTCCCCTTCCGCGAAGCTTCATGGCCTTGGCAGCATGGGTTCCGATCGTGCTTGACTTTGGTGTAGTCTTCAAAGGTGAGCCACAACTTTTCAATCAGACTTTGCTGCCTTTGTAATCAATGAATATGTCTGGCCACCTAGGAAACTTCAAGTGCCTTAGATATCGTCCGCCCTTTAGAGTTGATGTCCAAATTGCCGCGCACGCGGAGGAAAGCGAACAAGATGCGCTACCTTTCGTGAGAGAACGCGTCTCTACCGCTACCTCTGAGTTTTAGTGGTTGGATTTGGTGTCGGTGGTCCTGGGCTTTCAAGTTGTTGTCTTAGTCATCACACACATTTATAACCCACCTACGGGATGCCCGGATAGGGGGTTCCGCGCCAGAGTGCCGGTCGCTGGTGACTTGAAGACTTAAGTGAATTAAGACCATGATGGGAGACCCTCATTGTGTGTTCCTATTTTAAGAGGCACTGAGTCAAGCAGGTCGCCTTCGCTGGCAACCACGGCAACGTCGGGTGAACAAGCAAGCGCAACCACAACCCCCTCATCCTTGCACCTTTTGCTTGGATGTCCCAGCAACTCCACGACATCGGCATTCAGTTTGACTTTCCCGTCCTGGTTGAGTATTTTTCCTTGGCTCAGAGCAAACGCACAGTACAAGACTGGATCAAAGGGGCCAGTCTTCCGCTCGCGCGGCTACGAGCACCTCATTGGCAGGACCACTCCCGGTCCTGGCAGAATTGTTGACCCCGCTGGTGATGCCCCGGCGGTTGAGATCCACGCAACCGTTCGCATTCGTGGGTACGGCCGCCCTCCTTCAGAGCCGGCCGTGCCGGTGTACAAACTCAATACCGGCTGCGGTCAGTGGGTGCGCAGCCAAGAAGTTGCCGCCCCTTTTAGTGACTGGGGCCGCCGATCACTCACATGACCGCAACTGGTCCTCCGTCTCATTCAGGAGCCTTTACTTTCTCCAAAAGCGGCGACTTGGTTCTTTCTCTGTGAGCCACAACCTAATACACCTGGCGGTTTCGCCCGTTGCTTGCTTTTGCCGTCACACCTCCTTGTTGGGGCATCATTCCGTACCGACTTCTCTTCTGTCGGAGTGGGTGGTGGAGGTCATGCGGCAGGGGGATGCCGACACAGAAGAGGAAAGTATGAAGAAGCAGATGAGGTAGTATTGGAATGCGTTGATAAAGGTAGAGAGGGAGAATGTGAGTCAACAACAGAAGCAAGGAAACTGTGGTATATTTGCGGATGGTGGTGGTGAGGAAAAGAGCACAAGAAGCGCAAGCTTCGTGGGCAATCTGCCAGCAAAATGTGGTGGGCTGAACCCGATGAGTGGGGCTAACGTATGTGGGGCACCTCTCAGAGAAGCGGTTTTTTATGGGGGATTTGCTGGAAACGCTGAGGAGGTTCAAGTCGAAGCGGACCAGAGAGGTGGTGGTGGTAAGGGGAACGGTGGTTAGCGTGAAGGCGTAGTTGGAGATGGCCGGGAAGGATGAGTGGGCTGTGGTTGAGCCGGAGGGGGAGTGCCTGTGTAAGGCAACGCCTAGGAGGTTTGGGGGAGGGAATTCTGAGAACTTGGGGGTGCCTTGTTGCGCTATCCCTTAGTTGCGGGTCTAAATTGAAGGGAGGGGGCCAATGGGGATGTCATCATGCCGTCCTGTCGTGAAAGGTTGAGCTTAAACATAACCCTAACCCTATCTGCTGTGTCGCAACTCTCCTGAAGGGTTGATCCCACAACCGAACGACCGTCCCAAATAGGTGTATTGTTATTAGTGACTTGGGGTAGTATCAGCAGAGCCCGATGTAAAATGCTGGGGATCTGCAGGAAGGGTTTTTCTGTTGTGCCCTGTATACCTTAGGAGATGTTGTGGACGATGACGAATTGGGCCCGACATTATTCCAGCATTTCCCCATCGAGCCGCAGGTGCTTCTTCTTGAAAAGCCATCGGGAGTTTCGGCTCAATCCCTGAAACCTTATCTCTACAACTCCAGACTGCGGCGCAGCAGGAGGTCCAATCCTCACGCACGAACTTCGCATTTACTCTGACGAATTTTCAGCCCACCAACCCAACAGTTCGCAGCAACGACGCCCGAACCAATCGGCAACGGTACCAGCCCAAAATGCGCCAAGGGAAACCAGAAGGAAGTGGTGGGGGCAAGCGGGTCACAATCGTATCCACACAGATCGACGTTGCACAGTAGCCTTCAATGCTTCATCTGCAGCTTACGGCCAACGGACCCCGACATCCAGGCATTCGATGCGCGCCCCGAGCCGTTGAGAGATAATAGACCATAGATTGTCAAAGGGTCACAGCACTATATACCCGATTCGCCGCTATGCTCCCAAGAATGATGTAAACCCGTGCTCCTCATCGAGCATTGTTTTTTTGGTTTTGTTTTTTGGCCGGCCATGAACACAGCCACTGCCAACTCGGGCGGCGTCCACACCGGATTCTAGACCAACTAGTCCCACGGTCCCATGTTCGGCGCAACCCTCACGCTTCCCCAGAGCCAGGGCAGCCTGCTCATCGCCTTCGTCGCCTTCTTCGTCTCCCTTGTCGGCGCTCGCTTCTGGCGCATTGCCTGCCTTCTCCTCCACGTCTTTGCCTACTCGTCGCGCACCAAACGCGATGCCCTGCACCAACAGCGCCAGGCTGTCCTCCCCAATGCTGCCAACGCCGGCGCCTGATTCTGGACCCTTTCCTGCCTCAGCTGGGCATGGCGCCGCATCGACCCCAAGGCCTTGTCTAAGACCACGACGCTGCTGGGCTTCACCGTCCTGTGCATCGCCGGCTGGGCCGTCGCCACGGGCTTCTCATCGGCTGTCTCGTCGACAGGCGAGGTGTTGCTGGCAAATCCCGCATGCGGACAACTAGGTCCGTTCACTTCGTTATCTGAGCAGCTGGCCTACACAGTCCCGTACACATCTAAGATGCTGCAGAGGTCAGCAAGCTATGCGGTGCAATGCTACTCACCGGGAAGCTCGAATCTGGAACTAGACTGCGACACCTTCGTCAAGAGGGCGCTGAGCACGTCGGTTGTCACCAACGCGAGCTGTCCCTTTGGCGGCGGTATCTGCCGCAGCAACGCCTCCAACCTAATGCTCGAAACCGGATACCTGGACAGCAAAAACGGCCTAGGGCTCAACGCACCGCCAAACGACCGGTTCTGGCTTCGAAAGATGATTCGCTGCGCGCCCATATCCACCGAGGGATACACAACCACGAGCAACACGTCGAGCACTCGGTCCTTCACCCGATACTTTTATGGCCCACGAGTATATGCCGGAACCGCAGCGCAAAACTTCACCCGCTCCTTCTCCAACGATGTGGTGAACGACGCGGCGAAGGCTGGCATCAACCCGCTTGCTGCCGACTACTCCCTTAGCGTCGAGGCGGCCTTTTATCACAACCGCACGTTACGCCCCGACTCTACCTTTGCTCCCGTACCCGAACTGCAGAGACCGGACGCAGACGTACACCTGATATTCCTAGCCCCAACCACCGTCCTCTTCAGCAGTCGAATCGAGGACCCGCTGTTCCGCGCCACCACCCCGGCCGGAAACATCTCCTCGCTGGGCCATGGCGGAACCTTGCAGTATCAGCAGATTTTCGGACCGGATGCGTCTGCGTCGCCAATGGCGTGCACGGAATAGTTCCAGTTCTGCAATGGGCCTGAGAGCCCGGACAAGTGCTCGCCGCTTGCTGCCAGCCAGGACGCCCTGGACTTTTTATACGCTAAACTGGTATCAGACGACTCGGACAACTTCACGCGCCATCGGTTCGACTGGGCCCTGTCTGCACTCACGGGCCCTGCCGCCGTGCGACTGAAGGAGGTAGTTCAGATCCTCCAGGCGCAGGCCCTTTTAGCCACCGACAGTCTCTACTTGGGTATGCAAGGCCCCTTGCCAGGCGATCAGTGGCAACTCGAGGTGCAGCACTGGCATATGGCCAGCCTCGCCCACCTCCAAGCCATATTTGTGCTTGCCGCCACTGGGCCGGGTGATCGCGAGCTTGAGCGTTTTGTGGTCAGTCCTAATAATACGGTTGAGACGTTGTTTTGTAATAGCCAGGTAAAACCCACCCACCCTTCACTCCCGTCTAATATACTGATCCCCATCCAGTCTCACTAACATCACCACTGCGCTTAAAATCCGCTCCACCGCCTACCTCTCCTTCAGCGTCTTCGGCCTCACTCTCATCTTCTGCATCGGGAACCTCATCATTGTGACATCGTGGACGCTGTCGTCTTATCTTTCGTGCGTCAGCCAGCGGTTTCAAGGACGATGGGCGTATGAAGAGGTGGAGTGGTGCACGAACGAGACGTTTCAGCTGCAGCGGATGGCGCATGAAAGGGTTGGGGCTGGGGCGTGGTCCGGGGGGATGGAGTTCATTCCTGTTACGGAGAAGGGAGATGAGCTGGCTGTGTTGGATTTGGGGAAGGGGGGCTAGATTATAGATAAGAGCAAAGCTAACCAGCTCGCTAAGTCTCTTGTCTCCTTACAGGCCTTATGGTTCGCCGTGTAGTGCATCTCCCGCATGGCCTTGGGTATGACGATTAGCCTGCTCGAGCTTAATACGCTTGTCCACGCCATCTGTGCCCTGGTTTTGTATATACTATGGTGGCGTAAGCCGCTTGACGTCGAAGAGCCTACACTTATTGATGGAAATGACGCCGATATCCTGTGTGCAGGTATGTGCATGCGGAATCGGCTGAGAGCTCGGCTGCCAATAACCAACGGAACTACGGGACCGAATCGGCCCCCTAGATACCAGGTACTTCGGTATGGGCCCCCTGGGCCACCCAGCCCGCGGAAGCACCGATAGGATCATCCCCATCTCTTAGGCCGCTGCCAGTTTAAGATCAACCCACCTACAGAGGAAACCTTGCCGTTCAAGCTATACACTGGCCAGAGACTCTATGATTTTGTCCTGGAGTGTCAACGGGCCCGGGTCCGGATAGAGCGCGTTGGCATTCTCTGCCTGTGGCGCGAATATATGCCGTTATCCGCTGCCGACGTACGACGCCTCTGGTTGGCCAAAGAGTGCTATACCAAGTATCCTGATCTGGCCGACAAATACTCAATCGGATATATTGACAGTTATTGGGTTCTCGATCGGAGCCGAAACTGGCCCATCTCGCCATCCAAGTACGACAATACCAGTTTTGCATCCACCATCCCCCTCGGTCTGTTCATCGCCGGTCTAGCCTACGGTGGCCTGCACCTTCTCGCGTGGAGCCCCCCAGTTCGGACTGTGGAAGAGGCGTTCCTCTGGCGCCTTTCTGGAGTCACCATTGCCGTCTACGGTGCCGTTGCCCAGCTTCTTTCGTGCTGCTTCATCATTAAAGATGGTGGCAATGCTGAGCTGCGTCAATGTCTGGAGAGGCTGTTCGATACTTTGGCGAAGTTCGAAAAATTACTTCGGCAGTTCCTGGATACGAAAACTTTTAAGGTACCCAGCCATCGGCCTTCGTAAAGTCATGTTGTTCTTTCTAAAGGTTGCGTTAATTGTGGCTATACACGGGGGTACAATTCTTTACATCGTGGCAAAAGTCTACCTCGTTGTCGAATGTTTTATTAGCATCGGCCGCCTCCCCGCGTCTGTCTTTGAGACGCCAAACTGGGCAAGCTACCTTCCTCATCTGAGTTAGTAGGAGGGGAATAATCCCAGTAGAACGGACGTCCAGCGGGCCAGCATCAAACCAAAATACTCTGTATGTACCAGACCCCTGATCTATTGGTAAGATGTGCTTTGCTGCCTCGAACCGCGACGGCCCGGTGTAGTGACTCCTAAGCCGGTCCTGAGCCTGGTGAGCAATGTCACGTGGGCGAGGTACGGAAATGGAAATTTTGTGATCTAAGATTCGTCTCACAAAACAGCAATTACCTTTACCGGATTAGATATTAAAGGTTAGAATATGGTAGTATGATTTTAACGGCAGCTATCTTAAATGCAGACTGGGACGGGTATGTCTAATGCGGGTAAGCCTAAGAAGGTGGGTAACGGTAAGGGCAATCTGGAGCGGTGGATTAAGATAGTGAAGAATTTACTGGGGGGGTGTCTGTATAGGCTGGAGGTACATCCAGTCACGGGAAAGGGGGATCTGGTTATCATAAGGGAGGTTATGGGCGGGAGAATACCGCCAAGTCAGAATAAGGAGGTTAGACGGCTTCTTAGGAGGTGATGAGTAATAGATGTTAGGAGAGAGCTGGTAGATAATAGAGAATAAAGGCCCTTGCCCACATTTGCCGTCCATGATAGAGGTTCATAACGGAGGGATGAACACAATCGCGAATGACAGGAAGGAGAGCAACAAAAAACGAGCAGCTCTTGACTCAGCACTGGAAATTTCAAAGACCGTGACTGGGTATCTCCGCCTGAAAAACAGCGACGGAACATTCCCGGCAGGTTCAACAAAAGAAAGTAAACCCCACCAAAACTTTCCGTATTATGAGATAACAGAACCGTTATTTCCCTCGCTCCCCCAAACTCGCCTTCTTCCACTCTACATCCCACTCGTCTAGGTAGTTCTTCATCTCCTCCTCCTTATACTGCTCGATTTCCTCTTCTGCTATCATCGATGTGTCGAGAGCGAGTCGCTCAAAGTCCCGAAGCGGAGCGGCGAGGTAGCAGTCCATGGCGAAGGAGTTGTCTTTGGTCTTGTCTTTGGTGGTGCTGGTGAATAACGTATGCGTTTAGTCTGGTATTGTTAAGGAAGCGGAGGAGGGGGGGGTTGGACGTACCTCCTGGGCCTGGACTTTCTCCCGGTGGAGGTCTTGGGTTGGCGTGGCTTCGGCATGGTGGGTAGGTGAAGGTGAGATGGAGTTGGTGTGGAGGGATCTGGGGGTGTGGGAGTGGGAAAATAAAGGCGAGGGGGTCCGATCTTCAAGACGGTGTGGTTCGAGCCGCGCTACTTGGCCGGACGAGTAGGAGGATCTCGGCTTAGGATTCGAGATTGGAGTGGGGTTGGAATGAAGAAAGAAGGAAGGGAAGAGTGTGCCGGTAGGGCGGGATCTTTAAAACGGTGTGGTTTGGGCCGTGCTGCTTGCTCGGACGGGGGGAAGGGGCGCCGGGTCTCCGCTCGGGACTTTAGTTCGTGGTCAAGTTGGAAGAAGCAAGAAGGGAGGGAAAAGATGTTTGTGAAAGGCTCGAGGTGTAGGGAATTTATGGGATCAGAACTTGATGGAGAGGAGGGAAAAAGACGAGAGCCGCAAACCGTAGGATGGGATGGGCGTACCCCAGTGCCAGGGGAGTGTTTTGTACGGCCAGGCGCTTCGTCATGGCTTTTCTTCCACCGCACCTATCGCAGCTAGGTCCGCAGGCCTCTTCATCAATGTCTATCATCTTGCCAGCCGCATGCCCTTGGTATGCAGGCTGTGATTTGCTGCACGCCCAGGAGTGGGCTAAAGTGTGCTGGAGAAGAGGCGTCCTTTGATATTCGCTGCCACCTGTGGCCCAAACCCTGATATGGGTGCGTCGTAGGCGACCCAGCGGAAGTGGCCACAAAATGGATTGGCTGTGGTGAGTCCGAATGATTGGCTATGATGAGTCTGAATGATTGGCTTTGGTGCCTCCATGCACGCCAACAAAGTTGCTTCGCATCTTGTCTCCAAGCATTTCCATGCCCAAAGGGACTCGAATTCCGGAGGTCTGCTTGGCTCGCACATCAAATCTCTCTATCACACCTAAGTCGAATTTGATTATTGAGACACCCACCACTTCAATGATCCTAAGGAAACTTCGACGAAAAGATCCAAACCAGCTAGCCGATGCAACTTTGCCTGTCAAGACTCCCCTCTCCAAGCCCCCATCATTCCGATTGTTGCAAACGTACCGCTACCTGGTGGCATCTTCGTGTGATGCTTCGGGTGGGGAGATGGACCACCATGATTTGTCTGTCGTTCTGCCTTGCGACGTGTGGCGGACCCACCCCGCAGGGAAGGAGCCTGGTGCTTCTGGGTAGGCACCGGTACGACTGCCAGACGTGCAGTTGGCCGTGCCACTTGAGAAAGGACAGACATGTACTTGGGGTTACTGGCAAAGTTTCTCAGAACTCCATCGGGGGGGAGGGGGGTTCTACATTCAGCTACTTTTGCCCGCATTCGCAGGTACATCTGCAAGGCGCGTGGTACCTTGTTGTACTAGATGTCGCTATATTGCTTACTGTACACTGCATACTGCACACTGCACACTGCACATTAGACATTAGACATCAGCCAGATCCGCAGGGCAGGCACCGCAACAGATGGGGAACAGACGGGGTGGGACTGGCTGGACGGGCGATGGGATTTCTGTGTGTTTCGCGAGCGCGGGATGGGGGATGGGTGACGGCGCAAATCGGGGCCAGCTCGCAGGCCTGTGAACATGGGAGCGGACATGCAAGGAGTGGGAGCGGGCATTAAGCTCGGGCCCCTATTGACCCAGTCGGCCACCGCTAGTGTGGCGGGGCACGGTCTAAAATGACGCCCGGGTTTTACGTAGCGCGGCGTCTTGTAACCCGGCTTCCTTTGCAAATTCCGTCATACTCCCGTCGCAGTTGGCTTCCAAAGCAGCCACAGGGGTCTGCTCCGGTACCGAAGGACTCGGCGGTCCGCTGCGTGGCTGCGTATGGGGGCAGTCGCCCCATTAGCAGTACACCACCTCCTACCAACTGCCACTTCACCTGCTAACTCCTGCCACCACCCCACGGTCTGGGGAGCTGGCTGGCAGCTGGGGGGTTAGTGTGACGGGCCGGTGGACTGTCTGGGGTCACGTCATACCACGTATTGTTGCCCCGGGTCGCTTTTCACCTCCGCACCCGTTAAAGTTCTGATCATGACCTCCGCACCATGCTGATTTCCGCGCCAGGCTAGCTATGTCTGGAAGAATATTACTCCGGTTGAAGCGCATCCCCAGTCTTATGGTTGGCTTCGTGGGGATTTGTGACCATTCTACCCACGGGCCCCATAACGAGCCGGGCGTCGCGGCCGACTGGCCGTCAGGACACAAGATCTACAACAGCGGTTTTTATTTATAGCAGTGTTCTTACGTATGCAATAATGACCGAAGCATCCCCACAACCCATCAGCTGGTACCACAGGGATACTACGGACGATACAGGATTCAATAAACCTCATCAAAAGCTTAGGAGAAGAGTTTGTTTAGGTCGGCCGGCTATATATAACCCAAGACGACGAAACAACTAAGACAAGGTAGCTTAATTCTATAAGAGAAATCTACACCGCGGTTTATTTTAAAATCGTGGCTGCAGAAGCGTCCGACGCCTGTCACCCTTTAAATCAAGGCTCTCTTCGGAGCTTCGGCGCGGACCAAGACATATCTTGCGGCTGTAGCTCTGGGCTCGGTGGAATACCACAACAAACGGAGGAACCCTATCTCTACAAGAATTAAAGCACGAAGATCGGCTACGGTATCGTATCTTAGGGTTAGAACCCGAGCCACAATTCTACGGGGATGGTTTTATCGTGCCCATGCCTTACAAAGTTGGAAGCATCGCCAGAAGCATAACCATGGCATCTCAAGCTGCCGCTGCGTCTCATCTCCAGTATTCCCCAGGTATGTTCACCAAGATTCTGCAAATTACGTAAATGGTAAGTAACTAATACGTATGGGATAGTGTTTACAGCTTCCTTAAAGATGGCTATAAGGAACTGCCATCATTGGAATTTTTCAGGATCGTGGAAAGCCAGTAAAACCGAAAGACATAACATTTTAATGCAAGAGAACTCCTCTCAACTCCAGAGGAGTACATGATTCAGCCGCGGAGGGACATTTCAAGAGTACATATTTTCTCGCCGCAAGCTTATCTTCCAAGGAAATAGGGTCAGTTGGGAATGTCACTGTGCGTCGTAGCATAAGGGCCAAAGGGTAATATCTCCTAAGCCGTGTTTAAGGAGCTCAATGGTGGCATATCTATGGATCGACACACATCACTAGCCCGATATTCACCGATACGCCCGCATTACATCCATGTTTTCAAACACGGATTTTACATATTCCATGGATGCTTTAAACGCCTTTGCCGGAATGCTTCTCGCTTTTGGCTCTACTTTCCAAGGCGGCTTTATGTCGGCGATGCCCCAATTATGGTTTAACAAAGCCATTTTATAGCAATCTTTTGATCCCTGCTTACAACGCAAAGCCTCCTCTTAAGCCCAAGCAATTGCTACCCTCCCAAGTTAGTCATAGATAGATTAAAGTGGCGACTTACCAACAGAGAGCTGGAGGAGTGCCTCTAGATACATTCGTCATAATTCTCAAGAGCCAACAGATGATTTCAGCAAGACACAGCCCTGTTCCTGGAACACAATACCTACGGTTGTATGGCATCACTCCGTTACACTCGATGATGTTGGCCAGTACATTGGGGTTCTCCCTACCAAGTACAGCCAGTTTGATCCGACTTCCTGGCGATTGGTCTCTAGCAATGTGTCCCGAAACGGCAAGACCTTTCTATACTCATTATATCAACCCTGCTCAAAGCTTTGGCATCCCATTCCCATTCAGACTCCTGGAATGCATCCCCCAGTCAATTTACACTCTCGTTTTCTCAAAGCTGATTGCTTTCGACGAGCTCAGCTCACAATATCCGGCTTATTTCAGAATCCTACGACGTCAAGGTGTTTCAGAGCTAACATAAAGCTGGACAGTAATACATGGGCCGGTGTGTTACGACTAACGGAGGACCTAGAAAGATTTTCAGTCAAGCCTGGGGTTGTCTCCCAACTCATTGAGCTCTCGGCTGGCAAGGTGAGCAACCAAGATGCAGAAGCTGTCATCTTCGACGAGTGGAATCTTGAGGATTGTCCTAGGCATACGGGGTTATATGAGTTCTTCAACGTAATGTGGGTGGAATGGAAGAATCGCATAACTTACAGGAAAGCTGTCGGGCGGGTTAGTAGGGAGCTTTGGACCAATATCGCAGTTGAGGATACCAACTTGGTTCTTGGTTAGAAATGTCAGAAACGTTTGCACACTGGAAACTGAGAGAATTGATGGGTTACAACTGCGTAATTGAATTTCTTGTCTATATGGATTGCTCTGGCTTTGCCAGAGCACTCCTTTCTGTACAGTTATAAGTGGTAACAGCCTGACTATCTGAGATGAATCTGGGCACCCGAAATTTCCTCTTTTCGACCGCTGCTAGCGCCTCTGTTGCCTCCAGCTCGTCTGTCGAGTCCAGCTACAGCTCGTCGGTCCCTGCTAGCTCCTCGGCTTCCGTCTCCAGCTACAGCTCCGTTCCGGTCTCGCCGGTCTCGTCGGCTCCTATCTCCTCCGCCCCTAGCTCGGTCCTTAGCGACGTGAGCTCTAGCACCCCCGTCAGCTTCCACTACACCTACAGCAAACCCGAGTACTGCAGCGACGAACCTAAGCCCAGCTCTTCCGTCCCCATCTCTGTTCCTCCCAGCTCCACCCCCAGCTCGACTCTGCCGACCAGCTCCGCTAGCCCTGCCGCGCCCGTTTCCTCGGTTCCCTCTTGCCCTGTCCCTGTCTCATCGGTCTCCGCCTCCGCTCCCGTCTCATCGCCTCCCACCACCCCCTCCTCCAGCGTTGTCACCTCGGTCGAGTGGACCACCTCGACCGTGTGCGACTGTGTGACCGAGACCATCACATCGTGCACCCCCGGCTCGAGCAACTGCCACATCCAGATCGTCACCCAAACCATCCCCACTTCCACCACCGTGTGACCCGTCACTGGCAACTGGACTATTGTTCCCAAGTCCACTGGTGGTGCTCCCAACTCGAGACACGGTGGCTGGCTTGCTCCGGGTGGTGGTGAGCATACCTACCCTGTTGGCGGTCCTGGTGCCCATCCTACTAAGGGCTCCGGCTCGGCTGCCCCGTCTTCTGGTGCTGGGTCGTACCCTGGCCGTGGCAGCGGTAGCGGTAGCTACCCCGGTTCGGTTCCGGTTCCGGCTCGGGTCCGGGTAGTGCTCCTAGCTACCACGGCACTTACAGCGGCCCGAAGCCGGTTACTGCCGGTAGCGCCACCTTGGTGTTAGTGTGGTAGCTGTTCCTGCGGGTGCTATGTTGGTGATGGGTCTTTAGATGGATGGATGAATTTGATGGACTTGGATCTTTTTCTTTATTGGGTTTTTTGAGAGGTTAGACTTGGTTGGATTGTTGGATACCTACAGTCCTACGAACAGGCCGTATATTACGTGCTTAGAGCCGTCAAGTAAGTGGGACAACACCAAAGCCCCAGAGTTGCCACGGAACTTGTCATTGCCCATCCTGAGGGGTCTGGGTCACTTGGTGGTTAGTGTTCGAGCACCTAGACTGGGCCTGCTCCCTGGGGATGGATCATGGATAGATTTAGTATATGGTTATCGTTTCTGTCCACACTGACAAGTCCACCTTCTCCGTAGGACGAGGGTGCGACTCGAAGTACACGATGCCGAGTCGTTGGTATCCGTCCCCTTGGATTTCACGTCCCAGCAAGAGGCCTACCCATACGGGGTCAGATCGTTGACTCGTAGATCCTCTGTCATACTGGCTTATAATGGCGATGCTGCAGGCAGTATCTTCGAAAGGAATCATATGTTCAGGCCTTCGGACCGTAGCCTCCCCGTTATTCCGTCTGACCAGAGAAACGGGACAATCGAAGCTTGCGCAATCGCCGCCGGTGCCGAAGACCATAAAAGAGGGCAGATTGCTCGCAATGGCCGCTTTGAAGGTAACCCAGGGCCCGGAGGAGTACCCTCTAACCACACAGGGGACGACAGGAGTGCGGACAACAAGGAACCCATTGGAAACCATCCCAAATATATCACCGGCTGAGACAGGGTCCGCCCTCACATCCAAGATATGAGACAGGTGCATGGGTGATCCCTCGCCCAAATACCCAACTGCCTGCCAGTCATAAACCTCCTTGCAGTGCTGCGGACGCATCGATGTCCACGACAAGTGGTCATGATACTCTTTACAAGGTGTGACTGGCGCACTGATCGATGTCCACGAAAAACTCGGGGCCACATAGTCTTTATAGTAATCGCCGAACCCCGTGCCGATGGTGCGGAGCCATAGGAGTTGGTCCCCAATATCTGCCTTAGTTGTGCTGATCTATAGTCCGCCCACGTAGCAGGAACCATAGATGGCGTTGTCGATGGTCAGTTTCTGCGCTTTCCTCCTGGCGAGACCTGAAAGCGCGAGCAGTTTATCCGTATCAATAGAGAAAGACCTCGTGTTGAACCTTTTCATTACGACGTCCCAATCAAGCTGGAATTCACCATGGCCACCACGTGTAGACTCCTGTTTTGATGACCAGAACGCTGGCCTGCTTTTTGGACTGTATCTTTGCCGGCACATACACTGCGTTGACCCACGGCACTCCCATTGGATGTCCTTTCTGGTGAACTTGACGTATCTGGTAGAAAGGACTTCTTCTTGTAAGGTCCACCCCCGGCGGTCGATGGGATCCTGTCCGCTCGCGCTGGAATTGGAGTCGTTATGGAATCCGCTATAGTTCCTGGGTCTGGAAATGAGTTTTCCTGTCGTGTATGGCAACGGTGAGTCAAGCTCGTGACCCCCAAGATGAGCGTCAAACTCCATGAATCCGCTGTGGCAGGAGGTCGAGGAAGCTGCAATGATGGTGATAATAGCCTTAGAGTAAATGGTTGCCATCTTCTTGGCTTCCATCTCCCAGTCTTGGCGGTTGTCCTGCATGATGCAAAGTGCGTCAACCCATAGATAGCGAATCCGAAGACTATTACATAGCTTGGCCGCTTGGGAAATTGTGAGAGGCAAATGCTGGACTTGCATGCCAGCCCGCAGAGTGCGCGAGGTTGACGACGTCAGTCGGAGAGGGGGGTTTGTCTCGAGCTCTGAAGCACTTCCCCAGCAATAACTGAGGGCCGCAAACTTCCCAATCATGTCCGAGTTGAAGTCTTCCAGTGTGACGCTTTTCGGAGCTATTCGGAGCATCCTCTGTGGCCACTGCACACACGTAGCCAACTCTAGTGTCTCTCGGCAGGTTTCATGCTGGGGGCCTGATTGGCACGCAGTCAACTGCCCTTGGATGAAGCTCAGAAACAGCCGCACAGAGACCCGCTTCATGTCCCGCTGAGACAAAATGAGGGCCTTTGGGGGATAAATGAATGCAACACCGGTTAGATAGCAGTTTCAGGAGTGTGACGGATGGAACACTTACCAATCTCCATGACGATATTACTGTTAAGATAGCTGGTAGTTTTTCCTCCTCTCAGGTGTTTCCATTCTGCTGAAACGTTTATAGTGCGGGGCCCATTGATAGCGATAAACATTTCTGACAGTTCTACTATCCCTATGCAGCCGGGGGGTTCTCGGGCAACAAGATACCAAACAATGGCGCAAAAATCGCAGGACTTGCGTCTTTGGTGCGGCCCACCACGGTCACTGCGTAACTGATAGGATAGATCGATGTCGTCGGGCTTACGAGCACCGAGTCCGGCCTGGCGACATATAGCACACAGTCTCCAGCTGCTGAGCAAACCCCACGTGCCCAAGTTATTGGCGATCCAGTCACGCAACGATTGCCTGGGGATCGGATAACCCCTTGGCCCCATGACTTTGTCAGAGATCTCGCTCGAGTCGGGTGTCGCACTCATTTTGCTTGCTGTGATCAGATGACGGGGGGAGATGAGACGATGAATTCGAAGCAAGGATGACGGAATAGACCTTGCGCAGCAGGCTGGTGAGAACGATTCCGTTGGTGAGTTTTGTACTAATTATGGGTCATCAAATTTCTACATCACCGACCGCTCTTTGCTGCTGTCAGGTGATAGTCCACGTGATATGAAAACCACAATTCTTCACTCTCGAAACTGGGCTTGCGCACTCGCATTAGCTGATATACGGTTATCTCAGTTCCTCAGACCCCCTGGCTGTGACTTCCAACTGTACCCCCCCGTAAGTGCGAGACTTCTACCAACCTTTAGTGACAAGTATTATCTTCTGCTTAATTACTGTCATGGAATACTACATCCATGATAACATTCCAACCTGTATACAGAGACAAGGCAACTTTTCCCCCATTCATCCGTTTCCGCCGACTCTCTCGCTGTGGTCTCCTCAGAGCTCCCCCTTCTCCCCAGTCTTCCCAAAACCGTCATAGTCAAGGAAGGCGTTCACTCGCCTCTTGATGTCCTCCCTGCAGAGACACCTCTTTCTATCACAACCGCCAATCGGGCAGAGCTTGAGATTCGGGGGGAGGTCAAAGCCGAAAACCAGACTGAAAATGTCGAAGGTGCTGCCGACACCTTTGAGAGCCTCTTCGGGCGCGGTCGAGCAATCCAGGGGGGTGCACCAGTCTTGCCATCTGCAATCTGGGCATTGGTAGTCTTGGTGTTCGAGTGGGGGGCATTGCAGGAGCGGTTTCTTTAGGAGGGGCTTTTGGCTGGGTTTGGTGAAATGGTGTTAGTTTCGGCGTCGGTTGCGGTGAAGGGGGAGGGGACTTGCCTGGCTTCGTCTGAGGAGCCCGATGCAAAAGCGGACGTGGCTGCGAGAAGGGGTAAGAGGAGCGTTGAAGGGATCATATTGGCTGCAGTACAAATTTGATCGGTGCAATGAAGGAAGTCGCGACTATCAGGGTAGGTATGATGTCTCTGAATTGGCAGGAGCAGACACCAATTGACAAGCTGAGCGAGCGAACTCAACCCGCTTTAACATTTTCACCTCATGCGTTCCTTCCACGCGCTTTCCAACTTCTCAACGGAAGCTCCGAGTCTTGTTTTCGTTTTCCAGGCTCCAGCCCCAACGCAGATGCGTCAAGCGCGGCATTGAGGCAGAGGCAGACCGATGAAAACCGGACGGGTTGATGTGATTCGCTGGTCTTGGCATCACAAACGTCATGACTGCAGCAAACGTTCAGCCCAACGGACCAGCCGTCCCGTCGATTGGCAGCGGGACGATGCATTGCGTACCTGCTGCGCCCCTCTTCCGCTCGCTCGTTGACCAGTCACCTCCGCTCAATGCAACCGATGCTTTTCGCAGCGCATCTCCGATCTGCCTATTGCGAGCGCGGAATGGCACACTCAAGAGACTGCGAATTGACTCAGCCATGATGTTCACATGCGACTGAGTTTTGTTCTGTCTCCCTTTTATTTCCTCGCTCCCTTCATTCCACCACCACCTTCGGCCCGCCGCTGTGCCGCTCGTTGTGCCGCTCTCTAGTAGCCGCCAAGGCCTAACGATGGCGTCGACAAGACGAAACATGCGACCAGCAAGTTGGCCTTGGGATCGCCACGGATATCGCCATGATGGGAACGCTGCCTTCTCAGAGCCGGCGGATGATGTTAAAAACGGATCTGGAGTCACAACGGAAGAGGCGCGGCCGTATCTCGACCGTGGACTCTGGACAAGAGACCTCTGCACCGTCGGATTAATCCTCGCCTGGGGCGCATCAATATCCTCCATGACGATGGCGATATACATCATCCGTGCCGGACCTCTGTCAATTCCATCTTGGCTAGTCCTCAGAACTGCCGTTGTCGGACCTGTCGGCCTGAGCTGGACCGTTCCAGGCGACGTGTTCCTTGTCGACAACCGCCTCTATGGAGTGTCGAAAGCAGTCATGGTCATCGTCCCCCTCCTTCTGCAAGTTGCTATCGCCTCGATATCCCTCGCCCTCGACTCGATACATTCGACAACTCTCCGGTGGGCTCTCTGGTGCGAGGGCCGGCTTCGCCACAACACCAACTTACGGCTGCTGACCTTCACTCGGAAAAGTGGCCCGAATTCGTGGCCTGCAAACGTCGTGGCAAGTCTCGGCCTGGCCCTGGCGTACGGGGGAGCCACGCTGACGATCCTCCCCGTGACAGTCACGGGGATGTTGGAGGAGAAGGCCAACGGCCGAATTGTACCCCATTTCGACGCCGATCCCGGCCCCGATCGCTACGGCATCAGCTTCAACGCCTGGGGCCTGTTGGGCGTCGGAATCGGCCTCCTATTACAATCCGCCATCTGCACCTGGTGTCTCGTCCACGATACCACCGAGCACATCGTCGGCACCTGGAACTCTAACCCTCTCGCGACAGCAAGGGCTTGCCAACACCTACTCCACGGCACCGAACCAAACCGGATTCGCCAGCCCCTGAAGCTCTCGCTCACAACACCCAAGCAGCCCTCGATGCGCAAGCTAGCTCCCACAAGTCGCACCATCACCAACTGCATCTGGGCTGTCTTCGCCCTCCAAGCGCTCCTCACCATCGCCGTCTCCATCACCGCCTCCATCCAAGGTCTCACATCCATTGAACCCCTCCGGCAACCCGACGGGAGCATCAACCCCCTCGACGTATGGAAGGACTTTGGCCAGGTAATCGCCCGCTACAACAGACAATTCAAGAAATACCGCCTCGAATGGGCCGGGCTGCTCATCCAATCTTGTTTCTTGTCCATACCATTGCTTGCCCTACATCTCGCGGATGTCCTTGCGGGACTTGCGCGCGACGAGGCGATTTGGAGGAGGGCGGCTACGACGGGGGCGAGTCCGGATTCGAATTCTTTTCTAGATGGGTTGCGGAGTTGGCCTACTTGTTGTGTTTTTGTGTTCAAGGCCATCGTCCCTTGGATTTTCAGCTTTGGTGTTACCTGTGTGGTGCGTCTGTCGCTGACGATTTTCCCGCTTTTGACGGTGGCGCTTTTGTTTTTGGTTTTGGCGGGGTGTGCGGAGTATGTTGTTCGGGTTGAGCCGAAGGGGCCGCAGCCGTCGACGTATGGGGATGTGCAGGCGTTGGCGGGCTTGGTGGATGATTGGGGGGATGATGGAGATGGGAGGATATTTTGGGGGGAGAAGGGGTTGTATAAGGTTGAGGGGGTTCATGTTCGGCTGGCTGGGACAGCGGGGAGGAGATTAGCGGATTTGCAGCCGGCGTTGATGTATGCCGGGCTAAATGGGGAGATGGAGCCTGAGATTTCTTTGGGTGCTGTCGAGGAAGGAGTATCTGGCGGGCAGTGAGCGACACATTCTAGAATATCCCGTGTAGGGCATCAAGATTTTCCTGGTTTTAGAGCGTGGATAGATTGGCATCATCATGGGTAATAGCTACCTAGGTAGGTTATATTGTACAATGCATGAAGAACTTCGGGACTTCGATCTATTTTCATTGTAGAAAGGCCTGAAAAAACAGCGCGGGAGGCCGTGAGTCAAGGCAGCCTTTCGCGATGTTGTCAAGACCTTCAACGCGGCAAGCCGGGCCTGATTCAATGTTTCTGAGGCTCACAATGTTTTCAAGGTCTTCCGTAATGTGATCCCACCTGGTGGTTTCAATGAAGCTCAGATGAAGTGTTTGGGAAAGACGAAAGAGTGACTCACGGCGATTTGCACGTGTCTGCGCTTGCTAAGTTGTCCCATTTGACTCCCGCGCGGGGCCAGCACTTACGCCTGCCATCTTCACATGCCACTGCACCTCCCACTGCACCTGCCATTAGCAAATAGCCCCTCCTCGGCCGGCTCAGTGGTCAAACGCGTTTGCGCACAGCCCAAACCTATGGCCGTCCATGGGAGACAGTCTTCTGAGGCTCCGACGCGCGCACGTCATGCGCTCCGTTCGCCCGACATGTCACCCATGCGCCTGCCTGGCTGGTGGTTGATCCCGCTTCCAAGACACCTACCCCCGGGAGGAAGAATAGAGGGCCCCCGTCTTTGGTGTTTGACGTATGGCGCGACCAGCGCACCGGCACCACGGTCGCTCCCACATGTCACCCTGCCCGACCAATGCTGTCCGCCTCTCCTTCAACATCCCGAACCATTTTCGTGCTATCCGCTGGCTGTCTGCGACCTCGGATCAGCCGAACTGGACACTAGGACGTCTTGGAGGATGTTGCTAGACCAAGACACTTCTACCGTGATGGAACGGCTCCGCGGGGAACTGGGGAAATATTGGGGACGGCTAGGTATAAAGCGCCCGTTCGTCGCGCGTATCTTGGGCTCGATTCTCGATACCTTCAGCTCCGCCACCACCGAGGATTTATCATCAAAATGATTTCACAGCGAGCAATCCGTTCCTCGAGTGGTCTTCAGCATGGAAGGGTCCCCGTGATCCGCCCCGGACGGCTGCCACTCAAACCGCCGGCGAGTCATCCAAGGCCTTTTCCACAGCAGTACATTTCGACAACTGAGCCACCGGGGCATCCTAACACCCCCGGCCAAGTCCCAGTTGCGCGCTCCGCACCACATCTGACCTGGCCGCACATTGGATGGGACGACAGAGTCCTGCTTGACGTGGTGCCTAGCCACCGAAAGCCAAGGACCTCTGGAGACCGCTTTGCGTGGAGGGTGACGAGGGTGTGCAGGCACGTTTCCCAGTGCCAGTGATATCTATCATCAACGGAAGCTAACGTTCTTTGTAGATGGGCAATGGATATCGTAACGGGAATGAAGCCCGAACAAAGGGCCGATAGTCGACATCCAACCACCGCTGTCGTCGCGCAAACGCCCTTGACAGAGTCACAATGGGTCAGCAACTCCCCGTCAGTCCATGCCTCAGCGCTAACAGTTACCTGCCTTAGTTGATTCGATTTATCTTTCTTGAATCCATCGCGGGGGTTCCTGGGATGGTTGCAGGGACAGTTCGACACTTGCATTCAATCCGACGCTTCAAACTCGACCAGGGCTGGATCAAAACTCTTCTCGAAGAATCATATAATGAGCGGATGCATTTGTTGACTTTCCTTGAGATGCACAAACCAGGCTGGCTGATGCGAATGATGGTCTTCGGCGCCCAGGGCATCTTCTACAACGCCATGTTCATATCGTATCTCATCTCTCCCAAGATTTGCCATCGTTTCGTCGGATATCTGGAGGAAGAGGCAGTCCATACATACACCAGATGTCTGCGCGAGCTAGACAACGGCAGCCTGCCCCAGTGGTCTTCCTCGCAGTTCAAGATCCCAACCTTTGTGATCAAGTACTGGAGCATGCGCGAAGGGAGGAGAAGCATGCGAGACCTTATTCTGTCTATACGGGTACGTTTCAATGCCAGCCGGCCCCGGGAGCCGGGTGATTCAAGTCTGGGGGCTCAACTAACAGCAATGAAGGTAGATGAACCTTCACATCGGGGGGTCAACCACACGCTCGGAAATCTCGACCAAGACTCGGACCCCAATCCATTTATCGAAACAACGGAGCACGCGAGTCATATGCATGTAGCAGCCACGAGATCGGGGGATTGGAAAGAGAGGAGGTCATCAACAATTGAAGCTCGGTTTCCACGAACTTCTTTCTGTGATTAGTTTGATGCTATCTGCCCAAACTCCGTTGCTGACTGAGGTTGTGGTGGCAAACTTTAGTGCAGGCCCGTTTGGTTACAAGTCAGCCCTTAAATTGACAAGCATCAATGCCGAGCCGAGCCCGGCCGAGAAAAACGGGGAGCTCCATCGCACGTTTGATGAGGTACATAGCCCCACCCTTCAGACAATCGCTCAAAAACAACGGTTTCACGTCGAGTTCATAAGGAGGTTACTGACATCTCAACCTGCTATCTACCTACACTTATCAATCCTCATGCGCGACGCAATTTCAAGAAGCCCTATCAACATGGCCACAACGCCGCTCACCTTCCGCGTCGCAACCGCTGACGATGCAGTGGCCCTCCAACCGCTCGTGCAATCGGCCTACCGCGGCGACACCAGTCGATTAGGCTAGACAACCGAAGCCGACCTGCTCGCCGGCGAGCGCATTGACGTAGAAGGTGTCCTCGCTAAAATCACCGACCCATCCGCCGCCGTGCTCCTCGGCTTCGACCCCAATGGCGTCCTGACGGCATGCTGTGAGGTCGTCAAGCGCAGCGCCGATATCGCTTACTTCGGCATGTTTGCGGTGGATCCGCGCCGCCAGGCCGGCGGTTTCGGAAGGCAGGTGCTTGCGCACGCGGAAGACTACGTCCGCAGCGCTTGGGGGATAAAGAAGTTGGAGATGACTGTTATTTGGACGAGGAAGGAGCTTATTTCGTGGTATGTCCGGAGGGGGTATCGGGTTACGGGCGAGAGGAGGGAGTTTCCTTACCATGAGCTTGCGGATGGGGGGAAGGCGCTGAATGAGGATTTGCACTTTGAGGTTTTGGAGAAAGAGCTAAATGCGGTGATTGTTGCGCCTGCGGCGTAGAGGGTGGTGGTCAAGATGATGGGGTGAAGGAAGCTGAGGTCGTGATCGAGGGAAGGGATTGAGGTTATCTGCGTTCATGGTTGGGTCACACCGAGCATTGCTATTGAGGGCCGAGACACAGCCCGAGGAAACATCCACTCAACATATCCTGGTTTTGTTGCGCGTCAGTTCCCTAACGCGCTAATGATCTGACAACAGCCCTGCACCCCAGAAACACCAAACCACTGATGGCTCTGGAATCTCATTTACGGGTATTGCTGTCAATTTGGTCGGGCTTCCAAGACACGCCGGAACCTCCACCGCGAAGCCAACTGCCGGGTAAAATATATTACTATCTAATCCGGTCACTTTCGGACCCATCATTCCGCACTAGCAGTCTCCACGAATTGCAGCACCCCACATGATCGCAATATGACAAGGCCTTGGGGCAGCGTGCACGCGGTCCCCAGGCGCGAAGCGAGATATATGCGCTGTGTTCCGCTTTTCAGGTGTTTACTGTTGTCCTTCCCCATTTTTATCTCGTCTTCGCTCCTGTCCGCAGCGCCACTACTAGCACTACCGTGCCGTGTTTTCTACCCGGTTCTCTGATTTCGTCGTCCTCCCATCAACTAAGACTCCCATCCATCCAACATGAAAGCCGCAACCATCATCGCCGCCGCCCTGGCCCTCGACGGCGCGGCAGCGCATTACATCTTTCAGCAGTTTGGTGTCGGCGGGACCAAGTACCCGCTGTGGAAGTACGTCCGGAAGAACACAAACCCGTCGTGGCTCCAGAATGGACCGGTGACGGATCTGAGCTCCAAGGATCTGAGGTGCAATGTTGGTGGGCTGGTGAGCAATGGGACCGAGACGCTGACTGTCAAGGCGGGGGATGAGTTTACGTTCTACTTGGATACGGCGGTGTATCATGTTGGACCGACATCACTGTGAGTGATGCTGCGCTTGCACTTGAGTGTGAGTACAGACGGTGCTGACTGGTGCAGATATATGTCGAAGGCGCCTGGGCTGGTGGCCGACTACGATGGGAGTGGGCAGTGGTTCAAATTCCAGGATTGGGGTGAGTCTTTGTTGTAGCGGGAAGATAGCATTCGATGTGTTCACTGACATGGTCTCATGACAGGCCCGACCGGATCGAACTGGAACCTAAAGAGTACATCAATCCCCGTCTTAATTCTCTTCAGCACATGCTAACTTCCCACAGATTCGTACACGTCCAACATCCCAAAGTGCATCCCTGACGGCGAGTATCTCCTGCGCATCCAGCAACTCGGGATCCACAACCCCAGCGCTGCGCCGCAGGTGTGTCCTTTGATCCCCCTTTGTTACCAAGGTTACCAACACTAACATGGGTCTAAAGTTTTACATCAGCTGCGCCCAAATCAAGGTCACGAACGGCGGGAGTACCACCCCGTCACCAACTGCATCTATCCCAGGGGCTTTCAAGGCCAGTGACCCTGGGTTCACCGCCAACGTGAGTATTCCAGCAGAGATTCACGAACAGCAGCTGACAGGGGTAGGTCTACAATGGGGGGTCGAGTAACTATGTAGTTCCGGGGCCAAAGGCGGTAAGCAAATACAGCTGTTGTGTGAGGCGGGGTTGGTTGACAATGCTGACGTGAAGCAGTTCAAATGCTGAGTGGAAAGATTGTTGTCGGAATCGAGGGGCGGGCGGCTGGTGATTGCGAGAGCAAGCCCTGTTCGTAAAAGACGTACCCTGGATGTCCTGTTGACTCCTGCTGCAGTGTTTCTGCAAGATTCTGAATTCGTATCTGGATGGCGGCTCTGACTTCCTATTCGGCCCCTCCCCGTCCCCGATCCCAGACCGCATGTGCCCCGGCGGCAGTGCATGCGAACTGCTGGATCTGTGGAGCCCGGGCATTGGCTTATCTGAGCGGCTCTGTCCTTCTGGAAAATCGCAACCCTCAGCTGCTGTGTGACGCGCCACGGCCCTCGGTATGGCAACCTTTTGGGTCGAGTGCGCGGGTGGCCGACGCCCCAACAACTTGTAGAGTCCCTAACATTGGTCGGCATTCAGGCCGCGTACGTGGGGGCTGGTTGTGCGAGAGATTCGAGATTGCAACCATCAACAGGCAAATCTCACTTTCTTATCATCAATATCATTGTCTTCCCTTTCCCTGCTTCTTACTTCAAGTCACCTCTCTCAGACATCTACATATGCATCTGCAAATCCATGTCGCCGGGGAATGCACCGGAATGACGAATGCGGTCTAGTGCCGGCGTCGGCATCGTTCCGCGGCGCTACAGAAGTCCGGACTGCGCATTCGGCGAGTGATCGGCAGCTGGCGTGATGCATCGGCGTTGTGGGGTGACAAAAGATATGATAGGCCTAGCACTGCATTGCATTTACTGAATTGGGACTTTCTCGCGACAGCTCAAACAACCAACGAGTGGACCCCACCTGCATCCGCTAGGGTTCCAAGCTTTCGGTATCCTCTTTCCCTCCAAGAGAAGGGAATGGGGAGCTGTAAAGATAGGCATGATGGCATAAGGGCTTTGAACTCCCGCACTCTGCGGCGCAACCTTCAAACCCTGACCCAGCCCGACGCATGCGCCAGTGCCCCTTGCTCCAAACAAGATGCCATCCATTAACCTCTCCTTAGCCAATGCCTTTACAAATGTCCTCTCTGATTTTCAAGAGCTCAATACCCGTGTGATACTCACTGCATGGGCTCTTCTACTCGTCCTAACAATTCTCTACCGCTATTTCGCTGCGTGGTACCACTTACGCCATATTCCCGGTCCCTTCATCCAGTCATGGACTTCGTTAATCCAGGTCAAGAAGATGTGGGAAGGCCATAGTCATCTGTACTACCACGGCTTGGCTAAGAAATACGGCGAGCAAACCCGAAAGCGCTTACATTGGCTTAAATTGACAAGAATCCAGGACCCCTGGTCAGAGTTGGCCCCAACGCCGTCATGTTCTCCGATCCCGACACCCTCCGGAGATGCAGCGCCGTGCGGTCTCCATACACCAAGGGGCCTTACTATGAAGGGTCGCGTGCCACGAAAGACAGAGACCACATCCTGTCCATGGTCGACGACCAAAAGCACAGCGAGCTGAGGAAGAAGCTCGGCCCAGGTGTAAGTCCCAAACAACACCCCCTCCACCCCCTCCACCCCCGATCTAACACCTCGCCCTGCACAGTACTCTGGCATCGAAAACGGCGGCTTCGAGCCCTCCATCAACCGCACCGTCGCCTCCTTCATCTCCCTCATCGAGCGCAAATACCTCTCCACCCCGACCTCCACTCGCCCCATCGAGTTCTCCCACCGTACACAATTCTTCACCCTCGACGCCGTCTCCGACGTAGCCTACTCCACGCCCTTCGGCTACCTCAATTCCGACACCGATCTCTTCGATTACATCCACCTCACCGACGCCGCCATGCCCATCTTCATGTCCATCATGGTCATCCCCGGGCTGTACAAGTGGCTCCAGCGGTGGCCGCTATCAGTTCTCATGCCAAGCTCCAAGGACAAATACGGCCTTGGGTGCATGATGAACTTTGCGGAGAAGTTCGTCGACGAGCGGCTCCGTCCTGATGCCAAGCCTAAGCGGGACATCGTCCAGTCGTTCATCAAGCACGGTGTTGAGCGGGACCAGCTCGTGCAGGAGATACTGATTCAGATACTGGCCGGTTCGGATACCACTGCCACCGCGATACGGATGACGTTGCTGCTTCTTATTACCTCCCCGCCTACATTACGGGCTGTGCTGGCTGAAATAGACAAGGGGGTTAAGGAAGGGAGGATCTCTTCCCCTGTTACGAACGCGGAGGCTTTTGCGTTGCCGTACTTCCAGGCGGTGGTTCACGAGGGGTTACGGCTTTACTCGCCGGGGACGGGGCCGCTGTATAAACAAGTGCCAAAGGGGGGGGATACGATCCATGGGTATTTTCTTCCGGAGGGGACGCAGGTGGGGCAGAATATCTGGGGGATGCAAAGGCGGAAGGAGATTTTTGGGGAGGACGCGGATGTGTTCCGTCCGGAGAGGTGGCTTGAGGCGGAGCCGGGGAGGTTGAAGGCCATGAAGGATACGGTAGAGTTGGTGTTTGGGTATGGGAAGTATATGTGTCTTGGGAAGCAGATGGCTTGGATGGAGATTAATAAGCTGTTGGTTGAGGTGAGTCTCCTGTCTGAGTGGATGGGATGTGTTGAGTGTTCTGCTGATATGAGGGTAGCTGCTGCGGAGGTACGACTTCTCGCTCGTGGATCCGGTTAGTCCGATGCACTTGAGGAGTGCGACGCTGTGGATGACGACGAACTTTTGGCTGAGAATTACACGACGGAAGTAGGATATTGGTGACACGAGTCAGGTCGGCCGCTTTTTCGCCGGCAAGCGAGAATTTAGGTACCCCGGTTTCACTGAAACTCTTCTTGGAGGTCGGTTGGCAGTCTCGCCTAGAGAATCAATTTCGTACCAACTTACCCCTGACCCGAATCTAACTTCCTCTCCTCTGTGGCAGCGCCAAGCCCTCTTCTTTGGTAGTACCTAGATCCAAACAATGGTACTGTTAATTACGCCCCGACGCATATCCAATGCCCCAGCCAAAGCCCCTGACAATCTCCCTATTGTTCAAGTCAGTCTCAGTCGTAGTAACAAATAAAACTCGCACAACTTACGGTCAGCTGCTGATTCCATGAATACCTGGACCCATTGTCAGTACTGGCGATGCCTCAACTGTGTGGCTTGACTGTTCCCATATCTTACAGTTGCTCCATGTCAAACACCCCCCTGTGTCTTCTCACAATGCCGTCACAACTGTCGTTGTGTTTGATCCTGTAGAAAGTTTGGCCTGTGTCAAGGTCAGCCCAGCCCGTTGAGTCATGTTAAAGTCACAACAGCTGACTCACAATACGGCACCATCCCCGGCTGCGTCGGCGAGGGATACACCGGCGCCTCTTCAGGCACTGCAACCTCCGTAGGGACCCCCGCTGCCCCCGTCACCCTCGCCTCCCTTGGCGCAACCCCTGGTGGTGCACTCGGCCCCATCACAGGGTTATTGACGGACCTCCCGGTACACTGCTTTGCATCTGTGATTGTGATCGTCCGAATCGTCGTGACCGTCGAGCTGATGAAGATCAGACTGCTCTGCGTTACAAGAAAAGTCGATGTCGCCGTCGCGATGCCATTGTTCTCTTTCACCGTGACTGGCACGGTGACAGAGACGGTTTGCCTGACAATCTGCGTTGTCGTCGCAAAACCAGGCGCTGTAATCGTAGTAGTGACGTACGCCGTCACCGTAACGGCGGCATTCCCTCCCGTTGGTAACGCTGTTGTAGTGGTTCCTCCTGCTGGGGCAGAGCTCCCTCCACCGCTCGCGCACTTCCCAAATGCAGCTTGACATTGAGGCCCGCAGTGATCTGCTGATGAGCCGCACCAGCCGTGTTCAGAGCAGCAGTCGCCGTAGGCAGAGCCCAGACACGTCAGGCCGCTGCCGCATTGCCCATTCTGCGTGACGTCGAGAGGGGATGCACCACCGCCTGGCTTGTTTGTCGCAACGGGAGTGTTCGTCGCAGCAGGGGCGCGACTGGTGGATACGACGTAGTTGGGATCGACGCAGTACTTTGTACCGGAGACCAGGCTGCTGCAGGTGGTAACGCCGGGGTTTGCTCGGAGGAACTGCGAGACGGTGATGCCCGAGACCTCCGACAGAGACGCGCAGGTGTCGCCCACGCGGGCGGTGACGACAAGCGTGCAGGGATCGGCTGCTGATGCGCCGAGGGCGAGCAGCGTCGCTAGCGCAAGTGAGAGGCGCATGTTATCAGGGAGCAGTGCCCAGAGGCGGCATCGTCCGTTGTTTTGTGTCTTTGGTTTTGTCCTCCGCGTAAGCTTTGGGGTGGGAGAAGGACCGATGAGAAACTGGGGGTGAAGCAGACGGGAACGAATGGGAGGGGTCGTCGGCTTCAGACTCCTTGGCTGGAGAAATCGGGTGATATGGCAACAACCGGGAGGCGCGTGCTGATCATCGTGGGGTTGCCATTGAGAGCGACATTATAGGCACCGCGAGCTATATGCTGATCGGAGGTAATACATGCTTGTTAACTCGGGCCGCCACACGCGGGATCGATATCACGAAACTCGAATCGCTCGTCCCCAGTCACCTCGCGTCATTCGAGGATGGGGCCACTGAATGACGGTGTTTGGTATTGTGCCCCCGTGGAAATGATTGTAGGTACAATGATCTCAGCGACAACCAGACGCATGTGAGCATGTCACCATGCTTGAGGCCGATATTGATATCGACGAGTTGGGCGGTCGTTCTTTATCCGGCACCGCCTGATTTGCCAAGCGGACGGTCGAGATGCTGTTGCCACGCCAATCAAGGGGCACTGTTCATTTCCAAAATTCTCCGGTTCCCG
>Ga0247770_1000131_pt1 | contig 67059 bp, 67 predicted proteins | sample UWRJL136409B6_FD_179943 | JGI IMG/M metagenome (GOLD analysis project Ga0247770, IMG submission 179943) | Plant litter microbial communities from Arlington Agricultural Research Station in Wisconsin, United States - UWRJ-L136-409B-6 | ecosystem: Environmental > Terrestrial > Plant litter >...
CCAGCTGTACGTCGGCGGGCTGATCCTGATGGCCGCGGCGCCGTTCATCCTGTTCCCGTTCTCGCGGACCATCTGGATGGCCTTCGACCTGATGCTCCATCCCCCCACCCACCAGGAGCTGGCCGAAGGCGCGGAGGCCGACGACCGCGCCGCGTGAACCGGATCGGTGCGTCCGCATTCACCGCATTGTGCCGTCCGTGGCGAAAAACAGGCGGAGGATTGACGATCCGCGCCTCCCTGGCGATACTGGTAGTGGACGCGCTGGACGACCCGAAAGCGAGGCAGTCATGAGTACCGAACGCACCCCGCCGCTGAGCGTCGAAGCTTCGCGGGAGATCGAGGAAGAGATGAGCCGCCCCCCGGCCGACACGCCGGGGCGTCGGCGCATGTCCGAGCTTCTTCGCGAGGTGGATGAGTGGCGCAAGCGTCACGAGGAGTCCGGTGTTCGGGCCGGCAAATAGCTATCAGGTTTTCCGTTTCGCCTCTACGGGCGGGTCTTGATGACCCGCCCGTTTCGTTTACGCCACCGTGGAAACAACTCGTGATCGGGAAAAGGTCTATCCTTGAGGATCTCGTGATTCAGAAGCTGGATGGTGAGCCTCCGTTCGGTTTCGACTGCGGCCGAGCGGAGCAGAACGAGTTCCTCTACGAGCGGGCTTGGGATGACCAGCAGGAATTCTTGTCGACTACTTACCTTTTCTTGAGCGACGATGTGCTTGCCGCCTATGCAACCGTCTTGATGGATTCCCTTTCGCTGAGCCGTACCGAGCGAGGGGGGATCCCGTACCGGCATGTGAGCGCGTGCAAAGTGGGTCAGCTTGGAGTCGATCGCCGCTTTCAGGCACGGGGTCTCGGGCGGTTCTCCCTGTCGTACGCTGTCGCTCTCGCGCGCGATGTCGCCGCGCGTATCGCATGCAGGTATGTCTCACTCGATGCGCAGCCGGATCTGATCGAGTGGTATGAGCGGTTTGGATTCACCGTGAATCGAGGTCGTCAGGCGGAGCGGATCGAGGATGCACGGCGTCATCAACGCGACCACCACGCCATTGCCGTGAGCATGCGCCTGGACCTACGGGCACTTTGATCGACCTGCATCTACTCGCGTGAGGAGGAGTAATGGGCACCGAACGCACGCCGCCGCTGAGTGACGAAGGCTCACGCGAAGTCGAGGAGGAGGATGCGCCGCCCTCCCGCCGACACGCCGGAGCGGCGGGCGACGTTCGCTCTCGTCCGTGAGATCCGGGAGTCTCTCGAGCGGCGGGCGGAGGCCGATCGGGATTCCGCCAGGTAGCTCGGGATTCGGCGGCGGAAGGATCACGCCGACGACACGGACGCCGCCCCGCCTTGCGCGGGGGCGGCGTTCGGTGCCTTATGGGGAGGGTGGCCGCGAGGGGCGGCCGGGTGCAAACCAGAGGGTGGAGAGCGGAAGATGGCGGTGGACCTGGCGGGGAAGACGGCGATCGTCACGGGGAGCAGCAAGGGGATCGGGCTGGCCATCGCGGAGTCGCTGGCGAAGGCGAACGCGAACGTGGTGATCTCGGCGCGCAACGAGGCGGAGGTGAAGGAGGCGGCGGCGCGGCTGGAGGGCGCCGGATCGGGACGGGTGCTGGGGATCGCCTGCGACGTGGGCGACTACGGCGACGTCCGCCGGCTGGTGGCGGAGACGGTGGACGAGCTGGGCGGGCTGGACATCCTCATCAACAACGCCGGCATCGGGCGGTTCGCGCCGGTGGACGAGATGGCGCCGGAGGACTGGGACACGCTGATCGAGACCAACCTGAGCGGCGTCTTCTACTGCTGCCACGAGGCCATCCCGCACCTCAAGACGCGCGGCGACTCGTGGATCATCAACATCGCCTCGCTGGCGGGGAAGAACCCGTTCGCGGGCGGGGCGGCGTACAACGCCAGCAAGTTCGGGCTGGTGGGCTTCAGCGAGGCGCTGATGCTGGACGTGCGGCACCACGGCATCCGCGTCAACTACATCATGCCCGGGAGCGTGGCGACGTACTTCAACGACCACACGCCTTCCGAGGCCGACGCCTGGAAGATCCAGCCCGAGGACATCGCCGAGGTGGTGATGGACCTGCTGGCGCTCCCCTCGCGGTCGCTGGTCTCCCGCGTGGAGATCCGCCCCTCGCAGCCGCCGAAGCCGCCGACGCGGTAGCTCCCGGCTCCAAGCCCACGGATCGCGGCCCCGCGCGCCGCCTTCCGTGGGCGTCCTACCCTCCTCGTCCGCCTTCCGCGCCGCTTCCCCGGAGCCCGCCGGAATGGCTCAGAATTCGCTACCCGCCGATCTTCCGTCGTCTCCCGAATCCGGTCTCGCGCACATGCCGCCGGCCGCGGGCGATGAGGGCGCGGCGGTGCCGTGGGCGTGACTCCCTGGGGCCTGGAGAGCGATGGAATCGAGGAAGACGAAGCCCAGGGCGGTCATCTGGGACCTGGACGGCACGCTGAGCGACGACCGGGCGCGCGCGCACTTCGTGGAGGTGGAGCGGGGGAAGCAGCGCGACTGGAAGTCGTACTTCGACGCCATCGGCGAGGACCCGCCGATCGCGGCGTCGATGGAGGTGCTGCGCGCCATGCACGCGGCGGGGATCCGCATCGTCTTCCTCACCGGCCGTCCGGACCACACGCGGCGCACCACGCAGCGGTGGCTGAAGGCGAACGGCCTGACGGAGTACGACCGGCTGGTGATGCGCCCGCCCGGCGAGTTCCGGCCGGCGGGGCGCTTCAAGGCGGACGAGGTGGAGAAGCTGCGGCGCGAGTACGAGCTGGTCTGCGCCTTCGAGGACCGCATCGACGTGGCCGACGCGCTGCGCGAGGCCGGTGTCCCCGTCTTCCTCTACGGTGGCGGCGCGCTCGCCGCGGCCGAGGCGCTGGAAGCGCTCGACGCCGACCAGGACGAGCTGGTGGATGCGAAGGAGAAGCGCGACGAGCGCGAGCGCCCCGCCCGCAAGCCCGCCCGCCCGGCCAGCGCTCCCCCCCGCCCGAAGAAGCCCACCGTAGCCCGCAAGGCCGCCGAGCGGGGGAAGGCGCGCGCCGCCCAATCCACCTCTCGGAAGACCGAGGGAAAGGGGAAGAAGTAGCGCGTGGAGCCATCCTCGATCGCGAAGCCGTCCGCGGCGCTCCGGGCGTCGTTCGGGGAGATCGACATCTACCTGTTCGACCAGCTGCTGCGGGGGCGGTTCGACTCCGTGCGGTCGGTGCTGGACGCGGGGTGCGGCGGCGGGCGCAACCTGGTGTGGCTGCTCCGCAACGGCTTCGACGTCTTCGGCGTGGACCGGAGCGCGGCGGCGGTGGGCGGCGTGCGCGCGCTGGCGGCGGAGCTGGCGCCGAACCTCCCCGCCGACCGGTTCCAGGTGGCGGAGGTGGACGCGCTCCCGTTCCCCAGCGCCAGCATGGACGCGGTGCTCAGCAGCGCGGTGCTGCACTTCGCGGCGGACGAGGAGCACTTCGACCGCATGCTCCGCGAGATGTGGCGCGTGCTCCGCCCCGGCGGCCTTCTCTTCGCGCGGCTGGCGACCAGCATCGGGATCGAGGCGCTGGTGGCGCGGGTGTCGGAGGGGCGCTACCGGCTCCCCGACGGGAGCGAGCGCTTCCTGATGGACGAGGCGCGGCTCCTGGACTGGACCGAACGCCTCGGCGGCGTGCTGCTGGATCCGCTCAAGACCACCAACGTGCAGAACCTGCGCGCCATGACTACGTGGTGCGTCCTCAAGCCCGCCCGTCCGGGCATGCGAACGACGAGGGGCGGCTGACCGGCCGCCCCTCTCGCGTTGCATCGGATTCAGAGCCCGCCGTGCGTTCCGATCCCACGCCGGGTTGTCGTCTCGAGGGAGCCTGGGCGGCTGAGGGATCTACGGCTTGGGCGCGAAACGCAGAGTCTGTCGCCGGGCCGGGTATAGATCCTTCGGCCTGCGGACCCTTTTGCAGGCGACGATTTCGGCGCGGCCGGCCTCAGGATGACGAAATTTGGGGATGCACGATTGGATGTAGAATCAGGTATCGAGTGATCCAGATCCGATCCTGATCTCATCTCCCGCACCTCCGCACCTCCGCACCCCTGCACCCCCGCACCTCCGTCAGCGCGGATCCTCCGCCGATCCGCCGATCACCTCGCCGCCGACTTCCTTCAGCGCGTCCGCCGTGGCGAGGCGGTAGTCGGTGGGCATCCCCGGCGCCCAGACCAGGTCGGCGACGGGGAAGCGCAGCAGCCACTTGCGCACGATCCACATTCCAGACGGGGTGCGCGCGAACTCCACCCGGCCGTCGGCGGAGGCGTCGCCGGCGGGATGGATGCCGGCGTAGTCGAAGGTCAGGTGGCGGAGCTCGGAGGTGCGGCGGTCCAGCCAGAGCACGCCCCGCACGTCCGGCCGCCGGCGGGTCCGCAGCGGCTCGAAGGCCAGGCCGATCATCCCCTCCTCGGCTCCCGCGCCGTCGCGCAGCTGGAAGCAGTGGCGCTCCAGGAAGACGTCGGAGAGGAGGACCTCGGCGTCGGGGCCGTAGTAGGTCATGGCGCCGTCGAGGGGGCGGACGTAGCCGTTCTCGGCCAGCTCCTCGGCGGAGAGGGCGGAGAAGGGCCGCGCCAGCTGGCCCCGGTGCCGCGCCGTGGTGTCGCTCACCAGCTTCCGGTCGCGCGGCGTGTAGATGCGCTCGAAGGTGGTGAACTCGTAGTCGGCGCCGCTGTCCGCCGCGGCGCGGACGGCGGAGGAGAGCGCCTTGCGCGCCTCGTCCCACACGCGCTGCAGCGCCAGCCCGTCCCGCTGCCGCGTCCCCGGCGCGGGCCGGCACCGGCGCCCCGCCTCGGCGCGGACGGCCTCCAGCGTGATGGTCCGCACGGAAAGCGCGAGGGGATGCTCGCGCTCCTCGCCCGCGGCCAGCGGGATGGCGGCGGTGAGCACCGATTCGTGCCCCACCCGCTCCACCCGCAGCGCGTACGCTCCCGCGGCGGGCGCCGTCAGCCGGTAGCGCCCGTCGGCGCCGGAGACGGCGGTGCGCACCTCGCGCCCGTCCGCGTCCACCAGCGCCACCAGCGCGCCGCCGACCGGGCGGCCGCCGTCCTGGGAGGTGAGCCGCCCGTACAGCGTCTGCGCGCCCGCCGGGACGGCGCAGGCCAGGAGCGCGGCGGCGAAGAGGGAGATGCGGATCGGGCGACGGGGCATCATGAGGGATCGGCGGGTGCGGCGTGGTGGACTCGCTGCAACATAACGCGCGCGGGGAACGGAGCGCACGGCGGACGATCCGCAGTTTGTCCCACAGGTCGCCGCGGCCGGATGCTGGGACGTTCGGCGGGCCGCCGCCAGCGATCCGATGGGCCGATACGGCGGCCCGGAGCCGGGGAAACAGAAAAAGCGGGCGTAAAACGCGTCAGCGCATTATACTGGGGGTGCAGGACGCATTTTCTCGAACCTGGAGGGGCCCCATGCACCACGGCAACAAGCAGGCGTACGACGCGGCGTATCAGCGCGGGCTGGCCGGGAAGTCGTCCCGTCCCATCTGGGGCTTCCTGCTCGCCCCCTTCGAGGATGAGTACACTCGCCAGTCGCGCGAGAAGGGCCAGCGCGACGGCGCCGCCGCCCGCGCGCAGCAGGACGGCACCCCGGCGGCGAACTAGCCCCCGAGCGGAGGACCCCGGCCCCACGCCGCGGTCCTCCGTCGCTTTCGGGCTGCCCCGCCTCGTTCCTTGCCGCTCGTGGCGAGGGATTGCTTCGCCGTGCCCGGTGCCCGGGCGAGGGCGATGATCCGAAACCGACGAGAGGGGCGGCCGCCTGGCCGCCCCTCTCGTGTTTCCGGCGTCTGCATCTCCGCGCCACCCGCGGCGCGGCGGCGCGAGCGCGAGGTCGCGCCGACGACCTGCCCGGAGAGACCGGAGCCGGGAGCCGCGCGGCCCGGCTCCCGTGCCACTCAGCGCGGCGTGCCGGTCACCTGCTGCGTCACCGTCACCATCGCCTCCTGCCCGGGGATGGCGACCGCGCTGAAGACGATGGTGGTCGGCTTCCCGCTGGTGTCCGTCCCGGCGAACGTGGCCGAGCGCGCGCGCACCGGCGAGTTGGAGCTATCCGTGAACGACGCCTGCGCGAGCGCCGCCGGCGTGTGGGCCGGCGGCGGGTTGACGCCCGCGGCGGCGCCGCTCGCGTCGAACACGGCATTGATGTCGAAGGGCCCGGCGTACGGCGTCCCGAAGCCGATCCCCACGTTGCAGAAGAGCTTCTTCGCCTCGTCGAGGATGATCTGCATCACGATCCCCCCGGTGGCGCCCGTGAAGAACGAGTAGTCGGAGTTGCAGACCGAGAACATCGCCTTGTCGAATGGCCTGGCCAGCGTGGGCGCGGTCCAGAAGCGGCCCGATTCGAAGTAGGTGGCCACCGGGATCAGCGGGAACTGCGTCTGGTTGACCACCGTCACCGTCTGCCAGCGCGACTTTTCGGTGATGTCCCTGGGCGTGGCGAGGATGGAGGGCACCAGGCCGGCGATCTCCCTGGCCAGGTCTGCGGCGGGCATGAGAAGCTCGGGTTCCATGAAAGTGCTCGCTGTGCGTGGTTTCTGGTTGGGTGGACGCGGCCGCCCGGCCGCGTCACGGGTGCCGGTGCGTGATCGGTCTCGCGGCCTCACCCCGGGCAGTCGTAGGCCAGCTTCTCGATGTAGGAGAAGATGCGCGGCGCGGAAACGTCGAAGGGCTTCTCGGTGACCGTGATCGTCAGCACCGAGTTGGACGGCTCGTAGCCGTAGGTGAACGCGAACCGCCCGCCCGAGAGCGGCACCTTGTGGTGGAAGGCGAGGGTGCCGCTGTTCCCTCCGCTGAACTGGATCGAGTCACAGCCGTTGCTCTCCAGGACCTGCGCGAGGTTGGCGTTCCAGCAGCTCCAGGTGCTCTGCGGGAGGTTGGGGAACTGTTGAGTGTCGGACATCGGTGCGTCTCCTGCATGAGGTGAACGAAAAACGAGCGTGTGCGGCAGGCGCCGCGTCCGCCAAAGACGGCGGCTTGCGCAAGCCCCGACCGCGCCGTTAAGGTTGGCGCCCATTCATCCACCTCCCGTCCCATCGCTCTTCCCACCGTCTCAACCTTCCCTGGATGTTCACTCTCAACCTGCTGGGCGGAGCGGCTTTCCACGGCCTCAACGGCCCCGTCTCCGGCCGCGCGGCGCACCGCCGCCGGGTCGCGCTGCTCGCCATCCTGGCCGTGGCGCGGGGGCGCACCGTGGGGCGCGAGAGGATCGTGGGGCTTCTCTGGCCCGACCAGACGGCGGCCCGCGCCCGGCACCTCCTCTCCGAGTCGCTCTACGTGCTGCGCAAGGAGCTGGGGGCCGACGCCTTCGTCTCGGCGGGCGACGAGGTGGGGCTGAACGGGGCGGTGGTGCGCAGCGACGTGGAGGAGTTCGAGGCGGAGATCGAGGCGGGGCGGCCGGACGGGGCCGCGCGGGTGTACCGCGGGCCCTTTTTGGACGGCTTCTTCGTGGCGGACGCCCCCGAGTTCGAGCGGTGGGCCGAGGGCGAGCGTGCCCGCCTGGCGGCCGCCCACGCCCGCGCGGTGGAGTGCCTGGCCGCCGCGCGCGAGCGGGAGGGGCGCCCCGCCGAGGCCGCCGAGTGGTGGCGCCGTCTGGTGGGGCTCGATCCCTACGATTCGCGGGTGGGGATGCGGCTGATGCTGGCGCTGGACGCGGCCGGCCAGCGCGCCGCCGCCCTCTGGTTCGCCGAGACGCACACCGCCTTTCTCCGCGACGAGCTGGGCGTGGAGCCCGAGGACGACTTCGCGGAGCTGGTGGAGCGCCTGCGGACCGAGCCCGTGCGCGTCCCCGCCCCGCCCACCTTCTCCCCGCCCGCCGGGTACGTCGACGACGGCGACGCGGGGACGTCGGAGAGCCTGGCGGATCCGTGGATCGTGGAGGATGCGGGAAACGAAGCGCATCCTCCTGTCGCTCTTCCGCCGACGCCCCCCGTCCGGACCATCGAAGCGATCGATCCTGTCGGTGCGGAGGCCGAATCGGGCGTGTGGTCGGATTCGATGGAATCAGCCGAATCCTCCGGTGCCGTCGAGAGAGCCGAATCCATCGAATCCAGCGCCGCAATCGATCCGGCCGATCTGACCGATGCGGTGGAAGCGGTGGAATGGGTGGAATCCGCCGATGGAGCCGAATCCACCGATGACGCCGTTGCGATCGCCCCGGCGAACGAGGCGGATGGGGAGCGCGGGAGGGGTGCGCGGGGTGGCGAGGGGGTGGATGGGGATGGCGGGATCGGGCTGAGCGAGACGGGTTCCGTCGACATGGCGGAAGGGCGGAGCGGGGCGGGTGCCGTCGCGGCGAAAGCGCGGGTCGGGGATGGGGCGGAGCGGCGGCTGACCAGGCCCGGGCGGCTGGCGGCGCTGGCGGCGGCGGTCGCGGCGGTGGCGATCGGGATCGTGCTGCTGGCCTCGCGGGGGACGCGGGCCACGGAGGCGCCGCGCCCGGCCGGGTACGATCCGCGCCACATCGCCGTGCTGTACTTCGACGACCACAGCCAGGGCGGCGAGCTGGGCTACCTGGCGAACGGCCTCACCGAGATGCTGATCCACCAGCTGAGCCAGGTGGAGGCGCTGGAGGTGGTCTCGCGCAACGCCGTGAAGGCGTACCGGGAGACGCCCGTCCCCTTCGACTCGCTGGTGGACGACCTGCGGGTGGGGAGCGTGGTGGAGGGGAGCGTGCAGCGCTCGGGAGACGAGGTGCGGGTCACCGTCCAGCTGGTGGACGCGGCCACCCGGTCGCACCTGGAGAGCCGCACCATCGTCCACCCCATGGGCGACGTCTTCGCGCTGGAGGACGCGCTCGCGGACTCGGTGTCGGGGTTCCTGCGGCGGCGGCTGGGGCGGGAGGTGAAGCTGCGCCGCATCCGCGGGGAGACGCGCAGCGCCGAGGCGTGGCGGTGGGTGATGGAAGCCGAGGAGGTCCGCGATGCCGCCGCCCGCTTCCTGCGCGCCGGCGCGTCGCAGGACGCCGCGTCCGCCGTCCGGGCGCTCGCGCGCGCCGACTCGCTCCTGGCCGCGGCCGAGCGGGCGGACCCCGCGTGGGTGCGACCGACGGTGCTGCGGGGATGGGTGGCGTACCGCGCCGCGCCGCTCTCCCCCTCGCCCGCCGCGCGGGAAGACGCCGCCCTCGCCTTCGCGGAGCGGGCGCTCGCGCGCGCGCCGGGCGACGCGGGGGCGCTGGAGTTGCGCGGTCTTCTTCTCTTCGCGCGGGCGCTGGCCTCCAGCAACGGCGCGGGCGCGCGCATCGACCGGGCGGAGGCCGACCTGCGCGCGGCCGTCGCCGCCGAGCCGGGGCTGGCGAGCGCGTGGGGAACCCTGTCCCAGGTCCTGCGCTACCGCGGCCGCCTCTCCGAAGCCGACGCGGCGGCCCGCCGGGCCCTGGCCGAGGACGCGTACCTGGAGGGCGCCGAGGACCTCCTCCACCGCCTCTTCTTCCGGGCCCTCCTGGCCGCCGAGTACGCGCAGGCGGACTCGGTCTGCCGCCACGCGGGCAATCGCTTCCGCGGCGGCTGGAAGTCCATGGAGTGCCGGCTGCTCCTCCTCCGCGCCGACCCGTCCCGGCCGCCGGACGCCGCGCGCGCCGCCGAGCTGCTGGCTGAGCTGGATCACGTGGACCCGCCCGAGCGGGCCCGGCGCGAGGGGCGGGCGTACTCCCCGCTCTTCCGGCAGGCGGTGGTGGCGGCCGTGACCGCGCGAGCCGGCGACGCGGACAGCGCCCGGGCCATGCTGGCCCGGGCGCGGAAGGAAGCGGGGAGCGACGACGGGCTGCGGGCCTCGCTGGCCTACGACGCGGCGTACGTCCACCTCGTGCTGGGCGAGCCCGACTCGGCGCGGGCGCTGCTGGCGTGGGCGTTCACCCGCCGTCCGGCGATGCGGGATTTCGCGTCGCGCGATCCGCTGTTCCGCGGGCTTCCGCTTCCCTCTCCTGGATCAGCTCCGAAAGCGGGCGTGCCTTGACCGCCCCGTGCTTCGTCCTGAACAGGAGGTGCAGGTCGTACCCGGCGGGAAGGGAGAGGCCGACGTACTCCGAGTCGGGGATGTGGGCGATCGCGAAGGGGATCTCCTCCTCCTCCTCTTCTGCTTCCGTTCCAGGGACGGGCGGACGCGGCACGAAGCCGTACCACAGCTGCGACAGGTGGCAGAGGACGTACGCCGCGTACCACATCGACTTGGACGCGTAGTACGGGAACAGGAACTTCTCCACCGCCGACTCGCTCCAGAACACCGCGTCGTACTTCTCGTCCAGGCGGAACGTCTTGCCCTCGGAGCTGATGGAGGCGTGGGTCACCGGCGGACGCCGGGCCTGCTGGGCGTAGGTGTCGATCTCCAGCACGGCTCCCTCTGGGGGGGCCTCGTCCGGGGTGCCGTGCCCCAGCACCAGGAAGCGCTCGTTGGGGCCGCCCTCCTCCACGAGATAGTACGGATCGCCCTGGGGGCCGCGCGCGCCGGCGGCTCTCTCGGCCAGCTCCCGTAGCGTTTGCGCGTCGATCGGCCTGAGTGTCTGCATGGTCTCCTCCGCGGGGTGAACGACGGCGGCGCGGGAGCGCGCCCGCCGGGATGCGGAGGAATGTGCGCATGCGGGCTCAACCCGCTGTCCCATCGCTGTCAACCCGGCGGACTTCCACGGCGCTCCCGCGGGCCCCGGGGAGGGAGCGTCCGGGGCGGTGGGGGCGGATCGCCCCGCCCGCGTCTCGCCACTTTCGCCCGCCGCCCCCGACCGCCATTTTCCCCGCCTCGCGTAACCCCGTTTTGAAGAACCCGATCCGGACCGAAGAACGATGACCGACCAATCGCCGGAGACCGGCTTCCGCACCGAGAAGGACTCGCTCGGCGAGATGCGCGTTCCCGCCGGCGCGCTGTACGGCGCGCAGACGCAGCGCGCCGTCGAGAACTTTCCCATCAGCGGCATCCGCTTCCCGCGCCGCTTCATCCACGCGCTGGGGACCATCAAGAAGTCGTGCGCCCGCGCCAACCTGGAGATGGGGTGGCTGGACGCCCAGGTGGCCGACGCCATCGGCCGCGCCGCCGACGAGGTGATCGGGGGCGCGCTGGACGGCGAGTTCGTCCTGGACGTCTTCCAGACGGGGAGCGGCACCTCCACCAACATGAACACCAACGAGGTGATCGGCTCGCGCGCCACCTCGCTGCTGGGATCGAAGGTGCATCCCAACGACCACGTCAACATGGGGCAGAGCTCCAACGACGTGATCCCCACGGCCATGCACGTCTCCGCGCGCGTCGCCATCCACCACGACCTGATCCCCGCGCTGGAGCGGCTCCACGGCGCGCTGCGGGCCAAGGCGGCGGAGTTCGACGACGTGGTCAAGAGCGGCCGCACGCACCTGATGGACGCGACCCCCGTCCGCCTGGGCCAGGAGTTCGGCGGCTACGCCAGCCAGATCGAGCACGGCATCCGGCGGCTCCGGAACGCGAGCGAGGAGCTGGCCGAGCTGGCGCTGGGCGGCACCGCCGTGGGGACGGGGACCAACGCGCATCCGGACTTTCCGCCGCTGGCCATCCGCTTCATCAGCCAGGACACCGGGCTGGAGTTCCGCGAGGCGGAGAACCACTTCGAGGCGCAGGGCGCCAAGGACGCCTTCGTCTCGGCCTCCGGCGCGCTGAACACGCTGGCCGTGTCGCTGATGAAGATCGCCAACGACATCCGCTGGCTGGCGAGCGGGCCCACATCGGGGATCGCGGAGATCAGCCTCCCGGCCGTCCAGCCGGGCTCGTCCATCATGCCCGGGAAGGTGAACCCCGTGATGAGCGAGGCGATGATGATGGTGTGCGCGCAGGTGATGGGGAACCACACCACCGTCACCGTGGGCGGCCAGCACGGCAACTTCGAGCTGAACGTGATGATGCCCGTGATGGCCAACGCCTTCCTGCAGTCCGTCGCCATCCTCGCGAACGCCTGCGACGCCTTCCGGACGAAGGCGGTCGAGGGGATCGGCGCCAACCGCGAGCGCTGCCGCGACCTGCTGGAGAAGAACCCGGCCATCGCCACGGCGCTCAACGCCTACATCGGCTACGACGAGGCGGCGGCGGTGGCCAAGGAGTCGGCGAAGAACTTCGAGTCCGTGCGCGACGTGGTGAAGCGCCGCGGCCTCCTCAGCGACGAGCAGCTGGAGGAGGTGATGAACGTCCGGGGGATGACGGAGCCGGGCATCCCCGGCGGCGGCGCCCCGGGCGGCGGCGCGGGGTGACCGCGCGAGGACGCTCCAGAAGCCGCGGGCGTGGTACGCCACCACCCCCGACACCGGGATGCTCCGGCTGCGCGGGGAGGTGGAGCGGTCGTGGAAAAGCTGGCGGAGCTGGAGCTGGAGTCGAGGCGTGATACCGAATCCGCTTGAACCGAGGCTGTTGTGGCCGCGGGGGTGTCGTCGCTGCCGCGCCCATGCTTCGCTGCTGCGTCGGTTGGATTCTCACCGCCCTGCCGTCGCTGACGAAAGCTGAGGCTCTGCTCGGCCGGGCCTCAGTCTCAGAATGACAGCGTAAGGGGCACAGATCGTCCGGACCTGGTATGAGAAGCAAGGAGGGGGACGGCTCGAGGTGCCGTCCCCCTCCTTCTCCTCTTCCGGCCGCGCTTCCTTCGGCGGCTTGCCCGGGCTCCCGCGCGGGATCCGGCCGTGGCCGTCAGGACGGCGAGGCCGTCACCCGCATTGGGCGGGGTAATAGGTGCAGTGGTAATCGCACGTGAAGTTCGGGGCGGGGAAGGTGATGAGGGCGTGCGCCGCCACGGTGCCCCGCGCCTCCTCGACCTCGCGGGTCGGGAAGCTCTCCACGTTCAGGGTCTCGACGTTCAGCTTCATCTTCTTCATGATCCACTCCATTCCTGGTGTGCGTCCGTCTCGAGGCCGCGAGCTCCCGGTGGTCACGCGCGGCGGGCGGTCCACGCAACCTATGGAGCCAAACGGAGCGTGTCCACCCCCGCGGGGAGCCGGGCCGCGGGTCCGCCCGGCTCGCCGCGCCCGGGCCGGACGCGCGGCGGCTCCCCATCTCCCCATCCTCCGTGACTGACCGCGTGCGCCGTGTTCGCGCGCATCGCTCAACCTGACGGATCCATGCTCCACTATCCCAAGATTCCCGGCAGCGGCAGCCTCCCCAGCGGGCGCTGCATCGCGTTCGAGAAGTACGACGGCACCAACCTGCACTGGGACTGGGACCGCGACTTCGGGTGGCACGCCTTCGGGACGCGGCGCGACCAGTACAACCTCACCGACGACGGCGTGCGCCAGTTCGCCGACAAGCACGCGCACCTGGCCGAAGCGCCGGACGTGTTCCGCGCCTCGATGGCGGAGGGGATCGACCGCGTGTTCCGCGAGGGAGAGTGGTACCGGCCGTTCCAGGAGCTCAAGGCGTTCACCGAGTTCCTGGGGCCCGGCTCGTTCGCCGGGCTGCACCGGGCGGGCGAGGCCAAGGAGCTTCGCCTGTTCGACGTGGAGGCGGTGGGCTTCGGGATGGTGGGGCCGCGGCAGTTCGTGGACGACTTCGGCCACCTCAACGTCGCCCGCGTGGTGTTCCAGGGGAAGCTCACCGGCCAGTTCGCCGAGGACGTCCGCCGCGGCCGCTTCGGCGTGGAGGAGGGGGTGGTGTGCAAGGGCGGCAGGGGAGGCGCGGACCTGTGGATGGTCAAGATCAAGACGTACGCGTACATGGAGAAGCTGAAGCAGGCGATGGCCGACCGGTGGGAGGACTACTGGGAATGAGCCGGATCGCGCGGTCCCTCACGATCGTAGATTGCGGTCGCGGGTTCGATCCCCGGTCCCTTGCATCCGACCGAGCAGCTGGATGAGGTGATGAACGTCCGCGGGATGAGGGAGCCCGGCGTTTCCGCTTGCGGCGACGCGGGCTGACGCCGTCAAGGAGAGACGAGAGAAGAGGCTCCTTCGGGGGCCTCTTCTTTTTGCCCCGAATCCGAAGACGGACGGCCTGACGCAGAGGCACGGAGAAAGGCTGGCTCTGTTCTGCGTCTCCCCGTTCCGCGCAACGCCCGCTGTTCACCGTGGACCCGCGGCGCGGCTCATTTCGTTGCACCCCTGCAACGCCGCGTTACTGCGACGCAAAAAGGTTGCAGGTGGCCGGAGCGAGCTTTACCATGGTCGCCACAACCGGTCCTCGCCGTTCCGAAAATCCAGCCCCGCACGCACTTCGCGGCGCCTCCCGATGTCCGCCGGCCTACCCGGCAGGCCGGCGCCCGCCGTCGGCACGCAAACGGCGAATGTGCTGGGCGCCGCATCACCGTCTCCATGGCGCCGGTCGGGACCGGCGCGGCGGCGGATGGATCGCGGCACGGGCGATCCGAAGCACTTCGCTGGACGATGAGCTCCATGGCGAAGGCGGCGTTCGCGTCCGCCCGCCACCGATTGGATCCACCCCCATCCCATTCATCGGACCCATGCACCTCCACAGGCTCCACCCCGCGGGCGCCGCGCTCCTGCTGGCCGCCCTCGCCGCGCCCGCGCACGCGCAGACGCCGGCCTGCACGCCGGCGTACACGGTTCCCGCCACCCCCACGGCGCAGCCGCCGATCGTCGAGGCGTCCAACACCCCCGTCGCCATCACCATCACGCCGGCGCTCACCACGCTCGGCGGGTGCACGTTCGGCCGCAACCTGTACCAGGTGGCGGGCCATCCCGCCGCGTACGCCCCGCCAACGCTGCACATCGACCCCGGCGCCTCGCTCAGCCTCTCGGTCAACAACCAGATGAGCACCCAGGTGGACACGTCGTACCACTCCACCACCACCAACTTCCACTTCCACGGCTTCAACGTGACGCCGGGACGCCGGGGCGGAAGCAACAACGCGGGCGACCAGGTGGTGACCGTCGCGTACCCGTTCAGCACCACGCACGCCTACCAGTTCACCCTTCCCAACGCTCACCCGATGGGGATGCACTGGTACCACCCGCACCCGCACGAATTCACCGACGAGCAGGTGGCCGGCGGGATGTCGGGCGCCATCCTGGTGGGCGACATCCGCGCGCTGCGCCTGCCGGCGAACACCGGCATGCCCCAGCGGGTGCTGCTGCTGAAGGACTTCCAGCCGCAGGGGCCCAACGGCGCCGCCGCGGCCGTCTTCACCCTCAACGGCGCCTGGCCGGCGCTGTTCACCCTGGACGCGGGAACGGCGCAGCTCTGGCACGTGGGGAACGTGGGCGCCGACACCTACGCCGGGGTGGCGCTGCTGGACAGCGCGCTGGCCGCGGCGACGCCCATCAGCGGCAACCGCGTGGACAGCGCCTACGTGGTGAGCGCCGTCGCCTCCGGCGCGAGCCCCGCGGTGATCCCGTTCATCGTGCTGTCCATGGACGGCAACGGCCTGGTCACCCCCGACACCGTCACCTCGCTCACCCTGTCGCCCGCGGTGCGCTACAGCGCGGTGGTGCAGGCGCCCAACCGGCCGGGAAAGACGTACCTGCTGGTCAACACGGTGACGAGCGGCGCCCAGAACGGCAGCGTGGGCGACATCCTGGGCGTCGTGCGCCTGACCGGCTCCGGCGCGGCGCCCGCGGCCATCGCCATCACCACCGACACGGCCGCCCGGCGGAAGATCGGCGACCTCCAGTCGGCCGCCGTCACGGGGCCGCAAACGTTCACCTTCTCCTCCAGCGCGACCACGCCCACGTTCTTCATCAACGGGCAGACGTACGACCACGGGCGCATCGATGTCTACGTGCAGCAGGGCGCCACGCAGGACTGGACGCTGATCAACGCCGACACGGGCGCCGCCGTCCTGAGCCCGCACGTCTTCCACATCCACCAGGGCGACTTCCTGGTGACCAGCCGGAACGGGACGGCGCTCCCCGCCAACGTCCTCCAGGACCGGCTGAGCATCGCCCCCGGCGACACCATGGTGGTGCGCATCCCGTTCACCGAGGAGTTCCAGACGGGGATCTACGTCTTCCACTGCCACATCCTCTTCCACGAGGACCACGGGATGATGAAGAACGTCTGCATCTACCCGTCGTACCTCGACGAGAGCTCCGGGAAGACGTGGTGCGACGTCCAGCTGGCGACCTCGGCGGGCTGATCGCGGGAGAGTGCGAGAGTGCGAAGGTGCGAAGGTGCGAAGGTGCGAAGGTGCGAAGGTGCGGGGCCGCCGCGGTGGTCTCGCACTCCCTTGATGATTTCCGGCCCGGCTTCCTCACCCCGTCCAGAGCGAGGGAGCCCCGTTTCTTCGCGAGAGCCCACAAGATGAACGTGCGAAACGATTTCCTCGCGGCCGCGCTGCTGCTGGCCGCCACCTCCGCGTGCGCGCCCGCCGCGCCCGCCGCCTTCCCCGCGCCCGTCGCCGCCGGCGACACCACGCGCGTCCCGCCGACGATCTGGGCGTCGGGCGGGACGCTGCGGACCACGCTGGCCATGGCCCCCGGCAACGTGGTCATCGGCGGGGAGACGTTCCGGCGGAACCTGTACCAGAGCGGGAACGCGGTTCCCTCCATCCTCCCGCCCACCATGCGGCTGAACCCGGGCGACTCGCTGGAGCTGACGGTCGTCAACGCCATGGTCCCGGCGGTGGACAGCATCTACGAGGGGAAGAGCAACACCAACTTCCACTTCCACGGCTTCAACGTCACCCCCCGCCCGCCCTCGGGCGACCAGGTGGTGACGGTGCACTACACCGCGGGGCAGCGGCACACCTACGCCTTCCGCCTCCCCGACTCGCACCCCGTGGGGATGCACTGGTACCACCCCCACCCGCACGGCAACAGCGACGCGCAGGTGGGGGGCGGGATGTCGGGCGCCTTCCTGATCGGCGACCTGCGGCAGCGGACCAGCGACCGCGCCATGGCCGAGCGGGTGATGCTGTTCAAGGAGTTCCAGCCGTGGGGGCCCAACCACTCGGGCGGCGCCATCATGACCCTCAACGGCGACAGCGCCGCGCGCTACACCATCCCCGCCGGCGGGCGCCAGCTCTGGCACATGGGGAACGTGGGGGCCGACAGCTACACGGGGATCAAGGTGGTGAGCGCCCGAACCGGCGCGGTGGTCCCCATGATCGTGCTGGCCGCCGACGGCAACCCGGTGGCGGAGCCGCAGTCCGTCGACTCGGTGCTGCTGACCCCCGGCCAGCGCTGGGAGGTGGTGGTCATGGCGCCCCGGACGGTGGGCGACACCCTCCGCCTGGTGAACACCTACCAGACCAACAACGTCAACGGGGACGTGGGGCACGTGCTGGCGCGCGTGGCCGTGGTGGGCCCGGCCGTCTCGCCGCCCACGCTCACCATCCGGAGCGACGAGCAGGTGGCCAGGACCGTGGAGGCGCTGCGGAACGCCCGGATCGCCGCGACGGAGAACGTGGCGTTCACCATCGACACCGCCGGCCGCTTCATGATCAACGGGCTGACGTACGACCCGTCGCGCATCGACGTGCGGGTGGCGCTGGGCGATACGCTGGAGTGGGTGATCCAGAACCCGCGCGTCACCGATCCCGGGCTGATCAACGACCACCACGTCTTCCACATCCACCAGGGCGACTTCCTGGTGACCCAGGTGAACGGCCGGACGGTGGACGGCAACGGCACGCAGGACCGCGTCAACCTGGAGACCGGCGACGTGGTGCGGATGCGGATGGCGTTCGACGAGAGCTTCCAGACGGGGCTCCTGGTCTTCCACTGCCACATCCTCTTCCACGAGGACAACGGGATGATGCAGAACATCTGCGTCTACCCGGCGAGCGAGAAGGGCGACGGCGGCCAGTCCTGGTGCCAGCGGCAGCTCACGCAGCCCATGGCGCACTGACCCCGGGCGCCAGGCGCGGAAGGACCGCCGGGGGATGATGATCTCGTGCGGATGACGGAGCCCGGCATCCCTCCGCGGAGGCGGCTGATCGCACCGGGCGAAGGAGATGGGCGGGAAGGGTGAGAGGGAGGTCCGGCCGAGGCGCCGGGCCTCCCTCGCCGTTTCTCCCGGCGTTAGATTTCGTCCGGGCGGCGGGAGGGGGTCGCCGTGGAGGACGATCTTGCGTCAGGGCGTATTTGGATCCGCCTTCCGGCACCTTGCATGATTGCCCGCGGGAAGGTCTTTTTGTGGGTCTCGGGGGTGAAGTGATTCGCCCGACTGCACTTCCGCTATTTTTGGCGCGAGAGGACATACGTGCACACGCTTGCCTGTGGGCACCGGGTCAGGGATCCGGAGCAGACCCACTACTGCTCCTACCTGGGGCTGGACCAGCTGCTCTCGCTCCAGCCGGGGCCGGAGAAGGTGCGCCATCCCGAGGAGCACCTGTTCGTCGTCACGCACCAGTCCTTCGAGCTGTGGTTCTCGCAGCTGCGCACCGACCTCCCGCGCGTGATCGCCGCGCTGGACGCCGACGACGTGGGGCACGCCACCTGGCTGATGAAGCGCTGCGCCGACGTGGTGCGCATGTTCACGCCCATGATGCGCATCCTGGAGACCATGACGGTGGGCGGGTTCTTCGCCTTCCGCCACCACCTGGTCCCCGCCAGCGGCGGCGAGAGCGGCCAGTGGCAGGAGATCGAGCTGATGTCCGGCGCCCGCGAGCCCGAGCTTCGGCACCACCTGCAGAAGGAGCCCGAGGGAGACGAGCACGGCGGCACCTTCGTGGGGATGTGGAGCGAGCGCCTGGCCGAGCTGTGGGACGCGCCCTCCGTGGCGTCGGCCGCCGAGGCGCTCTTCGCGCGGCGCGGCGTCCGCCCGGTGGAGGTGTACGAGGCCGCGCACGAGCGCAGCGGCGAGTGGGACCTCTCCCTTCTCGCCGAGGCCATGCTGGACTACGACGAGGAGGTGCGCATCTGGCGCTTCATCCACGCCCGCACCGTGGAGCGCACCATCGGCTCCGCCACGCCGGGGACGGCGCACACCTCCGGGGTCCGCCACCTGGAGCGGCTGGCCATGCACCGCCTCTCCTTCTTCCCCTTCCTGTGGGAGGGGCGCGGCGAGCTCTGGGAGCGGATGCAGCCCTCCATGCCCGCGGCGCCCCCGGGGCACGGGGAGCGCCCGGACGCTTCGCGGTCCATGGGCTGATCTGAGACGGAAAGCTGTAACAGAGGTTGCGCAGGGAGCGAAGTCGCGGTTACATTTGCGCCCGCTCCCCGAGTGTTTTCGGCCCATGCGTTTCCCGCGTCCGCTTCGGTTCTGGCGGCTTACGTGATGCTGGTCCCTCGGGATCCCGCCTGTCGTATCCCCCGAAAAGCCCGGTTCGCGCGCCCCAGGCGGGTGGCGGCGCGCTCCGCCCCGAACGGTGTTCACCGGCCGACGACCGCTTCGGAGCCGGAGGATTCCGTTGAGATCCGGCCGGGACCCTTCGTTCGTATTCCGGGGACGCCTGTTTCCAGGATGACGCCCCGCCCCGCGGGACGCCGCAGCTCCGCTCGTCCGCAGACCTTCAGCGAGATCCATCGATGTCGACGACGATCCCCGCCGAGACCCCGTCCATGCTCCCCCTCGGCGCCGCCCGCCTGTTCGGGCGCCCCGGCGACCTGGAGGGCGGCGTCGGCGCGGACGAGGGCCGCGGCCTGCTGGCCGAGGGGTACCGGCGCGCCGACCGGATGTTCTCGTGGCTCCTGCTGGCGCACGTCCCGCTCATCGTGGCGCTGGCCTTCCTCCACGGGACGTGGACGGAGGTGCTGGTGTGGGGGATCCCGTGCGTGGCGGCGGGGATCGCGGCCGCGCGCCTGGCCCCCGGGACGCTCTTCTCGCGGATGACCATCGCCGCGTCGCTCCTGCTGATCTCCGCGCTGATCATCCACCAGACCGGCGGGATGATCGAGATGCACTTCCACATCTTCGCCGTCCTCGCCTTTCTCCTGATGTACCGCGACTGGCGCGTCCCCGTCTGGGGCGCGGTGGTGACGGCGGTGCACCACGCCGCGTTCTACGTGGCGGCGCTGCTGCATCTCCCGGTGCACATCTTCATGGATCACGGGGGATGGCACATCGTGGCCGTGCACGCCGGGTGGGTGGTGTTCGAGGTGGGGATCCTGGTGTACATGTCGCGCCTCCTGGCCGGCGAGACCCGCGCCGCCGAGGAGCTGATGCGCATGGCCGGCCGCCTGGGCGAGGGCGACCTGACGGCGCGCGCCGCGCGGGGCGACGGGGCCATGGGCGACGCCGTGGCCGCCATCAACGCGGGGACGGAGCGGCTGGCGACGGCGGTGCGCGGCGTGCTGGGCCGCGCCGGCGACGTGACCGAGGTGGCGCAGGGCTTCACCGCGGCCTCCGACCACGTGACGGGCGCGGCGGAGGGGGTGGCGGCGTCGCTCACGCAGCTGGCGGCCGGCTCGCAGGAGCAGGCGCGCAACACGCAGATGATGGCCGACGCGCTGGGGCAGATGGTCCGCTCCATCGAGGACGTGGCCCGGCGCGCCGAGGGCGTCTCGGCCGAGTCGCAGAAGGCCCGCAGCGCCGCCGGCGACGGGTCGCGGGTGATCGGCGAGGCGGTGGAGGCGCTGCGGCGCATCCGCGAGACGGTGCTGGACGCGGCGGCGCGCATCGAGGAGCTGCGCGGCTACTCGGAGCGGATCGGCGGGATCACGCAGGTGATCACGGGGATCGCGGCGCAGACCAACCTGCTGGCGCTGAACGCGGCCATCGAGGCGGCGCGCGCCGGCGAGCACGGCCGCGGCTTCGCGGTGGTGGCCGACGAGGTGCGCAAGCTGGCCACGCAGTCCGGCGAGTCGGCCCGCGAGGCCGCCGAGCTGATCCGCGACGTGCAGGCGGTCACCGGGCGCGCCGTGGAGAGCATGAAGCGCGGGACGACGGCGGCCGAGGCGGGGTCCACCATGGCGGTGGACGCGGGCGACGCGCTGGGCGAGATCGTCTCGGTGGTGGAGCGCACGGCCAGCGACGTGGCGAACATCACCCGCGCCGCCAACGAGATCGCGCGCTCCAGCCGGACGGTGCTGGCGGTGACCGGGCTGGAGGCGGCGCTGGACGGGCAGGGCGAGTCGAGCGCCGTGGCCCAGTCGCGCGCCAACGCCGTGGCGGCCGAGGACGCGGCGGCGTCGGTGGAGGAGATCACCGCCTCCATGGAGGAGATGAGCGCCAGCGCCGAGGAGCTGGCGCAGATCGCCCGCGAGCTGCAGGAGGAGATGGTGCGCTTCGCCGTGGACGCCCCCGCCCGCGACGACCTGGCCGAGCGCCGCGCCGCCGCCCCCCGCGTCCGCATCCCCGCCCCCCGCGCCGTCGCCATGCTGTAGCCGCCGGCCGATCGCGATCGCGATCGCGATCCGGAGATCGACGAAACGGGGCCCGCGACACAGCGGGCCCCGTCTTTCATCCCCATCATCCCCGATCCGCCCGATCCGCCCGATCCGCCGCCGTCGATCCGTCGCCGCGCGATTCGGCGCCGTCGATCTGCTGCCGTCCGGCCATCGCCGTCGATCCATCGCCGTCCAGCCGTTGCCGTTAAGCAGTCATTCCAGGGCCGGTAGCGCCGAACCGACCCGTGCCCCATCGCCGGCAGGCCCGTGGAATCTAACCGAGGCCGCAGCGAGGCCCGGGCGCGGCAGCGTCGAGACCGCCGAGGCCACAACCGCCGCCGCCGCGCGGATCCAGCTTCACGCACAAACGCGGAGGCGCGGAGAACCGCGGAAGACCCTCCGCCTTCTCCGCGCCTTGCTTGTTCAGGGGATGGACCTCGGATGTTAGATTCGAACCCGTCGCATCGCCGTCGCCCCTGATCGATCGATCCGCATGTCCCGCGTACGCTTCGCCCTGCTCCCCATCCTCGCCGCGCTGGCGATGGGCGGCTGCACCTACAATCTCCAGCACGTCCGGGAGCCGGGGCGCGCCGTGGCATTCCCGACGGCGCTGTGGTGGAGCAGCATGGTGTACGCGGCCCGGACGGACAGCGGGGTGATCGTGGTGGACCTGGGGTGGTTCGGGGCGGAGGGGGCGCTGCGGGACCGGCTGCGCGAGCTGGGCGCCACGCCGGAGGACGTGTCGGACGTCTTCGTCACGCACAGCCACCGCGACCACATCGGCGCGTGGCGGGCGGTGTCGGGCGCGCGCTTCCACCTGTACGGGCCCGAGGAGGCGCTCTTCGTGGGCCAGCGGGAGCACGCGGACGTGCCGTCGCGCGGGGCGCGGAGGGTGGCCGGGCACGCGGGGCCGGTGCCGGGCGAGGTGGCGCTGGAGCCGTTCCTGGCGGACACGCTCTACACCTTCGGGCGAGACACCGTGCGGGCGTTCGGGGTGCCGGGGCACACGGAGGGGAGCGCCGCCTACCTCTTCCGCGGCATCCTCTTCGTGGGCGACGCCGTGGCCCGCAAGCCGCTCTTCGGCTTCCGCGGCGCCGACGTCGTCTTCAGCGACGACACCCGCCAGAACGCCGAGAGCCTGCGCTCCCTCTTCGACCGCGTCCGCCCCTACGACGTCCGCTGGCTCTGCAACGCCCACGCGAAGTGCGCCGCCTACGACTCCGCGCTGATCGCCAAGCTCACGCGGTGACCCGCGTCGGGGCGCCGCCGAGCGGGAGACGATGCGTCGCGCCCTCGACCTCGCTCGCGGCGCGAAACCCGATCGTCTCGTAGAACCGCGCCGCCTCCGCCGTATCCGTTCGCAGCACGAGTTCGTCGAACTCGACGCTCGCGCGATCGATCAGCTCGTGGACGAGCGCGCGGCCGACTCCAGCGCGCCTCGCGGAAGGAATCACGTAGACGTGCCGAACGCGCCCGGCGCGCTGCCTGCCGCCGTACGGATCGCGGTTGAGCCCGCCCACCGCGACCAGCTCCTCCCCGCGCCACACCCCCAGCAGCACCTCCCCCTCCCCATCGAAGCGGCTCGCCCCGCTCGCGTGCTCCTCGCAAAGCCGCGCGAGAAAGCGGAACCCCTCCCCGGCGCTCGCCTCCACCAGACGCTCCACATCGTCCCATGACGATGGAGGGAGTGGGCGGATTGTGAGTTCGACAGATGCGTCGTCCATGTTCTACCTCTACGCAATCAGCCGCGCTTGATCCGCACGAGGATGGCCTGCCAGACATGCGCGAGTCCCTCCTCCGCGGCGAGCATCTCCACGCGCTTCGTATCGATCTGATCGCCCGACTTGGTCAGCATCGTCACGATGTCCGAGAGGTGCTTTTCGGAGCCGAGCTGTGCGTATGCTTCCATCTTCTTGATGATCAGCTCTTCGGGCGGGGAGAAATTGGCGTGGTAGCCTTTGTCCGTCTCCATGCGGCGCGGACGGGCAAGCTGCTGAGTCGAGATGTAGTCGCCGTCCAGGTAGATGTCGGCTTTCCAGGCGGAAGTCGCGTGGACGATGTTGAATTGCGTGCGGTCGAGCACGGCCCGCCGGACCGTGGCCGCGTCCACGTAGTACTCAGGCGAGGGAAACCGGGAAAGAAAGGCAGGAAGGTCACCGAGCCTCAGCCTGACGACGATGTCGGCGTCCATGGTGCCGCGAGGATCTCCGTACGCCATCGCGGCGACAGATCCGCCGATCGCGTATTGCAGCCCCAGCTCCTCAAGGACTGCGACGACATGGTCGAGCATGTCAAATGGACTCTCCAAGCGTCCTCCGCGCGATCTCCCACATCAGCTCCTCTTCCGACCACTCGGGGTGCAGGCTTTGAAGCTGCGCTCTGAACATCCGCCGGAGGAACTTCGAGTGCTCGCGTCCGGCCCTGAGACGCTGGGCAGGCGTCCAGCTGTCGAAGATGGCGGATTGCACCGGGTCGGGCATCTCGATGACGATCTCCCGCCGCTCGCCGTTGATCGTATGGAAGATGCCCGTCCGGTCGTCTGACCTCTCCATTCGTGGCTCACGGCTGGGGTGCTGGTGCTGACGTCGACCGAGTCCAATGTAATCCTACATGCCCACGGACGAAAATGCCGCGCCCCCGGACCGGGAGCGCGGATCTCGTGTTCTGGCGTTGTTTTGCCTCTAGTTGGAGCAGGTGGTCAGACGCGTAGGTACGTGGTGCCCGTGGTGCGGCCCTGCGATCCCGGCACGCCTATGCAGATCGTCATCCAGCGTTCTCCACCGTCACTCCAGCGTCCGGCTCGTGCTCAGTCGGCGGGCCGGCGTCATTGTATGCAAACTGCGTCACGGAGGTGACACGCAACCGGAAACGCGTACTCTGTATCAATTCCCCGACAACGGGAACCCGTGAGAGAAAGACGGTAAAATTCGCCCCGCTCGGAGGATCAACCAGAACTCGGACACGTGACATGGTACGGCTCCTTTGATTGTGATTGCAATTGAAGGGGACTCATGACCAGCGGCTGACAATCACGGATCTATCTCTACGTGGAACGACCGGCCCTCATCATCTTCCACGTCCGCGGTCCCATCCTCATCAAGCTCGGTGTTCGACAGCCGGTACTCGCCGAGATAACCCTCGTTCGGAAACTGAATCTCGACCACTTCGCCGTCTTCAACCTCCACATCGAGGTCGTAAGTGGCAGAATATCCTGTGGCTGGATTGTAGTAGTCGACCGATGCGGTGTGCGTACCGTCCTCGAGGACCTCCTCCGAGTCGTCGTGGGAGTCGTAGCCGCCATCTTCGTATTCAACGACTTCAGGCGCGTCGTAGTAGTTGGGATCGTACTCGTTCGCGCCCGACGTGCATGCGGGCAAGAGTAGTGTCGCCCATGAGAACGTTGTCCACAGGAGAACGGCAGGTCGAGATCGAGGAAGTTTCATTGAAGCGTTCAGTCGGGGACAACGCGCCGGTCTGAGATCATACCACCTCCCGAGGCACAAGCCAGGAATGTGGAAAGTTGGCTGGGAGCAAGCCAAAAAGTCTGGAGGAGGGTGCATAATCCGGAAGCGCAGTGTAGGGATGGCGCCAATGCGAGTCAAGCTTCCTTGTATGGGGGCCACCTCTGAACCTCAGCAACGAACAAACATGCCGCGCCCCCCACCTGGGAGCGCGGCATCTCGCGTCACGCGATGGATGATGCGGGTCGGAGTCAGTACGCGGCGCCGCCTTCCGGGGCGCGCGGCACCTCGCGGGACGGGGACACGACGATATCGCCGTCGCCGGGGCGCGGGACTTCGCCGCTGGAGCCGGGGGCGTGGCCGTGGGTGGCGGTGCCGGCGAGGCGCGCGACGATCGTCTCCAGGCGCTCGCGCTTGCGCTGCAGGGACTGCTTGTAGTCGAAGTCGTCGGTGTTGACGATCTCGTCGTGGAAGTCGTTGAGGTACGACCGCAGCGCGTCGGCCAGGTCCGTGGCCTCTTCGCCGCTGAGCTCGAGCATCGGCATGTCCGTTCCGTCTCCGTCTCTCGGGTGGTCAAGGCCGGTCCGCGGCGGGCCGGCGTCTCGCGCGCCCACACTCTGCAGATTTGGCGCCCGCCGCGAAAGGGCTACGACGCGGGCGCCGCGGCTCCCCGTCCCGCCGTGGCCGCCCGGCCCGCGGGCGCGGCGGGGCGCGGCTGGGGCTTCCACTTCACCGCCGCGATCACCGAGTCGATCGCCACCTGGTCCGAGAGCTGGCCCACGCGCGAGTAGATCGTCCGTCCCTGCTCGTCCAGCACCAGCGTGACCGGCACCGCCGCGGCGCGGTACATGGAGGTCACCTTGTCGTCCGGAAAGCGCACGGTGGGGTAGGGGAGCGCGTGCCGCTGGGCGTACTTCCGGGTGGCCTCCACCGAGTCCAGCGTCACGCCGAACACCTCCGCCCGCACCGCCGACAGCGTGTCCAGCGTGGTCGCGATCTTCTTCCACGACGGAAGGCTGGCCAGGCAGTACCGGCAGGTGGTGGTGTACACCAGCAGCACCTGCCGCCCCGCCCCCGGCGCCGAGCCGATGGTGGCCGGCCGGCCGTCCAGCGTGGCGGTGTTGAAGGCGGGCATGTACATCCCGCGCGTGGGCTCGCGGAGGGCGCGGGTGACCTGCCCGCGCAGGTCGCTCACCTGGTCGTCCAGGCGGCGCTTCTGCACGCCCAGCACCACCACCAGGAGGGAGGCGGCCAGCAGCGCCACGTACGGGAGGTTGCGGGAGATGCGGTCTTGCATGGGAGATGGCTCCGGCGTGGTGGGTCGGCGCGGATCGCTGTCCTTCAATTTTGCGTCACGAAAGGGAATTGGGCAACCCGTTCCGCCGCATGTTCCCGTTCTGCGACGAGGGGTGGACGACACCCTGTCCCGAATCACCCGCCCGCCGTACCTTCCGTTCGCACCGGACGATCACGTTTCGCACTCCAGACCCCGCCCGTCCCATGAGCCAGCTGATCGGCAACCTCCACCTCCGGCTGAACCCGCCCGAGCCCGGCGACACCGACGTCCGCGAGGGCTTCTCGGCCGTCGCCCAGGTGGGGCGCCACCTCTTCGCCGCCTGCGACGAGACCTCGTCGCTGGAGCGGCTGACGTACGAGGGAAGCGGCCGCTTCGCCGAGCACCGCACCTACAGGATCACCGAGCTGCTGGACATGCCCAGTCCCGACGAGGAGGTGGACCTGGAGGGGATCGCCTGGGCGTCGCCGTACCTGTGGGTGGTGGGCTCGCACAGCCGCCGCCGCGGGAAGCCCAAGGCGGACGACGCCCTGGACAAGCAGATGGAGACGCTGGCGACGGTGGACACGCAGCGGAACCGCTACGTGCTGGCGCGCATCCCCGTGCACGAGGACCCGGAGGGCGACGGGCTGGTCCCCTGCCGCAGCTGCCCCGATCCGCGCGACCCCACCGTGACGCTCACCGCCGCGCGCCTCACCGGCGAGGGCCGCGCCAACGCGCTGATGGAGGCGCTGGCGGACGACGTCCACCTCAAGAAGTACCTGAAGCTCCCCTCCAAGGACAACGGCTTCGACGTGGAGGGGCTGGCGCTGGCGGGCGACGGGCGGCTCTTCCTGGGGCTGCGCGGGCCGGTGCTGAACGGCTGGGCGGTGGTGCTGGAGCTGGAGCCGCGCGAGGACACCGAGCCGGGGATGCTGCGGCTGCGGCGGATGGGCCCCAACAAGCAGCGCTACCGCAAGCACTTCCTGCAGATGGACGGGCTGGGGGTGCGCGACCTGTGCGGCGACGGCGAGGACCTGCTGGTGCTGGCGGGGCCCACCATGGACGTGCGCGCGCCGGCCGCCATCTACCGCTGGAAGGGGGCGCTCCTCTGGGACGGCGAGTCGATGGTGCACGAGACGGAGCTGGAGAAGCTGATCGACCTCCCCCACGACGTGCAGGGCGGGCACGACCATCCGGAGGGGATCTGCATGCTCCCGCTGGAGGGGATGCCGCACGCGGTGCTGGTGGTCTACGACTCGGCGGCCAGGCACCGCATGGAGGAGCACGGCGTCCGCGCCGACGTCTTCGGGCTGGAGGCGGCGCCGGACTCCCGCTATGGGAAGGCGGAGTAGCCCATGGCCGCGCCCTTCCACGTCTTCATCAAGGACGGCGACGCGCTGGCGGAGGTGGACGCCGTCCTCGGCGCCCTGGCCGCGCGCGGCGTGTCGCGCGAGGCGTCGGGCTTCGCCAAGTACATGCACGTGGTGCAGGCGAAGCAGACGGTGGTGATGATCGAGTCGCGTGAGTCGGCGCTCTCGGCGGAGCTGCGCGGGCGGGCCGGCTGGCGGGAGCCGGGGGATGTGCCGCTGAAGTAAAAGAGAAAAGAAGTGCTTAGTCCTTAGTGCTTAGTCCTTGGTGCGGGATGGGGATCGAACTCTATTTGCCCGAGCGGTGTTTCGGCTGCGCGGATTCAGGCACGTCTTCGAATCCCCCGATCCGTTTGCTGTCATTCCGAGGCCCGGCTGCGGAGAGCCTGATCTCTCACCAATGACGGTAGGGCTGTGAGAATCTCGCCGGGGCAGCAGTGGGGCCGGGCGCGGTAGCGGCGCCACCGCCGAGTCCGCAACAATCGCGTTCGAGCGGGTTCGGTTAAGCACTAAGCACTAAGCACTAAGCACTAAGTACTAAGCACTAAGCACTATCTTTCCCCCATGCTCCACATCACCAACGGCAATGCGGCAATCGACGTCATGCACGCCGCGGGGCTCCCGGGGACGTTCCTCCCCTGGGACGACGTGCTGCACGACGGCCCCGTCCCCGCCGGGCTTCCGCTGGAAGCGCTGAGCACCGTGCGCGGGCGCCACCTCTGGCACCGTGGCTGGGTGGCTCCCGAAAGCGCGGCGCTGGAGGCGTTCGCCGATCGCGACCGCGCGCTCTCTCGCTTCCGCGAGCACGACGAGGTGGTGCTCTGGTTCGAGCACGACCTGTACGACCAGCTCCAGCTGGCGCAGCTCCTGGACTGGTTCGCGGACCAGGAGATGGGCGGCGTCGCGCTCACGATGGTCTGCGGCGCGGAGTACCTCGGGCCGTCCACGCCGGAGCGGCTGGCCGCGCGCTTCGGCGAGCGGGAGGCGGTGACGGATGCGCAGGTCGCGCTCGGCGAGGCGGCCTGGAACGCCTTCCGGTCGCCCGATCCGACGGCGGTCTCCGCGTGCGTCGACGGCGACACGGCGGCGCTTCCGTGGATGGCGGGCGCGCTACATCGCCACCTCGAGCAGTTCCCCTCCGTCCGCGACGGCTTCTCCCGCAGCGAGCGGCAGGCGCTCGAATCGCTGGCCGACGGACCTTCCACGCCGCGTGACCTCTTCATCGCCCACAACCGCCGCGAGGACCCCGTCTGGCTCGAGGATTCGACGTTCGTCGCCTATCTCCACGACCTCGCGGGCGGCGAGATTCCGCTCATCCGCCTCGCCCCCGCGGACAATCCGTACGACATGCACCGCACGGTGGAGATGACGGACGCCGGACGCGCCGTGCTCGATGGACGCGAGGACCGCGTGCGGCTGTGCGGCATCGACCGCTGGCTCGGCGGCGTGCACCTGCGCGGCCACGCGGTCGGCTGGCGATGGAGCGCGGACGAGGGGCGGCTCGTCGTCGCGGAGATTTGATCCTCGACGGATCATCCGGGGTGGTCACGCGGTCATTCTGAAACGCGGCGCCGTGCGGGGCTCTCAACTTCGCGAGTGACGGCGGGGCCGTGGGGATCCGAATCGGCACCCAGGAGATTCCTCCCATGCTCCACATCACCAGCGGGATCGCGGACGCGGGGATGATCTTCGCGGCGGGAATCCCGGGCGAGATCCTCACCTGGGGCGACGTGGTGCGTGGCGATCTCGAATCCGCCTGTTTTTCTCTGGAGGAGCTGGGCGAGATGCGAGCGCGCCGCCTCCTGCGCCGCGGGCGGGGGGCTCGCAGATTCGCGGCGGTGCTCACCCGCGACCGTGCATCCTCGCGCTCCCGCCCCTCCCGCGAGGTGGTGCTCTGGTTCGGCCACCGCGTCACCGACGAGATCCAGCGCGCGCAGCTCCTGAGCTGGTTCACGGACCGGCAGATGTACGGGATTTCGCTGACGATGGTCCCCAGGGTGGCGTGCCGGGGGCGGCCCACGCCGGAGCAGACCTTCGCGCGCTTCGTCAGGCGGGCGCCGGTGTCCGATGCGCAGCTCCGGCTGGGCCGGGCAGCGTGGCGCGCGTTCCAATCGCCCGATCCCGCCGCGATCACGGCGTTGCTGGACGGCGACACCTCGGCACTGCCGTGGACGGCGGTCGCGCTCCGCCGACACCTCCAGGAGTTCCCCTCCGTCCTCGGAGGTCTCTCCCGCACCGAGCGGCAGGTGCTCGAGGCACTGGCCGAGGGGCCCTCTACCTCGACGGACCTCTTCATCGCCCAATACCGCGGCAAGGACGCGCTCACGTTCGGCCAGGCGACGTTGACGGCGTGCCTGCACGACCTCGCGTCGGACCCGCATCCACTGCTCCGCGTCGCCCCCGCGGCCAGTCGGTTCGAGATGGAGGTGGAGATGACGGACGCCGGGCACGCGGTGCTCGATGGACGCGAGGACCGCGTGCGGCTGTGCGGCATCGACCGCTGGCTCGGCGGCGTGCACCTGGAGGGACACACCGTGCGCTGGCGATGGAGCCCGGACGAGCACGGGCTGGTCGCCTCGGAGGCTTGAGCCGCGAAGGTGCTCGCGTCGGGAAGAACGAAGGTCCCGCGCCCCGGGTGGTTCTTCCCGGAGCGCGGGACCTTTCGCGTGCGATCGGCTTCGTATGCGATCAGCCGATCATCCGCAGCGACTCGTCCCAGAGGCGCTCGGCGTTGGCGGGATCGAGGGCGTAGGGGGCGACGCCGGTCGTGTCGGTGGTGCGGCGCGCGACCACCTCGGCCTCGTTGCAGTCGACGAAGTATCGGCCGCCGATCCCCTCCAGCAGCGGCGAGGTCGCCAGGAGCACGGAGGTGGCGGCCCCCTGCTCCCGGTTCTTCCACCCGGGCGGCAGGTTCTCGGGATCGACCTCGAGGCCGCCGCGCAGGCGCTTCATCTCCTCGGCGCTCATGTGGCGCTGCAGGGCGGTGGGGATGGCGCCGGGCATCAGCGCGTTGGCCGTGATCCCGTCGTCGGCCCACCGCCGCGTGGCCGCCACGGCGAAGAGGACGTTGGCCGTCTTGGACTGGCCGTACGCCGCCCACGGATCGTACGGGCGAAAGGCGAAGTGCGGGTCGTCGAAGATCACCGGCGAGCGGAAGTGCGCGCTGGAGCTCACCGAGACGATGCGCGCGCCGCCGGCCGCCGCCAGGGCGCGGCGGAGCCCCGACGCCAGCCGGAAGTGCCCCAGGTGGTTGGTGGCGAACTGCAGCTCCCACCCCTCCGGCGTGTACGTCTCCGGGCTCGCCATCACCCCCGCGTTGTTGACCAGCACGTGCAGCGGCCCGCTCCACCCCTCCACGAACGCATCGATCGAGGCGCGGTCCGTCAGCTCCAGCGGCGCCACCCGCACCGGCGGCCCGCCCACCGTGGCGGCGATCTCCTCCGCCACCCGCCGCCCCGCGTCCACGTCGCGCACGGCGAGGGTGACCTCCGCGCCGGCACCGGCCAGCGCCCGCGCCGTCTCCACGCCGATCCCCGACGCCCCGCCCGTGACGATCATCCGCCTGCCCGTAAGATCCATCCCCGCCACCACCTCCGCCGCGGTGGACGAGTGGCCGAAGGGCGTGGTGATTCGTGTCATCGTTCGCTCCAGTCCCGATTCGAGTGGATGACGATCGATCCTCCGTTGAAAAGACGCATAAGGATCTATCGCTGGATCGATTCCCGTCTCCCGATCTCCCCGATCTCGTCAGCCGGCGCTATGCCGCGCCGACGGGAGCGTAGGCCTGCTGCTCCTCGTAGCGGCGGATCTTTTCGTCCACCGCGCCCAGGTGCCGCTGCAGCTCCTGGATCTCCGCCCGCACGGCCTGCTGGTGCGCGGCGAGCAGCGCGTGCCGCTCCTCGCGCGTGGAGTCGCCCTCGCGCAGCAGCGCCGCGTACTCCTGCATCCGCGCGATGGACATTCCCGTGGCGCGCAGGCAGGTGAGGAAGCTGATCCAGGCCAGGTCCCGCGCGGAGTATCGCCGGTGCCCGCTCCCGTCGCGCCCCACCGGCGACACCAGGCCGATGCGCTCGTAGTAGCGCAGGGTGTGGGCGCTCAGCCCCGTGGCCTCCGCGGCCTGCTGGATGGTGAGGAAATCGTCCATGGGGCGTAGTCTACGGGTTGGAGCGCGCTCTAAGTCAAGGGGGAGGATCGGAGGCGGCGCGTCAGGCCAGGAGCGTCAGGCGGCGGGGGTGGATCTCCAGGACCAGCTCGTGGGCGTCCTCGAAGAGGATCTCGCCGTCGGCGTGGACGGGGAGGCCCTCGTCGCTGGTGATGCGCACGCGTCGGGCGCGGTGCATGTGCACGCAGCTCTCCCCCACGTGCGTCCCGCGGATGATCTTCGGCAGGAAGCGGAGGATGCGCGGCGTGCTGAGCGCGTCGCAGACGCAGACGTCCAGCAGCCCGTCGTCGATGCTGGCGTCCGGGCAGATCCAGAATCCCCCGCCGTGCCGCCCCCCGTTGCCCACCGTGACCATCGTCAGCGGGCGGTCGATGGGCTCCAGGTCGTCCATCTCCACCCGGATGTGGGCCGGCCGGTAGCGGCGCAGCACCTTGGTGAGCGCCCACAGGTAGATCCCCATCCCCCGGAAGCGGCGGTTGCGGTTGGCCTCGATGGCCACGCGCGCGTCCAGCCCCACGCCCACCCCGTTGGTGAACCACTCCTGGCCCACGCGCCCCACGTCCACCGCGCGCGGCGTGGCCGCCATCGCGCGCCGCACGGCCTCGGCGGGATCGCGCGGCACCCCCGCCAGCCCCGCGAAGTCGTTGCCGCTCCCCACCGCCACGATCCCCATCGGCACCGAGGGCTTGCCGTCGGCCGCGGCGCGCATGAGGCCGTTCGCCACGTCGTGCACCGTCCCGTCGCCGCCCACGGCGAGGACGGCGGACCAGCCGTCGCGCGCGGCGGCCTCGGCCAGCCGGGCGCCGTCGCCGCTCACGCGGGTGCGGGCCAGCTCGTAGCGCATCCCCGCGCGCTCCAGCTCGCCGCGCACCACGTCCCACGCCAGCGTGGCCGAGCCGCGCCCGGCGATGGGGTTCAGGACCACGTAGAAGTCGTGAGGCATCCGGACGCGGGGCAGGGGAGGAAGATGCGGATCGGGATGGATCGATCGCCATCGATCCGAACGGAAGCCCGCGCCGGAGAAGATAAGCGGCCGCGGGCGATCCCGCTCGCCCGCCGCCGCGTCCCCATCGATCCCGGTCTTTCGATCCGTCGATCTCCCGCTGCCCGTAATCCCGAATCCTACATCAACCGTGCACCCCGATTCTTTTCATCGTCCAAAGACGTGCGCGCGGGACAAAGGTGGTTGGATGGAGATGGAAGACGGCGATGGGAGAACGACGATAGGCGGCGCTCACACTCGCGCCGCCCACCTGATCGATCCCGATCTGGGTCCTCAAGCGATCCTACCGGCTGGGCGGCGTCGTAGTCTGTGCGAAGGGCCGTACGCGCGTGGGACCAGCCCTTCGCCGTCAGAGCCGTAGGGCTCCAAGGCGCCCGGTGCTCATCCGGGAACGTTCGGCGCGATCGGCGTGATTGAGCAGCAGACGTAGCCCGCGCCCATGCAGATGTTCATACAGGAGGTGCAGTCTCCCGGCTGGTCCATCCCGGGCCTGTAATAGCACTGATGGTACTCCGACTGCGCGTCCGCCACGGGAACACCGCCACCGGCGAGTCCCAGCAGTCCGACCATTACCATCCCGAGCCGCATCCTTCTCATGACGGAGGCTCACTTTCGGAGGTGGACGATGAGCCCGCGCCGGAAACAGTCTTCTCCGGGGGCGGGCGCTTGAGCTGCCGGGCGAGTGGCAGCTCCTCTGCGAACGAGCGGGTTCTCACGCCCGGTATGCGTCGCGTGTGCGTGATGCCGTCGGCACGGGCACCGTCGCCGGAGACGTAGATCACGGCGGGAGTCGGCAACCTGCGGCCCGTGGAGAGAACGCTGTCCAGAGCCGGACCGGCGGATACCGCGGCGGCGATCCGCTCCCGCTTCAGCCGGTGCTCCACCGCAGGCACGTCGTCGGGCTCGGTCCAGACGTGCAGGACGGAGTCGGGAGCGAGGTGGCGCTGGAGCTCGCGGAGCTGGCGGCCAAGATCCTCGCAAAACCGCCAGTCCGCCGCCCTCAGCAGGGCGACCACGCGGCCCCGGTCCGGACCGGCCAGACGCGGCGGCAGTAGCCTCGAGGCGGCGGCGGACAGGTCTCCGTGCAGGTACGCCATCGAAGAATCGTACGTCGCCGCGGTGGGAATCGGTGTGGGACCGGGCAGTCCCTCGACTTCCGCAACGGGTCGCAGCAAGCGGCCCACGGCCCACGTGGCGGCAAGGACGAGGAGGGCCCGCGCGATCTGCCCTCCCGAGGGGCGCAAACGTTTCACGTTCACCTCGCCGGCTGGGTGTTCAGGCGCGAAAGCACGTACCGGTTCATCTCCTCGCCTTCGTAGCCAATCAGCATGGCATGGCCGTCGCGGCCGCGACCCATCAGCCCCGCGGGAACGTCGGCCCGGCCAATGTGGCGGATGGTCCCGCCGTCGAGCGTCACCAGCAGCAGCGTGCCTCCTTCCACAAGGTCGATCCCGGTCTTGCCGTCGAACGTCGAGACCTGGAGGGCGGCGGTGGCGCTGTCGAGCGCGACGACGCGCAGCAGCAATCGCTGCTGGTCGGTGAACCAGCGCCCATCAGCCCGCCGGTTCTTGCCTCCCGCTGCGGCCAGCAGCGCCGGAAGCGTGGGGACCGGCTGCACTGGGTCCACGGACCCGGACGCGAGCAGGCGGCCGGAGTAGTCGAACGCGAAGATGCTGTCCCCGCCGGTCATTCCCGCGAAAACAATCCCGCCGCGGCCGTCGGCCTGCACGCCACTGTTCTGGATCACGTTGGGGTCCCGGCCCAGGAACGCGGAACGGTCGAAGAACGAGCTGACGAGCCCGCCGTCGGAGCGCACCAGGGTCAGCATGTGATTCCCCTCGCCCGGCATGGGCGCGTTGTGCAGCAGGAGCAGGGAGTCGTCCAGCACGCGCGCATCCATGACCGGCTGGTTGCTGCGGCCCCTGAACCGGACGAGGCGCGCAAAGCGCCAGTCGGGTGAGAAGAAGCTCAGCGGGCCGACGAAGTCGATGTTCACCAGGGAGTCCCGGTAGAAGCCGGCGTACATGGGGCCCGAGAACTCACCAGGCCCGCGGCCGGCGCGGCCCACCGTCCCCGTGCGCTTCCCCGTGCTGTCGTAGACCTTGATGTTCCGATCGGAGAAGTCGGGAATCACGAAGCGCCCACTGGAGTGGAAGGCGACCCCCATCGGCTCGGCCAGGATCGGGAAGTCCCCGTCGTCCAGGATCGCGAGCTGCTCCAGCGACAGGCTCCGCTCCGCCGCGCCGCGTCCCCCCACCGCGGAGACCCGATCACGATCCGCCGAGCAGGCGCAAAACAGCCCCAGCGAGAGAAAAAGCAGGAGTGCAGGCGAGCGTCCTTGCATGGGCAATCTCTCCGGTGGATCGTTCCTATCTTTCCGATTTCTACCGCATCAAGTATTCCGTCCCGGAGTACGCAACGCGCGTTGTCTGCCGGGAATCACAAAGTTCTGCGAGGGGAAAAGCGGCTCTCGCCGTCTCCCCGCGACACGCGTTTCCGCCCAAGCCGTTCTTTTGCTGAAGGATAAAACGAGAAGGGGCCGGTCCCGCGTGGGACCGGCCCCTTCGGCCGTCGAGAGCCTCAGGCGATGCGCCTCAGCGGCGCGTCGACAGGGTGATGCGCACGGTGCGCGAGGCGCCGGGCATGATGTTGTTGTTGCCGTGCGAGGTGCCGTAGTACGTCTCGTCCAGCAGGTTCTCCACGTTCAGCTGCACGTTCACCCGCGGGGTCAGCCGCACGAACACGGCGCCGTCGGCGCGGGTGAAGCCGGGGAGGGTGACGCTGTTGTCGATGGCCGCGAACATGTCGGTCTGGTGGATCAGCCCCAGCCCCACGCCCACCGAGCGGTGCACCTGGTAGCGGTTCCAGAGCGAGAGCGTGCGCTCCGGCACCAGCGGCACCCGCTTCCCCTCGGCCGCCGCGGCGGTGGTGCTGGTGATCTCCGCCTTCTGCGACGCGAAGCCGCCGTAGATCTGCCACGCGTCCGTCACGTTCCCCGAGACGCCCAGCTCCACGCCCGTGGTCCGCTGGCTCCCCGTCTGCACCGTCCTCGTGGGGTCGAGCGGGTCCGGCGCCGAGGTGTTGGTGCGGTCCAGGCGGTAGACCGCCGCCGTCAGCGCCAGCGAGGGGCGCACGTCCCACTTGGCGCCCACCTCGTAGTTGGTGAACTCCTCCGGCTCCAGCGTCTCCGTGGTGGCCGTCAGCGACGAGAACTGGTCGCCCGAGCTGGGGAGGTACGACACGCTGTAGGTGCCGTACAGCGACGCGGCGGCGACCGGCTTGAGCACCAGCCCGGCGCGCGGCGACAGCAGGTCGTCGGTGCGGCCCAGGTCCTGGTCGTTGCGGTTGTTGTGGAAGTCCACCTCGAAGCGGTCGTAGCGCAGCCCCACCACCGCCTGCAGCCAGGAGGCCAGCTCCAGCTGGTCCTGGAAGTAGACGCCGGTCACCGTCGCCTTCGCGCGGTTGTCCGCGTCCGTGGCGCTCTGGCGGAAGGTGATGGGGGTGGCCACCGTCGGCGCGTCGAAGGGCACGCTGAACGAGGTGGCGGCGTCGTTGTAGTAGCCGGTCTCGCGGAAGTTCTCCGTCTCCTGCCGCCCCACCTCGGCGCCCAGCAGCACCGTGTGCCGCACCCCGCCCGTGGCCGCGGCCACGATCAGGTCCGTCTGGTTGAACAGGTTGCGGCGGTCCGTGGCGTTGTTGTACGCGGCTAGGCTCACCTGCGTCTCGTCGGCGTTCACCGCGCCGGGGAAGGAGTTCTGGTAGAACTTGTCGTAGTCGGCGAAGCGCGTGCGGTTGCGGATGGTGAGCGCGCCGGCCGTGTGCTCCAGCAGCGCCGAGGCCGAGTGCACCTCCGCCTCCGAGTGGTTGACGTCCGGGTTGCCGAAGAAGGTGGTGATGTCCGCGTTCGACGGCCGCCCCTGGAAGGAGGGGATCCCGCGGTCCACCCGGCGCTGGTCGCTGAAGTACTCGTACCCGGCGCGCACCGTCGTCCGCGAGCCCAGCGAGAGGGCGAGAGTGGGATTGATCCCGTAGCGCTCCAGCTCCGCCCGGTCGCGGAAGCCGCCGGAGTTCTCGTACATCCCGTTCAGCCGCGCCGCGAAGCGCTCTCCGAAGCCCTGGCCCAGGTCGCCGGTGATGCGCCGCTGCTCGAACGAGCCGCCCTCGGCGGTGAAGGCGCGCGAGGGGGTCCACTGCGCCTCCTTGGTGACGCGGTTCAGCACGCCGCCGCCGCCGCCGCGCCCGAAGATCATGGCGTTGGAGCCCTTCAGCGCCTCCACGCGCTCCACGTTGTAGAGGTCGCGGAAGTACTGCGCGTCGTCGCGCACGCCGTCCACGAAGAAGTCGGCGGTGGAGGCGTTGCCGCGGATGGTGGGCGCGTCGCGGTGCCCCTCGCCCTGCCCCATGGTGACGCCGGGGACGTAGCGCACCACGTCCGCCATCCCGTGCATCGCCTGGTCCTCGATGACGTCGCGGGTGACCACGGTGACGGACTGCGGCGTGTCGCGGAGCGGCGTGTCCGTCTTCGTCGCGCTGGTGGTGCGCGTCCCGGCGTACCCCCGGCCCCGCTCGCCGACCACGGTGAGCGCCGCCAGCCCGTAGACGCGCTCGTCGCCCGCGGCGTCCGCGCGGCTCACCCGCACCCGGTCGTCGTTGGGGAAGCTCGCGGCCAGCCCCGTCCCGGCCAGCAGCCGGCGGAGCGCCTCGGCGGCCGTGTACGAGCCGGTGACGGCCTGCGAGCGAGTGCCCGCCGCGGCCGCCAGGTCGGCTTCCACGCGCACGCCGGCCTGGCGGGCGAACTCGCCGAGCGCGTCGGCGAGCGGCTGGGCCGGGAGGTGGAAGCGGATGGGCCGCGTGGTGTCGGACGGAACGGGCGCCGGCGCCGGAGCGGCGGCGAAGAGCGCGGGCTGGGGAGCCTGCGCGAAAGCCGGGGTGCTGGCGAGGACGAGTCCGGCGCCAGCCAGGGTCAGGATTCGCATCGGGGCCACTTGGGTGAATCGAATGAGAACGATTCTCAATCGCGAGCAGCATGATAGGCCCCGCATCACCCCCGCGCAAGCACCCTCTCGCGCCTCGATTCTCAATTGTGATGTGAGCCGGATCGATGTCGTTGTGGTGCAGTCTCTTACGGATTCGGCCGATGCGCGACCTTGGGAAGCGGGAGATCTGGAGCGATCGCCGGCGCCGCGCGGGGTGCGGAAGATCCAGCGCGCTCGCCGGCCCATGAGGATGCGCGAGATCGAGCGCGACCGATGGCTCGCGCGGGTGCGTGAGGTCCCGCGGGTGCGTGATACCAGATGCCGCATCGGATTGTGCAATCGATCTCGATCACCATCTGTGTCCGTGCTCGCCCGGTCCGTGTCAACTGCGTCATCGGGAGGATGTGGAGCAGTGGCCAACCTCCGCGCCGATCCTCTGATGACGTGGTTGGCGATGCTTGAAGGCGCCGACGTGGCGGGCGGACACCGGTCGCGGCGAGGGAAGACCGAAAGGTGACTCTCCGAAAAAATATCGATACTCATCTCCGCCTATGGTTCCACGGCGGGACGCGGGCTTTTCCTTTCCGGATGCGACTGCCTCCCCAGCGTCTCTGCACATTCCGTCCAGGGAACTGGTATGAGATCCAGCGCGAGCACCGGCGCCGCGCGGGTGCGTGAACACACCCGCTAGAACCACGGGAAGCCTCGCCAGCCATCTCCGCCAGATCGGCGATGGGGCGGCGAGGCTTCGTGCGGCCCGTGCGATGCCGGTCATGGTCGCGCGAAAACCACGGGCGAAAAGCGCAAACCATCAAGGCGCCCCCACCTCCCCGGAGCGGGGGAGGTCGCGCGAGCCGTCCACGTGCGGTTCGTGGACGACCGCGCGGGAGGGGGCGCCGCGGCCGAGGAGGCGCACCGACGCCTTTCGCCGTCGCCCGGGCCGTTCCGAGGGCGGAGCATCTCGCCGGTGCAAACGGAGACGGGGCGCCTCCGCATGATGGGAGGCGCCCCGTCCGTCGGGTGGATCCGCCGGTCCGCCGGCTACGGCTGCGGGTCGGGCTTGAGGCGGTGGTGGCGGAGGAAGTCCATGAACTTCAGGTAGTCCGTGGGCACGATGCCGAAGACGTGCAGCAGGCGCTTGTAGCTCCCGCGCGACGACTGCAGCCCCATGGCGATGATCTCGCGCACCTGCGCGCGGTTCAGGTCGCGCTCCAGGAAGGGGCGGTGCACCAGCTCCCAGAAGTCCGACTCGCCGCCCGCCATCCGCCCGCACAGGTCCGCCACCGTGGCGGCGCTGGCCGCGTCCTGCGCCTCGCGCGCCGCCACCATCAGCGCCTCGCAGAAGTCGTCGGGCCTGATCTCGGCCCCGGCGCTGATGTAGAAGCCGGTGTCCACCACGCTCTTCACCTCGCGCACGTTCCCCGGCCAGCGGTGCGTGGCCAGGATGCGGCGCGCCTCGGGGGAGAGCTCCTTGTGCGTGCGCGCCTGCGAGGCCAGCCGGTCCAGGTAGTACTGGGCGATCAGCTCCCAGTCGTCGCCGCGCACGCGCACGGGCGGGACGTGGACGTGCAGCGGGCGGAGCCGGTAGTACAGGTCGGCGCGGAACTTCCCGGCCTGCATCATCTCCATCAGGTCGCGGCTGGTGGCGGCCACCAGGCGCACGTCCACCCGCTTGACCTGCGAGCTGCCGACGGGCACCACCTCGCCCTCGCTCAGGGTGCGCAGGAGCATGGCCTGCGCCTGCTGCGGGAGGTCGCCCACCTCGTCCAAGAAGACGAAGCCGCCGTCGGCCTCCTCGAAGATCCCGCGGTGGTCGGCGGCCGCGCCGGTGAAGCTTCCCTTGCGGTGGCCGAAGAGCTCGCTGGCGATCAGCTCCGTCCCCACGTACTGCGCGCAGTTGACGCTCAGGAACGCGCGGCGGTGGCGGCGGGCGTTCAGGAACAGGGCGCGGGCGAACAGCTCCTTCCCCGTCCCCGTCTCCCCCGTGATCAGCACGGGCGAGTCGGATGCCGCGAAGCGCACGATCTTCTCCAGCGCCTGCGCCAGCAGCGGGTGCTTGCCGATCAGGACCGTGGCGCGGCGCTCGCCCCACTCGTCCAGCGACTGATGGTAGATCTCGCGGGCCACGTCGAGCTGTAGCCCCTGGCTCGGGGTGGGGGTCGGAGAGACGACGGTGGGCACGTCAGTACTCCTTGCTTTCTGCGTCCATTCCGTTCCGCGCGGCCGCTCGAGAGCCGCGGGCCTGTCCGGGGTGCTGCGTCTCCTTGTGGGACGGTAAAGGACGCCGCGCGCTCGAAACGCGTTCGAGCGGTGGCGCCACGTGTGCGCGGCAGGCACGTCGGCGGGCCGGGCCGGCCAGGCGTGCCGCGCACGGTGCGGCTCCAGAGGCTGCGGGGCGAGGGTGGCGCTCCGTTCCTTCCGGGCCGCCGGGGCAGCCCCCCGCGAAGGGTGGCCGCCCCGGTTTCCTCCAATTAATAACCGACGTTCATCCGTTTTCAACCCCCCGAAAGTCAGAATTCGGCGGAACGTGACGAAGAGGCCACGAAGCTGGTAAACTGGCGTGGAAACGAGGGTTTTCCTGTCGTGACCCGCTCCGGGCCTTACGCCGAAACGGTCGCGATTCGCTCGTCTCGCGCCGTCGGCCGGTACGCCTCACGGAAGAGCGCCGCGCCTTCCGGCGAGGCCAGCTCCTCCAGCGCCAGCCCGGTGAGCGCCCGGAGCGCGCGGCCGGCCTCGCGCGGCTCCGCGGGTCCCGCGGGGCGCAGCGCGTCCACCGTCTCCAGCGTCCCGGCGGCGCTCTTCAGCAGCGCCTGCAGGACGCGGAAGGCGGCTTCGGAGAGGGGGGGCTGGCCGCGGTAGTTCTGCAGGCGGCCGCCGGGGCGGTAGGCGGGGAACGCCTCCACCCCCATGAAGCGCAGGAGCCAGTCGGCGCGGAAGCGGCCCTCGGCGGCGCGGATTCCCTGGTAGTCGGCGATCAGCTCGTCGTGCAGCGAGTTGCGCATGCTCCCGAGGACGCGCCGCGTGAAGTAGTGCGCGCACTCGTGCTCCAGGCGGATCGTGAGCGACTTCTCGATCCACGTCTCCTCGTCCAGCCCCAGATCGGCCGCGGGGAGGGCGCTGTAGGGGCCGCGGGAGAGGAGGATGAAGCGGTCCTGGTAGAGATCCTTGCGCGGGACGATCTCCGCGCGGAAGTGCGATCCCCATCCCCCGGCCGGATTCTCCGCCTCCCACGCCCGGCGGAGGCGGGCGACGCGGTCCCAGTTGTTGTAGCCGCCCACGATGCAGGCGCCCATGGAGCCGGGGATGGCGTCCGGCTCGTTCTTGCGGGTGATGGCCCGCACCAGCGCCACGAAGTCCGCGCGCGCGCGGGCGGCGACGACCGGGATCCGCCCCGCCGGCGTGGGATGGAGGAAGAGCGCGAGCCCGTCCGGGTCCGCCATCTCCACCCCGCCCTCCGCGTCTTCGGCGGATTCGCCGCGGAGCGTGGCGGCGCGATACGCATCCGTCGACGAGACGCCGGCGCGGACGGGAAAGCGCAGCTGCGGGAGGACCTCGCGCAGGGCGGGGAAGACGCCGATCTCGGCCGCGCGCGCCGCATACCCGTCCCACGCGGCGGCGAACGGCTCGTCGGGGAGCGGGAGATCGGCGCCGTCCGCGTCCGCCGCGGCGAAGGCGTTCTCGGTGTAGGCCAGCAGCTCTTCGATCTGGTCGCCGCGCGCGCCGTGGGCGCGGAGGACGTCGGCGCGGAAGCCGCGGTCGGCGGGCATCGTCACCTCCCCGCGCTGGCGAGCGGCTCGCCCAGGTAGTGGAAGGCGCCGTCGCGGACCACCATCTTCACCAGCGTGCGCGTCTCCAGGTCGCCGCGCTCGTCGAAGGAGATGGCGCCCGTGACGGCGTCGAAGCCCTTCATGGCGTGCAGGGTGCGCGCGAGGTCGTCGGGCGCGGCGGAGCGGGCGCGGCGCATGGCCTCGGCCAGCACCATCACCGCGTCGTAGCCCAGCGCGGAGCCGGGGTCGGGGTCCGTGCCGTAGCGCTTGCGGAAGGCGGCGGCGAACTGCTGGACGCGGGCGCGCGGCTCCTGGGGATGGAAGGCGGAGGGCACCACGATCCCCTCCGCCGCCTTCCCCCCGGCCGCCAGGAGCGCGGGCGAGCTCATGGCGTCGGTGCCGATGACGGGGATGGTGATCCCCAGCCGGCGCGCCTCGCTGACCAGGTAGCCGGCCTGCGGCACCTCGCCGGCCAGAAAGATGGCGTCCAGCTCCATCTCCTTCCACTCGCCCAGCGTCGACTCGAAGGTCCGCCCGTCCGCCGGCGCCTCGGGCGCGTACGAGGCGCGGGCCACCACGGTGACGCCCGTCCCCGCCGCGCGCTCCTCGAAGGCGTTGGCCAGCTCGCGGCCGTAGTTGTTGCGCACGTAGTAGATGGCCACGCGCCGGTACCCGCGCCGGGCCGCGAGCTCCGCCATCTGCCGCCCCGTCTGGTGGTCGGTGGCGATGATGCGGAAGACGCTGGTGTAGCCCTTGGAGGTGAGCGCCGGATCCGTCGACGCCGGCGAGAGCATCGGGAGCCCGCCCGTCTGGTAGATGGCGGCCGCGGGGACGGTCACGTAGCTCTGCAGGTGGCCGATGACGGCCGAGACCCGCGGATCGTCCGCCAGCCGCTGGGCGATCAGGAGCCCCTCGTTGACGGAGCCGTTGTCGTCCTCCTTGCGCAGCCGGAGCCTGCGCCCGTGGATGCCGCCGGTGGCGTTGACCTCGTCCACGGCCATCTGGAGCCCCTCGGAGAAGCGGATCTCCTTGAGCGCCTTCCAGGGCCATACGGCGGCGATGGTGATGTCGCCCGTGCCCTGGCGCCCCAGCTCGGCGCGCTGCTCGGCGGGCGTGCCGGCGCCGCACCCGGCGAGCGGTGCGAGCGCGGCGAGGGCGAGGATGGTGCGGATGCGGGTCATGGTTCGGTCTCCCCGTTTGGATCGGTACGGCGAACAGATAACAGATAGTCCTTAGTCCTTAGTCCTTAGTCCTTAGTGCTTAGTGCTTAGTGCTTAGTGCGCGCGGATCCTCATGCTGTTACCAAGGACCAAGCACTAAGGACTAAGGACTTCTTTTCTTCTTTTCCTACGCCAGCTGCCGCTTCGCCAGCTCCGCGAACAGCCCTTCCTGCTCGATCAGCTCCGCGTAGGTGCCCGTCTGCACGATCCGGCCGGCCTCGATGACGAAGATGCGGTCCGCGTGCAGGATGGTGCTCAGGCGGTGCGCGATGACGATTCGCGTGGCGTTCAGGCGGTCCAGGCTCTCCGTGACGATGGCCTGCGTGCGGTTGTCCAGCGCGCTGGTGGCCTCGTCGAAGAAGAGGATGCGCGGGCGCTGCACGATGGCGCGGGCGATCATCAGCCGCTGGCGCTGGCCGCCCGAGAGGGTGCTGGCGCCCTCGCTGATCACCGTGTGCATCCCCATCGGCATGGCGCGGATGTCCTCGTCGAAGCCGGCCATCCGCGCCGCCTCCCACGCGTCCTCCAGCGTCGCGGGGGAGGAGCCGGTGATGTTGGTGAACAGGTCGCCCGACATCAGCCGCCCGTTCTGCAGGACCACGCCGATCTGCCGCCGCACCGCCTGCGCGTCCAGCCCCGCCAGCTCCCGGCCGTCGTAGTAGACGCCGCCGGACTCCGGCTTCTCGAAGCCCAGGAGAAGGCGCAGCAGCGTCGACTTCCCCGATCCCGAGGGGCCCACGAAGGCCACGAACTCGCCCGGCTTGATGCGCATCGTCAGGTCGCGCAGGATGGGCGGGCCGTCCTCGGCGTAGCGGAAGGTGACGCGCTCGATGTCGATGGCCCCCGTCAGCACGCCGGGGTCGGCCTTGGCGGTGTCCACCTCGGGGAGCGTCTCCAGGATCGGCCGGGCCTGCTCGTACATGGGGACCACGGCCATCGCCGCCATCAGCGCGGAGGAGGCGGCCAGCATCCCCGCCAGGCAGGTGGTGAACGAGCTCATGAACGCCATGAAGTCGCCCGTGCGCAGCGGCTCCTCCGGCCGGGTGATCAGCGGCAGAGCGACCGCGTAGAGGACCACGGAGGCGATCACGGGATACGCCGCGTGGAAGGCCGCCAGCAGGTTGCCGATGGAGCGCGCGCGGAACTGCAGCTGCCGCTGCTCGCTGAACCCGCGCGCCCAGATGGCGAACGCCTGCCCCTCCGCCGCCGCCGTGCGCAGCTTGGCGATGGAGGAGAGGAACTGGAGGACGGAGCCCTGCAGCCGGCTCTGCAGCGCGGCGATGCGGTGCTCGTGCTTCATCTGCGCGCGGCTCGCGGCGGCCGCGACGGCGATGGAGAGGAGGATCAGCCCCGTCGCCCACACCGCCATCCGGGGCGCGTACCAGAAGAGGAGGCCGAAGTGGAAGACGGAGAAGGCGCCGCCCAGCAGCGCCGTCACCGTCGCGCCGGAGAGCACCTGGCGGATCTGGTCGATCCCCATCGCCCGCGCGGCCAGGTTGCCGGCGGTGTACGGGCGGAAGAAGGGCATCGGCAGCCCCAGGACGCGGTCCCAGACGGCGGCCTGCGTGGCGGCGCCCATCTTCCCCTCGATGCGCACCAGCGCGATCCCGCTGGCCAGGCGGAAGAGGAGGGTGGCCGCCGCGATCGCCAGGAGGGCGAGGGTGAGCTGGAAGAGCTGCGAGCGGTCGGCGCTGGGGATGATGTCGTTGAAGATCATCCCCGTGGCGATGGGGGTCACCAGCGAGAGGAGCGCGGCGGCGGCGCTCATCCCCACCACCATCCCCAGGTCCTTTCCGCACCCCTGGAGGCCGAAGCGCACGACGTCGCCGATCCCCAGCGCCTGGTCGGCGAAGGGGCGGTAGAAGGTGAAGGCGATGGGCTTCAGCGCGTCCGCCAGCGCGGCGTCCACCGGCACCTCGGTGCGCTCGCGGGGGTCGTGCAGCAGGTAGCGCGTCCCCGGCGCGGGGAGGAGGGCCACGGGGCGCTCGTCGTCCGCCATGTACGCCAGCATCGGCCCGCCGTCCTCCCTCCACCACCCCTCGCGGAGCACCACCTGGCGCACGCGGAAGCGGGAGGCGCGCGCCACCGCCGCCAGCGGATCGCGCGGCGCCGGCCCGGAGCGGTCGCGCGGCGGGGCGACGACGGGGACGTCCAGCGCGCCGCCGACCAGGCGGGCGGCCGCCACCAGCAGGTCCTCGCCCGCGCCCTCGGAGGCGCGCATGCGGACGCGCGCCTTCGCGGGAGAGCCGGAGTCGAGGGTGGAGGCGAGGCGCGACATGGCGCCGGCGAAGGCGCCTCGGCTGGCCGCCGCCTTGGCGCGCAGCCGCTCGCGCTCCGCCTCCGACGCCTCCGCGGCGATGCGGGCGACGCAGTCCAGCACCAGCGCGTGCAGCCGCGCCAGCCCGTCCCACGCCTCGCCGCGCTCCAGCGCCTCGGGGGTGTCGAGGAGGTCGAGCCTGGCGCCGTCCTTCACCTCCATCCAGGCGCGGCGCGAGAGCGGGGTGAAGTCGCCGTTGACCTTGAGCCCGTCGCGGCCGAGGAGGAGCGAGCTCCCCTCCAGGTGCCTGACCCAGGCGACGCGGCGCCCCGGCCGGACGTAGCGCGCCCCCGTCGGCAGATCCGCGTCCCCAGGCGCCACCTCCTCCACGCCGTCCGGCACGGTGCCGCGCGCGACGGCGGCGCAGAGGAGGTCCACCCACTCCTCCAGCCGCGCCGCCAGCTCCGCCGTGCGCGACGGATCGAGCGCGGCGGCGCGGAGGCGGAGGGGCTCCACGGCGGCCACGCGCGTTCCCGGCGCGCCCACGGCCAGCAGCCCCACCTCCGCCGGCGCGCGCTCCCCCGCGCCGAAGAGCACGGCGCCCGTCTCCACGCGGAAGAGGTGCGAGCGGCTCCCCGCCGGCCGCCCGTCGCGCAGCGGGACGGCGAAGACGTCGATCCGCCCGGCCGTGACGGTCCAGGCGCCCGCGCCGGAGAGGAGGAACGGCCGGTCGCTCCCGGCCTCGACTTCGGCGGCGCCCTCGGCGAGGAGCGGCGCCGCCGCGACGGTGGTGCTCATGAGATCAGTCCTGAGTCCCAAGTCCCAAGTCCCAAGTCCCAAGTCCTAAGTCCTAAGTGCCCAGTGCCCAGTGCCCAGTGCCCAGTGCCCAGTGCCCAGTGCCCAGTGCCCAGTGCGGCGGCTCGGCTTCCGTGCGGCTGCCGGGGGGGCCTCGCTCGTGCCCCGGCTGGATCCCACGGCCCTGCCGTCACCTGCCCGGGCTCACGATTCCGCGCGGTCGGGCCCCAGGATGACGGCTGAACGGCAACGGCAAACGGCGACTGCGCTACGATTCACTTCCGACTGCGTTGGATCACGATCCCGCACCTCCGCACCTCCGCACCTCCGCACTTCGTCTCACTCCGCCGCGATCAGCTTGCTATAGTATCCCGGCTCGGCGGCGAGCTGATCGTGCGTGCCGCGCTGGACGATCTTTCCCTGGTGCAGGACGATGATCTCGTCGCAGTCGCGGATGGTGCTGAGGCGGTGCGCCACGATCAGGCAGGTGCAGCCGCGGCGGCGCAGGTTGTCGTCGATCGCCTTCTCCGTGGCCGGATCCAGCGCGCTCGTCGCCTCGTCGAGGACGAGGATCGTGGGGTTGTTGGCCAGCGCGCGGGCGATCTCCAGCCGCTGCCGCTGCCCGCCGCTGAAGTTGCTCCCCCCCTCCTCCACCAGGCCCCCGTAGCCGCCGGGGCGGGCGGACACCTCGTCGTGGATCGACGCGTCCCTGCAGGCCTGCAGCAGATCCGACTCGGGGATGGTGGCGTCCCAGAGGGTGACGTTGTCGCGCACCGTCCCCTCGAACATGAAGATCTCCTGGTCCACGATGGCGAGGGAGTTGGTGACCACGGCGCGCGGGATCTCGCTCCGCGGCCGCCCGTCGAAGAGGATCTCCCCCGACCACGGCTCGTACAGCCCCGACACCAGCTTGCTGACGGTCGACTTGCCGCAGCCGGAGCCGCCGACCAGGGCCACGCGCATCCCGGGCTTCAGCTCCAGCGAGAAGCTCTCGATCAGCGGCGCGTCCAGCGGCGAGTAGCCGAAGGTGACGTCGCGCAGCTCCAGGTGGCCGCTGAGCTTCACCCGCCCGCCCTCCTCCGCCGGGTCCACGTCGCCGGCGGCGGCGGCGCCGGGGTCCTGGGCGGCGCGGAGCACGTCGTCCAGGCGGTTCATGTCGCCCTTGACCTCCTGCAACGTCCCGCCGAGGGAGACCAGGCGGTTGACCGGGTTGACGAACGCCACCATCAGCGCCTGGAAGGCCATCAGCATCCCCATGCTCAGGTGGCCGTCCATCACCCGCATCCCGCCCACGCCCAGGAGGAGCGCGGTGTTGACGGCCAGGAGGAACTGCGGGACGGTGGAGAGCACCTGGTTGGTGAGGCCGATCTGCTGCGCCGCGTTGATCACCTTGGCCTGGTAGCCGGCCCACCGCGCGAAGAAGTCGCTCTCGGAGCCGGTGGCCTTCAGCGACTCGATGGTCTGCAGGCCGCCCATGGCCGTCCCCATCATCTTCCCGCCGTCCTGCAGCATCCGGCTGGTGAGGTCCACGCGCCTGCGCGACAGCGCCTTGAGCACCGCCATGTTCAGCAGGACGATGCCGATGGAGAGAAGCGTCAGCCACGCGTCGTACTGCACCATCATCAGCGCGTAGAAGGCGATGACGACGAAGTTGAGGACGGTGGTGGCCAGGTCGCCCGAGAGGAGCCGCGCCACCTTGTCGTTGATGGCGACGCGGTTGCCGATCTCCCCCGCGTAGCGCTGCGTGAAGAACTGGATGGGGAGCCGCAGCACGTGCCAGAAGAAGCCGGCCGAGGTCGAGAGCGCGACCTTGGTCTCCAGGCGGAGGAGGTAGCGCTGCTGGAGGAAGGTGAGGACGAACTGGACAACGCCGGTGATCCCCATCAGGATCAGCAGCGGGCGCAGCCAGCTCTCCAGCCCCTTCACCAGGATGCTGTCGACGAAGACGCGGTAGTAGGTGGGGACCACGAGCCCGGGGACGACCAGCGCCAGCCCGGCCAGGATGACGTAGAGGAGCGCGCTCCGCGAGCCGGAGAGCCGCGGCACCAGCGCCGCCGTGAGCCCGCGCCGGTCGCCGCCGCCCTGGAAGTCGGGCCCCTTCTCGAAGGTGAGGACGACGCCGGTGAACGACTGGTCGAACTCGTCCTCGGAGAGGGTGCGCGGCCCCTCGCCGGGGTCGTTGATGCGCACCTTTCCCTTGTGGAAGCCGTCGAGCACCACGAAGTGGTTGAAGTTCCAGTGCACGATGGCCGGCATGGCCACGTCGCGGAGCTGCGCCGGCTCCTTCTTGAACCCCTTCGCGGTCAGCCCGTAGCTGCGGGCGGCCTTGAGGATGTTGCTGGCCTTGCTCCCGTCGCGCGAGACGCCGCAGGCCACGCGCAGCTCCTCCAGCGGCACGTAGCGCCCGTGGTACGCCAGGATCATGGCGAGCGAGGCGGCGCCGCACTCCACCGCCTCCATCTGGAGGACGGTGGGCGTGCGCACCCATCGGCCGCTTCCTTTGGGCGGCTCGGGCGTCTCGGGGAGCGCCGGGCGGAACCAGGGGGGCAGCTTCACCCAGCGGCGGCGCGTGAGGGTCTCCAGTGCGGCCATCGTCTCGCTCGCGGAAAAGAAGTCCTTAGTCCTTGGTGCTTAGTGCTTGGTGCGTTCGGGAACCTCCGCACCTCCGCACCTCCGCACCCTCGCACTCTCGCACTCAGATCCCCGTCCACCGCTTCAGCAGCGGGAGCACGGCGGCGAGGGGGCGCTGGCGGTCGACGGTGACCTGTCCGTTGGCCAGGGTGCCGCTCTGGATCTCCAGCGGGGGGCCCTTGGACGAGGACCAGCGGTACGAGCTGGCCGTGGTGGGATCGACGATCAGGTCGGCGTGGACCTCGTAGGGGGCGCCGCCGCCGCTGAGGGCCTGCACCAGCTGGTCGTTCTTGAGCGTCATCGCCATCCCGCGCGAGGTGGCGGGGAAGTTGGAGACGAAGGTCACCTTCCCCAGCATCATCCCGAACTCCTCCTGCCGCACGGTGGAGGGGGCGATCTGGATGTCCATCCCCGGCTTCACCTTCTTCCCGTGCACGGCGGGGACGTAGATGACGGCCACCAGGTTCTTCACGTCGCGCCCCGTCAGGTCCAGCGTCAGCACCGGCTGCCCGCGGCCGATCATCTTTCCCTGCTCGGTCATCACCTCCAGGATGCGGCCGGTGTAGGGGGAGACGATCTGCGAGGCGCGGCGCAGGTCCCTCTCCATCTGCGCCACCTCCAGCGCGGCCAGGTCGATGTCGCGGCGGCTGAGCGAGACCTGCTGGTTGCGCTGGTTGTCGGTGGTGGCCTTCTGCACCTCCAGCTGCGCCAGCTGGCTCCGCGCGGCGCGGATCTTCTCCTGCATCCCGTCGTACTGCTGCCGCGTGGCGAGGAGGGTGGAGCGCGTCATCAGCCCCTGCTCCACCAGCTGCTCCTGGCTGCGGACGCGGTCGGCCAGGGATCGCAGCGTCTGCTCGTCGGCGGCGATGGACTGGGTGAGGGAGCGGCGCTGCTCGGCCACGCTCTGCGCCTGGAGGCGCGCGTCGTTGCCGCTGAAGGCCAGGGTGCGGCCGAACTCGGCGCGCATGGCGTTCAGCCGCGCCTTGGCCTCGCGCAACGCGGCCGACATCTCGGGCTGGGCGATCCACGCCACCACCTGCCCCTCGGTGACGCTGTCGCCCACGCTCACCGAGACGTCGGTGATGCGCCCGTCGGCGGGGGAGGCGACCTCGAAGACGCCGCCGCTCTTCACCAGGATCCCGCCCCCCATCACCTTCTCGGAGAGCGATCCGAAGACCCCCCACGCGACGGCCATGGCCAGCAGCGAGCCGACGGCGGCCAGCGCCAGCCACCCGCGGGGGTTGGTGACCTGCATCACCTGGTCGAGCTGCTCCGGCGAGGAGAGCCGCTCCAGCGAGACCTTGCGGAAGACTCGGTTGTCCATCGGTCGGGCGGGATGGGGTGAAAAACCACGAACAGAAGTCCCTGGTCCTTAGTGCTTAGTCCCTGGTGCGGTCCGTGTCCGAATCCGTGTCCGAAGTAGTTACCAAGGACCAGGCACTGAGGACCAAGCACTTCTTTTCTTCTTTTCCTACGGGCGCTCCAGCAGCTTCGCCGTCTCTACCGTCGGGCCGGCCTCGCCGTCCTCCACCATCGTCCCGGTCTCGTAGCGGAGCTGCGCGAGCGCCACCGCGTAGCCCTGGCGGCCGGCGACCACGTTCAGCAGGGCGGCGGTGAGGTTGTCCTCGGCGAAAATCACGTCGAAGACCGTGGCGGCGCCCAGGCCGCTCTTGGTCTGCTCGTTCTCCACGGTGGTGCGGTAGAGCTCCACGGCGCGCTCGGCCTCGGCCACCTCGGCGGCGCGGCGGCGCAGCGCCGCCACGGCCACGCGCACGCCGCTCTCGATCTCCCGCGCCAGGCTCCGCTCGGCGATGCGCTGCTGTTCGCCCGCGGCCTGCCGCTGCAGGGCGAGGCCGCGCGCGGCGGCGTTGCCCACGGGGAAGGCGTACCGCAGGCCGAAGGTGGCGTTCAGGCCGGGGACGTCCTGGAAGAGCGGCTCCACCAGCCCGCCGTAGCCGCTGGACATCTGCCGGCCGCTGTAGCCCACGCCCACCTGCAGGTCCAGCCGCGGCTGGAGCTCGCTCCGCGCGCCGTCCACCAGGATCTCCACCGAGCGCCGGTCCAGCGTCCCCGCCGCCAGGTCGGCGCGGCGGGAGACGGCCAGGGCGACCAGCCGCCGCTCCTCGGCGTCGTCGGGGAGCCACGGGGCGGCGGTGGGGAAGGCGGTGGCGGGGGCGGCGAGCGCGGCGATCTCGGCCGGCTCCACGCCCATGGCCAGGCCCAGGCGGCGGCGCGTCTCCTCCACCCCCTGCTCGGCGGAGATGCGCGACATGCGCGCGCGGGCCAGCGACGCCTCCAGCGGGTGCAGGTCCGAGGCGGGGCGCTCGTCGGCGGCCACCAGCGTCCGCGTGCGCTCCAGGCGGGTGCGGGCGCGCTCCTCGGCGCGGGTGTACACGCCCAGCCGCTCGTGCGCGGCGGCGTATTCCCAGTAGGCGGCGGCCGCGTCGAACACGCCGCCGGCGATGCCGTGGCGCACGTCCAGCTCGTCGGCCCGCAACGCCACGCGGGCGGCGCGCTCGGGGGCGGCGGTGGCGCGGCCCCAGCGGTCGCGGAGGAGGGGGACGGTGACGTCCAGCCCCACGCTGGCGGTGGCGTCGGCCACGGGGGCGCCGTCGTAGGCGGTGCGGGACACCGAGAGCTGCGGGCTCACGGTGATCCCGGAGCGCGTCTGGCGGGCGGCGCCCACGGAGTAGCGGGTGCTGCGCAGCGACAGGCGCTCCAGGAGGCCGGTCTGCGCGTCGGGCTCCAGGCGGTTCTGGCGCTCTCCGGCCACGCCCGCGCCCACCTGCAGGTCGAACGGGGCGGCGCTGGAGAGGAGCTCGCCGCGCCCGGCGTCCAGCCGGGCGCGGGCGAGCTGGATGGTGGGGCTCCCGTCCAGGGTGCGCCGCACCACCTCGCCCAGCGTCAGCGCGCCGCCCTCCTGGGCCAGCGCGGCGCCGGGCGCGGCCGCCGCCAGCGCGGCGAGCGCGGCGGCCGCGGCGCGGGCGGCCGTCCGGTTCCTGGGGTGGGGGCTCTGGGCTTTCATCGGCACGGCACGGGTTCGGGGTCGGGACGGCCGCGGCCGCCGGTCAGGCGGCCGCGGCGTGCCGCGGAAGGTGGATCTGGAGCGGGATCCGCAGCCCGCCGACGACGGCTTCCAGCTCGTCGTCGGTCAGCTCCATCTCCATCTCCGCTTCCATCTCCCTCTCGGTCTCCACTTCCATCTCGGCCCGGGTGGAGGCCGGGCGGGCGAGGGTGGTCTGGCTCATGGCGTGGTCGGGGGCGGAGGGGGCGGGGGCGCGATGGGCCCCGGATCGGACCAGGTCAGCTCGCCGCCGCCGCCGCCGGCCACCTTCTCCAGGTCGTCGTCGGACAGCTCCTCGTCGGCGTCGTGCAGGTCGGGAAGCACCACCAGGGCGTCGAGGCCGGGGTCCTTCTCGACGAAGCGGATGCGGAAGCCTTCGGGAAGGCTCACGCCGAACGCGGCGTGGATGGCGGAGGCGGGATCCGCCAGCAGCTGCGCGCGGAAGGGCCCGTCCATCGAGGCGCGATGGCAGACCGCTTCGAGCAGCTTCTCGTGGACCTTGGGGGTGGACATCGTGGGGCTCCAGGGACAGATGGTGGAACGGTACCGCGGAACGTCCGCGCCCCGCCGAAAGGCAAGCGGCATGCGCGCGATCCCCGTCTTCCATCCCCTTGCAGAAGAGCCGTTTACATCAAGCGCACGGGATGATTCGGAACGTTCCGGAGAGGCACCGCTCTACCCGCTAGAGCCGTGGCTCTACCGGATCGCGCCGCTTCATCGACGGTGAAAACGGACGGTCTACGGAAGGGAAGACAGAGTGCGAAAGTGCGGAGGTGCGGAGGTGCGGAGGTGCGAGGAGGGCGCTCAGATGTCGATCCGATGTAAAGCAGTCACCCAGACGGCCGCGCGGATCCCGCCCGACCACCGGAGACAGCAGGGCCGTGGGATCTAGCCGAGGCCGGAGCCAGGCCCGGGCGCGGCAGCGGCGACACCGCCCGGGCCGCATCCACCGCGGCTCACGCGGAGCCGGTCGCGATCGTCTCTCCCGCCTCCGCGCCGATGCGCGCCGACGCCCGGCTCCGCCAGAAGCGGTGGTGGATGCACAGGTATCCCTTCGCCTCGGGCGCGCGCCCGGCCTCCAGCACCACCTTGACGTGGTTGGCGCGGCGGATCACCAGGCTGCGCCACAGCTCGTGCGGAAGCTGCTCCATCGACCACCCCGGCCACTCCGCCAGCGCCGCCGCTTTCTCCGGCGCGCACAGCCCCTCGCGCACCAGCGCCTCCGCGAAGTGCGCCTCCGCCAGCCGCCCCCGCATCTGCGCGCGCCGCTCGAAGCCGTACTCCAGCCCGATGCGCGGCAGCACGCGCGCCCCCACGTCCAGGTGCGCGATCCCCGGGTCGCGCCCCGCCGCGTCCTCGCGCGCCCGGTCGAGCGTGGAGGTGACGGCGGCGAGCTGCGCGCCGTCTCCCGTCCACTCCACCGCACGCAGGTACCCGGAGAGCGCCTTGAGCGGGATCCCCGCCGGGCAGACGCGCAGCGCGTCGACTCCGCGGGGGACCAGGAGGCCGACGTGCATCATCCGCGCGCCGTCGGGGAGATGGAGGAAGGAGCGGAGGAAGGCGCGGCGCGTGGCGGCCGGGACCTCGCCGCCGCGCAGGATCTCCAGCGCGCGGAGGGCGAGGGCGCCGCGCTCCTCCGGCGGGAGCGCGTCGGCCACGGGGGTGAGGCCCGCGAAGACGCCGGGGACGGGGAGCGCCGCCGGCCCCTCCGCCACGTCGAACTCCAGCCACAGGCAGTCCACGGTGCGGTGGAGGGGAGACGCCGGATCCGCCCACTCGCGGCAGAGATCGGCCACGCGCGCCCACGCCGGATGGGCGAGGAGCGCGCCGTCCAGCGCGAGCGGAGGGTTGTCGCCGGTCAGAATCGAGCGGCCTTGCGCGTCCACCTCCACGATCAGGTCGACCGGGGCGGGGCGCGGGCCCAGGCGGCACTCCAGGTACGTCCAGGTGGTGAGCGCGGCCGGGAGGTGGTCCGCCACCGCGCGGGCACGCCGAAACGCCGCCGGACCCACGAGGGCCGGCGGGATTCGCGGCGACACCGCGTCCAGCGTGCGCGCCAGGGAGATCAAGGGGATGCGCTCCTGCCGGGCCCGCGCCGGCGCGCCCCGGGTGGAGGGCGCCCCGGCGCGGCCGGACGGGTCAGCGGTCCACCGGGAAGGTGGGCGTCGGCTCGAAGATCGGCGGGATGCAGCCTCCCTCGATGATGCCGCCCGAGACGGACTCCATGTCCTTCTCGCCGATCTCCTGGTTCTCGTCGCTGCGGGCCTGCTTCTCGTTGTCCGCCATCGGTCTCGCTCCGGGGATGATGGAAGGGTCGGCGGGGCGGCCCCGGGTGGGAGGCCGCCCCGGCGCCGGGGGCTCAGAAGGTCGTGTCGGTGGTCGGGAAGGTCGGCAGGGTCGGCACCCTGATGATCGGCGGGATGCAGCCGCCCTCGATGACGCCGCCCGAGACGGACTCCATGTCCTTCTCGCTGATCTCCTGGCTCTCGTCCTCGCGAACCTTCTTCTCGGTGTCCGACATGGGGCTCCTCCGGGTGTGGGATGGACGGGGCCGGCCGCGCGCCGGCCCCGAGGGACTACTCCTCGACGATGAGGATCGACGGGTCGACCTGGCTGGGCTCGAAGACCGGCCTGGTGACCGGCAGCGTGGGCGGGATCAGGCCGCCGGTGGGGGTGTTGCCGTACAGGCTGAGCCCGCCGGACACCGCCTCCAGGCTCTCGTCGGAGATCTCGTTGTCGCTCGCCCGCGCGGCGGGCTGCTGCTCGGTGTGGTTGGCTTCCGACATCGTGTCCTCTGGGGTCTGGGGGGATGGCAGGCGGTCGCCCGTTCGGCCCCCTCGGAAGGCAACGCACATGCCCGATGCCGATCGTCGCGCAAGCTGTTGATGCAAAGTAGTTTGAGTCGTATCGAACGAGGGCGGGAGCGATGCCGATGCGAGCCCTGGCTCTATCGCGTAGAGAACCCGCTCTGGCATCGCACCGACGCGAGAGGATCGTGGCGAGGATGACGGCCGCCCCGCGCATCCGCCCGTCCGCGCGCCGATCAGCCCGAAGTGTCTCCCGTGGTTCTGGCCGGGCGTGTCACGCATCCGACCGGGCCCGGCATCGCGGCCGGACGATCGAGCGCGTGCGTGGGGCGGAGGCGATCATCGGGGAGCGGGGATGATGCAAATGCGTGCGTTTCATCCACATCGGCGCGTGTTTCCGCGGGTGGAAACAGGTGTCGTTCGCGGCCCGGACGGTGCGATGGAACCCGGCGGGTCCGCGCCCCGTAGGGGGGCGGGAACGCATCCCGCGCGAGGGGTACAGGAGAGCTTCCCGCGTCCGACGGGTGTTCGGGGCGAGTTACCGGAGGGTTCCTAACGTGATGCTGAAAGTCCTGAGCTTCGACCTGGCCATCGTGGTGGCCGTGCTCTCCGCCATCGTGCTCGCCGTGGACGCGTTCCCGCGCATGGTGGCCGCCGTCCAGCGCCGCCGCCGCGCCAAGGGCGGCGCGTTCGGCGTGGTGCTGGACCGCCGGGGAATCGTGATGGGAACGTACCTCGACCCCTTCGGCCACCCGTGGCGCGCGCCGCGCGTGCACGAGGCCGGCTCGCCGTGGGTGGAGGTGGGGATCGACGGGCAGGGGTGGGCGTGGGAGGGCTTCGGCGCCACCGAGGAGGAGGCGTTCGCCGCCGCCAACCGCCTGCGCCGCCGCCACCTGCAGCTCCTCCCCTGGTTCGGCGACGACGGCGAGGCGGGCGGCGAGGAAGACTTCCTCTCCCTTCCCTACGCCCCGCCCACCGGCTGACGCGCGGGACCGGAAGACACTCGATCGAAGCAAAAACGCGGCGCCGCGGGAGGTCATCCCCACGGCGCCGCACTCGTTTGGTGGATCGGCCGATCGCGCGAATGCGCGAGCCGTCGGGCGTTCGCCCGAACGTCAGTCGCTCTTCTTCTTCGCGACCTTTTTGAGCGATTCGGGCTTGTGGGCGGCTTCCCTGCCGCTCTTCTCGCTCTTCACCAGGAACTCGGGGTTGTCCTTCGACGCCGCGACGTGGTGGCCCTTGATGTCGGTCTCGCTCGTCAGCTTGCGCTCCACCGTGCCGCGCGTCTTTCCCTGCGGCGTGTTCCACTCCACCCGGTCGCCCTTCTTCAGATCGTCCGCCATCGCGTTCCCCTCCCCTTCGATGATTCCAGCCGAAAACGGGCCGCATGGTTGGGCAAACATTGTACCCTGATCGGTGCCGGCGTGGACGCGATGCTCGCGTCCCTTGCGTGCGCGCCGCGGTCCTCCACACGTTTCCGAGCGCGCCGCCTCGCCACGGAGCCTCGCGCGGCTCCGAATCCTCCCCGCCCGTCTTCCTCCGCCTGGCTCCATGACCTCCCTCTCCATCGACGACAGGACCCCTCTCGTGGGCGAGCCCGCGCCCGCGCCGGACCGGCCGCGTCCCTGGATCGCCGCCGTGCTGGGGGTGGTGATGCCCGGGATGGGCCACGTGTACGCCGGACGCGCGCTCCGCGGAGTGGCGCTCGCGGTCTGCGCGATGGCCGTCGGCGTGCTGCTGCTGCGCTCCACGCTGGGGGTGGACGCTCCGGCGCTTCGCGTGCTGCTGGTGTTCCTGACGCTGGCGGTGACGCTCTCCGTGCCGGTGGACGCGTTCCGCGTCGCGCGGGCGGCGGGGGCGCGGCGCCCGGGCGTTCCCGTGCTGGCCGCGTGGGCGGTGGGGCTGTTCGTCGCATCCTCCCTCGCCCAGCCGATGGTGGTGAGGAGCATCGGCAACTCCTTCTCCATCGCCAGCTCGTCCATGATGCCGACGCTTCTCAGCGGCGACCGCGTGCTCTTCGCCCGGCACCCGGGCGGGCCGGTGGAGCGCGGCGCCGTGGTGGTGCACGTGGCGGCCGGCGAGCAGGCGCTGGCGCGCGCGACGGGGCTCCCCGCCTTCCCGCTGGAGCCCGGGGCGAAGGTGGTGGCGCGCGTGGTGGGCCTTCCCGGCGACACCCTGGCCATGCGCGCCGGCCGGCTGACGGTGGACGGGCGCGCCCTCGCCGAGCCATACGCCGTCCGCGGCCGGGGCCAGGGCGCTCCCGAAGACTTCGCCTGGCAGCGCGCCCACCTCCCCGCCGGCGTCGACAGCGCCGCGTACCGGCCCACCGTGGACGACTGGGGCCCCATCGTGGTCCCCGCGGGCAGCTACCTGACCCTGGGCGACAACCGCGCGGAGGCGCTGGACGGGCGATACCTGGGGTTCGTGGCGGAGGGCCAGGTCACCCATCGCGCCTCGTGGATCTACTTCTCCCGCCAGCCGCTGACCGGGCCCGTCCGCTGGAGCCGCATCGGCCGGAGCGTGCGATGACCCCTCGCCCCGCCTACCGCATCGAGACGCCGCGCCTGGTGATGCGCTGCTACGACCCGGCGGACGCGCCGATGGTGCTCGGTGCCGTCACGGAGAGCCTGGAGCACCTGCGCGCCTGGATGCCGTGGGCCATGGACGAGCCGACGACCGTGGAGCAGAAGGCCGAGCTGCTCCGCTCCTTCCGCGCGAAGTTCGACACCGACCAGGACTACGCCTACCCCATCTTCACCGCGGACGAGACGCGCCAGGTGGGGAGCACGGGGCTGCACACGCGCCAGGGCGAGGGGGTGCTGGAGATCGGCTACTGGATCGTCCCCGACCTGCAGGGGCGGGGGCTGGTCACCGAGGCCGCCGGCGCGCTGGTCCGCGTGGGGTTCGAGGCCATGGGCGCGCGGTGGATCGAGATCCGCTGCGATCCGCGCAACACGCGCAGCCACGCCGTCGCCGCGCGCCTGGGCTTCACGCACGACGCCACCCTGCGCCGCCGCGACCTCACTCCCGGCGGCGCCCCGCGCGACACCATGGTGTGGAGCCTGTTCGCCGACGAGTACCCCGCCAGCCCCGCCGCCGGCATCGAGGTCCGCGCCTACGACCTGCTCCGCCGCAGGATCTTCTAACGCGCGGCGGCGAATTGCGTTAGATTGTTCGCCCCCCGGCCGCGAGGGTTCGCGGCGGGCCCACCTCCGGAAGGACTCCCGCATCATGAAGAAGCCGATCCTCCTCGCCCTCCTCGCCTGCCTCCTGGCCGCCGCCCCCGCGCTCGCCCAGCCGGAAGAGCCCTCGCCGGCGCGGATGACCGCCGCACGCGAGCTGATGGCCGCCAGCAAGGTGCGCGAGACCTTCGACGCCACGCTGGCCCGCATGCTGAGCGCGCAGGTGCAGGCCAACCCCGAGATGCAGCAGTACGAGCAGGTGATGCGGGACTTCTTCGACAAGTACATGAAGTGGGACGACATGGAGCCCGAGTTCGCCCGCGTGTACGCCGAGACCTACACCGAGCAGGAGATGCGCGAGCTGACCACCTTCTACCGCACGCCCCTGGGCCAGCGGCTGGTGGCCACCACCCCCAACCTGGCCGTGCGCGGCGCCGGCATCTCCGAGCGCCGCGTCCAGCGCCACATGCCCGAGCTGTTCGCCGCCATCATGGAGCGCGTGTCGCGGCAGCAGCAGGGCGGCGCCACCGCGCCCTGACGCCCCTCGCCGCACCGAGATCCTTGCCTCGCCGCGCCCGAATCCTCAGTTTGGGCGCGGCGATTCGTTTCCCGCCCACGCGCCGGACGCCCGTCCGGCGCGCCCACACTCCAGCCGTCAACAGGGCCCATGCCTGTCATCGTCTTCCCCCGCGACCCTCGGCGGACGACCGTCCGTCGACGAAGACTCACGATGAACGGGACAAGGCTTTCCAATGAACGGAACGATCCTGGAGACGGACCGCCTGGAGCTCGTCGGCTGCACGCCTGAGCTGCTCCGGGCGGAGGGCGATGACCGCGCGCGCTTCGGCGAGCTGCTGGACGCGCGAATCCCGCCCGAGTGGCCCCCCGAGCTGTACGACGACGACGCGCGCCTCTGGACGCTGAGCCGGCTGGAGAGCGCGCCGGAGGACGACGGATGGCTGTCGTACTACGTCGTCCGGCGCGGCGGCGGGCCCGGCGGCCGCGAGCTGGTCGGCATCGTCGGCTACAAGGGGGCGCCGGCGGACGGGACGGTGGAGGTGGGGTACGGCATCGTCGCCGCGCGCCAGCGGCGGGGGTACGCGAGCGAGGCCACGGCCGCGCTCGTCCGGCGCGCCTTCGCGCACCCCGGGGTCCGGCGCGTCATCGCCGAGACGCTCCCCGAGCTGATCCCCTCCATCAGCGTCCTAGAGAAGCTCGGCTTCACGCTGCTCGACGGAGAAGGCTCGGAAGAAGGGGTGATCCGCTTCGGGCTCCCGCGCGAGCGGTGGGAGCCCCGGTAGATACGGATCCGGCGGGATGGAGATCGAAAGGGGAGGCGCCTCACGGGCGCCTCCCCTTCTCTTCATCCGGCGGACGCGAATCATCTCCATCCGGCGGATGCCCATCTCCGATCGGACGATACGAATCTCCAGCCGACCGATCCTGGTCTTCGGTCGGCGGACACGGATCTTCATTCGGCGGATGCGGATCTTCAGCCGGCGGACGCCGATCCCGGCGCGCGATCCCGATCCGCCCATCTCCCCCGCCCGATGCGCCCCCCGTCCCGTCCCGTCCCGATCCACGATGATCGGAGCGCGCGCCCGATGGCCTCCAACGCACGTTTCCGAGCGTGCGCGGCCACACGGCCGGTGTGCCGCGGCGTGATCGGCCGCCGAGCCGAGGACGATGGTCCTGGGGCGCGGAATGGGCCCTGGCGTCGGCGGCGTGCGGGGTGGCCGGCGGGTTGACGGGCATCCACGAGCACCGATCCGCACCGGCCGCGACGCCGGGCTCGCCTGGCGGGCTGCGCGCCTGGAGCTGGCGTCCGCCCAGGACCAGACACGCGACACGCGGCGGGCCGCCGTCCGCACCATCCGCAGCCACGATGCCCTGGTGGCGGAGATGGCGGCGTGCCGCAACCTCGCCGCGGAGCTCCGTGGCGATTTGACAACCCAATAAACGACGCTTTATGTTAGAAAAGGTCTGAGGGCGGGCGCGGCAGGTGCCCCGTTCCCCGGAGCGCGCTCAAGCAAGCAGGTGCCGCTCTGAGGCCCATCGCCCGCCGGGGCGCGCCCACCGAGCACGACGGTTCAAGTGCCAGGTGCGCGAGATTCGCCCCGGTGCGTCCCTTATCCGCCGTCACGCTTCTGGCGGCGCACGGATTCAGCACCGTCCGCTCGGCCGACCTGATCGTGGTGATCGACGGCGCCGCCGTGGCGGAGCTGGGCGGCCACGTCGACCTGCTGCTGAACCACGGGTCGGGAGGGGCGGAGACCCGAGACGCGGCGCGCACCTTCGCGCGCCGCGGACAACACCAGAAAGCCGGCGTCGTGCCCAGGGCATCCTGCCGGCGGGAGTGAAGCATGAGCGACCACGACCGGCAGCCGCGCCTTGAATCCCCGTACTTCGGCGCCGAGGGGAGCATGTACGCGCGCATGGCGCGCGTGCTCGACTACACCGCGCGGCGCCACTGTCCGGGCTGGGCGGTGAACGTGCGGCAGACCGAGCCGGAACCCGTGATCGGGGAGCGCCGCAGAGCCCTGCTCATCGTCAACACCCAGAAGCTGGGTCTCTGGTGCCGTACCATCCTCGAGGCGCCCGTCGGCGACCGGATCTGCCTCATCGACAGCGACACGTTCCTGGTGAACGGCTTCGACGGCGTGTGGGACCAGGACTTCGACATCGCCATCACGGTGCGGGACTTCGTCATTCCCATCAACACGGGCGTCATCTTCGTGCGCGTGACGCCGCAGACCAAGGCGTTCATGCAGCGGTGGCACGACGTGAACGCGGCGATGTACGCCGACATTCCGTTCCACACGCAGTGGGCGGAGAAGTACGGCGGCATGACGCAGGCGAGCCTGGGCAGCATCCTGGAGAGCGGCGACCACGGGCTCAACGTCCTGAACCTCCCCTGCCGGGAGTGGAACTGCGAAGATTCGAGCTGGGGCGAGTTCGACCCCGCGGTCACGCGGGTGCTGCACGTCAAGAGCGGGCTGCGGCGCTTGATCTTCACCGGCGACGTGGGATCGCCGCACCATCCCGGGTGGCTGCAACATCCCGGGTGGACCAACGAGGACCTGGCGCCGCTCGCCCGGCACTGGCTGGCGCTGGAGCAGGAGGTGGAGTAGGAAGCGGAGACCGCCCCGTCGGCCGACGTCCGGCCGCACCGCCCGGGCGCCGCTCCGTTCGCCGGCCGGGAAGACGTCGCGGTGCTCACCGACACCATCTCGCGCCGCTACTCCGCCGAGCCCCGCGAGGCGCACGTCGCGCGGCGCGGCGACCTGAGTTACACTGTGGGCGAGCACCGGCTGGTACCTGCGCATCCGGACGCGCGAGGGCGGCGCCTGGCGCATCCTCCTCGACGCCGTCAGCCCCACCCGCCGGCGCGCGAGGAGTAGCATCGGCGCGCGTCCTCGGCCCCGCGCCCCCTCCTGACCGCTGGGGCGGTCTGTCCTCCCCCGTTCCGGGAGAGGTTGGCTCGCGAAGGATCTCGTGCGCACCAAAGGTCGCGACGCGGTAGAAAGGCTCCCTCTCCCGCTTGCGGGGGAGGGCGGGGGGAGGGGCCGCCGCGGCATGCGAAACCGCCCGTCGCACCGCCTCGAACCCCCTCCTGCGTCCACATCAGACGGTCTTATCGAAGCGCCTCGATCCCCATCCCGAAACTCCCCGCTCGATTCCTGCGTTCCATCACCCGGCCCCTCCCGCGGTAAGTCACTGTGCCGCATCCATATCCCCACCGTCCCACGATCATGCGCACCCTTGCTCCGGCCGTAATCGCCCTTCCGCTCCTCCTGCTGGCCGCCGCGTGCGGGACCAAGGTGGACGTTCCCGCGCCGAGCGCGGCCACCACGTCGCTCCCGCTCCCGGAGCCGGCGCCGTCCGTCGTCAGCATCCCCATCTCGCTGACCGTCGACTCCGTGGCGCGCAAGGTGGAGCGGCTGGTGCCCAGGGGGCAGAGCAGGGAAGACGACTGGCACGAGCTGGGGAAGTTCCCCGTCGTGGGCACGGTGTACGTGCGCGAGAAGTGGGAGCGCGACCCGCTGCGCCTCTCCATCTCCGGCGACCGCGCGGAGGTGAGCGCGCACGTCCGCTACCGCGCCCGCATCGCCGAGCACGCCTGCCTTCCCGTGGTGGGCTGCCGCTGGGTGGTCCTCGCCAGCTGCGGCCACGACGGGCCCATGGCGACGCTCGACGTCGGCCTGCGCACCACCGTGGCGTGGCGGAACGACTGGACCGTGGTCCCGCGCACCCGCCCCAAGCCCGTGCGCGCCGGCGTCCGCTGCCGCCTCACCCGCGCCAACATCGACGTCACCGAGCGGGTGCAGGAGGAGGTGCAGAAGCAGCTGAACCGCGTGGCCCCGCAGGTGGACGCGGAGATGCGCAAGGCGGTGGCGCTGCGCTCCCGCGTGGAAGACGCCTGGAGCGAGGTGCAGAAGCCCATCCGCGCCGACGACAGCGTCTACGTCCTCCTCCGCCCCGACTCCATCGCCGTGGCGCCGCCCACCGCGTCCGGCGCCCGCGTCACCACCGTGGTCACCGTCCGCGTCCGCCCGCAGGTGGTCATCGGCCCGCGGCCGAAGGTGGAGCCGCTTCCGCTCCCCAACTACAGCAGCGCCAGGGCCGGCTCCGACCGCTTCCGCATCGTGATGACCGCCGAGCTGCCGTACACCATCGCCAACGAGCTGCTGTCCAAGGCGGTGGTGGGGCAGAAGCTGACCTTCCGCGACCACACGGTCACGGTGAAGCGCGCCTGGATGTACGGGAGCGGCGACGGCGTGGTGGTGGGCGTGCGCGTGGCCGGCGACGCGCGCGGGACGCTGTACTTCGTGGGGCACCCGGTCTACAACGCCGCCACGCGGGAGATGAGCGTCCCCGACCTGGACTTCACGGTGGAGACGCGCAACGTGGCCGGGAACGCCGCCGGCTGGCTCCTGCACGAGCACCTGCGCGACGAGCTGCGCGCCGCCGCCCGCTTCGCCGTGGGCGACCGCATCGAGAAGGTGCGCGCCGACGTGGACAGGGCGCTGGACCGCGACCTCAGCCGCGCCGTGCGCCTCTCCGGCGGCGTGGACGCGGTGCGGCCGATGGGCGTGGTGGTGGGCCCGCACTCCGTCGGCGCCGTTGTGGAGGCCGAGGGGCACGCGCAGATTGCCGTCACCGTGCGCTGACCCCTTCCATCTCCAGCCGGACCGGACCCCGATGGCCGACGCCTTCCGCGACAACGTGGTGATCGTCACCGGCGCCTCCGCCGGGATCGGGCGCGAGCTGGCGCTGCAGCTGGCCTCGCGCGGCGCCCACGTCGCGCTGGCCGCGCGCGACGCCGCGAAGCTGGAGGAGGCCGCCGCCGAGTGCCGCGCCCGGGGCGTCCGCGCCGTCGCCGTCCCCACCGACGTGGGCGACCCGGAGCAGTGCCGCGCGCTGGTGGAGCGCACCGTGGCCGAGCTGGGGCGCGTGGACACGCTGATCAACAACGCCGGCATCAGCATGTGGGCCCGCTTCGAGGAGATGACCGACCTCTCGGGCTTCGACGCCATGATGCGCGTCAACTACCTGGGGAGCGTCTACTGCACCCACTACGCGCTCCCGCACCTCAAGAAGACGCGCGGGCGGATCGTGGGCGTCTCCAGCCTGACGGGAAAGACGGGGGTGCCGACGCGCAGCGGCTACGCGGCCAGCAAGCACGCCATGACCGGCTTCTTCGATTCGCTGCGGATCGAGCTGTCGGACAGCGGGGTCACGGTGACCATGGTGTACCCGGGGTTCGTGGCCACGGAGATCCGCGAGCGCGCCATGGGCCCCGACGGCCGTCCGCTGGGCGCCGGCAACTCCCCCGTCCGCGAGCGCGAGGTGATGACCGCCCAGGAGTGCGCCCGCCAGATCCTGGAAGCCGGCGCCGCCCGCCGCCGCGAGCTGATCATGACCACGCGCGGCAAGGTGGGCTGGATGCTCAAGCTGGTCGCCCCCACCCTCGTCGACCGCATCGCCAAGAAGGCGATCGAGGGCGGGAAGTAGGGCGAGCGGCGAAAGGATCGTGCGCGTCCGCGGCGGCGGCGCCCCCTCCTGACCGCTGGGGCGGTCTGTCCTCCCCCGTTCCGGGAGAGGTTGGCGGGCGAAAGGATCTCGTTCGCGCCGAAGCTGGCGACGCGGTAGAAAAGGCTCCCTCCAACCGCGCAGGGGGGGAGGCGGGGAGGAGGGGCCGCCGCGGCATGCGACAGAGCCGTCGAGCTATCCCGAACCGCCGTGCGCCGGTGCGCGCGGGTGCGTGAACACACCCGCTAGGACCACGGGAAGCCTCGCCGGAGATCTTCGCGGGATCGGAGATCGAGCGGCGAGGCTTCGTGCGTGACGTCGTGCCGTTCTCCCTCTCCCCCAGGGGGTTTTTGGGGGAGCGGGCCGGGGAGAGGGGACCCGCCGCGGCATGCGACGCATCCAGTCGAATCGCCCCGATCCGCCGTTCTTCCCCCATCATCTCCCGCCCATCCGCCGCGCCGTCCGCCCCGGCCGGATCGCCGCTCGCCCCAGCGGGGTGGTCATCGCCGCGCGGCGCCGCTACCTTTCAGAACGAGTGATCGGGAGGGGTGTACTGCTTCCGCCCCTCGCGCGGCCGGGATCTTTGGGGAGCAACCTTCGGGCGGGGCGCCGCATCCAATGCGGCGAATCCCGATCCGCAGGACTCCTCGCGGGAAAGAAGGACCCATGAAGTCCATGGCCGCCGCCACCCTCGCCGTCGCCGCCATCCTCCTCGCCGTCGCCGCGTCGGCCGCCACCCGGGGCTCCACGACGGTGCTGGTCTCCGGCCACTACCGGATCGACTGGGAGGAGCAGTCGTTCACTCCCTGCGGTGGGCACGAGCGCTGGTGGGTCTCCAACCCCGGCCCGCTCGCCCGGCACTACCGCAGGGTGGTCACCGACCGCAACTGGGGCACCGTGTACGCCACGGTCCGCGTGGACGTCACCGAGCCCGGGATGTTCGGCCACATGGGGATCTACCCGCGCGCCGCCGCCGTCCGCGAGGTGGTGGAGGCCCGCGCCCCCGCCGAGCGCGACTGCCGCGCCGGCGCCGCCGAAGCGGAATAGCGGCGCGCCGGCGGACGACCTGGTCGTCCGTGGCGCGTCCCGATCCGGCCCCCGCAGGCGTTCTATGCTCCGGGCCGCAGGACCCACCGAACCGAAATCCACCGCACCGGGTGCACCGCATGCGACGCCATCGCGCCCTTCTCGCCGCCTTCGCGCTGCTCGCCTCCATGGGGGCGTGCGCGCCCACGACCGCGCCGACCGACGAGGACCTGCTGGGCACCTGGACCATCCACCCGGCGGACGTCCCGCTCCCCGGCGGGGGCGGGATGCAGCAGATGACCGTTCACTTCGGCGGAAGCGGCGACTACACGCTGGAGAAGGCCACCTACGGCGGCTTCGGCTCCGGCGAGCTGGTGGCGTACGAGAAGACGGTGGGGAGCGTGACGGTGGAGGACGGCGGCCTGCGCTTCCACCCCACCGGCTCCGTGGGATGGGACCGGCGGCGCGACCCGCGCACGGGCGGCTTTCCCGCCTTCGACACGCAGGCCCTCCAGCAGGCGCCCGTCCCCTACACCGTCTCCGGCGACAACCTGGTGCTGCGCCTGACACCCACCGGCCACACCGACTCCATGGTGCTGACCCGCCAGGAGAACGAGTAGGCGAACGCGGTTCCGGTCCTCGCCCGATGATGTGATGAGCGCCCGTCCGCGCGGCCTGTCGGCCCGCGGGCGGGCGCTCTATCTTGGGCGCGAGCGGCGGGGCGGTCCCGCCCGTCACCCGAGCAGCTCCCGACGGATGCCGGCCCCCACCCAGCAGCGCAAGAACGTCGTCCTCTTCGTGGCGCTGGCCTCCATGGTCTTCGCCATCGCGCTCCTCCCCACGGTGTGCTCGTACGTGGAGCAGCCGGAGGCGTTCTACGAGACGGCCGCCGCAGCCCCGCGCCGCCCCGACGGCTTCCTCCCGGCGCTCATCCCCCCGTCCGCCACCTCCATCCACGAGCGGCGCGACCAGGGGACCGGCCGCGTGTGGTCCAAGTTCCAGTTCGACATCACGGAGCTGGAGGGGATGACGAGGGGGCTGCGGAGGCTGTCGGAAGACGAGGCGCGGCGGCTGCAGGTCCCGCAGCCCTCCTTCACCGCGTGGTGGACGATGAACCCCGGCACCCTCCAGGGCTCGCAGCGCCGCTACCTGCGCGTCTACGAGGTCACGGGGGACGATGCCGGGTTCCTGGTGGTGGACCCGCGCAGCCGCCTGGCGTACTACTGGAGCCGCTGAGGAGGGGACGATGGCCGTGAGCGCGGCGTACCGCGATTTCGTGCTGGAGCAGCTGGGGCGGGTGACGCCGGTCACCTCCCGCCGGATGTTCGGCGGCGTGGGGATCTACGCAGACGGGCTCTTCTTCGCGCTGATCGGCGGCGACGCGCTCTACCTGAAGGTGGACGACTCCAACCGCGGCGACTTCCTGGCCGCCGGGATGCCCGCCTTCCACCCGTTCGGCGACGACCGGACGTCGATGAACTACTACGAGCTTCCGGCCGATCTGCTGGAGGATCCGGACCGCCTCCGCCCCTGGGTGGAGGCGGCGGTCGCCGTGGCCCGCGCGGCGCGGAAGGGCGACCGCAAGAAGCGGTGATATGGACGCAAGCTCCGTTTTGGACAGCGGATGGACATCTCCCGGCGGGTGCCGCGATGATCCCCCAAAAGGGACGGAGGGACGCCACGGGAAGTCCCCTCTTGCGGTACTCTGTCCTGTCCAGTAATGTAGCCAGTGTAAATCAATCAAAACTGGACGAGCCGCACGAACGGCGGTGAATCAACCTACCCCGACCCCGACGGAGGGCGAATATGGCGTCGCCTAGAGACGGCGCGTCGATCGAGACGCTGCGCGAGGCGGCGCGTCTGTACGTGGACGCCACTTCGCTCCGGCATGCCGCTCGCGAGATCGGCATGAGCCCCACCGGACTGCGCGGCTTCATCGATGGCGCGGACCCGTACGTGAAGACCACCCGCAAGCTGACGGAGTGGTACGTACGCGAGATCCAGAACCGCAACGCCGAGCTGACCCGTGAGTCGGCCGGCGCCGCGCTCTCGCTGCTGCTGAAGCACTACTCGCCCGCCCACCGCGAGAGCATCGCGGTGGAGGTGCTGGAGGTGCTGGACCGCAAGTGCCGCGACACGCAGACGCCGCGGCCCGCGTGGCTGGCCGAGATGCGCGAGGGCGCGGAGTCCTGACGCGCCCCCTCGCGGCCGCCACGGCGCGAGTCGTATCCAGGCTCCACGAGACCGGACCTCCGGCGGGCGGCTGAAAAGCCGTCCGCGGATCCGTCACACTCCGCGACCGGCGCCCCGACCACGTGATCGGGGCGCCGTTCGCGCGCGCTCTCGAATTCCATCGTCCCCGCCCCTCCCCAGCCAATCTCCGCGCCCCGCATCCCCTGATTCGCGGTCCGATCACGCATCCCGCCTCCGCTCCGACCGATCATGCTCTCGCGACCCGTCGCGCGGGCGCAGCGGTTACGGCCTCCCCCGATCGCACCTCCGCACGTACGCGATCCCGCATCGGATCACGCAATCGATCTCGCCCATGATCGTCGTCCCACGCTCGCCCGGCCCCGCCAGCTGCGTCATCGGGGGGGATGTGGAGCAGGGGCCGGTTTGCGCGCGGATCCTCCTGATGACGCTGTTTGCGATCCTCGACGGCACGCCCGGCTCCTTATCCGGGCGATGGAGGGTGCGGATGGCAGGGAGGGAGACCGAGGGTGCCTCCTCAAAAAAATGGTTCTTCGTCGATTTAGTTGCACGCAGGTAGATAAACGAAGTGGACACCGGCCCCTCGGTTGAGCAGAATGGAGTTGTCTAAGCTCCCATTCACACTCAGCTCGAAGAACACGGTGTCCGATCTC
>Ga0247770_1000132_pt1 | contig 66767 bp, 55 predicted proteins | sample UWRJL136409B6_FD_179943 | JGI IMG/M metagenome (GOLD analysis project Ga0247770, IMG submission 179943) | Plant litter microbial communities from Arlington Agricultural Research Station in Wisconsin, United States - UWRJ-L136-409B-6 | ecosystem: Environmental > Terrestrial > Plant litter >...
GCAGCAGACAACTCGATTGGGGGGGTCCAGGTTGGTGGGCGCATTTTACAGCACAGAGTGGTTTTTTTCGCTTAATACCATACTTTATGTTTTTTGTCAACCTCTTTTACTGGACTGGCGCTCTAGCCATTCATTAAGCTTGTTTAACAGCTTGCGAGCTAAGTTCTCATTATCTTTAATTTCTAAAAGGTCGAGGGCAGTGGGGACGTGGAGTTTAATATCATCTAAACTCGCATCCGGGGCATATTCAATTTTTACTTCAGTCGTATAGCTAACTCGTACTTCTCCGTTGGAGAGTTGTGAGGATTGCACCAAGCCAATTCGCTCTGGGATTTGTTGCCTTAGTTGTCCAATAGTGGTAGCTGCTGGAATTTTTTGAGCGGTAACAGCAGCCTCATCCCAAACTTTTTGCAGTTGGTTGTAAGTCGTCTCTCCAAGTTCTTGTTGGAGTTGTGCCACAATCGCGGAGGCTTCATCAATTTTTCCGGCTTGCAGCAACTGCCGCGATCGCTCCAAATTGCGAATTTGTTCGGGCGTGACTCGCGCCAAGACTTCGCCTCCCGGCAGATTCACTACCCCCTCAGCTCTCCTGAGCCCTGAACTCAGAGCTCTAGTGCTCCCAACTGCCACGCTTCGTAGATCGATGCCAGCCAGCGCCAGGTTAACCCAACCCATAACGTAATTGAACCGAGCTGCATCTGGGTCGGCGAGTAACTGATTGCCTCCTGCTTGCCCGGTTTTAGCTACTGTATTGAGGTCGTCAGCTTGCTCTAACTCGTAAGCTGCTTGCCCGATGCCCATTACCGAGGCGAGAGCAGCCATAACGGCTCCCAAAAATCCTCCGGTAAAGATTGCCGCAACGGTTAATCCAATTTGTGCGAGGAATCCGAAGAAGCGAAAAGTATTTTCTTGCTGGCGTTCGCTTTGAAGATATTCGGTGACGGCAGCAATATCTGCTTCTGGAGTTTCTTTAAGGGTTTCCGCGACGACCGATTCCAGTAGCTCTGGGCGGATATCTCCTGACTCAATCCCTTCGATGGCAGCGTGGATGTTTGAGCGAATATTCTCAAATCTATCGTTGAGAGTAGCAAGCAGTTGAGTATCGGTGTTGGTTTCTTTGACATCTCTAGCTCTAAGTACACCCGAAGCTGGGTAGAGTTGGAGCAAGGTGTACCGTACTTGCTTAATTTCATTGAGTTTGGAATGGTTTTGAGCTATTAGCGCTTGCAGTTGGGCAGCATTGGGGCCGTTTCCTTGTGCCGCTCTGTTTGTCTCTCGAAATGTCTGCCCTCTTAAGCGCACTTGAAAATCTTGGCTGCGATTCTCTAGCTGTTTCTGAGTGCTTTCTAATCGCTCGTCGGCTGCTACGACTTGTCGCAAACGTCCCAACGCTTCTGTGTTGCCTTGATTTTGATCTTTAGCTTTTATTCGTTGAGCTGTTACTACTATGGTTATCGGTTCTCTGTCTATGATTATGTCTTGTGGCGGTTCCGACGCTTCTGTGTTGTCTTGATTTTGATCTCTGTTGTCTTGATTTTGATCTCTGTTGTCTTGATTTTGATCTCTGTTGTCTTGATTTTGATCTCTGTTGTCTTGATTTTGATCTCTGTTGTCTTGATTTTGATCTCTGTTATCTTGATTTTGATCTGAATTTTTTTGATATTTAGCTTGTACTCGTAGGATGTGGAGGTCGTTTTCGTATAGCTGGGCGAGTGCTTTTCCTCTGAGGCGTTGCTTAAATCGCTCTACTGGGGTGAGGGGCTGTGCGTTTTGATTTTCGGTTGGTTGTCGATCGGACTTTTCGAGAGGACTTCCACCAGTCCGTACATTGCTAACATCAGGGGCGTTTGTTTGGTTAGCCGACAAGTCCGATCGGGCGTTATTAGCCTGGATAGCATCTGCTTTCGCTTGCAGTTTGTTTTCTTTCTTCTCCTGCCCAGTAACAGATTTAGTCGGAACCGCACCTCCCTGCTGAATTGTGTGAGTCAACTCATGGGCCGTCAACTCATCCTTATCAGGAGATTTCCCCGCCCCATAGTAAATATCGCTACCATGAGCAAACGCCTGCGCTCCCAACTCTTTAGTCATCTGTACGGCATTCGAGTCGGTATGCACCCGTACTGAGCTAAAATCAGCGCCGAAGCGTGGCTCCATGAAACTACGTACTTCATCTGGTAAAGCACTACCTCCACCCTTAGAACCCGCGAGCTGATTTTCTACATTGCCAGAAGCCACAGAACTCCCATCTGATGCTCGTTGCACCTCTGATTTCATCTGGACTTCTTCTTCCTCCTCTGACGATCGCTGTACCAATGGAGTGATGGAATTTACCAGAGGTTGCTTTTGGACTGCTTCTGTTTCTTCGTCTGTTTGACGTTGAATTGGCTGCTGGATGGCTTCCTCTGGCATCCTCATGACTTTTGCCGCCATGCTGTCAGCTTCTTGTTCGTATTTATCCCCCGGTGCGCCAACGGTTAGTTTTGTTTGAACTGATTCCTGGTTTTGCTCTTCTTTTTCTTGTGGTTCGGCTTCACTACTCTTGGCCTGAATTGCCCCCTCGGGCGGCATCTGGAGAGATTCTATTGATTCTTCTTGTTTATTCACGCCAGAGGTTTCAAGACGCTGAATTCCTCCTGGGTAAGTGTTAGAAGCCCAGGAACGAGGAGGCGCTTCTACTGGAATATTTCGCCCATTAAACGGAGCACGGGCGATGAATGGCTTTTGTGCTGCCAAGTCCGTCGATATGGTTGAATTGCTTAATTCTAGAGGGCTTTTTTGTACTGAATCTGCTGAAACTCTTTCGCCACTTACTGCACCTGGTTCTTCCTGTTGGCGTTGAATCCCGCCTGGTAAAGACATCCCATTACCCCGAGAGGGCGCTTCTACTGGAATATTTCGCCCATTAAACGGAGCACGGGCGATGAATGGCTTTTGTGCTGCCAAGTCGGTCGATATGGTTGAATTGCTTAATTCTAGAGGGCTTTTTTGTACTGAATCTGCTGAAACCCTTTCGCCAATTACTGCTGATGGTTCTTCCTGTTGGCGTTGAATCCCACCTGGTAAAGACATCCCATTACCCCGAGAGGGGGCTTCTACAGTGATATTTTGCCAATTCAAGCTACGACGATACGACGAATTGTTTTTGGTTGAATTCCTCCTAATTCCTTGGATATGTTTGAATTGTGGGCAACAGATTCTGATAGGTCCGAAGTAAACGGGCGTGGATTCAATAGGCGCGAACTTGCTTGAATAGCCTGGGGTGGCGTCGCCGAGGCTATATTTTTGGCTAATAGTCGTTCCTTCATCACCTAAGTTCTCCAGGCACTACCAGTAGTAGATTGCTAATTTCAGATTTGAGATTTGGTGCGGGACTTTTGCTCACCAACCCGGTTTCTCTTAAAAATCGTGGCTTTGGAACCCGAGATTTACGCGCTACACCCTATTTCAGGGTTGCTAGTAAGTCCTGTTGATATTTTTAGGAATAAGATTAACGGCCCATTAAAACTATAGTACAGCCTGCTAAATTTTATGCGATGGTCTAATGACTTCCACGATTGTCTTTTCTAAGCGACTGGTAGGAAGCCCGTTAATCAAAACAGTAAGACTACATCTATAATTCCATGGCTATGTGGGAGGAGAAACACAAGTATGCCGGCCTAGCATTTGACACCCGTTTATAGAAATGGTCAGATAGAGGTGTTAGCCATTTATGGGAACGGTTCCCTAAAACCTTGATACCCGTTTATAGAAATGGTCAAATAGACGTGTGGTAGTCATGTACAGTAATGATATCGTTTTCTTATGCAAGAATTATAGTGAGGTACAAAGTTAAAAATTGCCCCAATATGGTGAAAGCAGTTTTTTTGAGAAAGACAAGGTTTTACGAACCAAACGAGAAATTCGCTGCCGTAAAGTATTATTAAGTCTTTCAATATAACTGGTTTTTCCCGATTCTTTACCTACAGGTCGATGTCTTTTAAAAGGTAGCACTTCTGAATAAGATTCCCAAAAATCCGTATAACAAACAGCACATTGTCTATAGACAGGAGGTAAAGATTGCCAGAGCTTGGACGCAGATTTTTTTAAGCGGTCTCCAATATAAAGTCCAACAATTTCACGGGTATTTTGATCTAAAGCTATCCAGAGCCATTGCTTTTTCGCTTGTTTTTGACAATGACCACATTTCATCTAGCTGTAAAGTCAACTGACCTTTCGGTTTTTTAATCACCAAAATTTCTTGGGAAATTTCGGCATACTTTTTATTTACATAATTCTGAAGCCATGGAATGGATACCCCCGTAGCTCTAGCAATTCCGGCTCAAGAAATTTTTTCTAAAAGTAGTCGCTCAATTAAGGCTTTAGTCTGTGGTGAAATCTGCTTATATTGAGAAATTTTAATAAATTGACGAATACAAATTTTACATTTAAATCGCTGTTTTCAGTCCTAAGTCTTTCCATTATTAACAAAAAAGTCGCTTTAACAATTAGGACATTCCAGACTTTTACCTCGGAAATTTATGTTGATTTAATATTAAACCATTACTGTGCATCACTACCAAACAGTCATGCCTTAAGTCTCCTCAATGCTGGTTATTTTTATTTTAGCCGACGCTAGATTAAGTTTTTTTATAATAAAAAGGCGTTTGTCAAGTACAAACGCCTTTTTATAGAGTTACAAACGCGGCGTCTTATCTTGTTTAAACGACGCTAACCATTCGCGAATTTGGTCGGCCGCAATCTCGCGCCCGCCCAAACCAAAAGCTAGAGCAATGCCAACTGCGATCGCCCCGAGCAGCAGCCCGAAAGCCAAATTCACAATATCGCTGCCAATGCCCATCTGTTGCAGCGCCAAGGCAGCAACAAAAGCAATAATCGCAATCCGAGCCGCTTGGCCCAAAAGCCGTGCTTGGCGAGTTCCAGAACTGGCAATCAAGCTAAACGCCAGATTCGCCAAATACAAGCCGATCGCAAATACCACCAAACCCGAAAGCACCCTACCTGCAACCAGGACAATACCGCTGACAATCGCCGTCAGCGCTGGAATCCCCAGCACGTCGGTAGCCGCCACCACAGCAAACAGCAGGATGCCCACCTGCACCACAATGCCGACAAATTCTGAAGGCGTGCGGGTCGGAACTTCCGGTTCCTGAAGTATTGTTGCGTCCGGATCGATCGAACTCGGCGTTAGCCTCAGGCGCTGCTTCGGCTGCACTCCCAACCAAGAAAAGACATTGTTAAAGCCAATTCCCCTCAGGATATTAGTCACCAAATCGCCTACCCAACGCCCCAAAATGTAAGCAACCGCCAGAATTAGCGCTGCGGTGAAGATTTTGGGAACCGCGCTCAAAATGTCGTTGAGCATCGCGACTGCAGGCTGCGAAATCGCCTGAATGTCCAAAGCGTTGAGTGCTGCGATCGCCGTTGGAATCAAAATCAAAACATAGACGATCGTCCCGACAATCCACGACAGCGATTGTCCGCCCGAAGTCCGCGAAATTCCAAACCGAGCACCCAAACTGTCCGCCCCAGCAGCAGCCAACAGATTCGTGACAATCCGCCGCACCACCATAGCCAGCAGCCAGCCCACAAACCCAATCAGCACAGCTTCCAGAATTTTCGGAATTGCCGCGAGAATTTGGTTGAGTAAATTATTAACCGGCAGCAGAGCCTGCTGCATTTCCAGTGAGTCGAGAATCAGCGGCAAAAACAGCAGAAAGATGAACCAGTACAGTGCATTCGCCACCGTATCGCTCAGCAGCAAAGGGCGCTCGCTGGACGCAGTGCCCACCTCCTGATTCAAGCGCTCGTCCACGCTAAAAGTCCGCATCACCCGCGATATAGCCATTTTGGCTACTGTCGCCAACACCCAAGCAATCCCCAACCAAATTAGCGCGGCGGCTAACTTTGGCAAGAAACCGGTAATTTGATTGAGAAAAGTATTGAGCGGTTGCGAGACAGCCGTTAGATTCAGGCGGTCGAAAAAGGCAATTAGGAAAAAGATAAAAATGATCCAGAACACCGCTGTGGAAATCCATTTTTCCACTTGCGGGCTTCCAGCTGCTTCCGGACGGCCGGTAATCCAAGCAGCCAGCCGATTGTCGATCGTAGTCTTCTTGAGCAATCCCCCCACTACAGATGAGACGAGGGCTGATACTATCAAGCCAACTAGCAGGATACCGATGGCCCAGAGGAGATTTTCAAGGTTTGTGCCCTGAAACAGATTGTTAATTCCGCGTTCGGCCTGTGCCAGCGGATTTGCGGGTTGGGCCTGTGCCACAATTCGATCGGACAAAGCCGCTATTGGACCCGATATCGGTTGAGTTATCTCTTGCCAAGTTTCATTCATTTTTTTCTCAGGTTAACGTCAGATTTGACAGGGAAAAGACGAAACTTTAATAATAGTTCCAAAAAATCTAGACATCGCCTAAATTTAATGTTTGTACACTTTTAATCGTACTGGGTTAACTACCAAACCCTCTATCGAATTAGGGATAAACCCATCTCCGACTGCTTTTCTGCCAATATTCAAAGAACCGTTTACATCGGCATTTATGAATCGTCCAGTTTTGGTTCTGAACAATCCTCTTTTTACCCTACTGCCAATGTAGTCGGAATGTTTTTGAATTGGTTCCCAATCCAAGGCTGAACATTTGGATGTGTAACTCTCCTCTACTAACACAACTTTAATTCCCGCAATTTGTCCTTTGTACTGCAACATTTGCAAGAATCGGCGATGGGGAATGCAGGCAAAATTTTGATTGTTAACCTTCGCACTCTTAATCCCATCTTTGAAATCCTGGTTCCAGCCTATAGCCAGCAAGCCAATTTGATGATTGACGAGTTCTTTAATAATTGCGGAACTCGTCGTGTGGAGGTAGTAATCCACTTTACAGTTACGCTTGTGCCACAATTTGGCGAGTTTTTTACTGGTTTTTTTGCCGGCGGGCAGCAATGATTTCAATACCGATGAAACTTGATTGCAGTATTGATTGGTTGACTTAACAGCCCGTCCGTCGAAGATTGTCGATACTAACCCAGGAACATTGTAGGTTAATGTGGCCAGATTGTTTAATCCTAAATCTATGGCAGCTACCCTCTGATTAACTTGTAAAGGCTGTTCTAACTTTTCATAGACGACCTCGACCACATAACAACCTACCTTCGGAACAATCCGAATTTCCTGAATCGAGGTGACTTTTGAGGGCAACCAAATATTAGTCCCAGAGGGGCGAGCATATCCTTTTTTTAAGGCTCTTTTGCTGACAGCTTGACAATTAAATACAACTACATAGCGCCCGTCTTCTCTTTTTCGATCTCTTGAACCTTTATAATGAGGGATTTTCGGTGCGACTTTAAATTTAGTTGGGTCTTCCTGATAGTTTCGCACCGCCAGATAATAGCTAGTCCATGCTTTGAGGACTAAGCCGAGCGTACTTTGTGCTACCTTTGCGGGCAGTGCTTTGTAATCAGGACTTGTTTTGAGGGCGTGATAAACAGCCAGAGCGTTTGTTTCTTGGGTGGCGAAAAAGTTTTGACGGTAGATGTAGTTAGCGCTGTTGTAAAGATTTTTGCACAGCCAAGACAGTCGATCGGCTTCTCGATAAAACCTATGATTTGGTTTAATGACGTGCCTTTCGACTAACTGCATAATCGGTATATATACTTTAATTCAAGATGATACACTGTATTTATGAGTGTGTCAATCTTTTAATTTCTGGAAAAATTGACGATACAAGTAAATAAAGGACTATAAAGTAAGCAAAGTTTTGTAATACCCTCCTTGTTGCAGGTTCTCATGTCAATTCGTCAAGTTTTCGAGCAATCCATTGAAATTCGCGCTGCTGCTACTCTGGTGGAGCGCTGTATAGTCGATCGCACTTTGATGCACAAGTGGCTCAACCCCCTGCTGCGTTGCGATCCCGACGGCGAATGGGATACTGCTGTAGGAAGTCGCAGCTTATTTATCATAAAAATCCCGGTTTTGCAACCCACTTTAGAGAGTGTGGTGTTGGAGCGACAACCCGGTTTAATTGTATGGGGGTTTGACGGATTTTTCAAAGGATGCGATCGCTGGGAATGCCAGCCCCAAATCCAAGGAACTCTCTTGATTAACCGCTTTGAATTTCAAATTCCCAATCGTTTAATTAGATTTGGTTTCAATCAATTTGCAGCCCCTTGGACTCAGAAAGACATGAAAGACCAACTCCGCCGACTTAAGCGGGTAGCCGAGCAACTATCTCAAAAAATGGGTAATGGGTAAGGGATAATGGGTAATTGGTAATAGCTGAAAACTCAGACCTAAAAGGAAAAAAGCACCAATTCCCAATTCCCAATTCCCTGCTACTTCAGTTATTTACTTCCCACTTCCCGATGGACTGGGCTGACAAATCATTTCTCTCGCCGAATTCACGGCTTGGTTGGCCGTATTTTGCAAAGCCGGGGAATTCTGATACATAGCTTGCAAATCTTGCACGTCTTTAATCACTCGCTGGTAGATAGCCATAGCTTGATTCCCGTCAACTTCTAAGGCCCCAGGGGTGTAATTTTGCATCACTTCCACCAGTGATATTTTGCCATCTTTGGAAGCTGCAACTAAAGCATCGCGCAGTGCCGACGCGCTTTGATCCCGAGTTGCTGGTGTATAAGCAACCTCGCCCAATTGTTTGAAAACAAGTTCCCCAAAATAAGTATTTGCCAACCGCCCTACTAATTGGGAATCTAAAGGCACTTCTCGGGTTAATATTTCGCGCATCGACTCGGGAGTTTGTTTCGCAAGACTCAGAACGCTTTGCAGTTGAGATGATGCTTTGCCAGTTTGTGCCAAGCTTTGCAAGTCGCTCATGGGTAATGTTACGTCAACAGCACCGTATTTTACGGTAACATTGTCTAACGCCACAGCTTTGCCACTGCTCAGGAATACTGCACTTGTTCCCAGCAAAAGTGCCAAACCTAATGATAAAGACTTTGACATTTTTTGGGTTAAATGGGCTGACAGCGGTTGCATTCCGTTGAGATAACCTTGTTGAAACTGAAAGTTCATGGGTGTGTGCCTCTTTACGTCAAAATACTTTTTCGATCGATCGTCTCTGCAGGTATCAGTCGGGAAAGTGGACTGGGGATTTCCGTAAATGACCTATGATTTTACAGTCATGTCAAGCAAATTTAACCTATCAAAAGATAGGTGTTAATTGATAATTAATATGTTAAATTATGATATTTGACAATTTTATAGAGCTTTGCAAAGCTTATAAAAGCGACATTTGCCCCTCGGGCAGCAGTTTATTGAGTGTCGCTTTCACCTCTTATAGTGTGCGATATATAGCGAATTTAAGTTCACATATCCCGATCGAGCCGATCGACCAATTGGCGAATTGTAGCAGCATCAGGAGCATTCGGAGCATTTCTCAGGTATAGTTCCAAATCGTGGTGCGCCTCGACCAAGCGGCCAAGTTGATAGTAAAGAATTCCGCGATCGCGCCGTTCCCCTAGCGCCTCGGGAAACAGCAGCAAAATCCGTTCGATCGCCAAAAGCACCCTCAACGCATCTCGCTGTTGCAAGTAAATCGCCTTCAGATTTCCCAGCATTCGCCCCAACAAATGCCGGCGACTTACCGGGGCGAGAAAAGCCGGCTGCAACTCCATAGGTTGACCGTAAATTTGAGAAAGCCGGGCTTGACAATCTTCAGGAAATAATATCTCGCCGCCGTTAAACGCATCAACAAAAATGCCAGCATCTTCAAAATCCGGTCTAATTAAAAAATGTCCCGGCATCCCAATTCCCACCATCGGAAAATCAATCCGTTTAGCAACCTCCAAATAAACCAAAGATAAAGAGATGGGAATGCCAGTACGCCGATCGATCACTTCATTCAAAAAGCTATTGCGGGGGTCGTAATAATCAGCATCATTGCCCGCAAACTGCAACTCCCCGTATAAATAGCTGTTAATAGTTTGAATGATCCGCAGCGGATAATTCTGTGCCTGCAGGCGTGAGCGCACTTCATCTGCGATCGTGTCGAGAGCGTTGAGATACTCCTCGGGCTCTAAATTTGGGTATTCTTCCAAAGCCATGTAAAGGGCAGCTTTCGCCAGGTCGATCGAGCCATCCGGCTGATTTATTTCTTGATAAAATAGTTGTCGGGCGATCGGAAAATCCATATTTATTATTGATTTATTTTTAATTTACTTTTTGGACTAATATCATGAACAGGCAAGATGCCTGTTCCACAACAAAGATTATTCGGGTAAATCGGCATTTTTTGTAATATAATTAACCTTTCTTATGATAAAACAGGTACTTTTTATTGGGAAACAGCCATCTGGTCTGTTGCCAAAAGATATTAAAAACAGTGAATTATTTAAATTTTAATATATTCTAAGTTTTTTCCTCTAAATCAGCCCCTATTTTTAATAAAGCTTCACGATGTTTTTTTCTATCGAGCCAGATTGAGGTGAATGCCCTCGGATGTCAAATCAACTTTCAAATCCCGTGACTTTTACCAATCACCCAACTGCGGCGGAAAATCCGAGCCAGAGTCGATTCTTCCAAAGCAAAATAGATAGGGCGGCCGTGAGGACAAGTGCGCGGATTGCGAGTTTGCTGCCATTCATCCAACAAATTTTGCATTTGGGAAAGACTCAAAGGAGTACCGTTTCGCATAGCGCTACGGCAAGCAGTCGCAACTTGAGCCGCTTGTAAATCTGCGACTTTACTGAGTTCAAAAAGCGCATCCGCACAGTCATCTCGCTCGGCTAATAATTTAGGAACTTCGCGGACGGCCCATAGCTGTTCGCCAAAAGTTTCTACGGACAAACCCAAGCGGGATAAATTCTCAATTTGCTGTGCAGATAATTGACTGAGAATCACTGGTTTTTCGAGAGATTTTAACTGCCAAGCCGCGCACAATTGCTCGTACAAAACGCGCTCGTGAGCGATGTGTTGTTCGACTAACCACATTCCGCTGGAATGTTCCGCAACAATGTAAGTATTGTGAACTTGAGCGATCGCCCTCAATTCCATCAATCCTATTTTATTACCTTTTGCCTCGGAGCTGGGCTGATCATTCTGTCGAGCAGAAATCCCGACACTGTAAGCACTTTTTTGTTCGGATGCCTTCAGCAATTGTCCCACTCGATCGGGAATCGGGGCGGCCGGCAAAACTTCATCATTCAGGTGCAAAGCGCGAGCAATTGCCGCGCTAACTTGTGCTTGCCAAAAACTTGGATCGTGCAGATAAATTTCCACTTTAGCCGGGTGGCGGTTCCAGTCGATTTCCGAGGGGGAGATTTGCAGGTGAACAAAACATACGGGATAGCGATCGCGCGGACAAGTACGGGCAAAGGCGCTGAGAATAGTTTGCTCTAATTCGGGCGATCGCACAACTCGTCGGTTCACCCCCACCTTCACCCAATCCGGCCGCCTGCGGTGACAGCGATCGGGCAAACCAACTACTAATTCTAAAAACTGGGAATTGGGAATTTGGAGTTGGGAACTGGCAAGTGGTAATTGGTAATTGTGATTACCTGTAGATCCAACAAGTTGAGTTTCTACCAATAAATTTGCTGCTTTCTGATTTTCAGGGCTTGCAGGCAAATCTAACTTTAAATATTGCAAATCGCTCGCACGCACGCCGCGCACAAATTGAGGTAAAATGTGTTCCGCTGTGCTACCAGGAGTTACGTGCAAACAAGGGGTATTTCCTTGACGCAACTGCCAATTAACGTGCGGGTGACAAATAGCAATTTGCTGAAGGATTGATTGTATCGATCGCATTTGCTGTGCCGCGGACAAAAAACTGCGACGCACAGGCCAATTGCCAAACAAATTATCAACAGTCACCACCGTACCCGGAGCGATCGCCGCTGTTTCCACCTCCACAGCTTCGCCTGCGTTATTGTAAACCACCCGCCAGCCCGATCGAGCATTTTGGGCTCCCCCCCTTAACAATGATGAGCTGGCGGGGTTTGGCGCCGACTCTCGATTTTCCCAAAAATCGCCCAATCCCAAATCATTGGGCCGGCTCAAAACCTCCAAACAGCCCAACTGAGCCAAACTGTGCAAAGCTTCCCCGCGAAATCCCAAAGTAGCAATTTTGTAAAGGTCTGCTTCAGTGGTAATTTTGCTCGTACTGTGAGGCGAAGCCGCCTGCTGCAAATTTTCCAGATCCATTCCTGTACCATTATCTGCAACTTGCACCCGCCACTGTTCGGGCCAGACAGAAACAACGATGCGAGTTGCGCCGGCATCCAGAGAATTTTCAACTAATTCTCGTACCGCAGCGGCGATCGAGTCAATCACTTCGCCTGCGGCAATTAAATCGATAACTTCTGTGGGTAAGGTTTGAATAGTAACTGGCATCAGATTTTTAGCGTTTCGTTAATTCAATTCTACTTGATTCTGCAAATCGCTACAGAGTATTAAGACTTACGCTCTTAAGCCCGGTTTCTTAGAAAAATATTGTTTGGTAACAGAAGATATACTCATAAACCAAGTTTCTGAGGCAACCGTGATCAAGTCAATCGTATATATCTGCCTACCTACTTAAACTTGCTCTGCTAAAGCCCTACATTTCGGCAAGCGGATGTAAAAAGTTGTTCCTTTGTCCTCCTCCGACTCATAAGTAATTTCCCCTTTGTGAGCATCAACAATCGACTTAGCAATCGCCGTTCCCAACCCAGTACCAGTCCGCTTGCCATAAGTCACAAAAGGTTCAAATAACTTTTCCTTAATTTCCTGGGGAATGCCCGGGCCGTTATCGTAAATGGTAATTTCTGCCCACTCCTCACTTTGCCACGCAGCAATCTCTACCAGACCTCCGCGCCCGCCAAAAGCTTCAACAGCATTTCCCACTAAATTTTGCAAAACGCGCAAAATCTTATTTTCGTCCGCTTCGACTATCACTTCTGTTACCCGTATAACCAAATCTACTTTTGCCGCCTGAAAATAAACTCTGTTCAACTTCTCAAACTGCTGCAAAGTCTGGATTAGATTAACTGGTTTTTTATGTAATACAGAATTGCCGCGCGAAAATTCTAATACTTCTTCAGCCATCCCCAACATTCGCTGAACCTGTAATTGAATAAGTTCACACCACTCCTGACTTTCCTCATCCGGGTGCATTTCTTTGAGCATTTCGCTGGAGAGTTTAATTCCCGTAAAAGGACTTTTAAAATCGTGAATAATTGTACTCACCATTTCTCCTACCAATACCATTTTTTGTTTATGTACGAACTGGCCAACATATTGATCCGTGGTATCCCGCAATTTTTGAATAATGAAACTAAACATTTCCAGTACCGAACTGCCTTTAGCAGACTGGAGAGTTTTTATCAGTTCTTCGCGATCTATTTTTGCAAAAGTCGAGCCTGCAACGGCCACAGCTCTAGCACTGCGAGGCTCGCCGTCTAGAACTCCGAGTTCGCCAAAATAAGCGTCGGCCTTAGCGACAGCAATAGTTTGATATTGATTGTTTTCAAGGCGCTTGCTAAACTCGACTTCACCTGATAAAACTAGATATAAACAATCGGCTTTTTCTCCTTCTTCAAAAACTAGCGTTTCCTCTTCACAACTCTCCAATATAGCTATTTGGCAAAGGTGAGCAGCTTGCTCTGGTTCAAAATAAGACATAAATCGATGAGATGCCAGATCCATGTGAAAATACCTAAGGCTTAATTTAAACAGTTTCTTTCTTCAATTTTCGCTTATAAGCATCGGTGCGTTAATAAAATACAATACTGCTTTAATCTGCCTCTATTTTCTAGCCTCCCTGGCTTTGACGCCAGGAGCAGCGCCGGGATCCAGAGCCAGACTAGGACAGCAGCACCAGCAAGATCACCAAAATTCTCAGTTAATTGACTAAAATACATAAATATGGTACTATTTTGAGATTTAAATTGGAGGGGCAGAGGAGCCGGAGATCCCGTCCCACAAAATTTTAACTGTAGAGAGATGGTGCAATTTAAATGCCGATCGACCGAGTTTGCAAAAATTAACGCTCGGCAGATAAAACTATCGCAGCATTCTGCCCGCCAAAGCCAAAACTCAAACAAACCGCATTTCTCACAATAGCCGATCGCGCACAGCGAACAAAATCTAATTCAAACCCCGGTTTTTTCATTCCCGCGCAAGGGGGCAACATCTGATATTTAATACTCATCAAACAAAAAGCTACGCCCAAAGCTCCCGAAGCTCCCAAAGTATGACCCGTAGCCCCCTTACTCGAACTAACAGCAACTCTCCGGTGAAACAATTTCTGAATTAACCGTGCTTCGTGTCGGTCATTTAACTCAGTTGCAGTACCGTGAGCATGAATAAAATCTATATCAACCGCTGCTAAATTGCTGCGTTTCAAACATTGATTTACCGCCGCGATCGCACTTTTCCCTCCCAGATCCGGTCCAGTAACATGACAAGCATCATTTGTCAAGCCAAAACCGGAAACTCGACCGTAAATTTTAGCGCCACGACGGCTTGCCAACTCGGCCGATTCTAATACAAATAAAGCCCCGCCTTCACCGAGTACAAAGCCTTCCCGATTTTCATCAAAGGGATAGCACCCAGCGTTTGCCAAAGCACCCATCCGGTTAAATCCAGCCACAGTCAGCGGTGTAATTGGCGCTTCCACAGCACCTGCGATCGCCCGCTGACACTCACCAGTGCGGATTAAATCAACAGCACGGGCGATCGACTGTAGGCCCGTGGCACAAGCAGCCATCGGCGCCAGCACCGGCCCTGTCGAGCCAATAGCCCTCGCCACCGCCATCGCTCCCATGTGAGGCAAAAAATTCACGAATTGAGAATCGGTAATCGGTAATTGGTAATCTGGAATCGGTAAAGCCCTTCCCTGTTTCTTCTTCCCTGTTTCTTCTTCCCAATGCCGAATGCCAACGCTAGCCAATTGTTCCAAATTTGCCTGGAAACCTCGGCTAGAACCGATCGCAATCCCGCAATCAGCCAAAGGCAAAATCAAATTAGCATCTTGCAAAGCATCTGCTAAAACCTGCCGAATTAAAGTTATTAAATCGGCAGGTTTTGCGCTAATTAAAGCCAAAGGTCGCCGTTCTAGTTCTAAAAAAGGTTGATCCCGCTCGATTCCCGATTCTCCAGACAGTAGTCTTTTCCAGCTCGTTTCCAGAGTGCCTAAAGCCGAAACAAGACCAATTCCAGTAACAACAACATCCATAGCTAAGCCGATTTGAGATTTGAGATTTTGGATTTTGGATTTTGGATTAAAAGAAGAATCAGGTCAGACAATTTGAGACTTGGGATTAAAAAGGGATAATCTCAAATCTCAAATCCAATTCCCCGATCTCAAATCCCGAATTTACAAGCCATCGGATCGATCCCGTGGGGATAATCTAAAATCTCAAATCCAAAATCTCAAATCCAAAACCCAACATTGGTTGACTACCTTCAGCTAACAGGCTTAAAATTTTCCAAACCCTGAGTAACAGTAGCCTTCTCAATGCGATCGCCCGCTTCAATTTTATCAACAACATCCATCCCTTGCTTCACGTACCCAAAAACCGCATAGCTGCCGTCCAAAAACGGCACATCGGTCAAAGTAAAGTAAAACTGAGAAGAAGCCGAATCAGGGCTCTGCGATCGAGCCATAGCAACAGCCCCGCGACTGTGCACCAACACGGGTTTCTCCTTAACCCCAGCTTCTTGTAGCGTCGCGCTGTAAGTCGGATTTGCAGCACCTTTAGCTTTAATTTCCAGAGGAATCCTGCGTTCTACAGAAGTTTTCGGGTCAATAAAACCGCCAGTTCCCAGTCGCGCCGTAGGGAATTTAGGGTCTTTACCCTGGGGGTCGCCGCCCTGAACTACAAAAGGCTGAGGTTCCCGCACGACTCGGTGAAATACCAGCCCGTCGTAGACTCCCTTCTGAATCAAATCGACAAAATTGCCTGCAGTAATTGGAGCATTTGTGCCGTCGAGTTCGATCGTAATTGGAGCACCTTTAACCGTCATCACCACCGTTGCTTTTCCTTCCAAGCGTGGCAAATTGCTAAATTGCGAACTCGCCGCCACCACAGCAGGAGACGGAGACGGAGACAAAGAAATGTTTTCACCCGCCGGATTACCTGTCGGAGTTGAGTTTGCAGGCGGGGAACTACCGCATCCCCCGACAAACAACGCACCAATTATTAAAAGTGAGAACAACCACCGCTGAATTTTGATTTGCATTTGCATTTGTATTTTCACTTTCACTTTCACTCAATGACGTAAGGTGCGCGGCCCGGCGCACCCTAGATTTATCGATTTACCAGAGATAACGTGCACCGCTTCGTGCACACCCAATATTTATCAATTTGGTGCGCCCGGCCGCGCACCCTACGAGACATTAACTAATCGAAAATCCCTAAAGTCCTTCTAGGGGAACTTGCAAAAATCGAGCCAATTCGGCCGCTTGATTTTCCACTTCAGACAAAGCAATCGGCTGTCCGACTCTAGTCAGGGGAAACTGACGGCGGTCTTTGAGCTTAAGATAAATACTGCGGCGGGGATTGAGACCTTCTTTAATGTCCACCCGCACAGATTGCACATCCGATGTCTTGCAGGTAAAATCAACCTTGCGGTTTTTGCCGGGAAAACCCCAGCGAAAGATCCGAATGTTACCAGTTTGTCGATCGAACTCGTTGTAACCGCCGCCGACATCCCAGAGAATAGTCAGCCACAGGTAAAGCGCCAACAGCACGCCGCAGACACCGTAGAAACCCATCGCAATGCCTTGGGGGATGAAAACAAGCTGAGTCGGGTCAGCAAAAGGCAGCAGGTTCACGTGCCAGTAGCTGGAAAGGCCCGACAGCAGGAAACCAGTCCCTCCAATGCTGACAATCGTCCCCCACCAGAAATTGCTGAAGCGGCGGGAGCCCACAACCTGGTAGCGCAGGACAGGATCGATCGAGGTCGTTGTTTTTGCAGTCATAAAACTAAACAGCCTTAAAGCCAAATTTTAATTCAAGTAGCCCACCGAGCGTCACGGTTCGCTGACGAGATCGCGACCGACCGATCGGCATTGTGTATCAACTTCTGCTAATTATGTTGAAAAATTCTGAACTTCTAATATATAGTTATGTTAACTTTAATTAGAAACCTTGGTCTTTTAACAAGCAAAAGGATTTTACCCTAATGACAATCGCAGTCGGACGCGCCCAGAACGAAAGAGGCATCTTTGATGTACTCGACGACTGGCTTAAACGCGATCGCTTCGTCTTCGTAGGCTGGTCTGGCATCCTGCTATTCCCCTGCGCCTACCTAGCCATCGGTGGCTGGTTAACAGGCACCACCTTCGTCACATCCTGGTACACCCACGGTTTGGCAAGTTCCTACCTCGAAGGAGCCAACTTCCTCACCGTAGCAGTCTCCACCCCAGCCAACAGCCTCGGACACTCCCTGCTGTTCCTGTGGGGCCCCGAAGCACAGTGGGACTTCACCCGCTGGTTCCAACTCGGTGGGCTGTGGACATTCGTCGCCCTCCACGGCGCTTTCGCACTAATCGGCTTTTGCCTGCGTCAGATTGAAATCGCCCGTTTGGTAGGCATCCGTCCCTACAACGCCCTAGCATTCACCGGCCCCATCGCCGTGTTTGTTTCGGTGTTCCTGCTTTACCCCTTGGGTCAATCAGGCTGGTTCTTCGCCCCCAGTTTCGGCGTCGCAGCAATTTTCCGGTTCCTGTTATTCTTGCAAGGCTTCCACAACTGGACGCTCAACCCCTTCCACATGATGGGCGTTGCAGGCATCTTGGGCGGCGCGCTGTTGTGCGCTATCCACGGTGCAACCGTAGAAAACACCTTGTTTGAAGACGGCGAAGGCTCAAACACCTTCCGCGCCTTCAACCCAACTCAATCTGAAGAAACCTACTCGATGGTTACAGCCAACCGTTTTTGGTCGCAAATCTTCGGAATTGCCTTCTCCAACAAGCGCTGGTTGCACTTCTTCATGCTGTTCGTACCTGTCACAGGCTTGTGGATGAGCTCCATTGGCATCGTCGGTTTAGCATTAAACCTGCGCGCCTATGACTTCGTATCACAAGAATTACGCGCTGCTGAAGATCCTGAGTTTGAAACGTTCTACACTAAGAACATTCTGCTTAACGAAGGTATTCGTGCTTGGATGGCTCCTACGGACCAACCCCACGAAAACTTCATCTTCCCTGAAGAAGTTCTGCCTCGCGGTAACGCACTTTAAAAAAATCTGGATTTGGATTTCCGATTAATTTAATTTTTTTAAATTAATCGAAAATCCAAATCCCTATTCCCCGGCGAAGGTGCGGTGATTCCGTGTCCTACTAGGGAACAAAAAAACCCCAAATCCAAAATCTAAAATCATTGGAGGTTATACCGGGTGGTAACGCTCTCTAATTCCTACGCAAGCGGTCGCGACCAAGAATCCTCCGGGTTCGCTTGGTGGTCTGGCAACGCTCGTTTAATCAATCTCTCTGGCAAACTGCTGGGCGCACACGTCGCTCACTCTGGTTTGATCGTGTTCTGGGCCGGTGCAATGACTTTGTTTGAAGTCGCTCACTTTATCCCAGAAAAGCCCATGTACGAACAGGGCTTAATCTTGATGCCCCACGTCGCTACTTTGGGTTGGGGCGTCGGCCCCGGCGGTGAAGTTACGGATATCTTCCCCTTCTTCGTAGTCGGCGTTCTTCACTTGATTTCATCTGCTGTTCTCGGTTTGGGCGGCATTTATCACGCCGTTCGCGGCCCGGAAGTTCTCGAAGAATACTCTTCTTTCTTCGGCTACGACTGGAAAGACAAGAACCAGATGACCAACATCATCGGCTATCACCTAATTTTGTTGGGTGGCGGTTGCTTGCTGCTGGTGGCTAAGGCCATGTTCTTCGGCGGTGTCTATGACACTTGGGCTCCGGGCGGCGGCGACGTGCGTATTATCACGAACCCCACTCTCAACCCGGCTGTGATTTTTGGCTACTTAACTCGCTCTCCTTTTGGTGGCGAAGGCTGGATTTGCAGCGTCAACAACATGGAAGACATCATCGGCGGTCACATCTGGCTGGGCCTGATTTGTATCGCTGGCGGTGTTTGGCACATTTTGACCAAGCCTTTCGGCTGGGCTCGCCGCGCCTTAATCTGGTCTGGCGAAGCTTACCTGTCTTACAGCTTGGGCGCTTTGTCCCTGATGGGCTTCATCGCTTGTTGCTTTGTCTGGTTCAACAACACTGCTTACCCCAGCGAATTCTACGGCCCGACGGGCCCGGAAGCTTCTCAAGCGCAAGCTTTGACCTTCCTGATCCGCGACCAACGCTTGGGTGCTAACGTCGGTTCTGCACAAGGCCCCACCGGTCTGGGTAAATACCTGATGCGCTCTCCTACTGGCGAAATCATTTTCGGCGGTGAAACGATGCGTTTCTGGGATTTCCAAGGCCCTTGGTTGGAACCCTTGCGCGGTACTAACGGTTTGGACTTGAACAAAATCAAGAATGATATTCAGCCTTGGCAAGCTCGCCGCGCGGCTGAGTACATGACTCACGCTCCTTTGGGTTCTTTGAACTCTGTGGGCGGTGTGGCGACTGAAGTTAACTCGTTTAACTTCACTTCTCCTCGTTCTTGGCTGTCCTGTTTCCACTTTGTGATGGGTTTCTTCTTCTTGGTCGGCCACTTGTGGCACGCTGGTCGCGCTCGCGCGGCTGTCGCTGGCTTTGAGAAGGGTATCGATCGCGAAAATGAAGCGGTACTTTCTATGCCAGACTTAGACTAATCGATCGAATTTATTTCTGATTTGATTGTCTAATCGAAAAAAGCTCCTGCTTAATGGCGGGAGCTTTTTTTTTGCTCCCATATCTGGAAAAAGCTGCGGATTGTCGATCGACCTTTCTATGAGTGACTCTGCAACTCTTAAAACTTGACAATTTTAATTAGTTAGGGTAAAGAGCTTGCAAGGCCGGCTCTACAAAGTTTATATTTAAAGTAGAAAAGTTTTAGTCCCACACAATTGAAAGTTGCAATGCTTAGTTGCAGTTTTAAGGTAACTCGTTAGCGGTGCAAAACTAATCGACCATCGCCCTCAGGATATTTATATTTTATTAAATGGCTGTGGCCGCATTTTTTAACAGGCACAAAACTTTTGGGCGGCTTACTTTTATTGCTGGGAAAGCAAAAAATTAATAATGGACTCGTTAAAGATCCAAAATGTCAAGGTGAGTTACGATCGAGTAAATTTGCTCGAACGCATCGCCAACCGAATTCGCCACTCTCTAGAACTGCCAGAAATTCTGAGCGCCACAGCAGCGGAAGTTCAATCGTTCTTGGGAACAGACAGAGTAAAAATCTACAAATTTCATAACGACTGCAGCGGTGAAGTGATTGCCGAATCAATTAACGGCAACCGCTTGCCATCACTATTAGGTCTGCATTTTCCAGCAGACGATATTCCCCCTCATGCCCGCGAACAGTTCGCGCAGGTACAGGTGCGATCGATCGTCGATATAGATTCCGGGCAGCTAGGCCAAAGTCCCCGCCGCGATGCGGTTTCCGGCCAACTGCTGCCCGAGGAAATGCGCTTTCGCGCGATCGACCCCTGCCACGCTGAATACTTGACTGCACTCGGCGTCAAGGCTTGCTTGGTAGTACCAATTTTTCACGGCGAAGAATTATGGGGGTTGTTGGTATCTCACCACTCCGAGTCCCGGAGTGTGGCAGAACACGAACTGCAAGGCGTTCAGATGGTGGCAGATCAGCTCGGCGTCGCCATAGCCCAATCAACCATCCTCGCCCGAGTCCAGGCGAAAGCGATGCGGGAAACAGCAGTCAACCGCGTCGTCGCAGCCCTTAACTCCCAGCCGGCGATGGAACTGCAAGCAGCTTTGGCAGAATCGGTAGCAGCACTAGACGCAGCCGGCGGCAGGCTGTGCATTTTCGCCACACCATTCATTTTCGACAGCAGCAAGGTTACGAGTTTAGTTCCCTATTCGGACAGTTCCACTCGCGCACTCAAAGTCTACACTTGCGGCGAGGGACCGAAGATGCAAATTTTGGCAAAATACCCGCACCTGGAGCAATACAGCGTCTGGCACGAATATTTTAAATCCGGCGAGCAACAGTTTTGGGCAATTCCCGACTTGTACAAAATTAGCAGTTTGAGAAGCCTGCAACCTGCATTTCGATCGACCAAAATTCGCAGCATTTTAATCGTACCGCTCAAAACCCGCCACCAACTATGCGGTTACTTGAGCATTTTTAGAGAAGAATTTGACACCGAAACTCTTTGGGCTAGACAGTTTGATAGCGACGAGCGGCTCGCCCAATCTCGGATATCTTTTGAAGCGTGGAAAGAATCAAAAACAGCCCAAACTAGCGAATGGAAGGCTGAAGAAATTGAATTATTACAAAGTTTTGGCAGCCACTTTGCTCAGGCAATTAACCACCACCAACTACACCAAAAAATAGACGCACTTCACACTAATTTAGAACTTCAAGTTCAAGAGCGCACAGCTCAACTGCAGCAGGTGACTCAACAGCAGCGAGTGCTGTTTGAAGTGGTGGCAAAAATGCGGGAATCCCTCGACTTGAACAAGATTTTTAGCACGATGTGCCAGGAAGTGCGGCGGGCTTTAAATGCAGAGCGAGTTGGGGTTTATCGCTTCGATCCCGCATCGGAATTTAACGAGGGCGAATTCGTTGCCGAAGATGTTTTGCCAGATTTTCTCTCAGCAATGGCAGTTAAAGTGCACGATGGCTGTTTTGGAGAAAAGTACGCCAATCTCTACTCTCAGGGACGAATTCACTCAATGTCCGACATCAGGCAGGCCAGACTGCAAGATTGCTTTCGGAAAGTATTGGAGCAATTTCAAGTCAAAGCTACTTTAGTTGCACCGGTCATGAAAGGCAACGACCTTTGGGGGTTGCTGTGCATCCACCAGTGTTCGGCTCCCCGCAACTGGGAAGCCTCCGAAATTAACTTTGCTACCCAAATTTCCGCTCAGCTCAGCATCGCGCTAGAACAAGCAGATTTGCTGGCTCAAACTCAGCAGCAAGCAGTTGATTTACACTACGCCAGCGAGCAGCAACGGATACTGTTTGAGGTAGTTGCTAAGATTCGGCAATCTCTCGATTTAGATACAATTTTTCGCACGACAGCTACAGAACTCCAGCGAATTTTAAATGCAGACAGAGTGGGGGTTTATCGCTTTGATCCCGACTCAAAGTTTAATGAGGGCGAATTTATTACCGAAGATGTTTTGCCTGGTTTTTGTTCGGTAATGAATGTGAAAATTCGCGACGAGTGTTTTGGCGAAAACTATGCGAATAAATACAGTCAGGGACACATTCAAGTGCTTGCAGACACCGAAAATGCGGGACTCTCAGACTGCCACGCCGCTATTTTAGCTCAATTTCAAATTAGATCCCAGGTGATTATGCCGCTGATGAAAGGCAGCGAACTTTGGGGTTTGCTGTGCGTACACCAGTGCGGCAGTTCCCGCAATTGGAAAACTTCGGAAGTCCAGTTTGCTACGCAAGTCGGAACTCAGTTGAGCGTTGCATTAGAACAAGCAGATTTGCTCGCTCAAACGCGCCAGCAAACGCTCGATCTGCAGTGGAGGGCCGAGCAACAGCGCATACTGTTTGAAGTTGTAGCCAAGATTCGAGAATCTCTCGATATCAAGGCGATTTTTAAGACGGCAACCCAAGAAGTTTGTCAGTTTATTCAAGTCGATAGAATTGCTGTCTATCGCTTTAATCCTGATTGGAGTGGCCAATATGTTGCCGAGTTTGTGAAAGATGGCTGGAGAAAATTGGTAGGGGAAGGTATCAATACGGTTTGGGAAAATACTTATTTGCAGTCAAACCGAGGCGGCAGGTATCTCAATAATGAAACTCTAGCAGTTGACGATATCTATCAAGCTTGTCATTCGGAGTGTGACAGCGGTATTTTAGAGCAATTTCAGGTGAAGGCTTATGCGAACGCGCCGATTTTTGTAGGACAAGAACTTTGGGGCTTGCTGACAGCGTATCAACATTCGGGGCCCCGCTGCTGGGCAAGTTCAGAACTTAACTTTTTAGCTCAGATTGCCAATCAGTTAGGCGTAGCTATCCAACAAGCCGATTTGCTGGCTCAAACCAGACGCCAAGCAGAACAAATCGCTCAAAGCTTAAAGGATTTGCAGCACACTCAAGCTCAATTGATTCAGACTGAAAAAATGTCTGGTTTGGGGCAACTGGTGGCCGGGATTGCTCACGAAATTAACAATCCCGTTAATTTTATTTACGGGAATCTCAATTACGCTACTGAATATACTGATAAATTGCTGAGTTTGCTGGAACTTTACCAGCAGCATTATCCAAATTATAGTCCTGAAATTGGCGAATTCACCGAAGAAATTGACTTGGAATTTCTGCTAGAAGATTTGCCAAAATTGCTATTGTCAATGAAGGTGGGAGCCGATCGCATCCGTCAAATAGTTCTGTCTTTAAGGAATTTCTCTCGTCTTGACGAAAGTCAAATGAAGGCGGTTGATATTCACGAGGGCATTGACAGCACGCTGTTAATTTTACAGCACAGGCTGAAATCTACTGCGGACAGTGCAAACATGGTGCTAGTTAAAGAATACGGCATTTTGCCTCTGGTTGAGTGTTATGCTGGACAGTTAAATCAGGTGTTTATGAATGTAATCGGCAATGCGATCGATGCTTTGGAATCGCACAAGTTGCTCCCTGGTCAATCTGTGGCTCCTCAAATTAAAATCTCTACTGCTGTCGGTCAACTTGATGGCAATGTTCCTAGTGCGGTGATTCGGATTTCTGACAACGGCCCGGGAATTTCGGAATCTATGAGACAACGCATATTTGACCCTTTTTTCACGACTAAGCCGGTGGGAAAAGGTACTGGATTGGGACTGTCAATTAGTTACCAAATTGTGGTAGAGAAACACGGTGGCGTTTTAAAATGCAATTCGGAATTGGGGAAAGGTACTGAGTTTGCGATCGAGATTCCGCTCCGACAGCAGTCAGCAGTCATTAGTCATTAGTCATTAGTCATTAGTCAGCAGTCATTAGTCATTAGTCATTAGTCAGCAGTCATCATACGAAATCTGGCTTTAATACCCATTTTATTCTTTGAGTCCGCGAAGGCGCGTGCCTGTGCGCCTTCGCTTGGGCGGACGAGAGGCAAGTGTAGGATAGGTTTCAACCGCCGAGTCTATTTTAGCCACGCATGAAATCTTTGATAAATTTCAATAAGATTACTGTGGGTAATATCAACTCCGCTAGCATCGGAATTGTCAAATCGAATCAACAGTCAATACTCAACTACCCCGTCAGTTTTTCGACCCCTCCTTCAACAGTCAACAGTCATTAGTCATTAGTCAACAGTTAACAGTCAACAGTCAACAATAATTCCGGTGCAACCGGAATTGATATAAGTCGTTTTTCTCGAATGCCTTCAACTATCACACTTATGCCGAAAAGAGGTTTTCTCTTTGGCATAAGTGTGTCGAAAGATGCTAGGGCTTGGCAAAACTGTGAGATTCTTGGACTTGAGATTTTGGAAGATGGTTTCGGCATTCCATTGCTGTTCGGCATCTCTAGGAACGTACTTCAAACCATTGTCGATTGCTACTAAGCACGCAAAAGCAATAGCTTCAACAATTTTTCGACCGTGGAATGCGGCGGACTCTGCCCGTGAAAAGAAATCGGCACTCGATTGGCGAAGTTTGTCAATAACATCGAATCGAGATCGGATTGTCCACATGAGCGAGCAATAGTTCTCCATTCGGTTCATAAGTTTTGCTCCAGAAATACCCAAGCTGTCACCAGCCGCAAAGTAGGACTTCAAGAATAAATCATTATAATAAAAAATTAAACAATGTGAATCCTTCTCGCCATCGATGGAAAGCCCGATCGCACCTATGGTAAATTTAAGACATCCTGGCTTTCCATCAAAGCTAGATAAATAAAGGCTTGTAGTCGATCGCTCAATACACCATGCCCGATTCCGAATTTTCCGACGATCTCAAATGGACCCCTGAAGCCAAGGCCAAGCTGAAAAATATTCCCTATTTTGTCCGGGGACAAGCTCGCGTCCGCATCGAGAACTTGGCCCGCGAAGCCGAAACCGAAGTCGTCACCGTTGACTTAGTTGAGCAAGCTCGCATCGAGTTTGGGCAATAAGGGATCGAAATGTACGCTAAAGCTTTAGACTATTAATTGCGTTGTAAGGACAAGGACTTAAAGAAATAGTGCGCAAAATAGTTATAGCTGGCAACTGGAAAATGTACAAAACTAGGGCAGAATCCCTAGAGTTTCTTCAAGGATTCATGTCCTGCCTGACGGAAACCCCAGAGGAACGGGAAGTCGTGCTTTGCGTTCCCTTCACCTCCTTAGCTGTCCTCTCGAAAAATTTGCACGGCAGCCGGATCAGACTCGGTGCTCAGAATGTTCACTGGCAAGAGTCGGGAGCTTTTACTGGGGAAATTTCCGGGCCAATGCTGAGTGAACTGGGTGTGCGCTATGTCATCGTAGGTCACAGCGAGCGGCGTCAATATTTTGGAGAAACTGACGAAACAGTGAATTTGCGGCTGAAAGCTGCTCAGAAATACGATTTAATTCCGATTCTGTGCGTTGGGGAAACCAAGCAGCAGCGAGATGCAGGGGAAACTGAAGCTCACATTTTTTCTCAATTGGAAAAAGATTTGGTTGGTGTTGACCAGCAGAAGTTAGTAATTGCTTACGAGCCTATTTGGGCGATAGGGACTGGCGATACTTGCGAAACGAAGGAAGCTAACCGAGTTATTGGTTTGATTCGCAGTAAATTGACTAATCCTGACGTGCCAATTCAGTACGGCGGCTCTGTTAAACCGGAGAATATTGATGAAGTTATGGTCATGCCTGAGATTGACGGGGTTCTGGTAGGCGGTGCGAGTTTGGAAGCTAAAAGCTTCGATCGAATTGTCAATTACAAGTTGTGAAAATTTAAGTAGGGGCTGGTACTCAAGCCAAAAATTTGTCGGCAGTTGCTTAAATTTGCGATCTCACCCGCCCTGACTGGGATACTTTGGCGATCGAATTTGTACGAAATCTGCCCCTCTCAGAACCCTCGAAAGGGCGGGTTTTGTACAAAAATTATTTATTCAGAGGGAGAGACTTTTTGCTAAACCAGCCCCTAAAAGTTATCTATTATATTTTCAAGTAGAGCGATTTAGAATAACTCATGACCGATCGCAAATTAACCATTAGAAATAAATCTTTCGAGTGGGGAAAACGCACTTATTTAATGGGCGTTTTGAACGTCACCCCTGACAGTTTCAGCGACGGCGGAGATTACTATACCATAGAATCTGCTTTAGCGCAAGCGGAAAATATGGTAAAATCTGGAGTTGATATTATTGATATTGGCGGTCAATCTACTCGGCCCGGTGCAGCGGAAATATCCTTAGAAGAGGAGATCGATCGCGTTATACCTGTCGTACAAATATTGCGGCAAAAAGCCGAGATTGTTGGCTCAGTTCCTATCTCGGTCGATACTACCAGAGCGCAGGTTGCCAAAGCTGCGGTTGAGGCGGGAGCTGATATTATCAATGATATTTCGGGAGCAACTTTTGACTCGGAAATGCTGTCAACCGTTGCTCATTTAAAAGTGCCAATAATTTTGATGCACATTCGGGGAACTCCCCAGACAATGCAAAAACTGACAGATTATCGCGATTTAATTGGGGAAATTAGGGAATTTTTAGAGAGTCGAATTGCGGAGGCCGTTGCTGCGGGGATTGACAAATCTCACATAATTCTCGACCCGGGTATTGGCTTTGCTAAGAATTACAGTCAAAACTTGGAAATTCTGCAGCAGTTAGCCAAATTCCGTGGTTTGGACTGTCCAATTTTAGTAGGAGTATCGCGCAAAAGCTTCATCGGTCACATTTTGAATCAGCCACTGGCGAAACAAAGAATTTGGGGGACAGCGGCGGCTTGTACAGGTGCGATCGCAAATTCGGCAGATATCTTGCGAGTTCACGATGTCAGAGAAATGTACGATGTTTGTCTGGTAGCCGACGCTATCTTCAGAAATCAATCTTGAGAAGTTGGAGTATCGATAACTCTCATTTCCCCGCCGCCAGCTTCCGAAGGGACATCAGGGATAGACTCCATCAAATTGTTGAGAGATTCTGTCATACTCTTCGGATCCATAAACAGAATTTTGGCATTGTCGCTTTCGCCCAATTTTTGTTGAGCCTCTAAGTATTTTTCGGTTACTAAGTAATTCAACACTTGCTTGCTATTCGGATGGTTGTCTAAAGCTTCAACTAAGAGCCTCATGTACTCCTTAGTGCCGATCGCTTTATTGACCATTGCTTGCCACTCGCTCTTAGTGGCGCGCTCCAATTCCATCGCTTCTTGCACCCTTTTCGGAGGTGTAATGCTTTGAATTTCCACCCGAATTACTTTGACGCCCCAAGTTTCAGTAGCTTCGTCCAACTTCTTGAGTAACTTTTTATTCATGTCATCTCGGGAAGCCAAGATGTCTTGCATTGGCAATCGAGCAATTTCAGCGCGGAACGTCGTTAAAACTAAGTTGGCGATCGCATTTTCAATTTGATCGATTCCATAATAAGCTTTCTGTAAATTCACAACCCGCCAATACACAACGGCATCGACTTCTAGAGCCACATTATCTCCCGTGATTGCTGACTGAGGTTTAATGTCTAAAACTCTTTCACGGCTTGTGTCCACACAGACGACTTTTTCGATCAGGGGACTGATAAAGTGGAATCCGGGCTTTAGGGTGCGCTTGTATTGACCCAAACGTTCGACTAAAGCTTCGTCGCCGCCGCTGATTATTTTGAAGCTTGAGTTAACACTGTAGCCGAGGATGAGCGCAATGATCAAGGTGAGAAGAGACTGCGGCATTTCTACTTTCCTGCTAAGGTTGACTGAGAATCGATCGGAATTCTCCTCTAATTTAACTCAAAATCGGCCACACAGTGCTAAAATAGCTCGACTGTTAATAACTAACTATTTCATCGGGTGGGCCCCTATCTGCTCCGACTCTTACGGCGCTAGTCAAACCCAGGATATCAACAACACATTTTCACAAAAGACATGAAAAACGATCGAGAGTTTCGCTTGTTCAAACCTTTGAGGTGGATCGCCCCAAGCATTTTGGTGGGTGCAGGAATCTGGAATGTGGCAGCGGCCCAACCGACACAAGCTGAGCCAATCGCCCTGCAACTCTCGCAAAACTTGCAGTCGCAGAACTTGCAGCCACCGCGCCGAGTGCCGGCAGTTCGGGAAGTTATGTCCTACGAGATGAAGGGAGACGAACTCAGGATTTGCAAGCAGCAAGGCAACTCCGAGAAAAAGTGCGAAGTTGTAGGTAAAGGCTACACGGTGGGTTTGAGAACTGCCAACGACCTTTACGGTCAAGGAAATGCTGTCAATGCCGAAGCTTTGTACCGGCAACTAATCGCTCGGTATCCCAAACAAGCGGATGCTTATTACAAGTTGGGAACTATGCTGTCGGGGCAAGGTAAAATGAGCGATGCGATCGTTCTATTCCAAAAAGCAATTGAAGTCAACCCGCAACACGCCAAAGCTCACAACGATTTAGGCGTGGCGATGGCAAGTCAGGGGCAGTTGCCCGAGGCAATTGTTCAGTGGAGACAAGCGGTTAAAATTAACAGCCAATATCCCGATGCTTTAAACAATTTAGGAGTCGGTTTGTACCAGCAAGGAGACAAGGAAAACCAAGCGGAGGCAGTAGCCAGCCTCAAAAAAGCTAAGGAGTTATTTATCAAGCAAGGCAGAACTCAAGCCGCTAACAGAATCGATCGAATTTTGGAGGAAATGAATTCGCCCTCGAGCGACTCCTAAACTCAACCGCCGATCGAACATTGAAACAAAAAACATCATTGGCGATCGGCGCGCGGCAGCGTTCACCGGCGGTTAAACACCCCAAAAACGAGAATTTAAAGCATTTCCTTCAAAACTTGTATAATCAAATCCCCATCCACCCGATCGCTCACAGCGGCCTCACCCAAGCGCACCGGCAGCACAAACCGCACCTTGCCATCCTGCACCTTCTTATCGAGTTGCAAAGTATGCAAAATTTCCTCAACATCCACGCCCGCCGGTAATTTGGCAGGTAAACCCGCTTTTTCAATCAAAGCAGACTGGCGGTTTGCGCACTCTTGATCCCACATTCCCAACTCCACAGCCAACCGACTTGACGCAGCCATGCCGATGGCCACTCCTTCCCCGTGATTGATCACCTTGTAACCGGTCAAACTTTCCACAGCATGACCGATGGTGTGTCCGTAATTCAAAATCGCCCGCAAACCCGATTCCTTCTCGTCTTTGCTTACCACCTCAGCCTTAGCTTGGCAAGACCTGCTCAAAATTTCGGCCAACAAATCCGCCTTCACATAGCGCATTTGATCCAAACGCTTGCAATTCTCCAACTTCCCAAAAAGTTCAGCATCCCAAATCACCCCGTACTTGATAACTTCCGCCATCGCCGAGCGAAACTCCCTCGCCGGCAGAGTTTTGAGTACATCCGGGTCAATCAAAACCAAGCGCGGCTGGTGAAAAGCCCCGATTAAATTCTTCCCCAAAGGATGATTTACCCCCGTTTTGCCGCCAATAGAAGCATCAACCATCGCCAGCAGCGAAGTCGGAACCTGCACGACATTAATTCCCCGCAGCCAAGTCGCCGCAGCAAAACCCGTCATATCGCCAACCACCCCGCCGCCCAAAGCCACCATTGTCGAGGAACGTTCTAAGCGGTTTGCCAAAGCCGCACCGTAAATTTTCTGCACCGAATTTAAAGTTTTGTACTGTTCTCCCGGTGGTAAAATGCAGCTACTGACTTCCAGACCGGCCGATTCGAGGGCTGCTGTGGCTCTTTCGCCGTACTGCCGAAAAATCGACTGATTCGATACCAGCAGCACTTTTTTGCCCAAACTTAGATCGCCCATCTGACTGCCGAGTTCGTCTAAACCGCCCGATCGCACGCAAACATTGTAAGATTGTGGCCCCAAGTCAACTTTAATTATCGATTGCATATTTATGTAATTTAGATATTAGATTTTAGATTATCAGAAAATTGGGTTGAAAACCCCGTCACTTCGACGGATTAATGTCGATATAGTGTCGCTCTAGTATGGCATACTAGAGATAGCACAGGCTGAAAAACCGCTATCACAAGACAATATAAATCTGGGGTGTCCCCACTTGACAGGATAGGAAGTAGTAATGCGTAGTGGATGGCGATAACCACGATAAACAGAGCTAGGGTAGCCAATGAGCACCAGTTAACCAGCAAAATCAAATACTTGATATTCAAGTTGTACCGTAGGGCATACGGAAACAAGGGGAGCAATCCTCTAAAGCTTGCGGAGATAAGCCCGCTGGGACTCCTCTAAATTAGACTCAAAACTTAGTTCTATTGAACGGGTTTTTGGTTTAAGTAGTGCCGAAAGGATAGAGAGTTTTAAGGTGTATCAGTGAACCAAGAATCCCCACCCCTTAAGGCTGGAGAGTGTCAAAGGTCTTTTTATTGATTGTTTTGGAGAAATTGCCATGACTCTTAGCGGAGTAATAACTTTTTTTGGGCTTTTCGGTGGCATGGTCGGCTTGGCGACAGTGCTGATGTTTGGTCTGCGGGCTGTCAAACTCATCTAATTTGCTAATTTAGATGTCACAACCAGAGGATTTAATCTCTGGCAAAAGTATCAGTTAGGCGAAGTATTTGCGCCAAAAATCTCTGATTAAATCTGTGGATTGACCGCGCAAATGCTTCGACTAATATAACTTTAGGCTAGAATTGATTAATTTGATATTTGACTTATTGACAATTGCATTACCAATACTAATGAATCCCACCCCGAAGATACCTCTTGGCACGCAGCAACAGATCCAGAAAAGTGTTTGGGAATGGAACGAAAGTATGGATGGAAGTTGCTGCGAATTAAGAGAGTCGGAGGAGATATTTTAAAAGTTAATTGTATCTTTAAAGGACAAACTCGCTTTTCTAACTATTTAAAAAATGAGGATGAAGATTAATGATGCGGAAATATATCATTTTTAAGGCTCAATCGATGTCAGCAGAAGGCTGGGAAAATAGAATGTTGGCTCACACTGGGGCAACAACTGATATTATCTGCGAGTATTATGATTCCTCTGACGAACCCCTACCTCAACCAGGGAATCGTCCCTACGAGTTTTACCGGATTGAAGAGTTCGACGATCCGCAATTCCCCGACAGCGATACTCACTACCGAGTCGGAGATTGGGAAGTTGTAAGGGTTGAACAATACCCAACTGCAGAACCAGGAAGCAACTACAATCTGATTGCTGTTTGTTATTGTCAGTACGCACCTAAACCTAGCCCGCTGATGCCCGTTCCGAGTGTTCGCATTTCTATCGACTCGTTTGGAGGAGATGAGGCAGCTTATCAGCAATATCTTGAGAGTAACGCTAAATCTGAGGCCTATTCGTCTTGAAAATGAGGAGTATTCCAAGCAGAGATTAATGCCGTACTTATCTGGGTTCTTTCTTCACTTCTAGGGAAAGCAGTCAATAACGTCAGATAGCATATAGCAATCCTAAATCATTAGTAAATTTCTTACTTCCGAGCGAGTTCGGGGAGTGTTGGGGTGGGGTAAAAAATTTACGACTCCTGCAATGATTGCTATATAACTACCTTTGGAATCAGATGCCATCAGTTGCAAGTAGACAGTCTTGGGAACTTCAAAGTATCCATAGGTTTTGTCACTATTGAAAACAACCTCCAGGGTAGACGTTGTTTCGTCATAACCTACAGCTTAGATCGTGCTAGATTCGACTGGTTGTAGTTTCATTATTTACTGATAAGAAAGCCCACATAAAAAAAATACCCTGATCCCCGACTTACCCCTCTTCTGTCACTCTAGGCAGAAGAGGGGTATTTAAGAAGTCAGGGATTAAAAGTGCGATCGCCTCTTATTTCCCTTAAAATAACTTTTACTAAACCCCCAATCTCAAATCTCAAATCTCAAATCTCAAATCGACCTGATCCCCGACTTATTTAAGAAGTCAGGGTTCAAAAGTGCGATCGCCTCTTAATTTCCCCTAAAATAAATTTTACTAGACCCCCAATCTAAAATCTAAAATCCCAAATCTAAAATCGAAATGACTCATTCCACCGATATCGTCACCCTCGCCCGCTGGATGGCGGCCGACTTCAGCAACCAAGCCCAAGCCTTTGAAAACCCGCCCTTCTTCGCCCACATCCGCGTCTGCATGAGACCTTTGCCCGTCGAAGTTCTGGATGGGCTCAGCTTGTACCTAGAGCAAGCCTATGATATCGAACTGCACGTACCGTACCGAGTCCGAGTGTTAAAATTAGTCGCCGTGGGCGATCGAATCGACATCGAAAATTATGCCATAGAAAACGAAGAACAATTCTATGGCGCTTCCCGTGACCCGCAACGGGTGCAAGAAATCAAAAAAGCACAACTGACACTGCTGCCGGGCTGCACCTTTATTACGCAGTGGACGGGCAACAGCTTCAAAGGGTTTGTCGAACCCGGAAAAGGCTGCATGGTGGTCAGAAACGGCAAAAAAACTTATCTAGACAGCGAATTCGAGATTGACCAAGACAAATTTATTAGCCACGATCGCGGACGTGACCCAGAAACCGACGCCCACGTCTGGGGAGCCCTCGCTGGCCCCTTTGAATTCACCCGCCGCGCCAGTTTCGCCGACGAAATTCCGGTTTAATGCAAAAAAACAGAGTCCCTCCTGGGTGAACACGCTTGATTAAAGGTTCAGAATGCACCATTACCTGGTACATTAACCCAGTATTGGCAAGCAAGATTCACCGTTGATTTATGAAAGTCCTGGTTATTGGTGGCGATGGCTATTGCGGTTGGGCAACCGCACTCTACCTTTCTAACAAGGGTTACGAAGTTGGCATCCTCGACAGCTTCGTGCGGCGGCACTGGGATCTGGAACTGTGCAGCGACACCCTCACTCCCATCGCACCGATTCAGCAACGACTCCAGCGATGGCAAGATTTAACGGGCAAGTCGATCGACTTGTTCGTCGGTGACATCACCAACTACGATTTTCTCAGCAAAAGCATGAGAAAATTTGCACCTGAGGCGATCGTCCATTTTGGCGAACAGCGTTCTGCCCCCTTCTCAATGATCGATCGCGAACACGCAGTCCTCACCCAAGTCAATAACGTCGTCGGGACACTCAACCTGCTGTACGCCATCCGCGAAGACTTTCCCGAGTGTCACCTAGTGAAATTGGGGACAATGGGCGAATACGGCACCCCGAATATTGACATTGAAGAAGGCTACATCACGATCGAACACAACGGCCGCAAGGATACACTACCCTATCCCAAACAACCAGGCAGTTTCTACCACCTGTCAAAAGTCCATGACTCCCACAACATCCATTTTGCTTGCAAAATCTGGGGTTTAAGAGCCACCGACTTAAATCAGGGCGTCGTCTACGGCGTGCTCACAGATGAAACAGGCATGGACGAACTGTTGATCAACCGTTTGGACTACGACGGAGTATTCGGTACAGCCTTGAACAGATTTTGCATCCAAGCTGCGATCGGTCATCCTCTGACAGTTTACGGCACTGGTGGACAAACCCGCAGCTTCTTAGACATTCGGGATACCGTGCGGTGCGTGGAATTGGCAATCGCCAACCCTGCCGAAGCGGGACAATTCCGGGTCTTCAACCAATTCACCGAACAATTCAGCGTCGGCGACTTAGCCTCATTGGTGCAAAAAGCAGGCACGGCAATGGGATTAAAAGTAGAAATCAAGCACCTCGAAAATCCCAGAGTCGAGAAAGAAGAACATTATTTCAATGCCAAAAACACCAACTTGCTAGACCTCGGCTTGCAACCGCACTACCTCTCAGATTCCCTGCTCGATTCTCTGCTGAATTTTGCCACAAAATATCAGCACCGCGTCGATAAAAATCAGATTTTGCCGAAGGTTTCTTGGAAGTAAGTTCTGGTATCTACCTGCGGGGAAAGAGCTTTTTAACGAACCGCGAAGGCGCGAAGGGCGCGAAGTAAGAGAAAAGAAGGGAAGAGAGGAGAAATGTTTGCAAGTTCTGAATCGATTTCGCTGTATATTAAGATGATCTATCTTTTTTATCTTTTGCTCTGTGTCCTCTGTGTCCTCTGCGGTTAATTAAAAAATTCCATAAGGTTTTTAATGCTGGCTTTTTGGGAATAAATGCCGTGGAAAATCGAAGGATCATTCTGTTGCTTTTGGTTGTTCTGCCCGGATTTTGAGCCCATGCAGTTTGTGCTTATTATTTAATACCGGAATGGGCTGCACTAACGGCGAGTAATCAAAATTACCGCGCCCGTTAGCAAAGCCCCATCTGCTACTGGAACAGATATATCAATGGCCAGAACAGCAGAGGAAATTCACAGAGTTAATTGCTTTGCCGAAGGTGTGGGATTGCTTTTAGGTGGGATAATTGTATCGCTCTGAATTCACAAAGTTTGTATGTTGCCTCCAGAAACATCACGAGAGTAATTAGTTGTGGTGAAGCTGTTAACAGAACCCTACTTAAACCAGGTAAGTAAATGGCCGAAAACCGGTCGTCACATTCTGGCACAATTTGATGAACATACGGTCGTAGTGTACCAAGCCTACCGTCCGGCGATCGGTCATTTTGCAGCGAAAAATGGTTATTTCGGCGGGGAATTCAGCCTGAATCGTATGAGTTGGATTAAGCCAAACTTTCTATGGATGATGTATCGATCGGCATGGGGTACTTCCTCGGGTCAAGAAGTAATTCTTGCTATTTGGCTAAAGCGCTCGGCGTGGGACGAAATTTTAGCATCTGCTGTCCATTCTAATTTCGTTCCAGCAGTGTATGGAAGCGAAAAAGAATGGCAACAAGCTGTTAAAAATTCGGCTGTACGGCTGCAATGGGACCCGGATCATCACTCAAATGGATCGAAAATGGATCGGCGGGCAATTCAACTCGGTTTGCGCGGTAGTGTTTTAGCTAGTTACGCGCGAGAATGGATTGTTAAAATTGAGGATATTTCCCAATTCGTACAGCAACAGCGTCAATATAACGGAGGCGATAGCACGCAATTACTGACTCCTTGTGAGACAGTGTATCCTGTCATCGACCCCGACATCTTCCAGAGGCTAGGATTATCGGCTCTCTAAGTAACTTACTATGAAAATTGCTCTTTTCACTGAAACATTTCTGCCGAAAATAGACGGCATTGTTACCAGACTGATTCACACTGTAGATCACTTGCAGCGCGCGGGTGAACAAGTTCTGATATTTTCTCCAGATTATGGGATTAAAGAATACAAAGGCGCCCGAGTTTACGGTGTGGAGGGTTTGCCTTTGCCGATGTACCCGGAACTGAAAATGGCGCTTCCTTCTCCGGCTGTCGGTCGCCAATTACAGCAGTTTAAACCGGATATTATTCACGTTGTTAATCCCGCTATTTTGGGATTGGGCGGTATATATTACGGCAAAAAGTTGAATATTCCGATTTTGGCTTCTTACCACACGCATTTGCCGAAATATTTGCACCATTACGGTTTTGGAGTCCTCGAACCTTTATTGTGGGAATTGCTCAAAGGTGCCCACAACCAAGCAGAACTTAATTTGTGTACTTCTACAGCAATGGTGGAGGAACTCAGAAGCCACGGGATCGATCGGGTAGATTTGTGGCAGCGGGGCGTAGATACTGAAATGTTTGTCCCGGAATTGGCAAGTCGAGAAATGCGATCGCGCCTTTCTGAAAATAACCCAGACAGTCCCCTGCTGCTCTACGTCGGCCGCCTCGGTGCAGAAAAAGAAATCGAACGCATCAAACCAGTCCTCGCAGCGATTCCCGACGCCCGCCTCGCCCTAGTGGGAGACGGCCCGCACCGGCAAACCCTCGAACAATTTTTTGCCGGCACCCCCACTAATTTTGTCGGCTACCTCAAGGGGCAAGAACTCGCAACAGCTTACGCATCGGCCGACGCCTTCATTTTTCCCTCCCGCACCGAAACCCTGGGCTTAGTGCTCCTCGAAGCAATGGCTGCGGGGACGCCCGTAGTGGCGGCGCGCAGCGGCGGAATTCCCGATATCGTCACCGACGGCGTTAACGGATATTTATTTGACCCCACCGACGAAGGAGGATCTCTGACCGCCACCCAGCGTCTGTTTGCCAATCCCGAAGAACGGGAAACCCTGCGCCAAAACGCTCGCCGAGAAGCCGAACGCTGGGGTTGGGCCGCCGCCGCTGCACAACTGCAGCGCTACTATCAATCAGTGGTATTTGCCCAGTCTGTACCCACAGCGGCCTAAATGTCCGGATCGGTAGCACCTTTAAACATCACCGCCACCTTAGCTTCTCCGTTCGATCGTCATTCGATCGTCAGTTGGTAGCGTTGTCGGGATGTCCTCAAAGACAGATCAAACTTTTTTGCTGCATAAATTGCCGTAGCTATCCTGGTGTTGCGTTTACCATTAAACTATGAGTAGCTCCCTCCGGAATGCCGATCGCGCTGCTTTCATAGCGCCCTTTACCTGACCGGATACGGTCGCCGAGTGCCCTAAAACAGTCACACCGCGCGTGCGAACCGACCACAGAGCGTCAAATGCACATTGCACTCTCGATCGAACTAAAGCCTGTCACCTAATTTTCAGGCCTTCAGTTTTGCGAACTCAAGTTCAGCTTGCATCGACCCAGTATCATCAGTCTCGAGCCAGACTCGCATTGCCAAATACTTTGCTAAACTTATCTAAACCTATCCGTCGTAACAAGTTTATGTGAAAAGTCTCACCCTTGCACCTGAATTAATTGGAGTATCCTACTATGTTTGCCCTCAAGCGAGCGCTCAAATTCAATAAAAACGAAGCGACCTTAATGGTAAAACACGCGGGATTTAGACGGGTGGTGTTTAACATGGGTCTGAGCCTTCGGACTCAGGTGTACGGCGAGGGTAAGTTTTCGGACTCAAAAGTGATGAATGAAATCAAAAAACTTTTGACCGATAGCGTCAAGAAACAACCCGGATTTGCTGGGATGAATCAATTGTCGAGCAGGGTGTATCAAAATGCCTTGATTGACTTAAAAGATGCGTTTAGTAGGTATTGTTTGGGGGAATCAGGTCATCCCACTTTTGCTAGTCGCAGCGAAGGTCAATCGTTTACGGTAGATTCGTCAAAGGGAAAGGTTGTACTTGATGCGGGCTATACACTTAAGATTCCTACACTGGGGACGTTTAGACTTCACGAACCCTGGGACTGCGGCTTGGTCTCCCAGACTTTTACCATTTCAAAAGAAGGTAGTCGTTGGTGGGTTTCGTTCTGTGTTGATGCGGAACGTTTATCAGTCCAACAGCCTAAAAAAATCCTAGGTGTCGATCGGGGAATAAAATCCTTCGCCACCTTGAGCGAAGCCGAAGGGTCAAACAATCAAGTTTTAGATGTGCCCAAGCCGCTAAAACAAACGAAAACCAAGCTGGCGACATTGCAACGCCAAGCATCAAGACAAGCGAGGGGTTCCAACAATCAGCGCAAAACCTACGCCCGCATCAGCCGCCTTCACGCCGGAATATCTTGCGTTCGTAAGGACTTTTTGAACAAGTTAACAACTTATTTAGCCAAAAGTTTTAAGCTGATTAAAATTGAAGACTTGAACGTGAAAAGGATGATGGCTAATCATCAGCTGGCGGGAGCGCTATCAGACCTAGGTTTTTACGAATTAAAGCGTCAACTGACGTATAATTGCCTTATGTATATGGCGAAAAGAGCGCTAGTCGCTCAATTGTTTCCTAGTTCTTTGACTTGCTCGAACTGCGGTCAAAAACAAGATCGGCAACTAAGTATTAGAACATATAATTGTCAGTCGGGTGGTGTGTCTATCGATCGGGATTTAAATGCCAGTATCAATATTTTGAATAGGGAACCATCGGCAGCTAGGGGGATAGCCTACTAACCTTGGGATAGCCGACTCCCTCCGCTACGTTGGGTTCAACAGCGTTGCCAGTGAACGTCAATTAGCTTTAGCTAAGTTTGAGTAAGTTTTACGAAGCAGGTTGTAAAAAAAACGATGCCTTGATCGAGCATATGTAACAAACAAACAGAAGTTGCGTGCGCCACTTTTGAACTCACAATTTATGAAAGCGACAAGCGAGTGTCGGCGCGTTTCCAAACAACTTAAATCGTTTGTACGGCCGCAGAATCAAGCGCCGATCGACCTGCGGGTCAGTCTACCCCTCTGAGAAAGCAGTTAATCATGACATTCTCCAATACTGGTAGCGTTCTGGCTACACTGACTCAAGTCAATTTTATGGGGGCATTGACCTCCCGTGTTAAGAGCCTGCCAGTTCCTGAATTAGTGTGCCTGCTCGACTTTATCACGGCTGAATTCCAGCAATTTATCCGGGCGATGGACCTGATTAACAATGAAGCACTCGAAACTCTCTTAGAGCAACTGTTAGATGCCTTCACTGTCAAAATAGGTCAAATTCTGCAAGCAGACCGGACAACAATTTTTTTGGTTGACTCGAACAAAAATCAACTGTGGCACAAAACAGTCGATGCACAGACGGGTGAAGATGTAGAAGTACGTTTGCCGATGGATGTAGGCATTTTAGGCTACGTAGCAACAAGCGGAAAATCGATAAATGTCGCGTCGGCTCGATCGCACGAGCATTTTAATGCCGAAATCGACCAACCACCGGGCTACCAGATCGAGAGTATGCTCTGTATGCCGATTTTTAGCAGCAAGAGCCAACAAGAACCCGTAGCGGTGGTCAGACTGTTAAATAAAGCTGGCGATGCCCCCTTTACCGAGGAAGACGAACAGCAGTTCCAGGCTTTTGCAGATTCGATCGGGATTATTCTCGAAAGCTGTCAGTCTTTCTACGTCGTCGCTCGCAACCAGCGAGGGGTTGCCGCACTCCTGAGAGCCACCACGACTTTGGGTCAAAGTCTTGACTTGGAAACAACTTTGCGCGCTGTCATGGATCAAGCTCGCGACTTGATGCAGGCAGATCGCAGCACGCTATTTTTGTTAAATCGGGAAACCAACGAACTCTGGACAAAAGTCGCCAAGGCCGACGGCAAAACGATCGTCGAAATCCGCATTCCTGCTAATAAGGGAATTGCTGGCTACGTGGCTTCGACCGGCCAACCTCTAAATATTACAGATGCTTACGACGATCCCCGCTTTGACCCATCTACAGACCAGCAAACCGGATACCGCACTCGGACTGTCTTGTGTCTGCCGGTGCATAACGCTAAAGGTGAGCTGATCGGGGTGACTCAGCTAATTAATAAGAACCAAGGTACTTTCACCACTTCCGACGAAGAGTTTTTGCGAGCGTTTAATTCCCAAGCAGGGATGGCGCTGCAAAATTCTCAACTGTTTCAGAACGTGATGGTGGAAAAGCAGTATCAAAAAGATATGCTGCAAAGTCTTTCAGATGCAGTGATTTCCACCGATTTACAGGGACGAGTTGTAACAATTAACGAAGCTGCGCTGGAATTGTTAGGCTGTCCGGTAAATCAAGCTAAAAGCAAACACAATCCCCAAATTTGGGAAGAAAAACTGATTGACCGCTATGTTTGGGAAGTTGTGCCGATCGAAAATTTGCAATTTCGACTCGAAGATAGTCTCAACAATGCCGCCAGACATTACGTTCCCGAACAAAGTTTAACTTTGGGACTGTTGGTGGAAAAAACCAGTTATTCCGCAGAAACAGCAGCAGCAAAAACAGAAGGAGAAACAGCAGAAGAAACAGAAGAAGAAACTTACATTTTGGCCGTACCCGATCGCACTGACCCGAATTTATATTATGCTTGGGGCGAAAACAGCGCGTGGACTGAGGAAGTAGCGCTGGCAGAATTAGCTAATGCCCAATCTCTATTTTCGCTGTCCAAAGCAGCCCTGTATCACCCTTATTGTCCACTGCCCATCCCCGCCTCTCGAATTAAACTAATTGAACGCAGTTTGAATTTGACTGTCAACCCGCTGATCAATCCAGAAGGCGGCGTGCGCGGCGGTTTAGTGGTACTCGAAGACATCAGCCACGAAAAGCGGATGAAAAATACGATGTACCGCTACCTGACTCCTGGAGTCGTAGATAAAGTGATGGCCTTAGGCGAAGGCGCCCTGATGGTGGGCGAACGCAAAGAAGTGACTATTTTATTTTCCGACATTCGCGGCTACACCTCGCTGACCGAAGCTCTGGGAGCGTCCGAGGTGGTATCCCTGCTGAACGACTATTTTGAGACGATGGTGGAGGCCGTTTTCCACCACGAAGGCACTTTAGACAAGTTTATCGGCGATGCTTTAATGGCGGTGTTCGGCGCGCCCCTGCCGCTGAATCCCCCGGAAAGTCACGGTTGGATGGCGGTGCAGTCGGCTTTAGATATGCGCCGGCGTTTGAAAGAGTTTAATGATTCTCGCCCCGGCGCAGATCCGTTTCGCTTCGGAATTGGGATTAGTTCCGGAGAGGTGGTTTCGGGAAATATTGGTTCCCAAAAGCGGATGGATTACACGGTAATCGGGGATGCGGTGAATTTGAGCTCGCGCTTGGAACAGCTTACAAAGGAGTACGGCTGCGATATCATCTTGAGCGAATTTACCTACAGTTTGTGCCGCGAAGGGATTTGGGTGCGAGAGTTGGACAAGGTGCGGGTTAAGGGCCAAAATCAGCCGGTGGGCATTTACGAGTTGCTGCAAAATAGTTCTGAACCCATCGACGGGGAAACCGTTCGGTTTTTGGAACTTTACAGCAACGGTCGGGATGCTTATATTGCTAGAAATTTCCACAAAGCTATTAGTTGTTTTGAAACGGCTTTAGCGATGCGACCAAGCGATCGAGCTGTGGAAGTTCACATCGAGCGCTCCCTCAGCTATTTGGAAATACCCCCGCCCGAGGATTGGGACGGCGTGCATACAATGACCAGAAAGTAGAATATTATATCACATCCGAGTGTTCAAAAGAAAGAAGATTGGATAAACTTTTGATATATTCCTTATGACAGAGTAAACAAGTGGAAAAATGTGAAAACATAAATCGGATGCCATATTAAAGTTAGTATTTATTTCCAGGCTAACAATTAAATGAGTTATTTATCTGTTCCCAATGCCACAAAAGCCGATCGGATTCTGGTAGTAGATGACGCACCAGATAATGTTTTGTTGGTGCAGACAATCCTGGAAGAAGAAGGTTACGAAATTAGCACGGCAGAAAACGGCTTTTCTGCCTTGAGCGAAATTGACAAGTCAGCCCCCGATTTGGTACTGCTAGACGTGATGATGCCGGGAATGGACGGTTACGAAGTCACCAAGCGAATTCGACAAAATAAGGAATTGCCCTTTATCCCGATTTTGCTGATCACGGCTCACGACAGTGCCAGCGTAGTCCAGGGATTGGACATGGGAGCAGACGATTTCATCCGCAAACCAGTCGAAATGGACGAACTGCTGGCGAGGGTACGATCGCTCCTGCGGCTAAAACACAGCGTAGACGAGCGCAATTCGATCGCCCTCCAGCGCGAAGATTTTGTCTCCCGGCTCGCTCACGACTTGCGGACGCCGCTGGTAGCAGCCGATCGAATGCTAACTTTAATGCAGCAGGGAGCTTTGGGAGAAATTTCGCCAGAGATGCGCGACGCTTTCGGGACAATGGTTCGCAGCAACAAAAACCTGATCGCGATGGTAAATATGTTGCTGGAAGTCTACCGCTACGAAGCAGGCCGCAAATCCCTAAGTTTCGCTCCAGTGGACTTGCGCCAGCTTATTACAGAAGTAGCTGAAGAACTATCTCCCCTAGCCGATGCTAAAAGTTTGTCCCTAAATTTGGACTTGACAGAAAGTGCAGAAAGTGCACCGATTGCGAAGTATCCGGGCGATCGTCTGGAGCTGCACCGCTTGCTGACAAATTTAATGGGAAATGCGATTAAATTCACCGACAGTGGCTCAATAGATGTCCGCTTAAAAGCGGCTAATTCACCTGCTTATACTAGCTTCAAAAACCAACCGCTGGCATGGGTAATCATAGAAATCCAAGACACCGGCGCCGGCATTCCTCCCACCGAACAAGCCAAGTTATTTGAAAGGTTTGGCCCGGGAACTCACAAGAAATCCGGTACAGGTTTGGGACTACACCTCTGCCGCCAAATAGTCGAAGCTCACCGCGGCACGATCGATGTAAAATCAGACTTGGGCGAAGGCAGTTTGTTTACTATTCGCTTGCCTTGTTAGAGCGGTATAATTAACTCTAAGTTTCGGGTGTTCCAGGCGCACATTACTACAGATCAACTGTAATTGTAGAGTTTTCCGTGCGTACCTAATCGAATTATGGTTAATTTACCCGATGTCATCTGAAAAATTGGGTAGAAACCCCGTCCTTGTAGGACGGCTTTATATTCTGCTAGACTCGGATGAGTATTTAGATAGATGCAATGCAGACAATATCTGTAAAATGTAAGCTCCAATTCCCTGTAGAGTTGCGGAAGGAAATTGACCGCACTTTGCTGTGGTTAGAAACGGCTTGCCATCAGATATATGAAGTTGCCAAACGTGAGAAGTGCTGGAACACAACCAAGCTTCACCACAAGGTTTATAAGCCAATGCGCGAAGCTACGGGGTTGAAGGCAAACCATGTCTGTCAAGCAATTCGTCCTGTAATTGGTAATGCCGCATCTGTTAAGCAAGTCCACAAATTTAGACCGACATCTATTAACTTGGATGTTCGGACTTTTCAATATATTGAGGATTTGCAAACAGTTGGCATTACTTTGATGTGTGGTCGAGTTAAGTTCAAATTGAGTATTGGCAATTATCAATTGGCTTTGCTTAAAGGGCAAGCTCCAACGGCTGCTACTCTCAATAAAACTAAACGGGGCGACTACTACATCAATGTTTGTGTTAAATGGCCCACCAACCCAACTGGTCAAAGACTAAAAGTAGTTGGGGTTGATTTGGGTAGAAGAGATATTGCTACCACTTCTACTGGTAAGTCGTGGAGTGGCAAGCAGATCCAATCCATTCGTGACCGATATAGCTTCGTCATAGCTAATGTTCAATCCAAACGCACTCGGTCTAGTCGTAGACTTTTGAGAAGGCTTTCTGGGAGAGAACAAAGATTTCAGAAATGGTTTAATCACAATATCTCAAAACAGCTTGTTCAAGAAGCAAAACAATTAGGTACGGACTTGGCTTTTGAGGATTTGACTAATATTAGAGAGTCTTTGAACAAAAAACCAAGAAGCAAAACTGAACGCCGAAAAACTAATAATTGGGCTTTTTACCAACTGCGTTTGTTTGTTGGGTATAAAGCTAATATTGCTGGCGTTAAAGTTGTATTTGTCCCAGCGGCCTATACAAGTCAAACTTCCGATGCGGAGATATTCACCCGGTTAAAGGTAAGTCGTACCGTAATGGAAAAATTTTTAAGTGTGGGCATTGTGGTTTTGAACATGATGCTGATATTAATGCAGCTAATAATATTGCTGCTTTGGGGAAGTCTGTAAGCCTTCCTGAAAGTCCGGGGATGAGTTGTCAAATAGAGGGGCAATTGTCTCTCTTCCCAATGATTCAAATCTGAGGCTAAAGCCCCGTACCTAAAGGTCGGGGTAAGCTTACGTAATTACTTGGCAACCGAATTTATGGCCATATGTCTAACTGTCCAGTGTGCGGTGCTGAATACAGAGAAGAAAAAGCAGAGTTTTGCTCGATTTGCGGCTGGGATTTGACTCCCTACCCGCAGCGTGAATCGCCTTCCAAAACTTATTTAAAAAAAGAACAAGTTAGATTGCAGTGGGCAAAACAAATGTGGGAATTGGCCCGCAATCAACAAAATTGGTCAGCAAAATTAGATGAGTTGCAGGGGGAATTGCAGCAAGGTGCGATCGCCCGCACCTACCTTCAATCTCAGTTAGAATGGGTTTTGTACCGCCTTGAACAACTAAACCCCGAATTCATTGTCAGCACTCTACTGAGGCTGGAAGACAAAATAGGCGCTATACCTGACAAAATTCCGGCTATCTCTGAAGTGGGGATGGACTACCGACAACTGACAAAGCTATTAGAAACGGGAAAATGGCGCAAAGCCGATGAACACACTTGGGAAATCTTGCTGCAAATCGCTCTCAGGAAAGACGAAGGCTGGCTGAGTGCAGCCGATATTGATAGTTTTCCTCCTACAGACCTTCGCACGATCGACCAACTTTGGCAACAATACAGCAGCGGGCGGTTCGGGTTGAGCGTGCAGCAGCAGATTTGGGAAAGTACCGGGGCTAACTATACTGAATTTTGCGATCGAGTCGGCTGGCGAGTCAAGGAAAATTGGAAATATTACAGCGAGCTCTCCTTCAGCGAAAATGCTCCCGACGGACATCTCCCCGTCACCGCATGGCGACAGCGCGCCTGTTACGGTGCCGGTCAACTCACCGCAGCAGAAAACTTTGCCCGCATCGCCCAGAAACTTGCAGGTTGCGATCGGTAATCATCCAAAATAAAAAATTCAAAATCGACATTAACTGCTATAATCAAAACGGTTTAGCAACTGGGGCTGTGGCTCAGATGGATAGAGCAAGCGCCTCCTGAAGAATCGGGCACCCTGCGAGGAAACTCCGGGAGTGAATGTGGTCAAACTCGGTGAAACCTAAAGAGTTCGTGGGTTCCTATGACTCTAAGGCAATACCAAGCCAAGCCTGAGCTCATGGCGATTATGCGATCGCCTTTATTGAAATCAGGAAGGTTTAGAGACTAGACGGCCACCACCTAAAGGCTGCAAGCTTATGGTGAAGGTATAGTCCAGAGAGTGGGGAAACTCACACAAATCTGAAGCGCTAGGTCGCCGGTTCGAACCCGGCCAGTCCCGTTAAAAATCCAGAAAAAGTAAAAGCAGGAGGGGAAAGCCTAAGTTTTGCCCCTCTGTTTTGCATATCCCCTAAGGAATTCGCCTAAAGGTCGAGTTAATCTCAAATCTCAAATCCCCTGACCTGAGTTTAAGCCCCCAGCACAAGCTTTAGAGTCAATCTCAAATGTCAAATGTCAAATGTCAAATCTCAAATCCCCCGACCCTTTTTTAAATTTTAATTTTTAATTCCTGTTAGTGGGCTTTACGTGCGGTATTTTTTGTTATGGTTCCTTTGTCAGTTACATAAAATTTTTATAGGTTTAGATGTGGTTAAGAATCAATTTAAACAAGCTGCGTTACAAGCGTGTGAAGACTTCACGCAGTTTTTGGTTCCTAGTAGGGCTTTTGATGGCCTGTTGGTTTGGTTATCACCAGCTTAAGAGCGAATTTCAGAGACCCCAAGCTTTGTTAGTTCTAGGTGGGGCTACGGAGCGAGAGGTGTTTGCCGCCAAATTTGCTCTGGCTCATCCTCAATTGCCGATTTGGGTGTCGTCAGGGAGCAATCCGGAGTTCGCGGAATGGGTATTTTCAGAAGCGGGAATTGAGTCCGATCGCGTCCACTTAGACTACAGAGCGGTGGATACGGTAACAAATTTTACTACGCTGGTAGATGAATTGAAAGCTCAAGGAATTGAGAGCGTGTATCTGATCACTTCTGACGATCATATGCGGCGAGCTCAGATTATCGGCGAAATCGTGCTCGGCAGTCGAGGCATTAGTTTTAAGCCTGTGGCAGTTCCGTCTGGGCGAACCCCCGAACCGATGGAAAAAGCTCTTCGCGACGGCGCTAGAGCTATTCTTTGGCTAACAACCGGTTATACAGGTGCTAACTTCACCCAAGCGAGAATTCAATAAACAAAGGGAAGAATTAAGCAAGTTTTAATTTTTTCCCTTCCCTCAGGTTTTAAAAGTTGTCTCCTCTAGGGATTTAACGAACCGCGAAGATGCTGAGGACAAATTCGTAAGAGAAGAGAATAGAAGAGAACTAGTAGTTTAAAATTAGTAGATGAACTTCAAAAGCTAAAGTTAATGACCGACCAAATTCTGCCGCAAGTTCTGGAGCAAATTTTGAGTGGCAGCAAGACTGCGGATGCTGTTTTTTCGGCTTTGGTGCCGGCTTTAGGCGAGGTGTTAAATTGCGATCGCGTCTTTCTGTACCTCCGCAATCCTGAAACCCAAAGGGGTCGAGTACCTTACTGCTGGCGTCGCAACTCAAACTATCCAGATGTTAGCGGCGCGGAATGGAAAAAAGAACCGGAATCTTTAGGGGAAGAAGACCCTTTGTTTGCAGCAGCTTTGCGAACTAAACCGTCGATTTTTGTTGAGGATGTTGCAACAGCGAATCCTGAAGTTGTCAACAAAGATTTTGAGGCAAAAGTGTTCGGACATCGAGCTTTGATTCACGCTCACCTTTGTTCTGACGGCTTATTGTGGGGGGTTTTGCAGCCTTGTATTTTCGGTCGCCCCAGAGTTTGGACTGACTTCGATCGCCAAGTTATCGCAGCAGTTACAGAAAAAATTTCGCCCTTAGCTGTTGCTTTTGTCACCGCCTCAGCATCAAAAGATGAGCGATAAAAAGTAATAATTTAGCTGTAGGGAGCAGGTGGGCAATGAATAGGTGTCAACTTAAAACTAAAACTACCTCTCGATCGGGGTTGTAGCCGAATCTCAATCCCCCTCGCGTCTCCGGACGGGGGACGAAAGACCGTTTCCGGTTCCCCCCCTTTTTTAGGTAGGGGGGATCGAGGCGCTAATCCTCAGACAAAAGTCGGGTACTAAATGTGAGCTGGTTGTTATCACCAATGGTGGGGTGTCGCCGGCCCTACAGATAGAGTTGGTGCACAATTCCTGTTTAAAAAACGCCCCAATTTTGAATGCCCCGACTGCTGAAAACCCCTTGAGCCCGACTAATATCATCCTCACTGCCATCTACTACCACCAAATAATCGCCCGCGTGCAGGCGATCGGTGTAAGTTCTAGCTGTTTCTTCGGGAATTCCCAAGTCAGTCAAGGCCTTCACCACTCCACCGAAAGTCGCAGCCGCGACGCCAGTGCTTGCTACGGTAGCCACCAGTGAGGCGCCGAAAGTCCCCGCTGCAATCATCGGCCCGATTCCGGGAATAGCTAAACTTCCCAGACCCACTAGCAGGGTCGCTAAACCAGTATTTGTCAGAGTTTCTGCTACCACTCCTGCTCCTGTATCTAGATTTTTATCGCCCACCTGAGTGATCGTTTCAGTCTCGCCTACAGACTCGCCTGCATCCCTAGCAACAACCGAAACTTTATCCATTGGAAACCCGGAAGATTTCAATTCTGTCAGAGCTTGCTCCGCCTCTTCGCGGTTAGAAAACAATCCCAACGCGCGGGTTTGATTGCTTGTTACCATATCTTTCTTCTTATCTCCTGTCAAATTAAATTCAAATTCAAGCCTAATTATTGCGCTTGTTTTCAATCACTTATATTGATATTTTTCGATGTTTATCTTCAGCATTCATCTATCTGTAGATATAACCTGAAAAACAGCAACAAAAGTTATAAAATCAGCGACCCAAATCGTGCATGGCATTAATTTCGGTTGCACATCTTTGAGTCAGCGCTTCCAACTCCTGGCGATCCGATGAACCGGGCGCTTCAATTAGCTTGCCAATTCGTACCGTCAGCGGCACCGGACGCGGCACTGCCGAACCTTTGGACGAAATGGCGTGAGTTCCCCACAAACTAACAGGTAACAGCGGCGCTTTAGCCTTAGCAGCTATCAGCGCAGCACCTAATTTCGGTTCAGTAATTCTGCCGTCTGGCGTGCGAGTTCCCTGCAAAAATACACCCGTTGCCCATCCATTTTCCAAAGAGTTGATAGCCGAGCGAATTGCACTGCGATCGCTACTTTCCCGTTTGACAGGATAAGCGCCGTACAGCGTAATTGCCTGCTTCAAAATAGGAACTTTAAATAACTCTTCCTTCGCCATAAATGCGACCGGCCGCCTCATGCAGTTAGACAAAATCGGCGGATCAAAATCGCTGGCGTGATTGCTGACTACCACCAGCGGCCCTTCTGTCGGAACATTTTCTGCACCGTAGATGCGACCGCGAAAGTACAGGTGCAGCATCGGGCTGACAATTGACCACTTGAATAAATAGTAGAGAAGTAAACTTTCGACTGGTTCGCGACTTTTGCTCACAGAAAACCTGAGATTTTAAATTACATCGAATATTAGCCTATCAGTTCAGCAATGACAAATGAATAGTATTTTGAGGTTTGTAGGGTGCTTATGGCGCACCATTGGTGTCAACTTGAAAAGGTTGTCGGCAGTTGGAAACGGCGCCTACACAAACAAAACCCACCTACGTGGGTTAAAGAAGAAGTCTGCCTGCGCGGACGCAAGCTTGTGTAGCGCTATACTTCAGTCTGGCCAATTCTTTGCAAAGGCTCAATTTTCGGCAAGCATTGCTTTTTGTCCTTCCGAAGAAGTTGCGTAACCTAAGAAATCCTTAACTGTTTGGCTAGGAGGGTTTTTGTAGGCGTAGTACAACTGCCGCTTGTAAGGATAGTTACCAGCATCCGGCGTCACACCGTTAACGGGAACAACGCGCACCGTTTTCTGATTGACTACTTGAGCGAAAGTCGCATAGCCAATGCCGTTGTTGCCTAAAGCTTGCAGCAGGGGAGTTGTCGCATCTCGATCGAGCTTTGTGATATTGGGCCCCGTGCCAAAATTAGCGCCAGAGAGCACTTGTTCTTTAAACGTTTGGTGAGTCCCGCTAACTTCGGGTCGATTTATCACTTTAATCGGGCCTGCCGGGCCGCCGACGTTCGACCAGTCTTGAGCATTTCCCTTGAAGATATCTTGAACTTGAGCGGAAGTTAAACCTCCTTTAAACGGGTTGTTAATGCCGACTACGAGGGCGATCGTATCTAGGGCAACGGGCACAGCAGCCAAACCCTGACCTTGTTCTTGAGCCGTCAAAGGTCGCGATATCGCTGCAATATCGGCTGTTCCCGCCGCCAAATCCTGAATTCCTTTTTCAGAACCGTTCGCTTTGGTATCGACTGTCGTGCCGGAAAACTTGCCTTGAAAGCCGTTCTTGAGGTTCTGATTGATTGTCACCATGCTGGTGGAACCGTCAATTCTCACGGCTGTGCCCGCAGGCACGGAAGCTGGAAGGGCAAAGGAAAAAGCAGCTACAGGCGGTGCTGGGCGGCTTGCTGGCGCGTTCGGCAGGGGCGAAGCACCGCCTGCGGGTGTGGGAGTGGGTGTATTATTAGCATCCTGGGACGCTGGTTTGTTGAGAAAAAAGAACCAACCGCCACCCGCGAGCAAGAGAAATAACACAATAAAAACTATGGGGGGAGGCCCGCTCTTAGCCATAAAATTCTCGTTAGCTGGGAAGTTCTTTGTTGTTAGAGTCGTCTAACATTTCCAGCCTGCGATTAACTTCATCGTCTAAGGTCATATTTTCTAATTCTGCCTGAAGTCTTTCTTGGGGGTTCTCAGATATTTCTGCTAAAGCTTGCTGTTTGAGGTGGTGGCCGTGGACGGCATTTTTGGCTTGCTCAAATTGCGATCGAGCTGAATCGATACTGAGGTCGTTGTTGACTTTGGATATGGCTTGAAGGGCTTCGTTAATCTCGGCCATATCTTTCATATTTTGCATATCGGTTTTGTAGGCTTCCAGCTTCATCCGTTCTCGATTTAGCTTGTCTTTGGAAGCGTTGACGTACTGTTCGGCTTGTTTTACTTGGGATTCTAACTGTGGCAGAATTTGTTCTGTCTGAATTAGTTTGGACATTGCCAAGCGGGCTGCTTCTTCATTGCCGTTGCGCTTGGCTGTGATGACCTGGCGCTCTACGGTTTGCATTTCCCTAACTTTTTCTTCATATTTCGTTTTGGCGCGCTGGTAGGCTGCAACTTGGGTGGAGACTGCTGCTGCTAGCTTTTGCACTGATTCTTGCATCGATCGCAGCGACTCTTCGGCTACCGCTACCGCCACCGGGCCACCGGATTCTACGGGCAGTCCCCACATCCAGTTCCAGGCACCTACTATGGTTCTGCCTGCCTTGTCGCCCATCAACCAGTAAAGGACTTTTTTCATATAAAACACTCGGTAAGCTTGGTTTTTACGCCTAGTTTACATCAGGACTTGTCGATCGCCCCCTCAGGTCGATCGATATCTACAATTTTAATAAATATTTTCTAAATGCCTGGATCGTCTATCCCCAAGTTGCACAACAGGCAATATTCGGATTTGCCTGTTGTGCGATTCGTTCTTGGGCAATCTTCGGACTAATTAACTCTGAATTTTAGAGCCTACGGTGTAATAACAGGCTAAAAATATATTAAGCGGGTAAATCTGCAAAACTGCTAACATTTACCAGCCCTAAATCCGGACAAGTCCGTTTGATCAAACCTGTGAGAACTTTGCCGGGGCCAATTTCCACCACGCGATCAATTCCTTGTTGTGGCAATTGCAGAGAAATTTCTCGCCACCGCACGCCTTTGGTCATCTGCTGAGTCAACCGCTGCTTTAAAGTGGCTGCGCTGGTAGTAGCTGACGGTTCTGCGTTCGAGAGCACCAGCATTTTAGCGTCGGCAAACCTTGCAGACTTTAATGCTAGTTGAAACTCTGCCGCCACTGATGCCATCAGGGGAGAGTGAAACGCACCAGAAACATTCAATTTAACGGCGCGTTTGACTTTGATTTTGGCAAGCAAATCTTCTACTGCTGTGGGCGTTCCAGAAATCACGACTTGTGCTTCGCTGTTGTCGTTTGCCAGCACTACGTCTCGGCTGTATTGAATTTGCAGTTCTAGTTCCTGCCTGTCGAACCCAATCAAAGCCACCATTTGCCCGCCAGAGGCAGAGTCCATGAGTTCGGCGCGACGTTTGACTAAGCGCAATCCGGTTTCAAAGTCAAAGACGCCTGCTGCGTAGAGGGCAACGTATTCTCCTAAACTGTGACCGGCAACCACTGCTGGCCGATCGCTTTTTTCTCGCACTAAGTCGGTCAAAATACTTTCTACTACGAACAAGCAAGGCTGAGTGTAGAGAGTCCGAGATAGTTTTGCTTCTTCTTTTTGGCAAACTTCCGGGACAGACCAGCCTAAAATTTCTTTAGCGAGTTCAAATTTGGCTTTGGCTGTTGGCAAGTTTAATAAGTCTGCACCCATCCCGATCGCCTGGGAACCTTGTCCGGGAAATACCCATGCTGTTTTAGTCATTTTTCCGGTAATCTGCTAATTGGTGGTTGCTAATTGGTGATTGCAAAAATTCTTTGTTTCCCGCTTCTAAGTTCGCTCGCTGGTATCCGCTATCTTTCGGTTAACGAACTATCTACTTGCGACTCACAATTATAACCTATAACTGCGATTTTTACCAGGTTTATTTTTTTTGGCTACTTTAATCAGATTAATAGCCGTAGCACAATTTTCAACCTTGAAGCCGGGGAAAGCCGATCGAAGAATAGAGGATTTTCTATCTCAGGGCGGGCTTGTCAAGAACTCCTGCCCCGATGGTGTACGGCTGCGCCCCTTGCGCTATGTATGGCGTGTTAAAGGATTTGTATTTTGCAACGGTCGCACTCCCGACAATAAGCAGGCAAGTTTACAGCCGGCCGCCCAATATTACCTTCCCCATTGAAAGATTGCCGCGCCCCAAGTCAAACCTGCACCGAAACCAGCCGCAGCAATAGTATCGCCTGTTTTAACTTTACCCAGACGCACCGCTTCGTCCAAGGCAAGGGGAATTGAAGCCGCTGAGGTATTGCCGTAATTTGCCAAATTGCTGATTACTTTTTCGGGGGGAATCTTTAGCCTTTGGGCAACTGCATCGAGAATCCGCTGATTGGCTTGGTGCAACAGCAGCCAGTCAATTTCTGCTGCGCTGACATTTGCCCGAAACATAGCTTTTTCTATGACTTCCGGCACTTTTCTCACGGCAAAGCGATAGATTTCTTGACCATTCATTGTGATGGGATGAAATCCGCCAACTCCGACGCTGACGCCCTCAATTAATTCTTTTGGCTCGGCTTTGTAAGCCAAATTGAGAGACGAATTTTGCGTGCCGTCGCTACGAATTTCAAATCCCAAAAAGGAATCGACTTCTGAAGCTTGCAATACCACCGCACCTGCACCGTCTCCAAATAGAATGCAAGTACCTCGATCCGACCAATTCACCCAGCGAGACAAAATATCTGCTCCGATCAGCAAAACATTTTGATAAACCCCTGTCCGAATGAACTGCGAGGCTGTAACTAAACCAAAAATAAAGCCCGAACAAGCTGCTGTCAAATCAAAAGCCACTGCTTTTGTGGCGCCCAACTGATATTGAATTTTACTGGCAGTGCCAAACAAATCGTCAGGACTTGAGGTCGCCAAAATAATCAAATCGATATCTGTGGGCGAAATTTCTGCCATGGCGATCGCCTGAAGCGATGCGGACGACGCTAAATCGCACAAAGAAGTGCGATCGTCCGCCAGCCTGCGGGAGCGAATGCCCGTCCGCGCCCCAATCCACTCGTCATTCGTTTCTACTATCTGACTCAAACCGTTATTATCAAGCGAAACCTGCGGTGTACAAGAGCCGCTACCCGTGACGGCAATGCCGAACCCTGATTGCTGCAACATTCCTCTCCATTTATGAGCGATCGATAGAGAAATTAAAAATTAAAAACTACCAATTAAAATTATTTTTTAAACTGCTGAAATTACTTTTTTTTAAGCAAAACAGTTGGTTTAAGCTGACATTTTTAATTTGACATTTTTAATTTTTAATTCCTACTTACTGCCTTTAATTCACAGCTTCTTGTTCCAGAGCGCTTTGGTTATTGGACGATCGAATTCGCTCCAGCACTTGGTTGTCAATAGCCTCCTTCGCCAAACGAATGGCATTAAAAATCGAGGCAGCTTGAGACGAACCGTGGCTGATAATGCAAACTCCAGCAACGCCCAACAGCAAACCGCCGCCGTGTTCAACGTGGTCTACCCGCTGCTTAAACCCCTTGAGGCTTTCTTGCAGGAGGGGAGCGCTAATTTGATTTTTGAGTCCGGCAGCCAATTCTTCCTTAAGCACTTGCACCACGACTTCGCCCACCGCTTCGGCAAACTTCAACAACACGTTGCCGACAAACCCGTCGCAGACAATCACGTCGAACTTCCCAGACAGCACGTCGCGGCCTTCGGCATTCCCCACAAAAGGAATGTTCGGGTTGTCCACCAATAACTGGTGAGTTCGCACCGCTGCGTCGTTGCCTTTAGAAGGTTCTTCGCCAATGTTGAGCAGGCCGATTTTAGGTTCGGCGACGCCCAGCACGCACTGGCTGTAAATAGTTCCCATAAGAGCGAACTGCTCCAAAAATTTGGGGCGGCAGTCCACATTAGCGCCGACATCGAGAATGAGTACAGAGCTGCCCGGTATCATTGTCGGCAAAACAGCACCGATCGCAGGGCGATCGATTCCGGGGAGCCGCCCCAACCTCAGCAGGGCAGCAGCCATTGCCGCGCCGGAGTGACCTGCGGACACCACAGCATCAGCTTGCTGCTGTTTTACCAAGTTCATCGCTACGTTAATCGAAGCGTTGGGCTTGCGTTTGAGGGCACTCAAAGGTTCTTCGTGCATTTCCACCGCTCCTTCTGAAGGAACGATTTGTAGCTGACCTGTAGAGACGCGGCCGATCGCGTCTTGTTGCCGGAGCGAGTCTTCTATTTGCTGCGGGTCGCCCACGAGCAAAATCTCTACGCCTAATTCTTCTTGTGCCTTAAGCGCTCCAGCTACAACTTCGGCGGGGGCGTGATCCCCACCCATAGCGTCTATCGCAATTCTTGCGCGTGTCGATCCCATTGACCAATGTTTGAGAAACACTAAAAATTCTACCAGGAAGTCAGGAGCGTGAATCCATTCGTCTGAATAAAGAACTAAAATCCGCTCGCGCCCGATCGGACAATTGTCATAAGACCTCACGGGAGGTGGGTTCCGAGTGGATCGCCCGTAGCGCGACTGGGAAAACGATCGATCGGCGGTTTCAACCGTAAGAGAGCATTACACGGGGATTGTTTGATTCGGTGTAATGAATGTAATGTACTTTCACTCCTGACAATTACCGACTCAAACCTTGCAATCTGGGATCGCATAATGTTTTGCTTTTTATAGCCTCCCTTACGGGGTAATGTTAGCTTGCCCCGCCAGTTTACGGTCGGTACTATATTTAGGACACTGACTTAACCCAATAAATCTGTTTAATCCTAAATTTCGCGATTCAAGGAACTAGCTGATCTTCCCTTGGTAGGTCTTTAAACTCTTGCCGTTAACGTAGTACGCAGGGTACGCAAGTCTGCTGGTTAACTGTGGTTTAAGTCAAAGGCCTTAAGCAAGGGTGTCTTTAGACCTGGGTCGTTGACTTCCGACTACTCTGATAGAGCTTGTTTTGTCACTACTTTACTATTTTTGACTGCAAATTGAAAAAATCAATGAAATACTTTACATGACCGCAAGCACTTTAGTCCGGGACCCCCTGATTCATCCGTGGAGCGAGAAAAAAGCTCCCCATCCTTATCACAAGCCTCCGGATTTATCAGTGGGAGCGCTTTCTTCAATCTAAAATCTAAAATCTAAAATCTAAAATCGATTGACTTTAGGAGTAAAAAATGCTGGATTTATTTAGCTCAGGGATCATGTCTTTGTGGCTGGACATGGCTGGGGTAGGCAGTGCCGCGCCTAATGCTGCCTCAGTGCTGGCTTGGCGGGGAGGGATACCCGGGTTAGTCGTGGCCGAAGATTTGGTTTTTGGGGGAATAGATGCGGCAAATCCAGACTTGCCTGCAGAAGCGACGGTGCGGGAATATTTAAAAGAGTTGAAAGACAAGAACCTGATTGACGGGAATCAGGGAATTTGGGTGCAAGCGGGAATGGTGCCGTTGGTAAGTCAGCAGGGGAAAGTGCTGATGCCTGGGGCTTCGCTGACTAAGATTGCGACTTCTCTGGCGTCGCTTACGACTTGGGGCGCGGATTATCAATTTGAAACGCGGTTCCGAGGAACGGGGCCGATTAGCAATGGTGTATTGCAGGGAGATTTGGTGGTCAGCGGCGGGGGCGATCCGCTGTTTGTGTGGGAGGAGGCGATCGCCGTGGGCAATGCTCTCAATCAAATGGGTATAAATCGTGTGGCGGGAAATTTGGTGGTGACAGGCAATTTCCGCATGAATTACGAATCCGATCCTGTGGTTGCGGGGGAGATACTGCGGCAGGCCCTCGATGGGAGCAGTTGGCCTCGAGACGTGCTGGCAATGTATTCTAAGATGGCTCCGGGAACTAGAAAGCCGCAAGTAACGGTGGCCGGCAGCGTGATTGCTGAGAAATTTGTGAGTTCGGGGCGTTTGCTGCTGAAGCGCCGATCGCTCCCTTTAGCCGAAATTCTCAAGCAGATGAACGTCCATAGCGATAATGAAATGGCTCAGATGCTGGCCGACGATTTGGGCGGGGCAAAGATTGTGCAGCAGCAAGCGACTTGGGCTGCGGGGGTGCCGGAGGAGGAACTTCAATTAGTTAACGGTTCGGGATTGGGAGTGGAAAATCGGATGTCTCCGAGGGCGGCTTGTGGGATGATGCAGGCGATCGCCCGCAACCTTCAGACTACTGGGCTGACAGTTGCTGACTTGTTTCCGGTGTCCGGGCGCGATCGAGGAACTTTGGAACACCGACACCTTCCGCGATCGGCTGTGGTGAAAACTGGTACTTTGGACACCGTAATTGCTTTGGCTGGAGCGATCCCCACGCGCGATCGGGGTTTAGTGTGGTTTGCAATTATTAATCGCGGCACTGATTGGGACTCTTTGAGAGAGCAGCAAGATATATTTTTGCAAAAATTGGTGCAGCAGTGGGGAACTGCATCAATTTTGCCATTCGCAATTACACCGCACATTGACGGCGCCAGACCTGCCTTGGGGGCAGCAAATCGCAGTGATATTTTGCTGGGAGGTTAAGAAATAGGGGTTGAGTTGGGGTTCGCACAAAGACGACCGACATAATAGCTTAGAATTGAAACACGACTATTCTGCAAGAAGATGATCAAACTGCGACTCAAGAGATACGGGAAAAAACGCGAGACAAGCTACCGGATTGTAGCGATGAACAGTTCTACCCGCCGCGACGGCCGTCCCCTAGAAGAGCTCGGCTATTACAACCCCAGAAATAACGAAACCAGGCTGGATGTTCCAGCGATTGTCAAGCGCCTGCAAGAAGGCGCTCAGCCAACTGACACCGTGCGTGACATCCTGAGAAAAGCCCATGTATTTGAACAAGTCGGAGCCGGAGCCAACGTTGAATCCAGCACAACAGCAGTTAGCTAGTCCCAACTACGCTGGACTGGTTAAGTTTTTAATTGGGCCTTTTTTAGAGACCCCAGGCTCTTTGCGGGTTGATTGCGAACTGCACCCGCGCCAATCGCGGGTCTGGGTTAGGCTCGCTTTTGAAGATCCCGACAAAGGCCGGGTTTACGGTAGGGGCGGACGCAATATTCAGGCAATTAGAACTACGCTCGAAGCGGTGGCGCAGACGGCTGGTCAGTCGCTCTACTTAGATATATACGATGGCGAAGCGGGCGATCGTGGCTCGGGACCGCCCAGGGGCGATCGCGAGCGCCCGGATCGCGGCTCGCGCGAGCCGCGAGGCGACTTCCGACCCCGGATGCCACCTCCGTCGCCGAGTCCCTTAGCTAGCAGAACTCCGAGAGAACAACCTCGCCGTACTAACACACCTACGTTTAGAACGAGCAGAAATACTCCCGGTTATTAACTGCAGAGCCCAAAAACAATTTTAGATTTTAGATTGCCTGTTGTAGACTTTGTATTACACGCCCCGCTTGATTTGAGATTGCCGGTTTTGCGATCGGACACAAATGTAAAATTTTAAATCTCAAATGTCAGCGGGATGAGGTAAATCTAAAATCTAAAATCTAAAATCTAAAATCTAAAATCTAAAGTTGCCTGACTTGATGGAAAGAAGATTTGATTTGTATCTCAAGCACCAAACTCATTTGGGAGCTAAATCTAAAAGACGCCTTAGATACTAGGTAAAACCTAGTAACGGGCGTTTTTTAGATTGCAAAAAGTGACTGATATAACTGTTAATTGTTAACTTTTAATTGCTTACTTGGAGGAGCTTATGTTGGCATGATTGAAAAATTAACAATAGAGTTGCCGAGCACTCAAAGCGCAATGTCGCTCTCGGGCAATCAAGAAGAAAACCTGAAAATTATCTCTAAGCAAACCGGCGCTAACCTGGTAATGCGAGGGCAAGAACTGCTGATTTCCGGCACAAAAAGTCAAGTAGAATTGTGTCATAAATTAGTGCGATCGCTCTCCGACTATTGGAAATCCGGCAAAAATATTACCGGAGTTGAAATCCAGACGGCGCGCCAAGCCTTGGATAGCAACCGCCAAGGCGATTTACAAGACTTACAGCGAGACGTTCTCGCTAGAACCCGCCGCGGCGAAGAAATTAGAGCCAAAACCTTCAAGCAGCGGCAATACGTCCAAGCAGTACGCACGCACGACCTGACATTTTGCATTGGCCCCGCTGGTACTGGCAAAACATTTCTAGCAGCTATTTTCGCCGTGCAGGCGCTGTTGAGCAAGCAGTACGAACGGCTGATTTTAACCAGGCCAGCCGTGGAAGCTGGCGAAAAATTAGGGTTTTTGCCGGGTGATTTGCAGCAAAAAGTCGATCCCTATTTGCGCCCGCTTTACGACGCCCTGCAAGAAATGATCGACCCTGAAAAAATGGCCGATTTAATGGAAAGAGGCTTGATCGAAGTAGCTCCTTTAGCTTATATGCGGGGGCGCACACTCAGCAATGCTTTCGTAATTTTGGACGAAGCTCAAAATACGACGCCGGCTCAAATGAAAATGGTGTTGACTCGTCTCGGCTTTCGATCGAGAATGGTAGTGACGGGCGATATCACTCAAACAGATTTGCCACCAAACCAACAGTCGGGATTGTCAGTTGCCCAAAACATTCTGCGCAACGTTGAGGGCATTGCTTTCTGCGAATTTTCTCAGGCGGATGTGGTGCGACACCCGCTAGTGCAGCGGATTGTCGCTGCTTACGAACTGCACGAAAAATAGTCATTAGTCATTAGTCATTAGTTGTTGGTTATTAGTTATTGTTGTTTTTAATTACCAATTACCAATTGCCAATGCCCAATGCCCAATTCCCAATTCCCAATTCCCAAATTAAATTATGCCTAATCTGAAAGAATTCTTGGAAGCTTGCGAACAATTGGGAACGCTGCGTTTAATCGTGACTAGCAGCGCGGCTGTGCTGGAAGTTCGCGGTTCAATTCACAAGCTGTTTTATGCGGAGTTGCCGAAGGGTAAATATGCCAATATGCACGCCGATATATTTGAGTTTCACTTGAATATGGACAAAATAAAACAGGTGAAGTTTGAAACTGGCGAGGCGAAAAGAGGCAATTTTACTACTTATGCAATCCGTTTTCTGGACGAACAAAATGAGGCTGCTTTGAGCGCGTTTTTGCAGTGGGGAAAACCGGGGGAATACGAACCGGGACAGGTGGAGAATTGGCACCAATTGCAGGAGAAATACGGGGAGGTTTGGGAACCTGCACCTGTTGAGGCGCTTTAAAACATAGGCTTTTTTACCTTGAAATTGCATATTGGGGGCGGGATATCCTGCCCAATCCCTACTCCCCACAAGAATAAAATTGATTTTTGTGAAACAGGCATCCTGCCTGTTTCACAAGAAGGCTATAAAATATGATGTTTAACTCGTTTGTTGTCTAATTTCTGAATTAATTAACCGCAGAAGGCGCAGAGAACGCAGAGAAAAGATAAAGAAGAGAAAGAGAGACAGAAGGTTAGTTGTTTGTATGTAATTGGGTATGAAGGTAATTTGGAGTTTTTGTTTGGTTTTGCTGGTGTTGCTGTGGGGTGGCGGTGCGAGGGCGGGGGTTTTGGGCGATCGCCTATCAAGTTTTCCCAATTGGGAAAGCAAGCCTCCTATCGCTGTCGCTAAGGGAGATTTGGTATATCCCGACTGGATGGCCGGCAATTGGAATGTGGCGAGCACTTTGGTGGATTTAGCCGCTCCTTTAGCCCCAAATATTGTGACGCCTGGGTTTGAAAGCAACCGCCAGTATTTGCAGCAGCCGATATTATTTAAAGTGCGATTTCAACCGGAAAAAAATATTGGTTTTATTTATAAATATACATCTAAAAAAGCTACAAAGATTGTAGCCGATCGCACTTTTAACGGTTTGAATATTGCCAAGGCTTATTTAGGCGATGGTGGCGTACTTTCGGTGAAAGTCGATCCGACCAATCCCAACCGCCAAATTACTGTTTTGAAAGGGGAACGCCAATTAATTTCGATTGTTACCAGTCGGGGAACTGAGACGCCGAATCCTCGCGAGTTTGTGTCTACAGAGATTTCTCAGCAGGTGTTTCGGGGAGAGTCTGATATTTATTTAAACGAGGTGGAAACAACAACGGCTTATCGAGTTGTTGGAGGCGGAGAAAATAGCGATTCTGCGAGTAAAAGAATTGAGGCGGATCAGGTGACAGCGATTTATTTGTCGCCGCAAGACCCCGATTATTTTGCTGCTGGGGGGCATCCTGTGGCTTTGTACCGATATCGGTTGGAGTTATTGCCGGGAGAATAAGCTAAGAAGAACGACAAAAATTATTGAGTTCGTTATAGAGTTCGCGAAATAACGGACATTTTCTTTGAACTTCATTCGGATCGATTGCCATCAATAGCAAAGGTGTATGGGTTCCTTTAGAAAAGCGTGCTTTATCGCGATCGACTTTATATTGAACACTTGACTCAATTAAAGCTTCTGATAGTTTTTCTCGACAGCAATCTCTTTTAGAATCATATTCACTAAATGATTCGGGATTCTCAAAAGAAACTTTTTTTTGTGTTTTCAGCCACCAACGCATCCGTTCATGTCTGCCTCGAAAATCTGAATTTTTAGCTATTGAATTATTCCAATCAGCAATAATCCAAGCTTCGATTTCCGGCGCGGCAAACCCAACAAATTTTTCGATGTCAGCACATTTTGATATTTTTGATATCTCTGACAATATTTTTGATTTTTGTGTCTGAGAATCGCGACAATCCAAATCGTCAAAAACTAAAATCAGGCCGCATTTATTTGGTTCTGCTTTTAAGGCGAGTGGTAATTCTTGCTTTATTTGCTCGATTAAGCTTTCACCTGTTCTTCCATAACTACCTGCTTTATTAGCTTTAGGGCCGGGTTTTTGACGAACTGGTGTTTTTCGTTCAAATCTACAGCCCGGAAAAGTTTTTTCTAAAAAAGGAAAGAATCCTCTAACCTCAGCTTCACCGCCTCCAGAGTAAACCCACACTACCACGGCCATCCTCCAATAGTGGGATCGCCAACACGATATAAGTCGCCTAATTCCCAACCCTCTTCAAGTTTTGGCTCCAGCATTGTTTTTGAAAGAGATTTGACTGAGAAATGGGTTCTATTTTCGGAATAAAAACAAAGAACATTCTCTAAACAATCAGTAAAGTGATCTAAAAGGTCGGGACTATGTGTGGTAATAATTATCTGAGTTTTTGTCGCAGCTTTTTTAATCCACTCTGCTAAAACTGGCATCCACGATACGTGCAATCCTAATTCCGGTTCATCAATAACTATCAAAGAAGGAAGAAGTGGAGAATGTAAAATAGTTGCCCAACAAAGCATCCTCACAGTTCCATCTGACATTTCATTAAGGTAAAATGCTTCATCATCAATACCTTCAAAAAACCATTGTACAGTGAGAGATAGGCGACCAGAAGGTAAAGCTCTAAGGCGACGAGTTTTTGGGAGGATTGACTTCATTGCCTCGTTAATGCTATCTTCAAAATTGATAGATTTTTGGTTTAAATTGTACAAGACTAAAGGCAGATTATCTCCCGAAGCAGATAGGAAAATATCACTGCCACCTATTTTAGGTTCTACGGTTCTAATTAAACTCAAGTTCATGTTGTTGGCATTATAAAATTGCCATTTTGAAATTAATTCAATTAATTTTCTTCTAATTTTGTAAACAGGTCGTGTATCTTCTGGGGGAAATTGACTATTTTCAAGGAGTATGGGAATTGTCAATAAACCCAAAGAATTTGTAGGAATGTTATCTAAAAGTTGAACCTGAGTTGACTCTTGACCGGGAGAATTGTTAACATATAAAAAGCCTTGCCCTAATTCTCTTTCATGTAATTCATAGTAATAGAAAGGTTGCTTGCTGGAAGAAGTTTCCTGCAAATCTTCTCCGCCATACAGATATTCTTCAGAGAGGATCGCCCTTACTTTTTGTCGATCGATATAAAGTTTGAAATCAAGAATTGCGCTGTCTTTTTGAAGATTACCAGTTTGGTTAATTTGCGAAAAACAGTAAGCAATACTGACTTTTGCCGGACTTTCAACATTGACATCTAAGATTTTATCACCGCCAAATTTAGAAATAGCATCCTCAAAACTACTCACGCCCCGAGTTTCGTCGGGAATAGATGTCAGGCAATCTTTTAAAAATTTTAAACAACTGATAAAATTGCTTTTGCCTGAACCGTTTGAGCCGATAAATATATTAAGGTTGTTTAAATTTACAGATGGGTCTAAGTGTAGATTTTTATAATTCTTGGTTCTCAGAAATCGAATAATTGGTTGATTCATACGATCGCTCCCGTTATACTTCAGAAAGTTAGGGCAGGCAAGATGCCTACCCTACAAAGGTGAAAAAATATTTTTTTACCTTTTAACTCTCGATTTTGGATTAGCCGTTACGGAACAAACTTCTTGAATGCCAGTGTCACGTTGTGGCCGCCAAATCCAAAAGAATTCGACAGCGCCACATCCACTTTTAGATCGCGGCTTGTATGAGGAACATAGTCTAAATCGCACTCAGGATCGGGATTTTCCAGATTAATTGTCGGCGGGATTTTGTCATTGGCGATCGCCATTACCGTCGCCACCGCTTCAATTCCCCCAGAACCGCCCAAAAGATGACCGGTCATTGACTTGGTAGAACTAATTGCTACTTTGTAAGCGTGGTCTCCCAAAGTCTGCTTAATCGCTTTTGTTTCCGTAGAATCGTTGGGAAGCGTGCTCGTGCCGTGAGCGTTGATATAGCTCACTTGATCCGGCGTCAAACCCGCATCCTTAAGCGCTAAAGCCATCGCCCGCGACGCACCATTCCCCCCCGGTACCGGAGAAGTCATGTGATACGCATCGCAGGTTAAACCGTAGCCGACGATTTCTGCGTAAATCTTCGCGCCACGCGCCAGAGCGTATTCCATTTCTTCTAGCATCAGAATGCCAGCACCTTCGCCGACGACAAAACCATCACGATCGCGATCGAACGGACGACAAGCATGAGTCGGGTCATCGTTGCGAGTCGAAAGCGCCCTCGCCGCAGCAAAACCCGCCACGCACAAAGGTGTCACCGCAGCTTCCGTACCGCCGCAAATCATGGCTTGCGCGTAACCCCCCTGAACTAGGCGAAACGCATCACCCACGGCATTCGACCCGGCAGCGCAGGCCGTCACGGGGCAAGAGTTCGGTCCCTTAGCGCCCGTATGAATCGCCGTCAGACCTGCGGCCATATTCGCAATCATCATGGGAATCATAAACGGGCTGCATCGATCGGGGCCGCGATTCAGATAGATCTCTTGCTGGTCTTCCAAAACCTTCAGGCCGCCAATGCCAGTGCCAAGAATGACACCCACCTGTTCTGCGTTCAGGTCGTTAATCTCAAATTTCGCATCAGCAACAGCTTGTTTGCTCGCTGACACCCCAAATTGAGCAAAGCGATCCATCCGCTTTGCTTCCTTGCGCTCTAAATAGTCGTGTGGGTCGTAACCCTTCACCTCTGCGGCAAAGCGGCAGTCGTGCCGCGACGGGTCGAATAAGGTGATCGGGCCTATACCATTCTTCCCGGCAAGCAACCCCTCCCAATACTCGGACAAGGTATTGCCGATGGGTGTAATCGCGCCGAGACCCGTTATAACAACGCGCTTACGCTCTATATTTGTCATGATTTCAGTTTCAAAAAATTAAACACCCAGAACGCAGAACAAAAGAGGAGTTTCCATTTTTCTAACTTCTCTCCTCTTAGGGGAAAAGACAGGTATTTTATGCTTTTGGAGCTGCAAGTTGGCTGTTGATGTAATCTACACAAGCTTGAACCGTAGTAATTCCTTCGGCTGCTTCGTCGGGAATTTCAATATCAAACTCTTCTTCCAAGGCCATTACCAGCTCTACTGTATCTAAGGAATCTGCTCCTAAATCGTTAGCAAAGTTGGCTTCGGGCTTGACTTCGCTCAGCTCGACTTCCAGTTGCTCTTTCACAATTTTCTGGACTCTAGTAAAAATGTCGTCTTGGCTCATAACATCGTGTCCTCATTGGTTGCTGCGTATCTAATCTTATCCGAAAGGGGGATCTGCAACAGAAAGGCTGGCCGCTTTTCTAAGTGACACGGGCCAGCGACAATAGCGGCACGGACGATCGCAGCAACTCTAGGACTGTTATAGAGTGGCGATCGCCATCCCTGTCAAGGTGCCAGCGACGTATTTACGTCATCCTAGCTGTTGGCGCTCAGTAATCAAGCTAGTTTATTGGTAATCACCTGTTAAAAGAATGAGATTTGGTAGTCCTGCATAAGTTCCGGGTCTTCTTCACCACCTTGAGAGGGCTGGGCTGTTACTACGCACCCTACAGATAGAGTTTGTGCGTCCAGGCCTCTCTATACGCCATCGGCGTGCAGCGGGATTGTGATTCTGCAACCGCTACCAGAGTTTCCACCACGGTTTTTCTGCTGATTTAGGAGGCTGCCAATTATCCTGACGGATGACTTCTTGGGAGAGTGGCCGATCTGATTTTAGAGGAACCTGGGAGGGTGACAACGAGGCCTATGAAGTAAACACCATCTGGTTTGCAGCCCGTATACCCTGTTGATAAAAACGACGTTTATTAGGAGTTAACTTCATTAACTCTTGTACAGATTCAGAATGTCGATCGAGATAATCAACCCACTGCTTTCCATCGAAGCCAACGCCAAATGTACTCCGTCTCCGGTATTTTTTTCTCGGTTCCGAACGGCGAGATACATATTTTTGCACCTGCTGCTTTTTCTGAATTTCAGTGCCTTGAAATATGGCCGCATAGTAGGCGATAGTCATTAATAAAATCATCTTAATCAGTCGCTCTCCTCTTAAACCACTCCCTTCTAAATTATAACCTCCTGTCTTGCAATCTCGGAACATTTCTTCAATTCCCATTCGCTGTTTATAAGCGGAGATAGCCAAAGGCAACGAGCCTAAATCTGTGAGAATAAACCACGCATCTTTGACTTTCATTCCTTGATAGTTTCGTTTCCATTTACAGGCGATATCAAACCCAATTAATGGTCGGGTTTTTCTGACCCTCACTCCTTTAAAGTATAAAGCAGTTCCTGGTACTACTCCCAATTGGTCTAAACGTTGCCAGATTGAGTTTTCTATTTCCAGACAATGATTCTTTTTCAGCCTTAAACAAAAGGATACACCCATTGCTCCCGGCCAGCTTCCCAAGTCTACCGAACAAAATTCGCGGTCGCCCAAAACAATAAATTTATATTCTTTAAATAATGGTAATACTTGTTGTAGAGCGAGGGTTTGTTCTGATAAGTTACTGTTTCCTAATTTAGGTAACAAACACCAGTATAATGGGATAGCTCTTTTCTTCCAGATTAGGGCGAGCGTAAAAAGATTGATACACCCCCATTGACTGCGGTCAATCGCAATTGATAAAGTTTGTCCTACAGAGCAATAAGTTGTTAACCAGTAAGCGATCAAAGGGAACCAAATTAGCGAGATCGTTAATTGAGGTAAATCGAGAAATCTTTGTAGTTTGCGACGGCGACTTTCCACTGTAATTGGGTAGGGAAATACTCGCATCAGCCTCTCTAACCTCACTTGCTTCTCGGATTGTATCAAGTCAAGCAAGATTGTCAGTAAAATCAATTGAGTCCGGGTCAGTTGTTTTTGTAAGTGAGTTTGGTAAAATGTGGGTAACATATTTTTGAGATAGGCTAGCGTAGAACAAAACAGGCTGCCTATCTTTTTTTTACCACAACGCTGCTCAATCTTTACCCCGTATGGGTTTTGGGCGGGTTGTCACCCCCCCAGAGAGGAACAGGCCCAATTGGCTTGCACGTACTATATCCAATAGATGCCACTTTCCAATCTTCTAGCCGACTACCATCATCCAACATTTGTGGAATAGCTTTGAGCTCTGCACTCCATGTGGCGAGATACATAAACTCAGGATCGTTCCCTTTTTCCTTCATCCATTTGACTGCAACATCATAAGCTGCTTGAAAAATAGGCTGTTCAGACAAAATAACTGGATATTGTTGTTCTGTTTCGGGATGAATCCAAACAAAATTGGGAGGCATAACCGTTCCTTTTGCGGAAAGATAGGCACGCCCAAAGGCTAGAGGAATAAAAACGATTAGGTCTTCTCTATGAGTTTCCGCAATCCTCCTGGTCGTAAGAATTTTGTCGATCCGATCTTCATCTTGAGTTGAGCCATCCAGAAAATTCTCAATCGTTAGGTTGACAAGTTTGAGAGCAATATCGTAGCTGAGATTTTTTTCCTGCTTATACTCAACCAAACATAATAACCAGTCCCTCTCACGCAGGGCATCATGATAATCCGGTTCAAGTTCGATTGCTTTCTCATAACTCGCGATCGCCTCCTGATAACGCTCTAAATGTCTCAAGGCATTCCCCTGGTTATACCAAGCCAGAGGATTGTCTGGTGCTATTTCCACAGCACGCTTAAAGCAGGCCAAGGCTTCTTGTGGACGATTCAGGTAATCACATAGCAAAGCACCTCGATTGAGCCAAATATCCTGGTAATTCGGGTCTAATTTTAAGGCTTGGTCATAACTTGCCATAGCCGCATCGTACTGTCCAAGTTTTCTCAACACTCGTCCTCGATCTGTGAGAAAGAAAACATTTTCCTTTAGCTCTAAGGCTTTCGTCAAGCTGTCAAGTGCTTTCTGTAGATTCCCTGTTTCTTCTAGTGTTGCGGCATAAAGATACCAGGCGTATGCTGAATCAGGAGCATATTGCGTTGCACGACTGAAACTTATTACTGCCGCTCCATAGCGCTTAAGATCAAACAATGCCAAACCCTTTGCATACCAGATTTCACCACTATCTGGCTGAAGTTTAGTAGCTTTTTCATAACTCTCTAACGCCACCTCAATATCTCCTATCTCAGAAAGTGATTTGCCACGCATATACCAAACGTCGGCATCATTGTGTCCGAGTTCAATGGCTTTATCGTAACTCTCTAACGCTGCGTTAATATCTCCTATCCTATAAAGTGAGTTCCCACGCATATACCAAACTCCGGGATCGTGGTGTCCGAATTCAAGGGCTTTATCGTAGCTGGCGATCGCTTCTGGATCTCGATTCATATCGCTCAGTACATAGCCTCGCTCAAACCAAGAGTCGTAGTCATCAACTTTGATTTTAAGTGCTTTATCGTAGCTGGCGATGGACTCCTCATAGCGTCCGATCTGGGCAAGTAGATGCCCTCGGATATGCCAGGCTTTATAGTTATCCGGCTCGGATTGCAGAATCCGATCGTAATCACTAATACTAGCCTCGATGCGTCCGGGTTCTACAAAATATTCATCCATAATTTTTGGTGTTTTTAAAGCTCAGATATAACTCTTACAAATTAGACCTCTTGCGAAAGTCTCAGGCGAGCGCTAATTTGTCTTCAAATAAAGTTCATAATTATAAATACCAGCAATTAAATTAAATCTTAATCCGAAGCGTCTTCTTCGATTCCGATATCTTGAT
>Ga0247770_1000133_pt1 | contig 66650 bp, 60 predicted proteins | sample UWRJL136409B6_FD_179943 | JGI IMG/M metagenome (GOLD analysis project Ga0247770, IMG submission 179943) | Plant litter microbial communities from Arlington Agricultural Research Station in Wisconsin, United States - UWRJ-L136-409B-6 | ecosystem: Environmental > Terrestrial > Plant litter >...
CGGTCTCCCGATCCGTATCTTTCCCGATCCCGATCCCGATCCCGATCCCGATCCCGATCCCGATCCCGATCCCGATCCCGATCCCGATCCCGATCCGCATCCTCCCGATTCTCATCTCCCGATCCGCATCGGCCGATCCCGATCTTTTGGATCCACATCCTCTGATCCGCATCTCCCGATCCGCATCTTCCCGATCCCCATGTCCGATCCGCATCTCCCCGATTCGCATCCTCCCGACCGTCATCTCACCCCGCGCGCAGCTCGGCCTGGGCTCGCTCGACGGCGGTGCGCACCAGTCGCTCGAAGGCGGCGGCGTCGGGGGAGAGGAAGCCGGGATCGTCGTCGTCTTCGTCGCCGCCGCCCAGGCCGGCCAGCTGGACGTGGTTCAGGAGGAGGCGCCGGCCCCCGTACGCGGCGATCGCCAGCTCGCCGATGCTCGCCACCTTCTCCAGCACCTCGGCGCGGCGGCGGGCCAGCTCGGCGCGCAGCGATTCGCGGTCGCGCTCGGCGTCGGCGGCCTTGCGGGCGCTGACCACCGAGACCAGGAGCGCCTCGCCCCCCAGCCCCGCGATCAGCGCCGAGCCGATCAGCGGCGGCCACGCCCCGGCGGGGGGGTTGAGAGCCAGGAGGATGACCGCGGCGGCCGTCCCCACGATCATCTTTCCCAGCGCCCGCAGGAGCCACCCCTGCTCGCCGCGCTTCCACCGCTCCAGCCGGCGCCCGTCGGGAACCAGGTCGGCGGCGAGGGCGCCCAGCGCGCCGGCGGCCACCACCGCCAGGAGCGCGGCCCCGAACGGCTCGGGGAAGCCGGCCGCCGCCAGCGACTGCGCCCCCCCCGGCCGGGCCGCGCCGACGTGCGCCCGGAGCGGCGAGGCTCCCAGGAGGGCGGCGGCCAGGGCGAGCGCGCCCGGAACGGCGGCGGCGAGGCGGGGCGGGCGTGCGGCCGCGGTGCGGCGCTGTGCGCCTTCCGTGCGGCGCGCGGGCGGGGGAGGGCTCATCATCCTCACTCTGGCGGGGGGGAAGAAGCCGCTACCCAGGCGACAGGCGGAGTGCCTGGACGCCCTGGCGGCTTGCGCCGGTGCTCCATGCGCCATTAAGTATCGTGCGGCGGTGTCAACCCGCTTTCCTCGCCGTTCTCAACCTCCCCATCCCCGTGGTTCCTGTCGTGTTCTCCCTGAAGGTACTGGGCGGCGCCGTGCTGCTGGGGCGCGGCGGCGTCCCCGTGAAGGGCCGCGCCGTGCACCGTCGCCGGCTGGCGCTTCTCTCGCTGCTGGCCGTGGCCCGGCGTCCCGTGGGGCGCGAGCGGCTGATCGGCTACCTCTGGCCCGAGCACCCCACCGACGGGGCGCGCCGGCTCCTGAGCGAGTCGCTGTACGTGCTGCGCCAGGAGCTGGGCGACGACGCCCTGGTGAGCGGGGGGAACGACGTGACGCTCAACCCGCGCATCGTGACCAGCGACGTGGGGGAGATGGAGGGGGCGCTGGAGGGGGGCGACCTGGAGCAGGCGGTGGCGCTCTACCGCGGGCCCTTCCTGGACGGCTTCTACGTGACCGGCGCGGACGAGTTCGAGCGATGGGCCGAGGGGGAGCGGGACCGCCTGGCCCGCGCGTACGCCCGCGCGCTGGAGACGCTGGCCGAGCGCTCCGAATCCGGCGGAGCGCTGCTGGAGGCGGTGGAGTGGTGGCGCCGCCTCCTCAGCCACGACCCGTACAGCACGCGCGTGGCGATCCGGCTGGTCGCGGCGCTGGACGCGGCGGGGGAGCGGACCGGCGCCCTGCGCGCGGCCGCCGCCCACGCCGACTTCGTCCGCCAGGAGCTGGGTGAGGAGCCGCCGGCCGAGCTCACCCTGATGGCCGACCGCATCCGCGCCGACGGCGTCCCCGCCCTCCCGCGGCCGCCCGCCGCCGCCGATCCGCCGGCCGCGCCGGTGGTGGATCCCGATCCCGTTCCCGGCGCGCCGGACGCTCCCGACGCTCCTTCCCCGCGGGTCGTCGGCACGGGCGACGAGGATCCCGTGGCACCCGAAGGAGTCGAGGCACCCGAGGCGGTCGAGGCCGCGGCTCCCATCGAGCCGGATCGGTCCCCGGCTCCCGATCCGCTGGCGACGCTCGCGCCGGAGCCCGTGCCTGCGCCCGCCCCGTCGCCCGCGCGGCGGCGGCGCTTTGGGGGGCGGTGGGCGCAGGAGGTGGCGTACTACGGGGGGCTGGTGGGGATGGTGGCCGGGCTGGCGCTCTCCGTCCTCTCCGCGCAGCCCGCCCCCCGGCCCGGGGCGCACGCCTTCGATCCACGCCGCATCGCCGTCCTCTACCTGGACGACCACACCCCCGCCGGCGAGCTCAAGTACCTGGGCGACGGCCTCACCGAGGGGCTGATCGACCGGCTGAGCCAGGTGGAGGCGCTGACGGTCATCTCCCGCAACGGCGTCCTCCGCTATCGCGCCGGCACGGTCCCCTTCGACTCGCTGGTGAGCCGGCTGGAGGTGGGGAGCGTGGTGGAGGGGAGCGTGCAGCGCTCGGGCGACCGGCTGCGGGTGACGGTGCGGCTGATCGACGCCAACACCGCCGAGCTCCTGGAGAGCCGCACGGTGGAGCGGCCCATGGGCGAGCTGTTCGCCCTGGAGGACCAGCTGGCCGACGAGGTGGCCGGCTTTCTCCGCCGGCGCGTGGGCGCCGAGGTGCGGCTCCGCGAGCAGGCCGCCGGGACGCGCAGCGTGGCCGCCCGCGAGCTGGTGCTCCGCGCCGAGCGGGAGCGCGCCGAGGCCGAGCAGCTGGCCGGGCAGGCCAGCCCCCTGGGCGCCGACGCCGCCCTCCGCCGCCTCCGCTCCGCCGACTCGCTCCTGGCGCTGGCGGCCGCCACGGACCCGCGCTGGGCCGAGCCGTGGGTGCTGCGCGGGTGGGTGGGCCTGCGCGAGGCCGGGCTCATCCGCGGGCCCGGCGAGGAGGACGGCTTCCGCGAGGCCGTCGCCCACGCGGAGCGCGCGCTGAAGCTGCGCCCCGCCTCTCCCGCCGCCCTGGAGCTGCGCGGCACCGCCCGCTGGCGGCTGGCCCGGCGCGACGTCCTTCCCGAGGCCGACCAGGACACCCTGGTGCGCGGCGCCGGACGCGACCTGCGCGAGGCGCTGGCGGCCGATCCGTCGCTGGCCGCCGGGTGGAGCACGCTCAGCCAGTACCTGCGCCAGCAGGGCGACCTGGTGGAGGCCGACGCGGCCGCCCGCCGGGCGCTGGAGGAGGACGCCTACCTGGACGACGCGGAGATGATCCACGACCGCCTCTACCGCACCTCCTTCGAGCTGGCGCGCTACGACAGCGCGGGGGCGTGGTGCGAGCGGGGGGCGCGGCTGTTTCCGCACAGCTCGCGGTGGCTGGAGTGCCGGCTGACGCTGATGGCGGTGGAGGGGCGCAGGGCGCCGGACCCCGGCGCGGCGTGGCGGCTGGTGGAGGAGCTGGACCAGATGGACCCGCCCTCCCGGCCGCGGGCGGCCGGGAGGGCGTACAATCCGCTCTACCGGCGGATGGTGGCGGCGCGGGTGCTGGCCCGCGCCGGCCGCGGCGACAGCGCCCGCGCCGTGGTGCGGCGGGTGCGGGAGGAGGCGGGGAGCGACCCCGCCCTGGTGGTGCCGCTCCTGTACGACCGCGCGTACGTCCACCTGCTGCTGGGCGAGCGCGACTCCGCCGTGCTCGTCCTGGAGGAGTACCTCCACCGCAAGCCCCGCATGCGCGGCTACCTCGCCGCCGACGTGCAGATGCGCGGGCTTCGCGACCACCCGCGCTTCCGCACCCTGGTCACAGCGGGGCGATCGTCTGCGGCCCGGTCCCGCCGGGGCCGGGGGTGACGCCGATCATGGTCTCCTCGGTGTTGGGGTCGTGGGCCAGGAGGAAGACGTCCGTCTCCACGAAGCGCCGGAGGATGTGCTGCGCCTTGTCCACCCCGCGGACGTTGGTGTAGTGCGGGATGGCGAACTTCTCCAGCGCCGAGACGCTCCAGAAGAGCGCGTCGAAGCGGGTTCCCTCGAAGCTGAACGTCTCCCCCCCGTGCAGCTCGATGGTGATCTTCTTCACCGGCGTCCGGCTGATGTCGTCCACGCAGGCGTCGGTCTGGTAGGGGCCGAAGATGCCGAAGCCGTCCGGGACCCGCAGCTTGTCCAGCTGGTCGCGGGTGAAGGGGCCGTCCAGGTCGAAGTCGCCGTCGTCCTCGGCCTCGAAGCGCGCCATGAAGAAGATCTCGCGGCCGTCGCGGTGCCCGTCGGCGGCGGCGGCCAGGCGGCGGATCAGCTTGGAGGAGATGGCGCGGCGGGCGGTGCGCGCCGCCGAGGCATTGGCGGAGACGGTGTCGACCATCGCATCGCGTCCGCTCTGCGTGGGGCCGCCGGGAATCATCTCGTTGGGGTTGAACACGCGGGTGATGTCGTACATCTCACTGCCTCCAGGTGATTCTGTTGTGGCGGATGCGCCGGGGGCCGGGTCGATGGCCGGCCCCGCATCCGAGTGAGAATCTAGGCGGCGGGCATCAACCGCCTTTCCCATCCGGAATCAACTGGTCAAGTCGTTGTCGCGGCGCTTCTTGGCCCTGTCCGGTCCGGCGGCGCGCGGCCGGCTCCGCGGCGGCTCGGCCGCCTTGTGGGACACGGATGCCCCACGGGTTCGCAGCTGGACGCCGGGGGGAAGCGGGATGCCGCCGATGCGCTGGCGCTCCGGCACCACGGCCGCGCGCTCCCGCCGCCCGGCGTCGTCCGGCGGGGGCGCCGCGGGGTCCAGCGCGAAGGCCACGAACGGGTACGCGCGCTCGATGCGCGTCTTGCCGCCGGCCACCGTGCCGCGCTCGTGGATGGTGCGCCCGTTGATGGTGACGGTGAACGCGTAGTGCGCCGGCCCCCCCGCCACCAGCTGCACCCGCACCACCACCTCCGGCGGCACCAGGAACACCATGGTCCCCGCCCCCGCCGGCACCGTGTGGTCGGCGACGCTGATGACCCCGCGCTCGTAGCTGCCCACCAGCGCCGCCTTCACCCGCGCGGCGTACCCCCTCGGCGGGCGGTCCTCGATGAACCAGGTCACGCTTCTCCTCCTGCTCTCCGGGAAGGGGGCCGGACTCCCGCCGGGAGCGGCGGGTCCGGCCACGCGCATCCATGATGGCGCGCGCCCGTCAACCCACTTCACTCCCGGGAGTCAACCACGCGCCCCGGCCTCGTCGGCGCCCCCGGTCCGGGGGCCGGAAACGAGTGGAGGCCCGCGCCGGGTGCGCGGGCCTCCTGTGCTTTCTCCTTCGACGTGAACGACGTGACGCGGATCGGTCAGGCGGCGATCTTCTCCGGCCACCATGCCTCGGCGGCGGCTTCGGCCCGCGCGGCGGCGGCGTCGAGGGTGAGGGACATGGTGTCGGGGAGGTGGACCAGGGCGTGGACGGGGCTGGCGAGGACCTCGCGCCGCAGCCTGGCCGCGTACTCCGCGCCGTCGGTGCGGGCGTAGTAGGGGACGGCGAACTTGTCGATGGCCGACAGGCTCCAGAACACCGAGTCGTGCTCGCGGCCGTCCAGGCGCACCTCGCGCGTCCCGTCTCCCTCGCGGATCGTCAGCGTCACCGCCTCCACGCAAAGGCTCGCGGCCGGGGCGCCGTGGCCGCCGAGCTCCTCGTCGTCGCCGATCCCGACGTAGTCCGAGCTCGGGAGATGGGCGAGCCCGCACACCGGACCCGCCATCGCTCCGCGCCGCATCTCCGCGGCGTACTCGGGGCCGTCGGTGCGGGCGTAGTAGGGGACGGCGAACTTGTCGACGGCCGACAGGCTCCAGAACAGCGCGTCGTGCTCGCGGCCGTCCAGGCGCACCTCGCGCGTCCCGTCGCCCTCGCGGATCGTCAGCGTCACCGTCTCGACGCAAAGGCTCGCGGCCGGGGCGCCGTGGCCGTCGAGCTCCTCGTCGTCGCCGATCCCGATGTAGTCCGAGCTCGGGAGATGGGCGAGGCCGCACACTGGACCCGACATCGCCCGCCGGCGCATCTCCGCGGCGTACTCGGGGCCGTCGGTGCGGGCATAGTAGGGGACGGCGAACTTGTCGATGGCCGAGAGGCTCCAGAACACCGAGTCGTGCTCCCGGCCGTCCAGGCGCACCTCGCGCGTCCGGTCGCCCTCGCGGATCGTCAGCGTGACGGAATCGACCCGCAGGGAGGCGGCCGCGGCGTCATCTCCGTCCAGCCCCGGTTCCTGGGAGATGTACTCCGAGCGCGGCATGTGGGCGACGGCGGTCCCCTGCGCCCGCATCGCGCGGCGGCGCATCTCCGCGGCGTACTCGGGGCCGTCGGTGCGGGTGTAGTAGGGGACGGCGAACTTGTCGATGGCCGACATGCTCCAGAACAGCGCGTCGTGCTCGCGGCCGTCCAGCCGGATCGTCGTCTCCGCCCCGGCGTCGTCGCGCAGGCTCAGGACGACCTCGACGACCTCTCCGGCGGGCGCGCTCCCGTCCCGCGCTTCGAGCGAGGCGCCGGCCTCGCCGACCGGGACGCCGGACGCGGAGCCGTCCACCGGCGTCGCGAAGGGGCCGAACATGCCGAAGCGGTCGCCGGCGCGGGCCAGGTGCTCCAGCGCGTCCGCCTCGCGCTCGAAGACGCGGAGCGCGTCGCGGGGATCGTCGTAGCAGGCGACCACGTAGACGGGCCGGCCGGTGCGGTATCCGTCGGCGGCCTCGCCCAGGCGGCGGAGGAGGGCGGCGGTGAGGGGGCGTGCGTTCATGGGGATGCTCTTTCGCGGGAGATGGGGAGACACCCGGCCAGGCGGCGCGGGCGGATCGCTCGGCGACGTCGCGGGGCGCGGATCGCGGATCGCGGGAGCGGGGGGAGGAACCGGAGCCGGGGACGATGCGCGTCGGCGGCTGGAAGGTTGGACCCCGGGGCGAGGGGGAGGTTGCGGCGGGGGACAAACACGGATGTTCGCGGATCGCCCGGCCGCGTCGCGGGGGATGCGGATCGAGAGGCGCCGCGCGACGCGGATCCGCCGGGCGGGGAGGGGAAGCGGTGGGGTCTTGCGCCTTCGCCGCGGTTGGTCGATCGTTAGCGGACGGCATTCCGTCCCATCCGCCGGATCTCCCGCCCGAGTCTTTCCCGGAGCCGCTCCGTGACCGCATCGCAGACCGCCGCGCCCCCTTCGTCCATCTCCGACCAGCTCGCGGCCTCGGCGCGCGGCAGCCGGCAGTCGTACATCCGCGCCGTCACCCGGTGGATCGACGAGGTGGGCGGGGTGAACCTGGGGCAGGGGATCTGCCCGCTCCCGCCGCACCCGGACGTGATCGCGGCGGCGCACGAGGCCATGCTGGCCAACCACAACCACTACACGCCGTTCGACGGCATCCGTGGGCTCAAGGAGGCGCTGGTCAAGCGCTACGCCGCCTACAACGGGCTAAACGTGGCGACCGAGAACGTGGTGGTGAGCGCGGGGGCCACGGGGGCGTTCGAGTCCATCTGCAAGACGTTCCTGGAGCCGGGCGACGAGGTGGTGATGCTGGACCCGGTCTACAACTACCACTTGCGACAGGTGGAGGAGCGCCGCGCCACCACGCGCTTCGTCCCGCTGCGGAAGGGGGACTGGGCGCTGGACATGGACCGGCTGGAGGCGGCCGTCACCGGGCGCACCAAGCTCATGGTCTTCTCCAACCCCCACAATCCCACGGGAAAGGTGTTCACCCGCGCGGAGCTGGAGGCCATCGGCGACATCTGCCGGCGCAACGGGGTGATCGCGGTGGTGGACGAGGTCTACGAGTACATCCTTCCCGGCGTCACCTCGTCGCACGTCTCCATGGCCACCCTTCCGGGGATGTTCGACCACACGCTCACCATCTCCGCCGCCAGCAAGACGCTGTTCGTCACCGGGTGGCGGGTGGGGTGGACGGTGGGGCCGGCGGAGGTGATGCCCGCCATCGGGGTCAAGAGCGACGAGACGTACGTCTGCGCGCCCTCGCCCTTCCAGCACGCGGTGGCCAGGACCTTCATGCGCGAGGACGGATTCTTCGAGCGGATCGCCTCCAACTTCCAGGGGAAGGCGGACAAGCTGGTCCCCGCGCTCCAGCGCGCCGGCTTCGAGGCCGTGGTCCCCGACGGCGCCTACTACGTCCTGGCCGACTACCGCGGGCTGGGGTGGAAGACGGACGTGGAGGCCATGCAGGGGCTGATCGACAAGAAGCGCATCGGCGCCATCCCCGCCAGCGAGTTCTTCGTGGGCGGCGGCGACACCGGCATGCTCCGCTTCTGCTTCGCCCTCTCCGACGAGGCCCTCGACCGCGCCGTCGACCTGCTGGGGCGGTAGATCGCTCGCCACCACGATGAAAGGCGCCCTCGCGATGGATCGCGAGGGCGTCTTTTCGTTGCTGCGACGTGATCTCGGGCGATGCGGGGCGATGCGTTCGAGCACCGGTTGACCGGAACGCCCTCCTCCGTGTAGCTTGGTGCGCATACGGAGCGGGGACGACCCCGTCTCTCCCGGTCCGCATGGGGACGGCCCCACACCAGGCTCGACGGCGAGTCATGGCGTGGGGCATTTTGCTATCCGGCACCTGACTCTTCCTGCCTGGAGGGATTCGATACGATGGAGAAGCACCCATCCGCCATCAAACCGGAATCGTGGCTCGTCTCGGCGGGCCGCGCGTCCGGGCCCGGCGCATCGCTGAACGTGCCGCTGGTCCCCGCGTCCAACTTCATCATCGGCAGCGGGCGCAGCTACTCGCGGGACGACGGGACGCCGACGTGGGAAGCGCTGGAGGATGTCGTCGGCGGGCTGGAGGCCGGCAGGGCCCTGGCGTTCGCCTCCGGGATGGCGGCCATCGCCGCGGTGTTCGACCAGCTCCCGGCGGGCGCCGCCGTGGTGCTCCCCGACGACTGCTACCAGGGCGTGGCGGGGCTCGTGGCCGCGGGGGCCGAGCGAGGGCGCTGGTCCGTGCAGCGCGTGGCGCTGGAAGACACGGCCGGCTGGATCCGCGCCTGCGGCGCCGCCGACCTGGTCTGGCTGGAATCGCCGTCGAACCCGCTGCTCACGGTGGCGGACCTGGAGGCCGTCTGCGCGGCGCCGCGCAGGCCTGGAGCGATCGTGGCGGTGGACAACACCTTCGCCACGCCGCTCAACCAGCAGCCGCTGGAGCTCGGCGCCACGGTGTCCCTGCAGTCGGCCACCAAGTTCATCGGCGGCCACTCGGACCTGCTGGCCGGCGTCGCCACGACCAGGGACGACGCGCTGTACCACGCCCTCCGGAGGTCCCGCGAGCTGAACGGCGCGACGCCCGGAACGCTCGAAGCCTTTCTCGCCGTCCGCGGCGCGAGAACGCTCGCGATCCGCCTGCGGCGCGCCCAGCAGACTGCCCAGCTGCTCGCGGAGCGGCTGGAGGCGCATCCGCTGGTCGCCCGCGTCCGGTATCCGGGCCTGCCCTCGCATCCGACGCACGAGACCGCCAGGCGCGTGCTCAAGGGCTTCGGAACCATCATCTCGTTCGATCTGGCCGGAGGCGCCGATTTCGCCGACGCCGTCTGCCGAAGCACCCGGCTCATCCGCCACGCCACCAGCCTGGGAGCCGTGGAATCGACGATGGAGCGAAGGGCCGCGATCCCGGGGCAGGAGCACATCCCCCCATCCCTCCTGCGCTTCAGCGTCGGGATCGAGGACGCCGAAGACCTCTGGGCCGATCTCGACTCCGCGATCCGCTCCGCCGCACCCTGACTCCGCCGTCCCGATCTCCTGCTCGTGACGAAGCCCGCTGGAACGCAATCCAGCGGGCTTCGATCGTCAGCAGACCGCACCATCCTCCGCGATGCGCGGTGATGCCTTCGAGCAGTCCGCGAAGGCGGGCTTCGCGCCTTTGTAGCCCCCGGTTTCAACCGGGGGAGGCGGAATCAGGCGCATCGATTCCCCGAATCTCGATCCTCCGCGTCCCCAGGCACAGCTCGCCCTCGTGGTAGTGCTCGATGCACCACCGCGCGTCTTCGGGAAAGATCCACGCGTCCCACGCCACCATCACGATCTCCTCCGCGTGATTGGCGGCGGCGGAGATGGGGATCACCAGCATCGGCATCAGGCCGTCGCTCCACATCACCCCCACGCGCTCCCCTCCGTCGCCGATCTCCCGCACCCACGTGCGGATCTGCTCCACCAGCCGGTCGGGATCCTCCGTCCGCACGATCGCCGCGCCCGGGACGCGGGGCCAGTCGATCCGCCCCCACGGCGCGAACGGGAACGCCGCTTCCAGCCGCGACTGCCGGGCGACGTGCTCCGCGTCCTCCGGCGGGAGCACGTCGACATCGCCGCCGTCCGCGCGGAGGGCGGCGATCAGGGCGTGGAGCTTCGATGGGGCCTGCATCGTCCGGGATTGCGGGCGGGGGAGGGAGATGCGGGTCGGGGCTCGATCCCGCGATCTCCATCATACGATAGCTTGGGCGGGGCCCGCGTGCAGGGGGCGCGACCCCGGGATGCCCCCGATTCGCCACGGGTATCGGCCGATCGCGATCCGCTTACAACTCCTTGGCGCCGTCGGGCATCGTACCAAAACGTGACAGGCTTCCCGTGCAAATCGCCGCCCGTGGGACGTTCTGAGGGATGAGAGGGGATTCCCGATCCCCTCCGTCCACGCGCGGGCGCCGCCGGTTCCTCCCTCCCAGCCGGACGACCATGGACCACGGCATTCCGGACCTCCGGCCCCCGCCGCCCCCCGGCGGCGAGCCGTACCGCGACCTCATCGACCGCATCCCCGTCGGCGTCTACCGCACCACTCCGGACGGGCGCTTCCTGGACGCCAACGCCGCACTGGTGCGGCTGGGGGGATGGCCCTCGCGCGAGGCGCTTCTCGCCTCCACCGTCGCGGACATCTGGGTGAGCCCCGACGAGCGGCGCCGCTGGCAGGCGCTGATGGAGCGCGACGGCGTGGTGCGCGACTTCGAGTTCCTGCACCGCCGCCACGACGGCACCGTCGCCTGGGTGCGCGAGACCGCGCGGGCGCTGCGCGACGAGGCCGGCGCCGTCGTCTGCTACGACGGCGTGGTGGAGGACGTCACCGAGCGCCGGATGGCCGAGGACCGCCTCCGCTTCCAGGCGCAGCTCCTGGGCGGCGTGCGCGAGTCGCTGGTCGCCAACGACCTCCAGGGAAACATCTTCTACTGGAACGAGGCCGCGGCCGAGATGTTCGGCTGGACGGCCGCCGAGGTGCTGGGGCGGAGCATCGTGGAGACCTGCCCGGCCCCCGCCTTCCGCCCCATGGCCGCCGCCATCCTCCAGGGGATCGAGCGCGGCGAGCGCTTCGCCGGCGAGTTCCAGGCGCGGCGCAGGAACGGCGAGGTCTTCCCCATCCTCCTCAACGTGGCCCCCATGTACGACGGCGAGGGGCGGCTGACGGGGTGCGTGGGCGTCTGCTCGGACCTGACGGCGCAGAAGCGGGAGGAGGAGGTGCAGCGCTTTCTGGCCGAGGCCGGCTCCGTGCTGGCCTCGTCGCTGGAGTACGAGGCCACGCTGGCCTCCGTGGCGCGGATGGCCGTCCCCGCGCTGGCGGACTGGTGCTTCGTGGACCTGGTGGCCGACGACGGCAACATCCGCCGCGTGGCCTCGGCGCACGTGGACCCCGTGAAGGACGAGCTGGCGCGCCAGCTGGCGCGCTGGCCGCAGTGCCCCTTCGGCCCCACCATCTCCGCGCGCGTCATCCGCTCCGGCCAGTCGTGGTGGACCCCCGAGGTCCCGGACGCGTCGCTGGCGGAGACGAGCGCCCACCCCGAGCACCTGCGCATCCTCCGCCGCATGGAGCTGCGCTCCGGGATCGCCGTTCCCCTGGTGGCGCGCGGCCGCACCCTGGGCGTCCTCCGCCTCGCCACCTCGCGGGGCGGGCGAGTCTACGGCCCGGCGGACGTGCGGCTGGCGGAGGAGCTGGCGCGGCGCGTGGCGCTGGCGGTGGACAACGCGCGCCTCTACCAGGAGGCGCAGGCGGCGGTGGAGACGCGCGAGCAGGTGCTGCGCGTGGTCTCGCACGACCTGCGCAACCCGCTGGGCGCCGTCGTCGCCCACGCCGACATGCTCCTGGAGGACGCCGAGGCGCCGCTCGAGCACCGCCGCGAGTGGGCCTCCATCACCCGCCGCGCCGCCGGCCAGATGACGCGGATGATCCGCGACCTGATGGACGCCGCGCACCTGCAGTCCGGCCGCCTCTCCATCGAGCCCGCCCCCTGCGCCGTCCGCCCGCTGGTGTGGGAGGCGGTGCAGATGCTCCGCCCCCTGGCCGCCGAGCGCGGCCAGCGGCTGGAGTGGGAGGTGCCCGACGGCCTCCCCGAGGTCCACGCCGACCGCGAGCGCGTCCTGCAGGTGCTGATGAACCTGGTGGGGAACGCGGCCCGGTTCACCCCGGCGGGTGGGGAGATCACCATCTCCGTCCGCCCGCTGGCGGGTCAGATGGCCTTCGCGGTGCGCGACACGGGGCCGGGGATCGCCGCGGAGGACCGGGAGCGCGTCTTCGAGCCGTTCTGGCGGGGGAGGCGGGCGGGGCGCGACGGGCTGGGGCTGGGGCTGGCCATCGCCCGGTGGCTGGTGGAGGCGCACGGCGGGACCCTGCGCGCGGACGGGGCGGAGGGCGGCGGCGCCGTCCTGGAGCTCACCCTCCCGCTGGCGGCCGCGCAGGCCGGGAGGGCCGCGTGAGCGCCCCGCTCCGCGTGCTGATCGCCGACGACGAGCCCTACGCCCGCGCGTCGCTCCGCACCTTTCTCACGGCGGAGGAGGGGGTGGCGCTGGTGGGGGAGGCGGGGGATGGGCGGGAGGCGCTGGAGGCCATCGCCCGCGAGGACCCGGACGTGGTCTTCCTGGACGTGGACATGCCCGAGCTGGACGGCTTCGGCGTGCTGGAGGCGCTGGGGGACGCCCGGATGCCCGTGGTGGTCTTCTGCACCGCGCACGAGCACTACGCGCTGCGGGCGTTCGACGTGCACGCGCAGGACTACCTGGTGAAGCCGTTCGGGCGCGACCGCTTCCGGCAGGCGTTCGCGCGGGCGCGGGCGGCGGTGGAGGAGCGCGGCGACGACCTGCGCGTGGAGCAGGTGCAGGGGCTGCTGGAGCAGCTCCGCGACGAGCAGCGCGGGCTGGAGCGCCTTCTCGCCGGCCCCTCGCCGTACCTGGAGCGGCTGATGGTGAAGACGCGCGACCGGGCGCTGCTTTTGCCCGTGGGCGAGGTGGACCACGTGGAGGCCGAGGGGAACTACGTGCGGCTGCACGTGGGGAAGGAGTCGTACCTGGTGCGCTGGAAGATCGGCGCGCTGGAGGAGCGGCTGGACCCGCGCCAGTTCGCCCGCGTGCACCGCTCCACCATCGTGAACCTGGACCGCGTCAGGGAGCTGCGCCCCTGGTTCGCCGGCGACTACCTGATCGTCATGCAAGACGGCACCGAGCTCAAGCTCTCCCGGGGCTACCGCGCCAAGCTCGAGGAGCAGATGGGCGCCACGGGGTAGGGGGATGCGGGACGGTGGATGAGGGTCGGGAGATGAGGATCGAGAGATGAAGATCGGTGGATGAACATCGGGGCGGCTCCTTGCGATCGAGGAGCCGCCCCGATGCGTCGGGCGGAATTCTCGGCAACAACAGCGCGAAGTCCGCCTTCGCGGACTGCATCGTCGGCTTTCGTGCGTTCATCCATCGGCCTGCGCGAGCCTATGAACTGGTCGCCGCGACGCGGATCGCGACGCGCGAGATACAGCTCCCTCTCTCGCGTAGCGGGGGAGGGCGGGGGAGGGGGGCCGCCGAGGCATGCGCCACCGCCCATCGAACCCCGATCGAAGTCCCGCCGCCCCCTACGCCGCCACCGCCACCGGCCGCGGCGGATGCGCCGCCGCCGCCGCCCGCGCCGCGCCCGGCCGGTTCATGATGTGCACCGCCTCGCCCAGCGCGTGCTTGAACGCCTCCATCACCCCCTCGGAGAGCGTGGGATGGGTGTGGATGGTGAGCGCGAAGTCCTCGGGCGAGGCCATCATCTCCAGCCCGAACGCCGCTTCCGCGATCAGCTCGCTCGCCTCCGGCCCCACGATCCCCACCCCCAGCACGCGGTCCTCGTCCGCCACGATCTTGATGAACCCCTCCGTGTCGGAGAGCGAGAGCGCCCGCCCCGACGCGCCGAAGGGGAACTTGCCGACGCGGACGCTGTGCCCCCGCGCCTTCGCCTCGGCCTCCGTGATGCCGACGGTGGCGACCTCGGGGTCGGTGAAGACGGCGGCGGGCATGGCCAGCCAGTCGCGCCGCACGTTGCGGCCGGCGATCACCTCCGCCGCCAGCTCCGCCTCGCGGAAGGCCTTGTGCGCCAGGTACGGCGCGCCGGTCACGTCCCCCACCGCGTAGACGCCCGGCACCGACGTCCGCATCCGGTCGTCCACCGCCACGTGGCCGCGCGCGTCGAGCGTGACGCCGATCTCCTCCAGCCCCATCCCGCCCGAGTTGGCCGTGAATCCCACGGCCACCAGCACCTTCTCCGCCTCCATCACCCGCGTGGCGCCGCCGTGCTCCACCGTCACCGCGGCCGCATCGCCCCGCATCTCCCACCCCAGCGCCTTCGCGCCCGTCAGCACCTCGCCGCCACGCGCCTTGATCCGCCGCTCCACCACGCGGACGAGATCGGGATCGACGCCGGGGAGGAGCGCATCCGTCCACTCGACGACCGTCAGCCGCGTGCCGAGCTTCTGGTACATCATCCCCAGCTCCAGCCCGATCACGCCGCCGCCCACCACCAGGAGCGACTCCGGCACGCTCGTCAGCGCCTGCCCCTCGCGCGCCGTGAGGATGCGCTCGCCGTCCGGCTCGAAGCCGGGGATGGTCGCCACGCGCGCGCCCGTCGCCAGGACGACCGCCTCGCGCGCCGTGTAGCGCTCCGTCGATCCATCCTCCGCCGTCACCTCCACCGTCTTCGGATCGATCATCCGCGCCGCGCCGTGGACGATCGTCCCGCCGTTGCTCCGCACGAGCGAGGCGACGTTGGTGGTCAGCTTCTCCACGATCCCGTCCTTCCACGCCTGCGTCCGCGCGAAGTCGATCCTCGGCTCGCCGCTGGTGATCCCCATCGCGTCCGCCCCGCGGATCTTCTCCAGCATCCCGGCGGCGGTGATGAGCGCCTTGGAGGGGATGCACCCCCAGTTCAGGCACACCCCGCCGAACGACTCGCGCTCCACGCACAGCACGCTCTTTCCCAGCTGCGCCAGCCGGATCGCCGCCGTGTACCCGCCCGGCCCGCCGCCGATCACGACCGCGTCGAAGACCTTCGCGTCCATGACTTCCTCCCCCGTAGATGAGACCGATCGGTCTCTTCAAGGTCAAAAAAGAGAGCGCCGCGCGTCAGGCGCGGACGCTCGCCTCCAGGTACCGCCGCAGGTGCGCGGCCGCCCGCCGCACGTGCGATCCATCGTCGAACAGCTTCGACAGCGCGACGGCGCCTTCCATGGTGGCCACGATCACCGTCGCCAGCTCCTCGCCGTCGGTGCCGGGGCGGATCTCGCCGCGCTTCAGCCCGCCGGCGGCGGTGCGGAGGATCAGCGCGCGCAGCTCCGCCATCGCCAGCCGCGCGCGGTCGCGGAGCGCGGGGTTGCCGTCGTCGTTCTCGATCCCCGCGTTCATCACCGGGCACCCGCCGGGGACGGGGGGATCGTCGTGCAGCTCCGCGAACACGCCGATGATGGCGTCCAGCCGGTCCACCGCGTGGCGCTTTTCCTCCACCGCCTCCGCGAAGCGCCGCCCCATGATGGCCACGGCGAAGTCGAACGCCTCCAGCGCGAGCGCCTCCTTGCTCTCGAAGTGGCGGTAGATGCCGCCCTTCTGGAGCCCCGTGGCCTCCATGATGTCCGCCATGGACGACCCGGCGAAGCCGTGCCGGTTGAAGAGGCTGGCCGCCTGCCGGAGGATGTTCTCGCGAGTGATCTCGCCGCTGCGCATCGGAATTCCTTTTGAGACCGTTCGGTCTCAAATATGGCCGCGGGAGGAGAGCCGGTCAAGGACGGAGAGGCGTGATCGGAGGATCGGGGATCGGTCGATGGGATTCGCGGCGTCGCCAGGATCGGCGGACCGAAGCCGGCCATCGCGCATCCCCCGAGCGAGTCGTCCGGCGCGGGAGCGTGCGTCGGCGCGCGTCCTCGGCCGCGGCGCCCCCTCCTGACCGCTGGGGCGGTCTGTCCTCCCCCGTTCCAGGGGAAAATGGCGGTGCGAAGACTTTCGTGCGCACCGATGCACGGGCCGCGGTAGAAAAGGCTCCCTCCCCCACAGGCGCCCTGCCTGTGGGGGAGGGCTGGGGAGGGGGGCCGCCGCGGCATTGTGGACAGCCCGTCGAAAGCGCCCGCGCCCTACCAGCGGAAGACGGTGAGGAGGCTGGAGAAGTCGTCGGTCCAGGGCTGCACGCCGGCGGTGGTGACGGGCTGCAGCCAGCGCGGATCGGTGGCGAGCGACCCCAGGTCCGCCTCGCGGCGCGCGACGATCATCCAGATGGCGTAGTTCTCGTAGCGGCCGTTGCGGTTGGCGGGGCCGCTTCCCACGCGGACGGCCAGGCCGTGCTCCTTGGCCATGGCCGCCACCACCGGCTCCAGGTCGAAGTAGCGGTTGCTGATGTGCACGGCCAGCACCCCGCCCGGCGCCAGCCGGCCCAGGTACACGTCCAGCGCCTCGCGCGTCAGCAGGTGCGTGGGGATGGCGTCGGAGCTGAAGGCGTCCAGCAGGATCATGTGGTACTTGGGCTCCGCCTCGCGCGCCATCGACAGCCGCGCGTCCCCCAGCACCACGCGGATTTGCGCCGGCGAGTCGCTGAGGTAGGTGAAGTAGCGCCGGTCGCGGGCGATGCGCTCGATCCCCGGATCGATCTCGTAGAAGGTCCACGCCTCGCCCTCGCCGGCGTACGCGGCCGCCGTCCCCGTCCCCAGCCCCACGACCGCCACGCGGCGGTTCTCCGCCAGGAGCGGCGTCCCGTTGAAGATCCACCCCAGCGGCCCGCTGCGCAGGTAGTAGGTGGACGGCTCGTTGCGCCGGAGCGGGTCCAGGCTCTGCGCGCCGTGCAGGGTGGAGCCGTGCGTCAGCACGTGGTAGCGGTCGATCACGCCGCTGACGTACACGCGGTAGTGCCCGTAGAACGAGCGCTCCGCCAGGAGCACGTCCTCGTCGCGCACCGTCTCCACCGTGCGCACCAGGAGGAGGAGCCCCAGGCAGAGCGCCAGCCAGAGCGGGTTCGATCCCAGGAAGATGGCGATCAGCTGCACCACCACGCCGATCCCCACCACGGCGAGGGCGGTGGGGATCCCCATGAAGTCCGGCCGCGCCACCGCCACCAGCATCCCCGCGAACGCCACCGCCGCCAGCGCCGTCCCCGCCTCCGATCCCAGGTCGCGCCACTTCGCCGGCCACGGCCGCGCCAGGCAGGCCAGCGCCAGCACCAGCGGATACTCCCAGACGCGGGGGAAGACGACGGGCGCCACCAGCACGTTGAAGATCCCCCCCAGCACGCCGCCCACCGAGATCCACAGGTAGAACTCGGTGAGGTGCCGCACCGCCGGCCGACGACGCGCCAGCTCGCCGTGGCACACCATGGCCGTGGCGAAGAGCGCCGCGTAGTGCAGCGGCAGCGCCATCACGGGCTTGCTGACGAAGCCGTGCAGGAGGAGGATGGCCGCGACGGCCAGGAACGACGGCTGCACCGCCACCATCAGCCGGTGCGGGATGATCGTCCGCGGCGCGAAGACCAGGGTGAAGGAGAGGAGATAGAGGGCCAGCGGGATCACCCACAGGAGCGGCGCGGGCGTCAGGTCCGTGGACACGTACGCCGTCACCCCCAGGAGGAGCGACGAGGGGATGAAGGCGAACGCCGTCCACGTCGCCCGCTCCCGCGTCGTCACCCGCGCCGCCGCCCCCGCGGCCTCCGCCTCGGTCGATCGGCCGGCGGGCGCGCGCCAGACCGCCGCCGCGCACCCGGCGATCAGCACCCCCAGGAACGCGTAGCCGAGGGCCCACCCGCCGCTCTGCTCGGCCAGGCGGAGGCGGGGCTCCACCAGGAAGGGGTAGCCCAGCAGCCCCAGCATGCTCCCCAGGTTGCTGGCCGCGTAGAGCCAGTAGGGGTTCGCCGCAGCGGGGTGCCCCGTCCCCGCGAACCATCGCTGGAGCATGGGCCCGGTGCCGGAGAGGACGAAGAACGGGAGCCCCACCGTGGTCGCCATCAGCATCAGCAGCCAGGGGACGGGCGCCGCGCCCCCCTCCGGCGCCGCCGCCCCCACGCCGATGGGGAGGACGAGGGCGGCGACGGCCAGGAGCCCCAGGTGGAGCGCCGCCTGCCCACGCGGGCCCAGACGCCGGCTGGTGACGTGCGCGTACAGGTAGCCGCCCAGGAGCGCCGCCTGGAAGAAGAGCATGCAGGCGTTCCACACCGCCGGCGAGCCGCCCAGCAGCGGGAGCACCATCTTCCCGAACATCGGCTGCACCAGGAAGAGGAGGAACGCGCTGGTGAAGACGGCGGCGGCGTAGACGGCGAGCACCGCGGCGCGCGAGCGCGCGGGCGCGGCCCCCGCGAGGGAATCGGCGGGGAGTGCCGCGTCGTCCGCGGCGGGGGCGTGCGAGCTCACGTCGGCGATGGTCGGGACCTGGGGAGCGGGGAGATCTCAGCGAGCGTGCGCGTACCCGGAGGCGCGAGACGGCGTTCCGCGCCAGCAAGCTCCGCGCTCGCGGCCGGATCTGCAAGATCCAGCGGATGGATCGGGCTGGTCCCTGGTTCTGCATCCTCCCGTGGATTCCTGAATTTCGTCATCCTGAGGCCGGCCGCGCCGCAGCCTTCGTCAACACAAGCTTCCGCAGGCCGAGGGATCTATCGACAGCCGAGGCCCGCGACAGCCCCGGCCTTTTCGCGCATCGGCGTCGATCCATCCCCGCGAGGAGGAGCGGAACGGCGAGCGCCCCGGCGGATCATCCCGCCAGGGCGCCTCGTCTCGATCTTCCGGGCTGGATGCCGAGCGATGGGCTGATCGGCTCAGCGCCCCATCACCCGCATCATCTCGTTCAGCGCGTCGGTGAGCGCGGGCCACTCCGGGGGGCGGCCGGCCGGGAGCGCGGCCTGGACGCGGGCGACGGGGGCGCGGACGGCGGGATCGAGCGAAGGATCCCCCGACAGGTCTTCCAGCACCCTCCGCGTCTCGCGCGACGCGAAGAAGCCGGCGTCGCGCTGGAAGGCGGCGATGCGCGCGGCCTCGCCCCAGGAGCCGATGGCCACCAGCTCCCGTCCCAGGATCTCGCCGGCCCCCTCCCGTCCTTCCTCCACCAGCGTCTCCAGCGCGGCCGCCGGCTCGCCCGCGCGCCGCGCGATCTCCCGATAGGTGCCCGCCACCATCACGGAGCCCGGCGCCTCCTCCAGCGTGGCGTTCACCTCGCCCGCGAGGCGCGCCGTGGCTTCGCGGTCGCGGCTGGCGACGGCGAGCTCCAGCTTCAGGAGGAGGGCGCCCGCGCGGACGGCCAGCGCGGTGTCGGCGGCCACCTCGCCGCCGCCGCGCGTGACCCCCCAGGGCGGCGCCTGGTCGAGCCACCCCGGCGGGAGGCCCGCGTCGCGCGCGTCGAGAAGCCGGGCGAAGCGCTCCGCGTCCGCGGGAGAGGAGCCGCGGCGGAGGAGCGGGACCAATGCGACGGCGGCGAGGACGGCGGCGAGCGCCAGCCAGCGCGCGGGGGGACGGCGCCACCCGCCCGCCCGCTCCGGAGGACGCAGCGGGGTGACGGGGGTGCCCCCCGGCGCGACGGGCGGGGACGACGCGGCGCGCGGCGCGGCTCCGACCCTCGCGTCTTCCTCGCGGTGCTCGCGCGCGATGGCGACGGCGTCGGCGTAGGCGGACAGGACGTCGTCGCCGGCGGCGGCGAGCTCCCGGCGCACCGCCTCGCCTTCGGGGTCGTCGACATCGTCGGCGTCGTCGCGGTCCTCGACGTCCCTGTCGTGCAGGGCCGCGAGCCGGGCGGCGAGCTCCCAGCGATCGGTCACATCGGTTCTCCTCACCTGGTGGGCTTCATTCCCATTGGAGGGCCAAGCCCCACGTTTGTCCCCGTCACGCCGCCATGTCGTCGCGCTCGTGCAGAAGCCCGCGCACCAGCTCGCGCGAGACCCCGCGCCCCTCCAGGCACTCGCGGAGGCGCGAGAAGGCGCGGTCCATCCGTCGGTACAGCGGCTTCTGCGGCAGCCCCAGCCCGCGGCCGATGTCGGCGATGCTCATCTCCTCCCAGAAGCGCATCCTCACCATCACGCGGTCGTCGTCGGGGAGGGTCTCCACGCACCCCAGGAGCGCCTCCTCCGTCGTCCGGCGCTCGCGGTCGGCCTCGCCGCCGGCCACCCGGTCGTCGGCGCGCTCGGCGGCGGGGGCGGCGTCCAGCGCCTCGGGGCCCAGCTCGGGCGGGCCCGGCGGGCGCCGGGGCGGCATCTGCGCCAGCATCTCCGCCAGCTCGCGGTCGGTGAGCGTGACGCCGTCTCGGGCCCGCAGCTCCTGGATTGCCTGCGACAGCGTGCGGCCGTCGCGGTACACCAGCATCTCCAGCTTCTTCCCCACCGGCCCCAGCCGCGCCGCGGCCGCGGAGGCGCGCCACCGCCCCCACTCCTTCACGCGGTACTCCAGGTAGAGCATGGAGATGACCACGGTCAGGTAGGTGCCGAGCGAGCTTGCCCCCCGGAACTTCGCCAGGATGGCGTAGTCGTTCTCCATCAGCCGCATCCGCACCCACGCCAGGAACTCGTCGGCGTCGTCGCCGGTCAGCCCTTTTCGCCGGCAGAGCGACGCGACGATGCGGTCGACCAGGTCCAGGTTGTCGCAGAGGAGAGCCTCGAGATCCTGCCGATCTGCCATCGTGCGGGCAACGGGCAAAGGTTCGGCGCGGGGGCCGCCGGGACCATGAACGGGAAGGATGCGGACGACAACCTAATGTCCCGCCGGGGCCGCATCAACAAGGGCTGCCCCGCGGGCGCCGTGCGCGCCACCGCCGCGAAGGGAGCGGAGGCGGCGGAACGTGCCATTCGCGTCGCCATCGGAGCGCCGGCGTCGAGCGTGGCGCGGAGTACGCGCGGGCCCGCGAAAGGTCCCCCCGCGCGCGGGCTCCTCCGCTCGCCGGGCGTGGGCTCACGCGGCCCGTCAGCCCGCGACGGGATCTTTATCGCGGCCGGCCAGCATCTCGCCCACCCGCTCGCGCGTCACGCTCCGCTCCTCCAGGTGCTTCCGAAGACGCCAGAAGGCGCGCTCCAGCCTTCGATACAGCGGCTTCTGCGGGAGGCTCAGCGCGCGGCCGACGTCGGCCACGCTCATGGCTTGCCAGAAGCGCAGCCTCACGATCCACCGGTCCTCGTCGGGGAGGCATTCCAGGGACTGCAGGAGCGCCTCCTCGATCCGCCGGCGCTCCCGGTCCATCTCGCCCTCGATCACCAGGTCGTCGGCGTGGTCGTACGCGGGAACGGCGGCCAGCGCCTCGAGGTCCAGCTCGGGCGGGACGGGCGGGCGCCGCGGCGGGATCCGCGCCAGCATGGCCGCCACCTCGCGGTCGGAGAGCGTGTCGCCATCCACCGTCCGCAGCACCTCCGCCGCCTGCGCCCGCGTGAAGCCGTCGCGGTACACCAGCGCCTCCAGCCGCACCCCCACCGGCCCCAGCAGCAACGCGGCCGCGGAGGGGCGCCACCGCCCCCACTCCTTGCCGCGGTATTCGCGGAGGAGCGTGGCGATGACCAGGGTGAGGTAGGTGCCGAGCGAGCCCTCGCCGCGGAACTTCCCCAGGATGGCGTAGTCGTTCTCGATCAGCCGCATCTTCGCCCACGAGGCGAAGTCCTCGGCGTCGTCGCCGGTCATCCCGCGCCGGCGGCACAGCAGCGCGAGGATGCGCTCGATGCGGGGCAGGTTTTCGCGGAGGAGCGCCTCCAGGTCCTGCCGATTGGGCATCGGACGGTTGACCAGGGGAATGGCGAAGCGCGGAGCCGTTGGTTCGCCGTGGTTCGGACGGCGCCCGCGGTCCGCGCGGCCCGCATCAACGGTGCCAGGGTGGGGCGATCGGGGTTCCGGCGCTCGGACGTCCGGAGGGGCATCTCATCCCCCCGAATCGGCCCGATGTGGCGGGGCGCGGCGCGTCCGACCGGCCGCCGAAAGGTCGCGTTCGGGCGATCGCCGGTGAACTCTGTTGCCCGTCGTGTGGTACTTGCATCTTTCCGTTTCAGATCCGAGACGCACCCGGCACCCGTTCCGCCTTTCAGAGGACGAACGCAACGCATGCATTCGCGAATCCGTACCCCGCTGGCCCTGGCCGCCTCGCTCGGCGCGCTCTCCGCGTGCGGCCCCACGGCCATGCCCGAGCCCCCCTCGCCGGCCCCCGCGCCCGCGCCGATGGCCGCGCCGGCGCCCGCGCCGATGATGGCGCTTCCGCGCGACATCCACTCCTTCGCCCGGCCGGAGGTGGCGCGGGTGACGCACGTGGACCTGGACCTCCACGCCGACTTCGGCGCGCGCCGGATCACCGGGACGGCCACGCTGGACGTGCAGGCCGCCCCCGGCGCCCGCGAGATCGTGCTCGACACCAAGGACCTGGCCATCCGCGAGGTCACCGACGGCGCCGGGCGGCCGCTCCCCTTCGCCCTGGGGGAGCCGGACTCCATCCTGGGGCGCGCGCTCACCGTCCAGCTCCCCGAGGGGACGCGGAAGGTGGCGATCGTCTACGGCACCAGCCCGGACGCCGCGGCGCTCCAGTGGCTGACGCCGGAGCAGACGGCGGGGAAGCGCCATCCCTACCTGTTCTCGCAGGGGCAGGCCATCCTGACGCGCACCTGGATCCCCACGCAGGACTCGCCGGGGATCCGCCAGACGTACAGCGCCCGCGTCGTCGTCCCGCCCGAGCTGAAGGCGGTGATGAGCGCGGAGATGCTCACCCCCGAGGGCGAGCCGGCGGAGCAGGGGCAGCGCCGCGCCTTCCGCTTCCGGATGACCAATCCCATCCCGCCGTACCTGATCGCCCTGGCCGTGGGCGACCTGGCGTTCCGGCCGCTGGGCCCGCGCACCGGCGTCTACACCGAGCCGTCGATGCTGCAGAAGTCGGCGTACGAGCTGGCCGACGTGGAGAAGATGGTGGCCGCGGCCGAGTCGCTGTACGGCCCGTACCGCTGGGGGCGCTACGACCTGCTGGTGCTCCCGCCGTCGTTCCCGTTCGGGGGGATGGAGAACCCGCGGCTCACCTTCGCCACGCCGACGATCCTGGCGGGCGACCGCTCGCTGGTGTCGCTGGTGGCGCACGAGCTGGCGCACTCGTGGTCCGGCAACCTGGTGACCAACGCCACCTGGAGCGACTTCTGGCTCAACGAGGGGTTCACCTCGTACTTCGAGAACCGGATCATGGAGGCGCTCTACGGACGTGAGCGCGCCGACATGCTGGCCAACCTGGGGTGGCAGGAGCTGCAGGGGGAGATCACCAACGTCGGGGGGATGAATCACCCCGACACGCGCCTGCACATCGACCTGGCCGGGCGCGACCCGGACGCGGGGATGACGGAGATCGCCTACGAAAAGGGCGCCACCTTCCTCCGCACGCTGGAGGAGGCGGTGGGGCGCGAGCGGTGGGACGCGTACCTGCGCTCGTACTTCGACCGCCACGCCTTCCAGCCCATGACCACGGAGACCTTCGTGGCCGACCTGCGCGCCAACCTGTTCCGCGGGGACGCGGCGCTGGAGCAGCGCATTGGGGTGGAGGAGTGGGTGAGCGGGACGGGGATCCCGCGCAACGCCGTGGTTCGCCAGTCGGATGCGTTCACGCGGGTGGAGGAGCAGGCGAAGCGCTTCGCGGCGGGGACGGCGGCCGGGGAGCTGGCCACGCGGGGGTGGACCACGCAGGAGTGGCAGCACTTCCTGGGGGCGCTCCCGCAGCAGATGACGGCGGCGCGGCTGGCGGACCTGGACCGCGCGTTCAACCTGTCGCGCCAGGGGAACAGCGAGATCCTCTTCGGCTGGCTGATGATCGCGGTGCGCAACAAGTACGAGCCGGCGCTCCCGGCGCTGGAGGCGTTCCTCACCGGCCAGGGCCGCCGCAAGTTCGTGCGCCCGCTCTTCGCCGCGCTGATGGAGCAGGGCGCGTGGGGCCAGGGCCACGCCCGCCGCATCTACGCCAAGGCGCGCCCCGGCTACCACCCCGTCACCTCCGGCTCCGTGGACGCCATCGTGAAGTGACGCGGGGCTGATCGGGATCGGTCGCACGCGAAGAAGCCCGGCCCGGGAGAATTCCCGGGCCGGGCTCTCTTTGATAGTTGTGCGACTACTCACGAGGGCTCACATTGCGTCGCGGTTGACCAATGACGGTCCATCTCGTCATCCGTGGAATGATGGGCCTCTCAAACGAGATTGATATGCGTCTGGAATCTTTCCCTCACGGGAAGTTTATTCTGCTGTTTTGCTTCTTTGCAGTTCTCCATTCGGATGGTGAATGGCAGCAATACGTGCCAGCCGAGCTTGACCATACAGGATACCGGCACTTGCAGCGGGGGCTACGAGCGGATGCCGCTCCGCTGGTCGATTCACAGGCGTTTGAAGACCCGGATACCGTCGGTAACATTCTAGAAGCATCAGAAGGCGCAAAACAAATTCTCGACTTGCACCCGGACAATCGAGTAGCACAACTGCGCTTAGCCTCCGTTATGGAGCTATTCGGGGCTTCTATGGAGGCCGAAAAAATACGCAATAACTTGAGTCCGGTTAGCTACTACGGGGGGACCGCCGACGAGATGCTGGTCAGAGCTAATGCATTGCTCCGCGCGGATCCTAGCACCGCTGTCACAATCCTAGATTCTTTAGTGGCACTTTCCGCAGTGCGCGCCGACCGCACAAGGTTGGCTCCGGCACTACTTCTTCGGGCGAAAGCGAGACTTGACCTTGACCGAACGATGGCTGCTGTTGCTGACCTGGATAGCAGCACAGCCGTAGTTCGGTCAATGAGGACTCAAGAAAGGCCGATTGGGCTCGTAGCGGCTGTTGGCGATTTGTTTTATCGTCTAGTAATGCTGCATGTAAATGCAGGGCGAACTGGTAAAGGACTGTACTACTTGGAACGAGGTCGCACAGCGTTTCTTCCCGCGAAGCTGGCGCACGTCATCTCAGACCCACATAGAGTTCCTCCGAATCAGCTTGCGATAGAGTACGGGCTAATCGGCGACACGCTCCTGACCTGGATCGTGCGGGGCCCCGATATTCAGTTCATGCGCAAAACCGTACCGCGGCAGCAACTGGTGGAGAAAATAGCATCAGTACGCTCGTCTCTCGATACTGCCGGACATGGCAATGAATATCCGCTCAATTTGCAGCGATTCTATGGGACACTCTTTGTTCCTCCCCAAGAACATCAGGCAGCACTATACGATTGGCTGATTCGCCCTGTCATCCGTCACCTGGCTGGTACTGGGAACGAAATAGTCCTGATCGTCGATGGTGAACTAAGAGATCTCCCGTTTGCAGCTTTGTACGATACAGCGAGTCAGCGCTATCTGGTCGAAGATCACCCGCTTCGCTTCGCCCGAAGTCTGCACGAGGCATTCAACGAAGGGGCGCGGGTTGACGTGCCGAAAGGAGTACTTCTGGTTTCAGATCCAGCATTCGACGCGACATCGACTCCTGGCTTTAGTCGGCTCGCTGGAGCACGTGCAGAAGTCGATACGATTGCAGTTGGGTATGCTGATCCTAAAGTGTTGGGTGGTGAGAGTGCGGCGCGAGTACCTTTGATGGCAGCTCTCCGGGAGGCCGCAACGTTCCATTACGCTGGTCACGCCTTGTACAACCACGAGCATCCACATCGTTCGTTCCTGGCCCTGGCATCTCTCGACGGTCTGAGTGATTCTGGGATACTCACAGCTGCGGAATTGGAGATGTTCGACTTACGGCATGTCCAATTGGTGGTGCTTGCGGCCTGCGAAACCTCGCGTGCGCGGTACAGCTGGTCAGCCGGGTTACCTACCCTGACGGATGCATTACTGAACGCAGGTGCTGCTGGCGTAGTCGGAAGCCTATCTCGCGTCGATGATCAGCATACGCGTCGGCTCATGATCCGCTTTCATCGTGCGTACCGTGAATATGGGAGGGGGGCTACCGCGTTGCGCGACGCCCAGCTCACATTCATACGGTCAAATGATCCTGCTCTTCGATCACCAGCCGCTTGGGCGACATTCCAGTATATGGGTCGCTGACCCCAGACTGAGGGAAGCGCTTCTGCCTTCCACGCGACTGCGGATAACGAGTGGTCCGCTTGCCACCCATCCCCCGCCGCCGCAGTTTCCCGCGATGCAGAACGAATCTCTGTCGATCCTGGCGCTTGTGGCGGTGTTCCTGGCTTCGGGGCTGGGGGGGGCGGTCAACTCCATCGCGGGCGGGGGGACGCTGCTGACCTTTCCGGCGCTGGTGGCGCTGGGCCTCCCCGCGCTGACGGCGAACGCCACCAGCACCGTGGCACTCTGGCCCGGCGCGCTGTCGAGCATGTGGGGGTACCGCGGCGAGCTGCGCGGCGCGCGCGCCTGGGTGCTTCGCCTCACCCTTCCCAGCGTGGCAGGCGGCGCGGTGGGCGCGTGGCTCCTGCTGCGCACGCCGCCCGACCGCTTCGCCCGCATCGTCCCGTTCCTGGTGCTGGGCGCCACGCTCCTCTTCCTGGCGCAGGGGCCGCTCATGCGCCGCCTCCGCGAGCGCCGCGGCGCGCCGCCGGCCGCCACCGTGGAGGCGGACCAGGACGATCCGCGCGTGGCGCCGCTCCTTTTCATCGCGGGGCAGTTCGCCATCGGGGTGTACGGCGGCTACTTCGGGGCGGGGATCGGCATCCTGATGCTGGCGGGGCTGGGGATGATGGGGTTCGCCAACATCCACCGGATGAACGGGCTGAAGAACTGGGGCGCGGTGTGCATGAACGTCGTGGCCGCGGCGATCTTCGCGTTCAGCGGGGTCGTTCACTGGCCGGTGGCGCTCACCATCGCGACCGGCGGGCTGCTGGGCGGCTACGCGGGTTCGCGCATGGCGCAGCGCGTGGGCCAGCAGCCGGTGCGGCGGGCGATCGTGCTCATCGGCTTCGCGTCGTTCCTCTTTCTCCTCTTCGATCCGCTCTGACGCTGCTTCGGCTTCGAAGCGGAGAGCCCGCCGCCGGGATGGTCCGGGGCGGGCTCTCGCGTTGCGGTCCGTCCGTCTCAACCGCGTCCGTCAGTTGAGCCGCAACGTGGTGGTGAGAACGAACGCCGGTCTCCAGGTGAGCGCCACGGCATCCGTGGGCGTGATCTTGTCGGAGACGGGGCGGCTCTCCACCTCGTTGGGAGGACCCAGCAGGAGCCGCTCGTCACGGGCGATGTGCAGGCCGGCGGTCACCAGGAATTGATCGAGGAGACCTGTTCCCGCGCCCAGGATGAACTCCGGCGAGATGGTGCCGTTCACCGACCGCGCCGCCACGCCGGCGCTGGTGTGGAACGACGCTCCCGCTCCCAGCACGTCGCGGAAGGCCACGTTGACCTGGAGTACCGGCGAGAAGGCGAACCCGCGCCGCCCCGGGCCGCGGTTGGCGTAGGTGGAGTAGATGGTGTCGCACGCGAAGTCTGCGGACGTGGGGCACGGGCGGTTCGTGCGCTCGTAGTCGTGGCTCTGGGCGGTGCTGGCCAGGAAGCCCGCGCTGAGGAACACCCGCATTCCGCGGCGGACGGGGAGCGAGCCCTTCTGCTCCCAGGTGGCCGCCGTCTTTCCGGCCGCCGGCTTTCGCTCCGTGGCGCGCAGGGTGATCTCGGCTGACTCCGTCCCGGCCGGGAGCACCACCTCCGTCTCGAAGAAGTCGCCCGCGTCGGAGGCCGCCGCGATCTCTCCCCCGGCGGTGAACAGCTCCGGGAGCAGCGTCGACAGCTTCGTGGCCAGCCGGTCCGCCTCCGCGCGCGGTAGAGACGCCGGTGGCGAGCGCCGTCTTTGCCCGCCCGGCCCGCGCACGCCGAAGGTGCGACTCGGCTTCCAGCAGAAGCGTGCGCGCATCCGCCACCACGTGATTGCCGCGGGCGACCTCGTTTCGGTCGCTGCGCGCCGCGTCCCAACTCGCCTTGATGGCGCTGAACGAGGTGTTGCGCGAGCACGTGGGCGAGTTCACGGCCTTCGCGAGCGGATCCACCGCGTCCACGGAGCCCCGCAGCCGGCTGAGCAAGATCGTGGCCCGATCCACCGCGTCTTCTGCTTCGTCGAGGGCGGAGCGGGCTCCCTCCGGCTGCATGATCATCGCGGGGGGCGGCGGAGGCGGAGGCGTGAGCGGGTTCGGGTTCGGGTTCGGCGTGGCCGGAGGCGGGCCGCCGCCGGTGAGGGCGGAAAGCGAGCCGAAGCTCGCGATGATCTTGCTGAGGTCGGCGCTCCTCTCCTTGATCGCCACGTCCGCCGTGTACGAATAGCAGAGGGGGTTCACGTTCTCCACCTTCATCGTGTACTTCCAGCCGGGGACGAGCGGAACGTTCCGCACCGCGCCCGTGCTGGCGGAGTAGAGCACGGGCTTCGACGCTTGGGTCTGCGCCAATCCTGGCGACGGCGCGAGGAGCGCGAGGAGGATAAGAGCGAACGTGATGATGCGGGACATTGATCTCTCCGGGCGGGGGAAACGTCTGCGAACGCCTGCACCGCGATGAGAGAGACACAGTCCTGAGGTTTCCCCTCGGACGCGGATTCAATCGCCGCCCACGGCCGGAGCGGTTGGTTCCGGGGTTGCGCGGGGCTTGGGAGGGTTCTACTCTCCCGGCCGAACGGCGTTCGGAGAGGTGGCGCGCGATGCGCATCCGCCGAAGGCCGGACATCGCCCGACCGCAACGGAGAGAACGCACGTGGCCAACGACGCCGCACGACGCCCGCCGCCGCCCATCGATCCCGACTTCTACGGCTACTTCTCCACGCTGACGGAGGAGGAGAGCGCCACGCGCCTGGCGGTGCGCGGGCTGATGGAGCGCGTGGTGGCGCCCGTGGTCAACGCGTGCTGGCAGAAGGAGGCGTTCCCCATCGAGCTGATCACCGAGATCCGCAAGCTGGGGCTGCTGGACCGGTGGTACCACGACGAGCCGGGGCCGCCGCCGGTGGCGCGCGCGGTGATCAGCATGGAGCTGGCGCGGGTGGACCCGGGGTCGGCCAGCTTCTTCGGGGTGCACGCGGGGCTGTGCATGGGGTCCATCGCCCTCTGCGGGTCGGAAGCGCAGAAGGCGGAGTGGCTGCCGGCGCTGCGGCGGTGGGAGAAGATCGGGGCGTTCGGGCTCACGGAGCCGGACGTGGGGTCGGGGACGGCGGGCGGGCTCACCATGCGCTGCCGCCGCGACGGCGACGGGTGGGTGCTGGACGGGCAAAAGAAGTGGATCGGCAACGCGACGTTCGCGGACGTGGTGGTGATCTGGGCGCGCGGCGAGGAGCCGGGGGCGGTGCACGGCTTCCTGGTGCGCACGGAGAACCCCGGCTACGGCGTGGAGAAGATCACGGGGAAGATCGCCCAGCGGACGGTGCAGAGCGGGCTCATCACCCTGGACGGCTGCCGCGTCCCGGAGGCGGACCGGCTCCCGGAGGCGCGGACCTTCAAGGACGTGGCGCGCATCCTCCGCATCGGGCGCGCGGGGGTGGCGTGGCAGGCGGTGGGGTGCGCGATGGGCGCGTACGAGCACGCGCTGGCCTACGCGCTGGGGCGCGAGCAGTTCGGCCGGCCCATCGCGGGCTTCCAGCTGATCCAGCAGAAGCTGGTGACGATGCTGGGGAACATCACCGCCATGCTGGGGCTGGCGCTGCGGGTGACGCGGATGCAGGAGGACGGCACGCAGCGCGACGAGCACTCGGCGCTCGCCAAGCAGTTCTGCGCCGCGAAGTGCCGCGAGACGGTGGCCCTGGCGCGCGACCTGATGGGCGGAAACGGCATCCTCCTGGAGCACGGCGCCGCCCGCCTCTTCGCCGACGCCGAGGCCATCTACTCGTACGAGGGCACCAACGAGATGAACACGCTGATCGTGGGCCGCGCCGTCACCGGCCACAGCGCGTTCGTGTAGGGCGCGGAGCGGAGTCGCGGACGCACGGGAAGAGGGCGGCGCGGGCGATGCGAGATCGCCCGCGCCCTCCGCGCATCCGCCGGCCTACTGCACGAACACGTACGCGATGGCGACATGGTAGTCGAACGGCGTGTTGGGCTTTGCCTTGCAGGCGCAGTCCCAGGTCCGCGCGTACAGCGTCACGTTGCCGCCGCTGGCGGTGTGGGCCGTCGTGACGACGCTCGGCGGAGTGATGACGTCGATCAGCGGGTTGAACGTGGTGGTGGCCACGAACGAGACGGCATGGACCAGCCCGATCGGCTCGCACGACGCGTCCGCGACGGTCAGCTGCCATTGCCCCCCCGCGTCGGTGACGCCGGAGCCCGCCAGGAAGCGGATCCCGTCCACCGGCGTGCATTCTCCCCTGGGCTTGCGCCCGTTCTCCGACATCTCCCGGATCTGCCCTTGCTCGGTCCATTGCATCAACGTACTCATGATCCGCCCCTTCCCAGATTGTGGATCCCGATGCTGCTCATTGTACGACGGAAAACAGTCGTGCGGGGAAGGACGGAAATCAAGCAAACATCCAGGGGGGACGGACGATGAGGGAAGCGGGCCGATACGACCGGATGCCGTACCGCCGCTGCGGGCGGAGCGGGCTGAGGCTGCCGGCGGTCTCGCTGGGGCTCTGGCACAACTTCGGGAGCGTGGACCCGTTCGACACGGGGCGGGAGATCGTCCTGCGCGCCGTCGACCTGGGGGTGACGCACTTCGATCTCGCCAACAACTACGGGCCGGAGCCGGGGAGCGCCGAGGAGACCTTCGGCCGCATCCTCCGCCGCGACCTGGCCGCGCACCGCGACGAGCTGATCGTCTCCACCAAGGCCGGCTACCGGATGGGGCCCGGGCCGTACGGCGACGGCGGATCGCGGAAGTACCTGCTCTCGTCGCTGGACGCCAGCCTGCGGCGGATGGGGCTGGAGTACGTGGACGTCTTCTACCACCATCGCCCCGACCCGGACACGCCGCTGGAGGAGAGCATGGGCGCGCTCGCCCAGGCGGTCGCGTCGGGGAAGGCGCTGTACGCCGCCCTCTCCAACTATCCCGCGGAGCTGACGCGGCGGGCGGCGGCGATCCTGCGCGAGATGCGCGTTCCGTTCGTCCTCCATCAGCCCAAATACAGCATGTTCGTGCGGGAGCCGGAGGATGCGCTGCTGGGCGCGCTGCGGGAGGAGGGCGTGGGGTGCATCGTCTACTCGCCGCTCGCGCAGGGGCTGCTCACCGACCGCTACCTCCGCGGCATCCCCGCCGACTCGCGCGCCGCCAAGCCGCACGGCTTCCTCCAGGAGGAGGCGGTCACGGAAGAGAAGCGCGCCCAGCTGGTCCGCCTGAACGAGATCGCCGCCGCGCGCGGGCAGACGCTGGCGCAGCTGGCGCTCGCCTGGGTGCTGCGCCACCCGGAGGTGACGTCCGCGCTGATCGGCGCCAGCCGCGTCCAGCAGTTGGAGGACAACGTGGCCGCCATCGACAACCTCGCGCTCTCGTCGGCCGAGCTGGAGGAGATCGAGCGCGTGCTGGCGGGATGAACGCGAGATCGGGGAGAGACGGTGCATCCGCCTCTCCCCGATCGATCTCGCTCTCGCCGCGGCCGACTCCGGCTACTCCGGCCCGCGCCTGGTGGTGATGACGATCACGCCGTTGGCGCCGCGCGAGCCGTAGAACGCGGTGGAGCCCGCGTCCTTCAGCACCTCCACCCGCGACACGTCGCGCGGGCTGATGGAGGCCAGCGCGCTGGAGATGGCGGACGACGGGATGATCTGGTCGTCGAGCACCAGGAGCGGCTCGTTGTCGCCCATCAGGGAGGTGGTGCCGCGGATGCGGAGCGAGTAGCCGCCGCCGGGGAGCCGCGTCACCTGCAGCCCGGCGACGCGCCCCTGCAGCACCTGCTCGATGCGCCCGGCGCCGCTCTCCGCCACGCGCCTGACGTCCACGCTCTCCACCGCCCCCGTCGCGTCGCCGCGATAGAGGCGCGGCGTGTCCCGCACGGCCTCGCCGTCGTGCGGGCCGCACGCCGCGAGGGAGAGGGCGGCGAGCAGGGCGGAGATGGTGCGCTTGCTGGGCATCGTTCCCTCGCTGCGTTGAATCGCCACGGGCCGGACTTCCCGCTCCGCTCCCCGCCGCATGGATCGGACCTCCGCTGCCACGCGTCGGCGAGCCTCGCAACCCGCTTCACAAGCCAATCAAACGGCATCTCTCGCTCGTCGCCAGTGTTTTCTTTGCGCCTGCGATCTCCTCCGCGCCCGCGCAATGCTCGAGGAGCTGGCGAAGACTTGACCCGCAGATCCGGCGAGTCGGGAAAGCCACGGGCCGGAGAGGGATCCTCGGCGCGGCCGCACGGTACACAGCGCCCGCATCCTTCCCGCCCGGGCCGGGCGGCCGTTCGTTCTCGAACCCCCTTCCCTGGAGGCACCGTGCGGCTCACGTGGATCTTCGGCATCGGATGGCTGCTTTCGCTCGCCGCGGCGGGCCGCGTTCAGGCGCAGAGCTGCTGGCCGATCCAGGTGTTCCTGGAGGTGCGGGATTCGTCGGGGCGCCGAATGGACCCGGCCGAGCTGGACAGCGCCACCCACTCCGTCCCGGGCCGGACGCCGGAAACGCTGGGGCTGCGCCCTCCGAACTCCCGGGCGGGGCGGGACACCACCGTTGCCCTGGAGTGGTACGGACACGGGTGCCATCTCCGACTGTACCGGGTGACGCTGTACGCGGGCGGCCGGGTGATGAACCTGGACCTGGGCATGGACATCAACAGTGCGCAGAGGCGCGGGCCCAGCGCGTTCGTGATCCGGGCGCCGGCGCTGCAGCCGGCCACGTTCCGTCTGCGCTGGGATCCGGCCGAGCGAGGAGGCCCCACAGAGGATCCCGAGCGCCTGCTGGGAGAGCGGTGGGAGCGGGTTTCGCCGGATTGACCGATCCGTCGGCGTGCCGCGCTCCTCGCTTCCGGGCTTGACAACGGACGGGCATCCGGCGCTTTTGTCGCCGCTGGCCGCAGTATCTTGATGCTCCCCGCCCGATGCAATCTCCTCACCTCACCCCTCGGACATTCATGCGCATCCTCATCCTCCTGGTGAGCCTCCTCGCGGTGGCGGTTCCGGCCTCTGCCCAGATGCCTCCAGCCGACTCGCGAGCGGACTCCACGCGCTGGGACTATTCGACGAAAGGGCTGTGGTCCATCTTCTCGACCTCCGACTGGAGGATCGACGCGTGCGCCCGCCCGCTCGCGCTGGACCTCGCCTGGGACGTCGACCGGCACTGGCCAGCCTTCTGCAACTATTTTCGGTCGACGGGCGTCGTGACGTCGCGCGTCGCCGTGCTGCGGGCCGCTCTCGACAGCCTGCACCTGCCCGCCGAGCAACTCGCCGAGCTCAAGCGAGGCAACCTCTGGCTCGGCGCGCCGACCCGGCGCGGTGGAGCTGCTGTGGGGTCTTCCGTACCGCAAGGTCCCCATGGCCCCCGCTCCCGGCACCCTGCAGACGTGGTACTTCGACCATGGCAGCATCGACATGGTCGACGGGCTCGTCAGGGACATCCGCGGTGCACCGAGGCCGAGCTAGTTCAGCGCTCGAAAGCTCTGTCGACCGTGCGGCGTCGTGAAAGAGCCCGGCCCGAAGCACTCCGCTCCGGGCCGGGCTCTTCCGCATCGGCGGGGCTCGTTCTCCATGGGCTACCGCAGGAGCGGATACGGGTTCTGCGGGGTTCCGCCCCAGTACTGGCCGGGGGCCACCATGGTCGACACCTCGAAGTGCAGGTGGTAGTTGCCCGGCCCCGCATCTCCCGTGTTGCCTACGTACCCCAGCAGCTGCCCGCGCCGCAGCGCCTGTCCCTCCGCGATCCCCGCCGCGTAGCGGTCCAGGTGGGCGTAGTAGTAGATGGTCCGCCCATCCGGCGCCAGGTGGTACAGCGTGATCCCGCCGCGCCCGCTCCGGAACAGCTTCATCACCGTCCCGTTCGCGACCGCCAGGACCGGCGTTCCGCGCGCCGCCACGATGTCGATGGCGTCGTGCCGCCGCCCCTGCCCGCGCGCCTGGTCGTAGGTGTTCACCAGGCTCGACGCCTTCACCCCCTGCACGGGGATCAGCAGCCCCCGCCCGGACGGCGCAGGCGGCGGCGCGGCCGGAACGCTCGGAGGCGCGGCGACGACGGATGGCAGATCGGGGGCGGAATCGGCGGTGATGGAGTCGGCGATGACGGACGGCACGTCGGGGATGGAGTCGGCGGGACGCACGGCCACCGTCGCGGGCGGGACGGCGGGAGCGGGGATGGCGGGCGCCGGGACCGGGGGGGCAGCACCGGGCCGCAGGGCGACCTCCACGCGGTGCAGCACGCCGGGCGCGGCCCAGGCGATGACGATCATCACCGCGAGCATGGAGATGGCGCCCAGCGAGAATGGCAGCAGGAACCGGGAGCTTCGCATCGTGGCATCGCCCGCGTTCGAGTCTGCCGGAAGGCTTCTCCGGCCGGCGCGGGCGCATGCGCGCGGGGCCGGGGTTGAATCTAACGCCGTGATGCGATCGAGGTCCACTCGTTTCCGTGGACTTCGGCCGGACGTCCGAGGCACCCGGCGGCCCGGGCGCACGCAGCCACGCGCGAGACCAGCATCACCTTCCGCAGCACTCCCGCCGGCGTGTACCGCGTCGGGTCGCCACCGGACGGAGGCCGTCGCTCGCTCGCGGTCCCTGGGACAGGCGAGTCCCATCGCGTCGCCCCATCGAAGTCTCGTAACCCTGCGGGACGTGGACCGGCGGGCCGGCGCGGTTCTCCGCAGGTTGCGGCCGGACAACGACTTGGTGCAGGCCGAGCATCGCGGGCCGCTCTGGCGTGGCACGTGCGGGTCGTGGCCGCCGACGCGCGGGCGCCCGCCATCACCTCCCGCACCGCCGCTCCATCTCCGCACCGTTCCAGCCAGGCCGCGCCCCCGCGTCGCGCCTCGCGGCCGGCACGGGAGCTCGCCTCGCGAGGACCCCGACGCGCTCCGGTGAGCGTGGGCCGCGATCCCGTCCTTCCAGGCGGTGCCCGACCCATGGCTGGGTGGGGCGAGGACCACCCCCGGGCGGCCAGGAGGGGAAGGAGGCCGCGCACAACCTTTACGCTCCAGCGTAGCCCGCGGCGGAGGGTGCGCGCGGAGGTGGGAGATCGTGGATGCGGCGCTTCGACGACCCGCCACGGATGCCCGGCACGGGGGAGAGCGCGGCCGAGCGGCTGGACCGCGGCCTGCCCCTGCGCGGCACCCCGGGAGCGGCCTACGTCGAGCGGCGGGGGATCCCGCTGGAGATCGCCGAGGCCGCCGGGGTGCGCTTCGACCCGGACTTCGGCGGGCGGCCGGCGGTGCTGGTGCCGATGCTGGACGCGGGCGGCGCGCTGGCGTCGCTGCACGGGCGCTACCTGCACACGGCGCGCGGCGAGAACAAGATGCTCACCATCGGCCCCGGCGGCGGCGCGGTGAGCGTGCGGGGCGGCTGGCGCGCCGAGCCGCTGATCGTGGTGGAGGGGTTGTTCGACGCCCTGTCGCTGGCCGCCTGCGGGTGGGCCTCCGTGGCCACCGTGGGGCGCTGGGCGCCCTGGCTCCCGGAGGTGTCGGCGGGGCGGACGGCGTGGCTGGCGTTCGACGCCGGCCGGCCGGGCGACGCCACCGCCGCCCACTACGCCGGGCGCCTCCCCGGCGCCGAGGCCCGCCGGCTGCCGCCGCCGCCGGGGTGCAAGGACTGGAGCACGGCGCTGGTCAAGCGCGGACGGGGCGCGGTGGCGCGCTGGGTGCGCGACCACGTCGCGGCGGGCGGGGCGGCGCCGCCACGCGGGCGCCGGGACGCACCTCCCGCCGACAACCCGAACGAGGCCGAATGCAACGCCTTCTGACCCTGCGGCCCCCTCCGGCCACGCCGCTGGCCCTTCCCCCCAAGATCTGCTTCCGCGTCACCCGGTTCTGCAACGCCCGCTGCGGCTTCTGCCTGGCGCCGCCCAACGGCGAGCATCCGCCGGCGGACGCGCTCGCGCACCGCATCGACTGGCTCCTGGCCCGCGGGGTCAGGACCATCCACTTCTGCGGCGGCGAGCCCACCATCCACCCGGGCCTCCCGCAGCTCCTGGCGCACGTGCACGGGCGCGGGGCCAAGTCCGAGCTCACCACCAACGGCATCCGCCTGACCGACGCGCTCCCGCCGGCGCTCCGCGCGGCGAGCACCCGCGTGAAGGTGAGCCTGCACGGCAGCCGCGAGCACCACGACGCCATCGTCGGCCGCGCGGCGTTCGACCACACCACCGGGAGCATCCGCCGCCTGGTGGCCGCCGGCGTGCCCACCTCCGTGCAGACCACGGTGGTGGCGGGCGGCGCCTGGGTGGTGGAGTGGGCCGCCGCCTTCTGCCTGGGGGCGGGGGTGCGGAAGCTGAGCATCCTCCCCTTCATCCCCCGGGGGAGCGGCCTTGCCCAGCGCGGCCGGTACGAGATGACGGCCGCCGAGCGCCGCGCGCTCCGCGAGCTGGTGGCGGGGACGCGGCGCGCGCTGAGCGGCCGGCTGGACGTGCGGTGGCTGGACTTCACCGCCCGGCCCATCCACGTCGTGGAGCCGGACGGGAGCGTCCTGGTGGAAGGGCCCACGGAGGCCCGCGACGAGCTGCTCTGCCGCATCCCCGCCGCCGGACCTCCCTGAAGCGCCGCCGCCGGTCTGGCCGAACTTTCGCGCGACGCGCGGGGGATCGTGACTCGACCGGTGGAGCGCGGCGCATCCATCGCCATCGCGAGCGTCGGCCAGCGGGAGCGCGCCTGATGCCGGGTGTCGCATCGGATCCTGCGGTCGATCTCGCCCACGATCGGGATCTCCTGCTCGTCCAGGCCACGCCAACTGCGTCATCGGGGGATGTGGAGCATGGGCCGGCTTCCGCGCCGATCCTCCTGATGACGTAGTTGGCGATGCTTGACGGCGCGGACGCGGCGGGTGGACGCCGATCGCTGATGAGGAAGACCGAAAGGTGCCTCTCCGAAAAAAAATTTCGATACTCATCTCCGCCCATGGTTCCACGGCGGGAGGCGGACTTTCTCTCAGGATGCGACTGCCTTCCAGTGCCTGCCCTGCACATCCGTTCAGGGAGCTGGTATGACCGCCCCGCACTTGCCGCTGCCGCCGGACAGGCCGAACTTTCGCGCGACACGCGGGGGACCCGCGACCCGGGCCGGTGGATCGCGCACGTCCACCGCCCTCGTGAGCGTGGGCCGGCGGGACCGCGCCTGACGTGGACCGGCCCTGACCCGCATCGCCCTTCTTCCGCATCGACTGCCGTCCATGAGTGAGCCCGACGCCGAGCCGCGGAGTGTTCCCGGCTGGGCGATCCAGTACGACGCGGGCGAGTACGAGCGGTGCAGCTACACCGCCGACGTGGTGGGGCTGTCGCTCGACCCCGCCTCGGGGACGCCGCACGCCCTGGTGGTGGAGCGCGGGGGCGAGCCGTTCGCCGGGCTGCACGCCTGCCCCGGCGGGTTCGTGGACCTCCTCCGCGACCAGGACTCGCGCGCCACCGCCCTCCGCGAGCTCCGCGAGGAGACCGGGCGGCGCGACGCCGGGTTCATGGAGGTGCTGGGCGTGTACGACCGGATCGGCCGCGATCCGCGCCAGTTCGCGGGCTTCTGGGACGAGGCGCGGAGCGCGTGGGTGCGCCGCGGGACGCGGGTGGTGACCACCGCGCACCTGGCGCTCATGCACCGCGACGGGCACGCCCCCCGCGGAGGCGGCGACGCCTCCGCCGCCTTCTGGATGCCCGTGTACGACTACCTTCCCTGGGAGGACCGCCGCGCCGGGGGAGCCGGGGCCGCCCGCGCCTTCCGCGCGCTCGCCGCGGCCGGCGCCGCCGGGCCCGACGCCGAGCGCGCCTTCGGCCGGGAAGGCCACCCCTGGAACGAGGAGCTGGTGGCGGAGCGGTACGACCTCCTCGAGGCCGCCGGCCTCCTGGCCGAGGCGCGGCGCGACCGCTGGGGGCGCGAGGAGCCGGGGTCCGGACCCGCGCTGGGCCGCGTGATGGCCTTCGACCACCGCCGCATCCTGGCCGACGCCCTGGGGCGCGTGCGCGGCAAGATCCGCTACGTCCCCGCCACCCTCCACGCCCTCGCCGCCGACCGCTTCACCCTGGACGAGCTCCAGCGCGCCGTGGAGGGGATCGCCGGCCGGCCGCTCCACCGCCCCAACTTCCGGCGGAGCGTCACCGCCCGCCGCGAACCCCTGGTGGAGCCGTCCGGCACCTTTCGCGCGCCCACCAACAACCTGGGCGTGGGCGCCCAGGAGTACGCCTTCCGCGCTCCCGTCCCCTCCCGCCTGCGCACCGCCATCGAATACCCCTGGGCAAAACTTCCTTGACAGAGGAAGATCGGAAGATTATTCTCATTTCGAGAACGCGACGTGTGCCCCTCTTGTTCTCTCTGAGAGAACGAGGATGATGGATGAACCGTCGTACGAAGACGCCGACGAGCGCGCCTATCTCGTTCTCGATGAGAGAATTCGCGGAATGACGCGATGCGCCGCATCTCGGTCCGTGTCTCACTCTCCGGCCGAGCGGTCCGGAGGCCGGAGCCTACCCCAGCCCACGAGGCAGCATGAACGCGACCCTCCTTCCCGTCCCCGCCTTCTACGACGCGGCGAACGCGTCCCGGATGGATTACGCGCCCGATCAGCAGGCCCTCTTCGACGCGGCGCAGGCGTACCGGGCCGCCCACCGCCTGACCGCCGCCGCGGCGGACGCGGTGAAGGTGCACCTCCTCCTGATCGACATGCAGAAGGACTTCTGCTTCCCCGGCGGATCGCTCTACGTGGGCGGCCGGAGCGGGCGCGGGGCGATGGCGGACTCGGACCGGATCGCGCGGTTCATCTACGGCAACCTGGGGGCGATCTCCGAGATCACCTGCACCATGGACACCCACTTCCCCTTCCAGGTCTTCTTCGCCTCGTTCTGGGAGGACGCCGACGGGAAGCCGCTGGCGCCCCACCGCGAGATCACCGTGGAGCAGATCCGCTCCGGCGCCGTCCGCCCCGCCCCCGGCGTGGCCGGCTGGCTCACCAACGGCAACTACGGCTGGCTCCGCGACTACGTGGCCCACTACGCCGCCGAGCTGGAGCGGGCGGGGAAGTACGCCCTCTACCTCTGGCCGCCCCACTGCATCCTGGGAAGCGAGGGGCACGCCCTGGCCGGGGTGGTCCACGAGGCGCGCCTCTTCCACGCCTACGTCCGCCACGCCCGCAACGGCGTGGAGATCAAGGGCGGCAACGCCTTCACCGAGAACTACTCGGTGCTGGCCCCCGAAGTCCTCACCCGCCACGACGGCAAGCCCCTCCCCGGCGCCCAGCGCAACACGGAGTTCATCCGCAAGCTCCTGTCGTCCGACGCCGTCGTCATCGCCGGCGAGGCCGCCTCGCACTGCGTGAAGAGCTCCATCGAGGACCTGCTGGCCGACATCCAGGCCCACGACCCCGCGCTGGCGGCCCGCGTCTACGTGATGAAGGACTGCATGTCCTCCGTGGCCGTCCCCGACGGGAAGGGCGGCTTCCTGGCCGACTACACCCCCCAGGCCGAGGCCGCGCTCGCCCGCTTCCAGGCGGCCGGGATGCACGTGGTGGAGTCCACCACCCCGCTGGCCGACTGGGGGATCCGCGGCCTCGCCTGAAGCATCGTGATCGCCCGCCCCGGCGCCTCCGCCGGGGCGGCGCGGCCCGTCCATCGAATCCGTCCACGAACCCGCATCCGGGAGACCGCCATGAGCCGCACCGCCCCCGACCTGAACGCCCTGTTCCGCGACGCCCACGACGAGGGTGACCTTTCCGCCGCCTCGCTCCACACCCTCACCCTGGACGGCGACTACGCCGCGCAGATCCAGGCCGGCCTGGGCACCCTCACCCCCGACGACGTCCCCGCCGCCGAGGTGGTGCTGGTCACCCTCCTGGTCGACGACTCCGCCTCCATCCGCGGCGCGCGCAACGAGGCCGCCATCCGCGCCGGCCACGACACCGTCCTGGACGCGCTCCGGGGATCGAAGCAGGGCGACGGGATCGTGGTGCACACCACCTATCTCTCCGGGACCGTGCTCTACCCGTACGTCCGCCTGGCCGACGCCTCGCCCATGGACACCCGGAGCTACCAGGCCACCTTCCCTTCCACGCCGCTCTACGACCGCGCGGTCGCCGTGCTGGGGAGCGTGATCGCGCAGGCCAGGACCTTCCGCGACGCCGGGACCGCCGTGCGCTCCATCACCCTGGTGCTCACCGACGGCGGCGACAACGCCTCGCGGCACACCCCCCAGGCGGTGCGCACCCTCGTCGAGGACCTCGTCCGCCAGGAGAGCCACCTGGTGGTGGGGATGGGGATCGACGACGGCCACACCGACTTCGCGGGCGTCTTCCGGGAGATGGGAATCGTGGAGGTGCTCACGCCCGGGAATTCGGCGGCGGAGATCCGGGCCGCCTGCCAGGCCTTCTCGCAGTCCGCCGTCCGCGTCAGCCAGTCGGCCGCCGCGTTCGCCCAGGCGGCCGGCGGCGGCTTCTTCCACTGATCTCGATCGAGGCGCGGCCGATCCGATCCGGCCGCGCCTCGGCCTTCTCCCTCTTCGCACCGGATCCGGCCATGATGGATACCGAGCCCGAGATCTCCTTCGAACCGAGGGGCGCGACCGCTCCCCCGGCCGCCTGCTACGAGGTCGCCGGCGGCACCGTGCAGGGGCGCGACCACCGGAGCCGGGGGCGCAACAACCAGGACGCGTACACCTGGGGAGAGGCCGGCGGGGCGCTGGTGGCCGTGGTGGCCGACGGGTGCGGGAGCAGCCCCGCGAGCGAGGTGGGGGCCCGCGTGGGAGCCCACCTCCTCCGGGAGAGCTGCCTGCGGAACGCCGCCTCGCTGCGGGCGGGGGAGGCCGGTGGATGGCTGGAGGCGCGGCGCCGGGAGGTGCTGGCCCGGCTGCGCGCCCTGGCGCGGGCGATGGGAGGCGTGGGGGGATACGCCGCCGCCGTGCAGGCCCACCTCCTCTTCACCGTGCAGGCGGCGGTGCTCACCCCCGCCTGCTCGCTGGTGGCCGGAATCGGCGACGGATACCTGCGGATCGACGGGAGGACGGTGGACCTGGAGCCGCCGGGGAACGCGCCGCCCTATCTCGCCTACGCGCTCCTCCCCCCCGAGCGGGTGGAGATGGACCCCGCCCGCTTCCGCTTCGCCGTCCACGCCGAGGCCGCCGGCGGCGCCTTCGCCCGGCTCCTGCTGGGCACCGACGGCGTCCGCGACCTGGCCCGCGCCGCGGCCGCGCCCCGGAGCGACGGCGCTCCGACGGTGCCCGGCCTCGCCGCGTTCTGGGAGGAGGACCGCTTCTACGGGAACCCCCACGCCGTCGGGCGCGAGCTCACCCGGCTCGCCGCCGACACCCTCCGCATCGACTGGGACGCCCGCCGCAAGAGCACCCGCCCCGGCCTCCTCCCGGACGACACCACCCTGGTGGCGCTCCGCCGCCGCCCCGCGCCGGAGATCGGCCGATGACGCGCGCCACCTTCTTCCCCAGCGCCGGCACCGCCGCCGCCGCGGCCCGGCGGATCACCGTGGGGAACCGCTCCGTGGACCCGGGCCGCCTCCCGGCCGTGGGGCAGGGCGGGGAGGCGGACGTCTTCGACCTGGGGGACGGGCGCGCGCTCAAGCTCTACAAGGACGCCGATCATCCCGACTTCGCCCGCGACCCGGCGGGGGCGGCCGCGGCCCGCGCGCGGCTCGTGGAGCACCAGGACAAGCTGCGGCGCTTTCCCGCCGGGCTCCCGGCGCGGGTGGTGGCCCCGGAGACGCTGGCGCTGGACGGCGCGGGGCGGGTGGTGGGGTACGCCATGCCGCTGGTGCGCGGGGCGGAGGTCCTCCTCCGCTATTCGCGGCGCGAGTTCCGCGCGGCCGGCGGGATCACCTCGTGGGACGTCCTCCACCTCTTCCGCGACCTGCACGAGACGGTGCGCGGGGTGCACGCCGCCGGCGCCGTCATCGGCGACTTCAACGACCTGAACGTGCTGGCGTCCGGCCACGCCGCCCACCTGATCGACGCCGACTCCTTCCAGTTCGGCCCCTTCCTGGCCGCGGCCTACACCGAGCGCTTCGTGGACCCGCTCCTCTGCGATCCCGCGCTCGCGCGCCCCGTCCTGGCGCGCCCGTACACCCCCGACGCCGACTGGTACGCCTTCGCCGTCCTCCTCTTCCAGTCGCTCCTCTTCGTGGACCCCTACGGAGGCGTCCACGCCCCCGCCGACCCCGCGGCCCGCGTCCCCCACGCCGCCCGCCCGCTGCGGCGGGTCACCGTCTTCGACCCCGACGTCCGCCTCCCCAAGGTGGCGGAGCGGTGGGACGTGCTCCCCGACGACCTGCTGGAGCACTTCCACGCCGCCTTCGAGCGCGACGTCCGCGGCCCCTTTCCCGGCGCGCTCCTGGAGGGGCTGCGCTGGACCACCTGCGCCGCGTGCGGGGCGGGGCACGCCCGCGCCGCCTGCCCGCGCTGCCCGGCGTTGCACCCGGCGCGCGTCCGCGAGGTGGTGCGCGTGCGCGGCACCGTCACCGCCGGCCGCGTCTTCGGGGGGAGCGGGGTGATCCTCCACGCCGCGCTGCAGGACGGCCGGCCGCGGTGGCTCTGGCACGACGGCGCCCGCTTCCGGCGCGAGGACGGGCGCGTGGTGCTGGAGGGGCCGCTGGCCGGGGAGACACGCTGGCGGATCCAGGGCGACACCACCCTTGTGGCGCGCGGGCGCGACGCCTTCGCACTGGCGCCCAACGCCCCCGCGGAGCGCTTCGAGGTGGACACCTTCGGGGGCGCCCCCGTGCTGGCGGCCACCGCCGGGCGGCGCTTCCACCTCCGGCCGGACGGCCGCATCGAGGCGTCGGGGCGGCTGGGGCCCGCCACGCTGGGGAGCGCCCTCCCGGGGGCCACCCTCTTCTGGGTGGGGGAGCGCTTCGGATTCGGCTTCTGGCGGGCGCGGGGGATGACGGCGGGCTTCGTCTTCGACGCGGCGGGCGACGCGGGGCTCCACGACCGCGTCCCCATCCCCCCCGTCCGCGGCGAGGTGGTCGACGGCGCCTGCCACTTCGCGGAGGAGCGGTGCTGGTTCTTCCTCCTCACCCGCGACGGAGGGCGCGCGCGGCTGCGCCTGGACGTGATCGGCCGCCGGGGGCAGGTGGAGGCCAGCTTCGAGACGGCGCCCGAGGACGCATCCTGGACGGCGGGGTTCCGCGGCGCCGCCGCCGCGGGGGATGCGCTCCTGGTCCCCACCGACGCCGGGATCGTGCGGGTGGTGGTGGAGAACGGCGTCCCGGAGGTGCGCGGCGCCTTTCCCGACACCGAGCCCTTCGTCTCCGCCGAGCACCGCCTGTTCGCCGGCCCCGACGCCCTCTACTGCGTCAGCCGCTCGGAGGTGACCCGGCTCACCATCCGCAGCTGAGCGCGGCTCCGGGACCTCCGAGCACGACGGCGGAAGGCCCGGGGGGATCTCGATCCGGAGATGAAGAACGGCTCGATCTCGATCCGACGCGGTGCGGTGGTGCCGTCCGAAGAGCACGGATGAGGTGTCGGGGAGTCGTCTCGACGCTCATCCACGGAGATTGTTCGATAAAGCGGATTCGACCTCACGCCGTGATAAGTGGGATTTTACAATCGGGAGCCGCTCGGTACGGTTCGTGCGCCCGCTTGGCGCCGCCACGGGAAAGTGGCTTCAGGCGGACCACACGACTTGGCAACCGGCCGGGGCGGGGGTGTCTTCCATCTAAGGAAGGGCAGGGTTCCATGGGAATCTTCGGAAGCATCCTCTCGAAGCTCGGGCTGGGCCACGACGACAAGGACAAGGCTCCCGCGGGGACGCCCACCGCCGGCGCGCCGGCCGCCCCCAGGGCACCCGCGCCCGGCGGCGTCGCGGCGCCGGCGGCCCCGGCCCCCGTGTCGGTGGTGGACGTGGAGGCCCACATGGAGAGCCTGGCGGCCAAGGTCGGGCACGAGGTCAACTGGCGTCACTCCATCGTGGACCTCCTCTCGCTGCTGGACATCGACAACAGCTACGAGGCCCGCAAGGAGCTGGCGGTGGAGCTGGGGTGCCCGCCGGAGCTCATGGGCGACTCGGCCAAGATGAACATGTGGCTGCACAGGACCGTGCTGGCCCGCATCGCCGCCAACGGCGGGAAGGTCCCCCAGAACCTCCTGGACTGATGGCGGCCCCCGACGGCACGGACATCCTGGCCCAGGCGGGCGGAATCCAGGCGGTGGCCCAGCAGCTGGGCATCAGCGAGGCCGAGGCGGCGAGCGGCGCCGCGGCGCTCCTCCCCGCCATCCTGGGCGGCTTCAAGAACCAGGCGCAGGCGAGCCCGGCCGGCGTGGCGGGGCTGGGCGGCCTGCTGGAGCAGATGGGCGGCGGCGGCCTGCTGGACAGCGTGGTGGGGCCGGAGCCCACGAAGGTGGACTCCGGCAACAACATCCTGGGGCGGATCTTCGGCTCCAAGGACGTGAGCCGGACGGTGGCGCAGGACGCCGCGGCGAAGTCCGGCCTCTCGCCGGAGCTGCTCAAGCGCATGCTTCCGCTGCTGGCCATGCTCGTCACCGGCTACCTGGCCAGGCAGCAGGGCGGCGGCGCGGCGGGCGGAGGGCTGGGCGGCGCCCTGGGTGGGATGCTGGGCGGGATGCTCGGCGGCCAGGCCGGCGGGGGCGGCGCCAGGTCCGGTGCGGGCTCCATGCTCGACCTGGACGGCGACGGCAACGCCCTGAACGACCTGCTGCGGATGGCGGGCAAGGTGCTCCGGTAGCGCCGCCTCGCCAGCGCGGACGATCGACGCGCGCGAAGCCCCGGCCGCCTGGTGCGGCCGGGGCTTCGCGCGTCCACGATGGCCCGGGCGGTCGAAGGCTCCGTCGACGTCCAGATCCCGTGCGTCGAGCCGCACGCGGGAAAGGAACGGCCGCGCTTCGGGCCCGGGGCTCGGGACTACGTGCTCGTTCCTGACCTACATCCAACGGCCCCCTTGTCTTGTTATCCTGAGGCCGGCCCCCGAAACTCGTCGCCGACACAGGGTTCCGCAGGCCGAAGGATCCATGGCCCGCCCTGCGAAACCCTCGCCTTCTCGCGGCCCGGGCCTTCCGAGGCGTGACTCGACCGCACGCGGGCTGCGGAGCATCAGCTCCCGCTCACGGAGGTTTCGGCGTCGTCGAACGCCAGCGACGACGAAAGGTCGCGGTAGGCGTCGATCTGGGCCTGGAGATCGGCGACGACCTGCTCGGCGGTGGCGACGGCGTCGGCGCCGGCCAGGAAGCGGCGCGGCGGTCGGGCCTCGCCCATGATGGTGATCAGCGCTCGGGCGAGCCTGGCCGGGTCGCCGCCCTGTTTTCCATTCTGCGAGGTCCAGAACGCCCGCTGGGCCGCCGTGCGCTCCGCATAGTCCTCGATGCGCGGCTCGGCGTAGGCCGTCGACTCCGGCGTGAGGAGCTCCGTGCGGAAGAACCCCGGATTGACCAGGGTGGTGTGGATGCCGAACGGCGCGACCTCGGCCTCAAGCGCCTGCATCCATCCCTCCAGCCCGAACTTGGACGCGGAGTAGGCGGTGCAGAACTCGAACCCCGCCAGCCCCGCCGTCGAGGAGATCGAGACGATGTGCCCCGAGCGCTGCCCCCGCATCACCGGGAGGATGGCGCGCGTGACGTTCATCGGGCCGATGAGGCTGGTCGCCAGCTGCCGCTCCACCTCCTCCGGCGTCAGCTCCTCGAAGTAGCCCGCGTTGAAGCTGGCGGCGTTGTTCACCAGCACGTCGATGCGCCCGAACCGCTCGACGGCGGCGCGCGCCGCGGCCTCGGCGTCGGCGAGGAGGGTGACGTCCAGCTTCACGACCAGCAGGTCGTCCGACGCCCCCACGGCCCGCGCCACGGCGTCGGGGCTCCGGCCGGTCGCCACGACCGCGTGGCCGGCGGCCAGCGCCGCCTTCGCGATGGCGACGCCCATCCCGCGCCCGGCGCCGGTGATGAACCAGATCTTCTTGTCGGCCATGGTCTCCATTCCTTTTCCATTCGTGCGATGTCACGGCCGCGCATCCCGATGCGGGAATCGCTCGATCGTGCTTCCGATCTCGATCGCTCTTGCCGCCGTGCGGAAAAGGTAGTCGTTTGGGCATGCCGGACCTCTGCCCAATCGTGGCCGATGCTTGCCCATTCCTCCACGCCGCTGGATGATCGATCGCGGCACGTGTATCGTCCGGTCCGGCGAGGCGATCTCCAATCAGCGGGGAAGGGGAGCGATGACATCCAGCGACGACGGATCCGGCCCGGCCGCGGAGCACGATCCCGACGACGTGCGCGTGGAGGCGTTGCGGGGTGAGCTGGCGCGGCTCCTGGAGCGCCGCACGCGGGGCCCGGACGGGATGCACGCGACGGCGATCCCGCGGCTGAAGCTGTATCGCTTCTCCCACCCCACCGAGCCGGCGCCCGTCCTCCAGGAGCCGGCGGTGTACGTGGTGGTCCAGGGCCGAAAGCAGGTGACGCTCGGCGACCGGACGTACGTCTACGACCGCTCGCGGTATCTCGCGGTCTCGGTGGACCTGCCCGTGGTGGGGAACGTGGCCGAGGCGAGCCCGGACGAGCCGTACCTCTGCATGACGCTCACGGTGGACCCGCGCGAGCTGGCGGCGCTGATCGTGGAGACGGGCCGGCGGGCGCCGCGCGACGACCACGACGGACGCGCGCTCTACCTGAGCCCGCTGGGGGCGCCGCTCCTGGACGGGCTTCTCCGGCTGGCGCGGCTCCTGGATTCGCCCGAGGACGTCGCGGTGCTGGCGCCGCTCATCCTGCGCGAGCTGGACTACCGGCTGCTGCAGGGCGAGCACTTCGGCCGGCTGGCGCAGATGGCGATCGGGGACGGCCGCCTGCGCCGGGTGTCGGGGGCGATCGCCTGGATCAGGGAGCACTTCGCGGAGCCGCTGCAGGTGGAGGCGCTCGCCGGCCGGGTGCACATGAGCCCTTCGGCGCTGCACCAGCACTTCAAGGCGGCCACGGCGATGAGCCCCATCCAGTACCAGAAGCGCCTGCGGCTGCAGGAGGCCCGCCGCCTGCTGCTGGCGGGAGCGCCCAGCGCGGACGCCGTCGCCTACGAGGTGGGGTACGCCAGCGCGTCGCAGTTCAGCCGCGAATACGCCCGCCTCTTCGGCCAGCCCCCACGCCGCGACGCCGAGCGCGTGCGCTCCGCCGCGGCGGGAGCACCGATCCCCTGATTGCGCCCGGTCACAAGCCGCGCGGCCCGGCCCCGCGGTGGAGTGCTCCATCGCGGGGCCGGTCCGTTCCTCGCGCTGCTCGCGGCGCCGCCTCCATTGCGCCGATCACGCGGAAGATGGCGAGCGGCAATTGCTCGGTTTGATGAGATGGGCGGCGCCGCACACCACGACACCGGCTCTTCACGATGACGGACGACCTGGACGGGATCTCGATGTTCCTCGCCGTGGTGGAGGCGAAGGGCTTTCGCGCGGCGGGGCAGCGGCTTGGGGTGAGCGGCTCGGCGCTCAGCCAGGCGGTGCGGCGGCTGGAGGAGCGGCTGGGCGTGGCGCTGCTGCAGCGGACCACGCGCAGCGTCCGGCTGACGGAGGCGGGGGAGCGGTTCCACGCCGCCGTGCGTCCCGCCGTGGACGAGGTGCGGGCCGCCGTCGTGGCGGCGGGGGAGCTGGCGGACCAGCCGCGCGGCACGCTGCGCCTGAGCGTGTCCGGCACGGCCGTGAGCTTCCTGCGCGGGCCGACGCTCCGGGAGTTCCTGCGCGAGTACCCCGACATCCGGCTGGACCTGATCGTGGAGGAGGAGGAAGTCGACCTCGTGGCCCGGGGATACGACGCCGGCGTGCGCCTGGGCGAGGTGATCGACCAGGACATGATCGCCGTTCCCGCTTCCGGCCCGCAGCGGCTCCTGGTCCTGGGATCGCCGGCGTACTTCGCGGCGCACCCGGAGCCGGCGCACCCGCGCGACCTGGCCGCGCACGACTGCATCAACTGGCGCGCCGGCCCGGGCGCGGCCCCGTACCGCTGGGAGTTCACCGAGGACGGCCACGACTTCTCCGTCGCCGTCCCCTCGCGCGTCGTGACCAACGACTTCATCCTCATGCTGCAGCTCGCCGGCGCGGGCGTGGGGCTGACCATGGGGATGGAGGAGATCGTCCGCCCCTACGTGGAGCGCGGCGAGCTCGTCCCCGTGCTGGAGGAGTTCTCCACACCCTTCCCCGGCTTCTACCTCTACTATCCCCAGCGGCGGCAGGCGTCGCCGCCCCTCCGCGCCCTCATCGACTACCTGCTCCGCATCCGGCAGGCGCGCTGAGCCAGTGATCGGCGGATGGATCTCAATGAAGAAAGCGCGGGCCGCGGCTGCATCATCGCAGCCACGGCCCCACTCCTTTCTCAAACCGGATTCCACCATCCATCCGTGCATCTTCAAAGTTCGTCATCCTGGGGCTGGTCGCGCCGAAATCGGCGCCGGCACAATCTTCCCATCACCCCACGGATCCGCCGGCCAGGCTCGCGCGCGACTCGATCGGCACACGGTGTCCATCCCTGCATCGACCTTGCTTGCCTCCCTTGGTCGCCTTCCGTACTCTTCCCCGACCACCAAATCCCGGCCGAAACGACGCCTGGATCTCCCGTCCAGGCGTGACGCTGATCGAGCGAAGTGAACGGATGAGCATCGACCTGGACGAGCTGCGCCGGCTGCGGCGGGCGCGCGACCGGATGGACCGCGAGTACGCGCAGCCGCTGGACGTCCCGGCGCTCGCCCGCACCGCGCTGATGTCGCCGGCGCACTTCAGCCGCCGCTTCCGCGCGGTGTACTCCGAGACGCCGTACTCCTACCTCATGACCCGCCGCATCGAGCGCGCGAAGGCGCTGCTGCGCCAGGGCGAGCTGAGCGTGACGGCCGTCTGCTTCGAGGTCGGCTGCACCAGCCTGGGCTCCTTCTCCGCGCGCTTCACCGAGCTGGTGGGCGAGACGCCGTCCACGTACCGCGCCCGCGACCACGACGAGCTGCGCCTGATGCCCACCTGCCAGACGATGGTGCTGACCCGGCCGCGAAAGCCCCGGGGGTGACGGCCGCGAAAGAGAGCAGTTTTGGAGAAGCAATCGCCGCCGCGCCCGCCTAGCTTCCCATCCACGACCGCTTCACTCATCGCTTTCAACTCCGCGAGGTGCCCGATGTCCGTCTCCCTCAGCACCGTCCACGTCCTCGTCAACGACCCCGACGCCGCCCTCGGCTTCTACCGCGACGTCCTGGGCCTGACGGTGCGCGACGAGGTCGCCCACGGCGGCTTCCGCTGGATCACCCTGGTCCCCGCCAACCAGCCCGAGATCAAGATCGTGCTGTCGCAGCCGCACGCGGGCCGCTCGCGGGAGGACGGGGACGCCATCGCGGCGCTGCTCGCCAAGGGAGAGCTGGGCTCCGTCTTCCTCCGCTCCGACGACCTGGACGCCACCTTCGCCCGGATCGCCGCCGCGCCCGGCGTGGAGGTGCTGGAGGAGCCCGCCAGCCGCTTCTGGGGCGCCCGCGACGCCGCCGTGCGCGACCCCGCGGGCAACCTGGTCCGCATCGAGCAGGCGTAGCACCGGAACGTTGCGAGTGCGAGGCGTCTCGAGCGATTGGTTCGAGGCGCCTCGCGCGTCGGACGAGCTGCCCGAAGCTGGCTGGATCGAGCCAGGCGACGCGGACGGAGACCGCGAAGGCCGCACCGCCCCGGATGGAGAGATGATGAGCAAGACCAGGAGCGAGACCACGCAACCGCCCGCGCCGCACGCAGCCGACCGCCACGACCTGATCCGCGTGCACGGCGCCCGGGAGAACAACCTGAAGGACGTCAGCGTCGAGATCCCCAAGCGCCGGCTCACGGTGTTCACCGGCGTCTCCGGCTCCGGCAAGAGCTCGCTGGTGTTCGGCACCATCGCCGCGGAGTCGCAGCGGCTGATCAACGAGACCTACAGCGCCTTCGTGCAGGGCTTCATGCCCACGCTGGCGCGCCCCGAGGTGGACGTCCTCGACGGCCTGACGACGGCGATCATCGTCGACCAGGAGCGGCTGGGCGCCAACCCGCGCTCCACCGTGGGCACGGTCACGGACGCCAACGCCATGCTGCGCATCCTCTTCAGCCGCCTGGGCCAGCCGCGCATCGGCCCGCCCAGCGCCTTCTCGTTCAACGTCCCCTCCGTGCGGGCGGCCGGCGCCATCACCGTCGATCGGGGCGAGGGGAAGAGCAGGGCCGAGAAGGTGACCTTCAACCGGCTGGGCGGGATGTGCCCGCGCTGCGAGGGGATGGGCTCGGTCAACGACATCGACCTCTCCGCGCTGTACGACGACAGCAAGTCGCTCAACGAGGGGGCGCTCACCATCCCCGGCTACAGCATGGAGGGGTGGTACGGCCGCATCTTCCGCGGCTGCGGCTTCTTCGATCCCGACAAGCCGATCAACCGGTTCAGCAAGAAGGAGCTCCACGACCTGCTCCACAAGGAGCCGACCAAGATCAAGGTCGACGGGATCAACCTGACCTACGCGGGGCTGATCCCCACCATCCAGAAGTCGTACCTCTCCAAGGACGTCGATGCGATGCAGCCGCACGTCCGCGCCTTCGTGGAGCGGGCGGTGACGTTCACCACCTGCCCCGAGTGCGGCGGAACCCGGCTTAGCAAGGAGGCGCGGTCGTCCAGGATCCGCGGGATCAACATCGCCGATGCCTGCGCGATGCAGATCAGCGACCTGGCCGAGTGGGTTCGCGGGGTGGAGGAGCCGTCGATCGGGCCGCTGCTGGAGGCGCTGGAAAAGACCCTGGGCTCCTTCGCCGAGATCGGGCTGGGGTACCTTTCGCTCGACCGGCCGTCGGGGACGCTGTCCGGCGGCGAGGCGCAGCGGGTCAAGATGATCCGCCACCTGGGCTCGTCGCTCACCGACGTCACCTACGTCTTCGACGAGCCCACCGCGGGCCTCCACCCCCACGACGTGCGGCGGATGAACGACCTGCTGCTGCGGCTGCGCGACAAGGGGAACACGGTGCTGGTGGTGGAGCACGAGCCGGAGACCATCGCCATCGCCGACCACGTGGTGGACATCGGCCCGGGCGCGGGGACGAAGGGCGGCACCATCTGCTTCGAGGGGACGGTGGAGGCGCTGCGGGGAAGCGGCACCATCACCGGCCGCCACCTGGACGACCGCGCCGCGCTCAAGGAGGCGGTGCGGACGCCCTCGGGGAGGCTGGAGATCCGGGGCGCCACCCGGCACAACCTGCGGGGGGTGGACGTGGACGTCCCGCTGGGGGTGCTCTGCGTGGTCACCGGCGTGGCCGGCTCCGGGAAGAGCTCGCTGATCCACGGCTCCATCCCGGCCTCGGCGGGGGTGGTGTCGGTGGACCAGGCGCCCATCCGCGGCTCGCGGCGCAGCAACCCGGCCACCTACACGGGGCTCCTGGAGCCGATCCGCAAGGCGTTCGCGAAGGCCAACGGGGTGAAGCCGGCGCTGTTCAGCGCCAACTCCGAGGGCGCCTGCCCCACCTGCGGCGGCGCCGGCGTCATCTACACCGACCTGGGGATGATGGCGGGCGTCGCCACCGTCTGCGAGGAGTGCGAGGGGAAGCGCTTCCAGGCCGCGGTGCTGGAGTACAGGCTCGGCGGCCGCGACATCAGCGAGGTGCTGGCGATGTCGGTGACGGAGGCCACGGAGTTCTTCGGATCCGGCGAGGCGAAGACCCCGGCGGCGCACGCGATCCTCTCCCGGATGGGCGACGTGGGGCTCGGCTACCTGAGCCTGGGCCAGCCGCTCACCACGCTCTCCGGCGGCGAGCGGCAGCGGCTGAAGCTGGCCACGCACATGGGCGACAAGGGCGGCGTCTACGTCCTCGACGAGCCCACCACCGGCCTCCACCTCGCCGACGTGGCGCAGCTGCTCGGGCTCCTGGACCGGCTGGTCGACGCCGGGAAGTCGGTCATCGTCATCGAGCACCACCAGGCCGTGATGGCGCACGCCGACTGGATCATCGACCTGGGCCCCGGCGCCGGCCACGACGGCGGCCGCATCGTCTTCGAAGGCACCCCCGCCGATCTCGTCGCCGCCCGCTCCACCCTCACCGGCGAGCACCTCGCGGCGTACGTTGGAAGCCGAGCGGAGGCGGTCGCGTCGCGCTGAGTCTGCGGTCCATCCTCCGGCGCTTGGGGGCGCGCGCGTCGGAGAGGACGAGGATGGCTTGGTGTGAACTACCGTCTAAAAAGCGGGCCCGCCGAGGCTGTGCACCGGCTGGCGTAGAGACGGCCTATTAAGTTGCATCCACGCGCCTGCAGTTGTTCGCCCCCTGCGAAGTAGCGCAGGAGAGTATAGCCCAAGCGAGAGGTGACTCGTGTTTACGTATCTGATGGTTACTTGGCAGCCTGCCGCCCCTAAAGGGGAGGACGACGAAGTACTTTCTGCGATCAACCGTTTCTTCCATGGTCGACCCGGTCTTGAGCGGTTGGATCCTGGAGGTGTTGACTCCCCAATTTGCGCTGTAGCCTTTGGTTTGGTCGACATCGCCGACGTGAACACGTTCACGACTCACCTTAAGGTGAATGTGGAACCGCGGGTGAGAGAGGGCTGGTACGAGGCGAAGTACCTTGAGGTTCAACGGCGCTCCTTTGGCACCGGTCCCGGCTGGCAGCCGTTGGCAGAGCGCAAATAGATGAAGGGGGAGCGGCGTCGATGCCCCCCGACTTTTTTCGGGGCCAGCCACGCATGTTATCCATGCGGCGCGTCGCTGACGTAGGGCTGGGTACCTCTCCCTGGCCAGCCGCTCACCACCCTTTCCGGCGGCGAGCGGCAGCGGCTGAAGCTGGCCACCCACATGGGCGACAAGGGTGGGATCTACGTCCTGGACGAGCCGACGACCGGCCTCCACCTCGCCGACGTGGCGCAGCTGCTCGGGCTCCTGGACCGGCTGGTCGACGCCGGGAAGTCGGTCATCGTCATCGAGCACCACCAGGCCGTGATGGCGCACGCCGACTGGATCATCGACCTGGGCCCCGGCGCCGGCCACGACGGCGGCCTCGTCGTCTTCGAGGGCACCCCGGCCGACCTCGTGGCGGCGAGGTCGACGCTCACCGGCGAGCACCTGGCGGCCTACGTCGGCGGCAGCCGTCCGGAGGCGGTCCCGGCGGGTGCGCCCGATCCGCGTCCAACTCGTCTTCAGAGGAGGTCGTCGTGAATGGAAGCCGATGGATCCGGCAGACTCACCGGTGGGTGTCCATCGCCTTCACGGTGACCGTAATCGCCAACTTCGTCGCCCTGGCGCGGGGAGGGGGAGGGATGCCTCCGCCCTGGATCACCTACTCGCCGCTGCTCCCGCTCGCCGTGCTCCTGTTCAGCGGCCTGTACCTGTTCGCGCTCCCGTACGCCGCCCGATGGCGCGGCGGCAGGCGCACCGGTTGAACGGGCGGCCGGCGAGCAGCTGCCCGGGTTGATCGACCGGTTCGTGGGCGCCAGCAACGTCGGTGATCCTGGTCGAGCACCACCAGGCCGTGATGGCGCACGCCGACCGGATCATCGACCCGGGCCCCGGCGCCGGCCACGACGGCGGCCTCGTCGTCTTCGAGGGCACCCCGGCCGACCTGGTGGCGGCGAGGTCGACGCTCACCGGCGAGCACCTGGCGGCCTACGTCGGGAGCGCCGCCGTCCACGTCGAAGCCGGCGGCACCACCCGCTGATCACGACGGCGACGGAGACCGACGCGGCGCCCGGCCGTCGACGTCGATCCGCTTGTGAAGGCTTCCCGGGTCGTGGCGCTCCCGCCTTTTTCCTGGACCGATCGGGGCACTGATGAAAGTGCTTGCCATACGCCGGTACAGGGCACCGGCGGAAATGATGGAGCTGCCGCGGCCCGAGCCGGGTCCGGGCGATCTGCTGGTGCGCGTACGCGCCGCCAGCGTCAACCCGCTCGACTACAAGATCCGCGACGGCGCCGTGAAGGTCCTGACTCCCTACTCGTTTCCGCTGATCCTCGGCAATGATCTCGCCGGGGACGTGGAAGCGATCGGCCCGGGTGTCACCCGATTCAAGGTCGGCGACGCGATCTATTCGCGGCTCGACAAAGACCGTATCGGCGCCATCGCCGACTATGCCCTGGTGCGCGAAAGCGCCGCCGCGAGGAAGCCCGCGCGCCTCGACTACGTGCAGGCGGCGTCGCTTCCGCTGGTGGGGCTCACCGCCTGGCAGGCGCTGATCGATGTCGCACGGCTGCGGGCGGGACAGAAGGTCCTGATCCACGCCGGCTCGGGGGGCGTCGGCACCTTCGCCATCCAGCTGGCCAGGCACCTGGGCGCGCAGGTCACCACCACCGCCAGCGCCAGGAACCACGCGCTGGTGAAGTCGCTCGGCGCGGACATCGCCATCGACTACAAGACGACTCGTTTCGAAGAGGTGGCCAACGGGCAGGACGTGGTCCTCGACACGCAAGGGGGCGACACGCTGCTCCGTTCGTTCGAGGCGGTCAGACGAGGCGGCGTCGTGGTGACGGTCGGCGGCCGGCCGGACGGCAAGTTCGCCCGCGCCTGGGGGCTGAGCCTGCCGCTCGTCTGGATCCTGGGGTTCCTGAACCGCAAGGTCGATCGGCTGGCCAAGGAAAAGAGCGTGCGGTTCGAGTACCTGTTCATGCGCGCGAGCGGCGAGCAGCTCGAAACGATAGGCGCGCTGGTGGACCAGGGAGTCATCCAGCCGATCCTGGACAGGACCTTTCCGCTCGCAGCCGCGGCCGACGCCATCTCCTACGTGGAATCCGGCCGCGCCGTCGGAAAAGTGGTCATTCGCGTCGCGGACTAGCTGGCGCGCGTTCGCGACGGCCCGGTGCGCTGGTTGCCATCGACGAACGGCTGGGTGTGCGCTCCGTCTCGCGGTGTATCGTGATCGAGCACCACCAGGCCGTGATGGCGCACGCCGACTGGATCATCGACCTGGGCCCCGGCGCCGGCCACGACGGCGGCCTCGTCGTCTTCGAGGGCACCCCCGCCGACCTGGCGGCGGCGAGGTCGACGCTCACCGGCGAGCACCTGGCGGCCTACGTCGGCGGCGGACTGGAGGCGGTCGCGTCTCGCTGAGGGGCCGAAATTCGCGATGGGCGCCCGCGCGAGCCCCGGATGCGCGGCGCGCCCCTCCATCTCCCGGCAACACCAGCCTCGATCAGATTCCGTGATGGACGAGACATCCGCGCCCGCTTCCTACGTGGTCATCGACGTCGAGGCCACCTGCGACGACGGCGGGCGCGTGCCCCGGAACGAGATGGAGATCATCGAGATCGGCGCGGTGCTGGTCTCGGGCGAAAGCCTCGCGCCCGTCTCCGAGCTCCAGTCCTTCATCCGCCCGGTGCGCCACGCCGTGCTCACGCCCTTCTGCACGCGCCTCACCTCCATCACGCAGGCGAAGGTGGATGCGGCGCCGGGGTTCCCGGAGGTGTTCGACCGGCTGACGCGCTGGATCCACGCGCATCCCGCGCCGCACGTCTTCTGCTCGTGGGGCGACTACGACCGCACGCAGTTCGAGCAGGACTGCCGGTTCCACGGGGTTCCGTACACGCTGCCGCACCGGCACCTCAACCTCAAGCGCGCCTTTTCCGAGCGCCGCGGCATCGGCCGGAAGCTGGGGATGGCGGGCGCCCTGGCGCAGGTGGGGATCGCCCTGCAGGGAACGCATCACCGCGGCATCGACGACGCGCGCAACATCGCGCGGCTCCTTCCCTACATCGTGGACCCATCCTGACGAGACGGGCGCGACATCGGGAGGGCGGTGCGACGACTCGCCGCCTGATCAGGATCCAGGGTCCCAAGGACGCGGCCGCGGGGAGGATCACCCGCGGCCGTCTCTGCGTTGGCCGGCGGCCGGACGAAACGAGGGGCAGGGGAGCGGCGGGGCGCCGAAGGCCGTCGCCGACCGAGCATGGACGGACCCATCCTTTCGGTCGACGTCAGGCCGCAGCCGCACCCGGAAACGAAAAGAGCGGCGCAGGGTCGGGATCGGAGGCGGAGCTGGCCTCTACCACACGAACGGCACCAGTCGGTGCCGGACTCGTCTCTGGTAGTCGGTGTAGCCGGGGAGGTTTTCGGCGAGGAAGCGCTCCTCGTCCAGGAGGCGCCAGACGAACAGGGGCAGCATCGCCGCGGACGCGAGCAGGCCCCAGTACGAGCCCAGCGCGAGCGGGGTGCCCAGCAGGAGCACGTATCCGCCGGCGTACATGGGGTGCCGGACGACCGCGTACGGTCCCGTGGAGACGACGCTCTGGTGCTCGGCGACCTCGATGGTCGCCGAGGCGAACGTGTTCTCGCGGTACACGAATCCGATCAGCAGGAACCCCAGCGCCACCAGCACGTCGCCGAAGATGACCACTCCCGCCGGAACGGCCGACCACCCGAACCGGCGGTCGAGCGCGGGCACCACGAACGCGGCGAGGAAGGTGGCGGACGTGAGCAGCATGATGAGCTTCTGGACCGGCCGTTTCTCCGCCGTCGGACCGCCGCTCATCCGGCGTTCCAGGAGCGCCGGGTCCCTGATCGTGACATAGAGCGTCGTGATGGCGGACGCGCCCATGAACACGGCCAGGAAGATCCACCCCTGCCAGTAGTGAACGGTTCCCGCGGGGACGAAGAGGGCGAGCCACATCACCGCGCCGAGAAACAGGAGACCGATCCAGGCTTTCACGCGAAGGCTGTTCATCAGACCGCCCGGTCGTGGTGGCACGGGGAGCACGCTCGTGGCCGAACGACACAAGGGTCAGGGGTGCGGGCGCGGCGCGCAAGCCCGTCGTCGTCGACCGGGCGCATGGACGTTTCCGCGTCACGGCGATACGCTTACGTCCTGGCCGACCCCGGCACCCGTCACGCCTGAAACCGAGCCCTCGATGATGCCGAACGTCCCAACCCACGGACTCCTCACGCGCAGGGAGATGCTGGCCGTCCTCGCGAGCGTCGCCGCGCTGCCGCTCGTCTCCGCGTGCGGCGCCGCCCGCACGCCGCCGGCGGCAGCGCCGGCCGGCGCCGACGGGGATGCCGTCATGCTCCTGGACCGTATCGGCAACGACCTCCTGGACCTGTTCCCCGAGCAGGCGACCTCCCTTGGCCTGGACGTCGGCGCGCGGGCCGGGCTCCGGTCCCGGCTCGGTGATCGCTCCGCGGCGGGGCAGCGGCGGATCGCGGAGCAGCTGCGCGCGGACCTCGGCGCGCTCGCGGCCGTCGACGCCGGCCGCCTTTCGCACGCCGTGCGGACGAGCGTGGACGTCGTCCGCAGCGCCTACACCACGGCGCTCGAGGGCTTCGCGCTCCCCTACGGCGACATCACCGTCGGCGGCTGGCGCAACACGCCGTACGTCGTCATCCAGAACGTGGGCGCGTACCTCGACGTCCCCCGCTTTCTCGACAGCGATCACCGCGTGGAGACCGCCGCCGACGCCGAGGCGTACCTCGCGCGGCTGCAGTCGTACGCGCGGCAGCTGGACGGCGAGCTGGAACGCATCCAGGCGGCGCGCGCGGCCGGCCTCGTCCCCCCGGCCTTTCTGCTCGACAAGGCGCTCACGCAGATGCGCCTCTCCGCGCAGGGGGCGCGCGACGGAGGGATGCTCGTGGAGTCGCTGGAGCGGCGGTCGCGGAACATCCCCGGGGACTGGGCCGGGCGCGCGCGCCGGATCGCCGCGCGGGAGATCGCGCCGGCGCTGGACCGCCAGATCCGGGAGCTGGAGGCGCAGCGCGCCGTCGCGACGAACGACGCGGGGATCGCGGCGCGGCCGCGCGGCGAGGAGTTCTACCGCTGGGCGCTGAAGGCGTCGACCACCACCACGATGTCGCCGGACGAGGTACACGAGCTGGGCCGGAGCGAGCTGGCCCGGCTGCACGCGCGCATGGACACGATCCTGAAGGAGGCCGGCTACACGCGGGGCACCGTCGGCGAGCGGATGAACGCCCTGGCGAAGGATCCGCGCCACAGGTTCGCCGAGGGAGATGCCGGGCGCGCGGAGATCCTGCGCTTCATCGACGACCGGCTGGCGTGGATCCGCGCGCAGATGCCGCGGGCGTTCAACACGGTGGTGAACCCGAACATGGAGGTGAAGCGCCTGCCGCCCGAGGAGGAGCCGGGCGCGCCGGCCGCGTACGGCGGCGCCGGGTCGGTGGACGGCGCGATCCCGGGCAGGTTCTGGATCAACCTCCGCGCCACGGACCTGCACAGCAGGTACAGCCTGGCGGACCTGGCCTTCCACGAGGCGATCCCCGGCCACATCTGGCAGGGCGAGTACACGCACGGGATGCCGCTGGTGCGCCAGATGCTGTCGTTCAACGCGTACTCCGAGGGGTGGGCGCTCTACGCCGAGCAGCTGGCGGACGAGCTGGGCGCGTACGGCCAGGACCCCGTCGGCCGGCTGGGCTACCTGCAGTCCATCGCCTTCCGGGCCTGCCGGCTCGTCGTGGACACCGGCCTGCACGCCAAGGGGTGGACGCGCGAGCAGGGCGTGCGGTTCTTCGTGGAGGTGAACGGGTCCAACCCGCTGGAGGTGGCCAGCGAGGTGGATCGCTACTGCTCGTGGCCGGGGCAGGCGTGCGGCTACAAGGTGGGCCACAGCGAGATCAACCGGCAGCGCGAGCGGGCGCGGGCGGCGCTCGGCACGGCGTTCGACCTCAAGGCGTTCAACGACACCGTGGTGCTGGGCGGCAACGTCCCGCTCGACGTGCTCGCCAGGAACGTGGACGAGTACCTGCGGCGGTAGGCGGTCCGCGCGACCGTCTGCCCCCCGGGGGTGCCACGGCGCGGTGGAGCGAAGGGTGCGAGGGGGCTGGCGGCTCCAGGCGTCGCCGCGACAGTACGGCGGGCGCCGGAGGGAGGAGATGAACAGGGCCGAGCCCCATCCCGGGCTCGGCCCTTTCGCCTGCCGCGCCGATCGGCCGGCGGACTACGCCGCGTGCGGGGCGGGCTCGGCCAGGACGCCGTCCAGCTGGCCCATCGCCGAGCGCATCCCCTCCTCCATCCCCGTCTCCGCCAGCTGCTGGATCGGCTCCATACTAAGGAATTTCGCGATACATCCGGGTGTACGGTTTGCCACGCCGCTTCCGAGAACACCCACGGACAGCCTGGATAAGACGGGAGAGGACGCGGAGGGCTTGATGCCGTCTCCACGTCGTCTTGTCGCCCTTTGTGCTGAGCGATTCCTTCGAACGCGTCACCCCCTGCTGCCTGGAAGTCGCCACTGCCTGGAGGTGACCGGGCCCAATGGCCATCCGCCGCGCAGACGGCAAGTGGATGTGAGCGTGCCGGTCACGTCAAAAAAAGCTTGCGGTTTGTCGGGAATCCGCACAATTATGCTTTGTTCAGGCTGCTCACCGGATTCCGCACCATCCCGACTTCATGATCCAGCCGTTACCATGGCGTGCTTGCACGTAGACCCGCAGGCACGCCTCCCTGGGGTGACCCTCACCCCGCCAGCGCCGACCTCACGCCGAGCGGAAAGGGACACGGCGCAACCTTTAATGCACAGGAGAACGACAATGTCAGGCGGCTCAACGAACATTCCGATCCGCAAATACGGGGAGTTCTCGTTCCCCGTCCCTCGTCAGCCGCGCATCCGCATCTGGGGCTCCCCCGAGTTCTACCCGGACGGGCTGTGGGTACACGCCGTGGACGACCCGGGAGACTGCTTCCAGTTCACGGAGGGAATGCCCAAGATGCCCTTCCAATTCCGGATGGACCGCGGTAAGTGGACGACGGCGACGATCGCCGACTTCATCTTCCTGCGGCGCGGGACGGATTCCGGGCGACTCGAGGGCTGGATCTACATCTCGCTGGAAAAGCTTGGTCAGCCGAAATATACGATCTACGTCTACGACGATGGCAAGAGGGTGGGAACGAAATTCGGTTCCTACCAGGGAGCCAGGCAGGAGCCGGTTCCCTTTCCGGACGATGGCGAGAACTACTTCTGGGAGATGTCCGACTACCTGGGCCTCTGGCTCTGGCTCTACCGGCTTTACGGGGAGCCGCCCGCATAGGACCATGCGCGCCTCGACGGCATCCAGGTCCACGAAGGAGGTCGCCATGGAAGGCGGCCGCGCCAAAGACGGCCAGCCCTGGACGGCTGGTACGGCGACCGGCGCCAACGCGATGCCGCGCATCCTCTTCACGAAGACACGTCGCGTTCGTGCCGGAAAACGGCGGCGTGGCGGAGGCTGAAACGAAAAGGGCCGAACCCCATCCCGGGGCTCGGCCCTTTCCCCTGCCGCGCCGATCAGCCGGCGCGGTCGGCCGCGACGGGGGCGGGCTCGGCCAGGACGCCGTCCAGCTGGCCCATCGCCGAGCGCATCCCCTCCAGCATCCCCATCTCCACCATCTGCCGCATCGCCTCGACGCTGGGGAAGTGGGTCACGCCCGTGAACCGCGACCCCGTGTCGGTGGGCTCGAAGGTGAAGATCATGCGCATGTGCGGGAGGCCGTCGTTCGGCATCCCGTTCTCCTCCGTGAAGCCGTCCTCCACCTCGATCCGCCGCCCTTCCTCGATCGCGATGAAGTGCCACGACCCGTGCGACGTGCTGCCGTCCGGCCCCGTCATGTGGTACATGGAGTAGCCGCCGACCTCCATGTCGTGGCGCGTGAAGGTGGCGGGCCACGTCTCCGGACCCCAGAACCGCTCCAGCTGCCGCGGGTCGGCGTACGCCTGCCAGAGTCGCTCGACGGGGACGGGATAGTCGCCGACGACGGTGAGGGTGAGCGCGTTCTCGTCGGAGGAGACGGAGGTGATGGGCATGCCTTACTCCTGGGTGGGGGTGTCGGTGAAGAGGGCGTCGATCTGGCTGAAGCGGGCCTTCCACAGCGCCTCGAGCCGGGCGAGCAGCTCGCGCGTCTGCGCGATCCGCTCCGGGTTGCCGCGGACGATCCGCTCGCGGCCCTGCGCGTGCTTGGTCACCAGCCCCGCTCCTTCCAGCACGGCGACGTGCTTCTGCACCGCCGCGAAGGACATCTCGTAGCGGGCCGCGAGCGCGGAGACCGACGCCTGCTCCCCGCCCATCACGCGCGCGACGATGTCCCGCCTCGTCGCGTCGGCGAGAGCGTGGAAGACGCGGTCGATCTCCGCATCACGGAGCGAATGATGTACAACCATGTGGTTGTATATAATCGCGGGGCGCGCCGACCGCAAGCGTCTCGCGCGGCGATGCGCCCGCATCGGCATCCGGACGGGTCTCGCGCGCACCGGGGACCGGGATCGCCGCCGCTTCGCCGGGCTCCGTGGCCGCGCCTGCGCGCGACGGCCTTGCGCGGGCGGCATCCGGCGTGCTTCCTTGGTGATTCCCACCCGCGGCACATCCACATCCTCTCCATCGACCCGCCCATGCCCTCGCCCGCGCGCGCAAGCTTTTTCCCCCGCTGGACCCCCGTCGCCGGCGGGGTGGTCGGCCCCGAGGAGCGCCTGCCGTGGGGGCAGACGCTGGTGGTGGGGCTGCAGCACGTGTTCGCCATGTTCGGCGCCACGGTGCTGGTGCCCATCCTCATGGGCTTCGATCCCAACACCTCCGTGTTCTTCTCTGGCGTCGGGACGCTGCTCTTCTTCGTGATCGTGGGCGGACGGGTGCCCAGCTACCTGGGGAGCAGCTTCGCCTTCGTGGCGGTCACGCTGGCGGCCACGGGGTACGCCGGGAAGGGGTCCAACCCCAACATCGGCGTGGCGCTGGGCGGGATCATCGCGGCCGGGGCCCTCTACGCCGTCATCGGCCTGATCGTGATGGCGACGGGATACCGGTGGATCGAGCGGCTGATGCCTCCCGTGGTCACCGGCTCGGTGGTGGCGGTGATCGGGCTGAACCTGGCGCCGGTGGCGGTGAAGTCCATCAGCGCCAGCGGCTTCGACACGGGCGTCGGGCTGGCGACGGTGCTGGCGACGGGCGCGGTGGCCGTCTACGCGCCCGGGCTGCTGCGCCGCGTGCCCATCCTCCTGGGCGGGGTGATCGGCTACCTGCTCTACCTGGTGCTGGCCAACGGGATGGGGATGGGGCCGGCGGTCAACTTCGCGCCGCTGGGCGAGGCGGCGTGGATCGGCCTCCCCAACTTCTCGCGTCCCGTCTTCCGCTGGGACGTGGCGCTCCTCTTCGCGCCGGCGGCGCTGGTGCTGGTGGCGGAGAACCTGGGGCACGTCAAGGCGGTGGGCGCCATGACGGGGGAGTCGCTGGACCGCCACCTGGGCCGCGCGTTCCTGGGGGACGGGCTGGCGTGCATGCTGGCGGCGTCCGGCGGCGGCACCGGGGTGACGACGTACGCCGAGAACATCGGGGTGATGGCGGTGACGCGCATCTACTCCACGCTGGTCTTCGTGGTGGCGGCGGTGGCGGCGATCGTGATGGGGATGTCGCCCAAGTTCGGGGCGCTGGTGGGGACCATCCCGGGCCCGGTGCTGGGCGGGCTCTCGGTGGTGCTGTTCGGGCTGATCGCGGCCACCGGCGGGCGCATCTGGGTGCAGAACCGGGTGGACTTCTCCAACAGCCGCAACCTGGTGACGGCCGCGGTCACGCTGACCATCGGGGCCGGCGACCTGGTGGTCAGGATGGGCGGGTTCTCCGTGGGCGGCATCGGCACCGCCACCTTCGGCGCGATCCTCATCTACCAGCTGCTGCGCGAGCCGGCGGAGCGCGACGAGCCCGCCCTGGGCACCGCGGACTCCGGCGTGGATCCCGAAGCCGTGCGGCCTGCCTCGGTGCACTGAGCTGCAGCCCCGGCGGGATTGATCCTGAGCCCGAGACGGAGCCAGGGAGTCGAACCCGTCCATCGGTAAGCACGTGGAGAACGCCGCCCTCTGCCAGGGGCGGCGTTCTGCGCTCGAGGAGATCGGCGGAGGTGAATTGAACGTGTTCAACAAAACTCTTGCCCTCGGCGAGAGGGCGGGGTATCCTTCATCTTAGAATTTGAACACGTTCAAGAACGCTGATTGCTGGAGGGGATGATGAAGATCGTGATACCGGGTGGGACGGGGCAGATCGGGCGGGTGCTGGTCGAGGCGCTCCGGAGCCGCGGCGACGAGGTGGTGGTGCTCAGCCGCGGCGCCCCGCGCGAGCCGGGAGTCGTCGCTTGGGACGGGCGGACGCTGGGGGCGTGGGCGAGCGAGGTGGACGGCGCCGACGCGGTGATCAACCTGGCCGGGCGCACCGTGAACTGCCGCTACAACAAGGCCAACCTCACGGAGATGCTGGCGTCGCGCATCGACTCCACGCGCGCGGTGGCACGGGCCATCGAGGCGGCGGCGCGGCCGCCGCGCGTGTGGCTCCAGGCCAGCACCGCCACCCTCTACGCGCACCGCCTGGACGCGCCCAACGACGAGGCGTCCGGCGTCATCGGCGGCCACGAGCCGGACGTGCCCGGCTACTGGCGCTTCAGCATCGAGATCGCGGAGGCGTGGGAGCGCGAGCTGGCGGCGGCGGACACGCCGCGCACGCGAAAGGTGGCCATGCGGATGGCCATCGCGATGGCCCCGGACCCGGACGGCACCTTCGGCATCCTCCACCGCCTCACGCGCCTGGGGCTCGGCGGGCCCATCGCCGGCGGGGCGCAGTACATGTCGTGGATCCACGACCGTGACCTCGCGCGGGCCGTCCTCTGGCTGCTGGACCACGACGGCGTGGAGGGGGCCGTGAACCTCGCCGCGCCGGAGCCCCTGCCGCAGCGCGAGTTCATGCGCGCCCTGCGCGCCGCGGCGGGCGTCCCCATCGGCCTGGGCGGCACGCGGTGGATGATCGAGATCGCCGCGGTCCTCCACCGCACCGACACCGAGCTCCTCCTCAAGAGCCGCCGCGTCGTACCGTCCCGGCTGCTCGACGCCGGCTTCCGCTTCGACTTTCCCGCCTGGCCCGCCGCCGCGCGCGATCTCGTCGCCCGCATGCGCTGAGACAGAAGAGAGGACGCAGGGGAGATCGTTCTCTCCCGCGTCCTCTTCGTCCGTCTCCGCGTCCTCCGATCGGTCCGGTCACCTCCAGGATCCCGGATGAGACCAGCTCTTCCATCTCCTTCGACTCTCAGCCGCCTACGCCCGCGAGCAGCGCCTGGAGGCGGTCGAGGTTCTGCTCGTTGGCGGTCTCGCTGAGGCGGCGCATCTTCGCGGCCAGCTCGGGGCTTTCGAACTCCTGGACCCAGGCCAGGTGCGTCCCGTCCTCGCGAGGCGCCAGCGTCACCGTCAGCACGAACCACGGCTCCACGACGTGCTCGATCACGATCCGGACATCCGGCTCGATCTCCCGGAAGACGCTCTCGTTGGGGTAGCTGGCGCCGTTCGGGCCGTGCATCGTGAAGACCCATCGGCCGCCGGGCGTGAACTCGAACCGGTCGAACGTGTTCGTGAAGCCGGCGGGCCCCCACCACCGGGCGAGGCGGTCCGGCTCCTCGAACGCGGCGAACACCGCTCGCGGGGGGGCCGGCAGCAGCCGCCCGGTGCGGACGACGGTGTCCGGATCAGTCGCGTGCGGCACCGGCGGCTCCTTCCCGGGATGGAGAGGATTCGGCCGACCGGAGCTCGCCGACGTAGCCGTCCAGCCGCCCGAGCGTCTCCCGGGCGCCTTCCACGGCGTGGTAGTTCTCCGCCAGGTAGTCGCGCTGCGCCTTGCTGTTCAGGAGGGTGCGGAGGGTGATCTCGGTCCCGCCCCCGCGCTCCGCGAAGGTCACGGTCCCCTCGAAGGCGTCCGGATCGTTCTCGCGACCGCCCTGCCGGTAGGTGATGCGCTCCGGGGGGACGATCTCCCGCCACTCGACGTGGTTGGGATACACGGTCCCGTCCGGCCCGCGCATCTCGAACTCCCAGACGCCGCCGGGCCGGAACTCGAAGACGCGCGTCGTGGTCGTGAACCCCCGGGGCCCGAACCAGCGGTCCAGGTGCCGCGCCTCCGTCCATGCGCGGAAGACCAGGTGCCTGGGCCCGTCGATCACCCGCGTGGTCACGATCTCCCGCTCTTCCTCCGGCTCCATCCCCTCATCCGTCCGCATCGCCGTCCTCCGTCCGTTGAAGCTCCCTGACGTACTCCTCGAGGCGGTCGAAGCTCTCGCTCCAGAACCGCTCGAAGCCCCCGGTCCACTCGTGCACGTCGCGCAACCCCCGCGCCTCCAGGGCGTAGTAGCGCTGCCGGCCCTCCTCCCGCACCCGAACCAGCCCCACCTCCCGCAGCACGCGCAGGTGCTTGGAGGTGGGAGACGCGGCCAGCGCCAGCGCGTCCGCGATCTCCGTGGCCGCCCGCTCCCCGGTCCGGAGAAGCCCCAGGATGCGCCGCCGCTGCGGTTCCGCGATCGCGTTGAACACGTCCGAGGTCGTCGTCGCTCGTGCCATGGAGCAATTTTATTTCCGATATAGGAAAACGTCAAGGCGATCGGCATCGCGGGAGACGGCCGCCCGCTGGAGATCCGTTGACCAAGGGCCGATATCGCCGAGCCAGCCCTGGATCATCATCGCGCGTGGAGTCGCGGAAGCGGCCCCGGAGCTTGCGTTCGGCGCCGGCCGCGTCCACGCTTCCTCCGCCGGCTCGGCGTGACGACCATCCTTCGATCGATTCCATCGTACATCAGCACACGAGGACGGGCGTCGGGAAATAAGCGGATGCTCCGCCACTACCCGGATCCGGCTCCCTATCTCCGTTGATGACAGGCAGTTGCGAGTGCGCTAAATCGGCCTCCGATCCGCCTCGGCGGAAACCGTATGGTTGCCGAAGATCGATGCGGTGTATCTTTCCGGTGTAGTCCTGCCGAGCCGTTCGAGAATCGCATCCATCACCCGCAAGCCCTTTCTCGCCAGGAGCCTCCGATGACCTCCACGCTCACCGTGCGCGACGAGACCGCCACCGGCGACATCGTGCACCAGCGCACCCTCGACTTCCTCGACGAGCACGTGACCGTGCGCGAGCTGATCACCCGCCGCGTGCAGGAAGAGGTGCGCGAGTACAACCGCACGGCCGGGCGCGGCGTGTTCGTGGGCCTGGTGCAGCCCACCGACGCCGAGGCCGCGCTCAACGGCTACCGCGTGCGCACCCCCCGCGAGCTGAGCTGGGAGCGGCAGCGCGACGCGGCGCTGGCCGCCTTCGAGACGAACGGCTTCTTCGTCCTGGTGGGCGACCGGCAGGCGGAGAGCCTGGACGAGCGCATCCACATCGGCCTGGGCACCGAGGTCTCGTTCGTGAAGCTGGTTCCGCTGGTGGGGGGCTGATCGTGGGGCTCCTGGAGCTGCTGGGGCTGGGACGACCCAGGGACACCTCCGCCCCCGGGGCGCCCGCGCCCGCCCGCGTCCCCGAGACCCTGGACGGCTTCGTGCTTCCCGCCACCGGGCCGCTCGCCGCCGCGCACCGGGCGGTCGACGCCTTCGTGGCCGAGGCCGCGCCCCGCGTCATCGGCTACTCCTCCCCCGCCGTCTCGCCGAAGGACACCGAGAGCGGCCGTCGCATCCTGGACCTGCCGCCCGGCGAGCAGGCCTCCGTGGCGGCGGCGGCCGCCGAGCGCGCGGTGTGGGCGAACGGCCACCGGACCGGGCGCGGCTGGGTGGCGCAGCAGCTGTCGTACAACCTGCTCTCCGCCCTCCTGAGACGGAAGTTCCGCATGGAGGAGAGCGGATTACTGCTTGCGGTGTTTCGAGTTAAGCAAAAGATCCGGGTGCGCGGTACTGGGTACAGTCTATCGCCAGCGTACCTCGAGGAGT